>Ga0315287_10001346_pt1 | contig 22535 bp, 29 predicted proteins | sample YL17G11_0_MG_FD_205037 | JGI IMG/M metagenome (GOLD analysis project Ga0315287, IMG submission 205037) | Sediment microbial communities from Yellowstone Lake, YNP, Wyoming, USA - YL17G11_0 | ecosystem: Environmental > Aquatic > Freshwater > Lake > Sediment | place: USA: Wyoming | collected...
GCGCAGTACGTCGGCAGCACCACGGGCCGGGAGCGTGGGGCCGGCAACCGATATTGACCGGGCAGCACCACGGGCCGGCAATGCTTCCCGAGTGACGGGGCCGGCAGCACCACGGGCAGCACGTCGGCAACCGATCTTGACCGGCAGCACCACGGGCCGGCAACCGATCTTGACCGGCAGCACGTCGGCAATTGATACCTAACCTTCTCGATTCTATTTCGCCATAACGCTATATGACAACGCCACTTAGATTATGAGAAGCGAGAAGGTAATGATTGCCTAAACGTGCGGCACCTCACGCGCGGTTAGCGCGCACGGTTATGTTGCTACGTTACAACAGCTACATTCAATTGCTTCGTTACAACGCGGTTCGACCCGCAGAACCGACACGGCCAGGTTGACCGCCACGACCGGCCTGATCCATACGACTTAGCCTAGCTTCTGCCCGGTTGTCAACTCGGTTGACGTGGAACAACCGACTTGCCAACACGTTGCCAGCGTTCGACTTATGACGATTGAACCAAAGATGTGGGCGTGTTGCTCGACGGGCAGGGGCCGGGTGGGGTCAAAACCGTCACGACCGATACAACCGGCAAAACCGGCGCGACCGGCTGCTCCTTCATCTGTCGGCGTCCGTCTCGGCCGAGGTCTGACGCGGCCTTCCCGAGCCAGGTCGCCGAACCAGGGCCTTAAACTAATGCCGTCCAGAGGAGGGGTGGCCAGTGAGGGTCAAAAGATCAGGATGACGAGAAAGGTACTGGACATGAAGGACGCGGCTACCCCGTCCGAGGAGGGGAAAAAAGAGTAACCAAGCGGATCGAGCCAGTTCTTATCGCAACTCCAAGGGAGACAATGTGTTGCGGAAAAAACCTCGCGGCGGCGGGTTACTCTTTTTCATGCTTTCACATTCTGGTCATACTAGACGAATGTTGAATTTGGAAATTAACATAGCGCGCATAGAGCCAGAATGTGGCGGACGATGCCGCGTCCCTGGGTTTTCACCTTAACCTACTCGATGCCATAGACTTACATCAAAAATAAGCGTAACCAAAAGAGTAACCAAGGCCGATTTTGCTCTGAGACAGCCGAAAATGGCGTCGAGAGGGTCAGAAACCAAAAGAGGGATGGACCGGATGGACCGGCTGGCCGTTGCGCGCCGGGTCCAGGTTCACGTTCGGCAGTTTCCCTTTGTAGGTCTCGGGTAGGTTTCGGTAGAAGTTGAAGAGTCGCTCCTCGGGACCAAAGCCCGCCTGAGCGGCAAGCTGGGCCAGGGCCTCAGTCGCCAAACTGCCGGTTCCGACGCGAAAGCCGGGAGCGTAATACTGCTCGCCGGTGGCGAACAGAACCAGCACGCCGGTTGGCCTCACCATGAAATCGGCGATTACCAGGCCGGAGTCGATCATCCGCTGAAGGTTGTCAAGCGAGACCTGCGGATCGCCCGACTCAAAGGCGAGTTCCTCGATCGCGGGCTGGTAGCTCGTCGCACCATCTCGGAATAGTCGGAGCATGGGGCTAATCGGGTCGATCATAATACGAACCCCGCCCTAGTTCATCGGGTGCGTCATAATGCTAATCATAGTCTATTCCTCGGGTGACTCAAAAGCCTAATCATAGCCGAATTCGGTGAAAAATCAACTCAGCGAATTGACTTTCGACCAAATGTAATGTAAGTTTGAGGCAGATACCGTAGATGCCGTGCAACTTGAAGCGACTGTAACGAAAGCAGCGAGAATAGCAAGCGAGGAATCCCATGAAACAGTACATTGCCTACTTCCGGTCCTGGCCGAGGAAAAGCCCTTCCCGCGTGGAAATTAACACGCAGGAGACGGAGGTGGCGCGTTTCGTCACCTATAACAACGGACAAGGGCAGGGGCGGATCATCGCCGAGTACACCGACCGGGAGACCAAGCTGCGTGGCCACCGGCCCGAATTGGCCAAAGCCATCGAACACGCAATCCGGTCAGAAGCCACGTTAGTCATTGCCCACCTGGGCCGGCTGGCCCGCAACGTCCCGGTCACTCGGATGTTGCTCGAAAGTCAGGTGGACTTCGTGTGTCTGGACAACCACGACATCCATCGGCGGTCGATCCACGTCATAGCAAACGTGGCCGAGGAGGAAACGCGCAAGGTTAGCGACCGGGCTAAGTCCGCCCTGGCGGCGGCGAAGGAGCGGGGTGTGAAACTCGGCTCTGCTGATCCTCGCCTCTGGAAGGGCCGCGAGCATTTGCGCGGAACGAAGAAAGCCATCGCGGCGGCAGCCAAGAAGAAACACGAGGCGACCCGGAACACCTATGCCTTCCTCATGCCGGAGATCAAGGCCCGACGGGAGCGGGGCGAGACATTGCCTGAGATCGTCGAGTGGCTGAATCAGCAGGGGCGCACGACCACGGCCGGCAAACCGTTCACCCAAACGGCCGTGTGGCGGCTGATCGACCGCTACCTGGGCAAGGAATGGCTCGGTAACATCAAGAAGCGGACCCAGGGGAGCAAGGTCAAACGCGCATCGTGAGGATCGCGTCGTGAGGATGATTGTCATAGTGAGCCTGATTGCCGGGGTCGTCGGCTTCGTCGGCGGAATCGCCAACGCGATCTACTGGAAACGGCACCCCCGAGGGTACATCTATGGCCTGCTTGGACGAAAACGCCGGCCGCGCGTTTACTACTGGTAGGAATTACTGGTAGGACTTATTGGTGAACCTTCTTGAGGCCAGAAACATGGCGAAGAAAAAACAGACGGATGGGTGGAAGGCGGCAATAGCGGCGAAGTTCCCGCCACCCAATCAGTTTCATTGGCGTGCCGGTCCCTACCGCGCCCCAGCGGTCAGGGTCGGTGCGGTGCTGCACGACGAGTACCGGGGCGACCTGGAGGTGGAGGGCATGACCAAGGCTCCGATTCCTTGGCCGGCAGCCGACTACCGGAAAGGTCGGGGCGAGGGCCTGTTGCCGATCTTGTGCGGCGACCTGGTGCGGGCCGTGTGTGAGGAGGACGAGTTGACCGTCTCCTACTATTGGGGCGTGACCCGGTATATGGTCGAGCAGTGGAAGCGGACGCTTTCCGGGGCCAAGGACTCCAACGGCGTGTTCGCCGGTCTGGCCTTCAAGCGGGACGATCCCGAGTTTCGCAAGAGGTTCGGCTACAAGTGAGGTTCGGCTACAAGTGAGGTTCGGCTACAATGTGATGCACGCCGACGAATTAAGTCGATGAATTGACCTGCAAGTTTCTCGTCTGGCGTCCCTGCTTTGGTCGTGACTTGCAGAAATGGACCCAAGGACCACGGACTACATGACAAAAGATTGAATTGACAACTTGAAATGACGCGAGAGCGTCAAGTTTCTGCCTTCCCAGAAAATTACCACGGTTGAACCTTCGGGTTCTTGAAGAAGAGAAGCAGCTACTTGGCTCACGCTCCCCGCTTGGGGGAGCGTCGGGCTGGGTGCTGTTCTCTTCTGGCCCGTGGTAAGGCTTCTGGGGAGCGGGCTCGGTTCCGGCGCTCCCTTTTTTGTTGAGGCGATTCAAATGGTTGACCCCGATAAATGCGATCAATGTGCGGCGATCGGTCACGCGAGGGTGGTGACAACCGATGCTGACGACGACATCATTCGTGAGGAATTGAAGAGACGTTCCGAGTTTGATAAGCAGCACAAGAAGGCCCTGCTGCGGCTGATGACCCGGCCGGAAGCGCGAGAAGGGGATCAGGCATGGCAAAGGACGCGGGTAGTAGGCGAGACCGCGCGAGAGGTAGAACGCCGCATGGCCTTTGACGAGCATCACCCCGGCATCTACAAGACCGCCGAGGAACGACAACAGGCGTATGCGGTCTTCAATCCTACGACGGTCCTGGACCAGTACGAGCAATCTGGCTTGAGGCCGTTCAATCCCAGCGAATGATCGCGGCTGTAAATGACGACCCATTGCTCTGCTTGCAACGCGGTCGTGGCGGACGACCCGGATACCATTCGGTATCGGCTGGGCGGTCCCTGTCTTGCATGAGTTGTTGGGACAAGGTGGCTCGCGGCGGCCGGGAGCCGAGAGAGGTGTTGGAAGCCATCTTGATCTTCGACAACGATCCCGACGTGGGCGGTCCCGACGATCCGCTGGACCACGAGGACTACCGCGATCTCGGACGGCTCGGGCTGCTTTCTGACAGTCCGGGCTGATGTTAAGGGCATCGAGCAGGTGAAATCCTGGTGCTGGCTCGGTTTTCTACTTGACTTTCGCTGCTTCTGTTCTATGCTTAACTCTAGTCTGACCGATGAACACCTTGAGAGACGCCATGAGCAACCCCGTGCGCAAGCTGATTAGCGAGATGCTATGTGTCCCCCTGGCCTGCGGCCAGGCCCTCGTCGAAATCCACTTGAGGCAACGCATCCTGACGGACGATCCCGTGCCGTACAGCCGCAAGCGGCGTTTGAAGCACACGTTTATCGTCCGGGATCAGGGCCAAGACATCAAGTTTGAGGTCTTCGCGCGGGCTACGGTGATGCCGAAGGGCCGAACAATATCGCCTGTGAGGCCCGAAACGATCGACTTGCGCACACATTGACCTAATCGTCCTTTCGCGCCTTGACTTGCAGGTCTTCTGAACTATGATAGATGATAGATAGCACGCATAAACAAATTGAAGGCAGCACCGTGAGCATCATCTTGAAGAAGTATGTCGCCTATTATCGGGTCAGCACGAAGAAACAGGGCAGAAGCGGCCTCGGCCTCGAAGCCCAGCAGAAGGCCGTCCGGGCGATGGCCGAGCGCAACGGGGCCACGATCATCGCCGAGTACGTCGAAGTTGAGACCGGCAAATCGGCGACCCGGCCCAAGCTGTTGGAAGCGATCCATCACGCCGGGTTGACCAACGCCACGCTGGTGGTCGCCAAGCTGGACCGGCTCGCCCGCAACGCCTACTTCACTCGGACGCTCAAAGAGTCCAAGCAAAAGTTCACTTGCTGCGACAACGAGCACGCCAATGACTTGACTATCGACCTGCTGGCCGTGATTGCCGAGCACGAGGCGCGGGCCATAGCGACCCGCACGAGGGAAGCCCTGGCGGTCACGAAAGAGCGCGGCAAGCTGCTGGGCTCCGCACGGCCCGGCCACTGGGACGGCCGCGAGGATCGGCGGGCGTTGGGGTTAAAGAAGTCGCAGCCGTTGGCAGCGATTTCCAATTCCCAGAAGGCAAAGGCCCGCTATCAGACGGTGCTCGTGCCCGAAATCAAACGCCGCCGCGAAGCGGGTGAGTCGCTGGTGACGATTACGGCCTGGCTCAATGAGCAAGGCTTCAGGACACGACCCACAAAGCGTTGCCCCGAGGGGAGCATCTTCACGCCGAAGATGGTCTGGCGGTTGATTGACCGCTACCTGGGCAAGGAATTGCTGGGCAACATCACGCTGAAACAACCGGCGGCCTGTGCCGCCTGCAACTAGGAGATGCAACTGTGAACCGTGAAGAGTGGCTTTGTGAGTGCATCCAGCAGCTTCGCCCGGACTTCGAGCAGGTTGGCAATGCCCTGCCGCAGAAGATCCGTGCCTCATGCTCCTGGCCGAGCAAGAGCGGCCTGGCCAATAAGAAGCGCCGCATCGGTGAGGCATGGTCGGCGAAGAACAGCGCCGATCAGTCGTGCGAGGTCTTCATCAGTCCCGTGCTGAAAGACCCGCTCGAAGTAGCGGCCACCCTGGTTCACGAATTGGTCCACTGTGCCGTGGGCGTGGAAGAGGGACACAAGGGCAAGTTCCCGAGACTCGCCAAGGCCCTCGGCTTGGAAGGGAAAATGACGGCAACCACGGCCGGCGAGACCTTGAAGACTCGCTTGAAAGAGGTCACGGCGGCCGTTGGCCCATATCCGCACGCCGAGTTGACGCACTCCAACGCGACAAAGAAACAGAGTTGCCGGCTGTTGAAGGTTGCTTGTGAGTGCGGCTGCGTGGTCCGTATCACGCGGAAGTGGCTAGACGAAGTGGGGCCGCCGACGTGCGGCTGCGGCAGCGTGATGGTGGAGGAAGAGGCAGAGGAAGAGAGCAATGGCGGAGACGAGTGAAATCCTGGGTAAGGCTCAGCAGCTTGCAGTGGAGTCGCGGGTTCGGGCCGGCATGATGGTGTCCGATTATCGTTGGGGGGCCGGGAGTCCGAGGTCTTGGGTATCGCCATCAAGCGGCTCAAGGAACAGGAAACGGAGATTGATCGGCTCAACGATCTGCTTGCTGATCGGGACGCGGGAGAAAAAAACGATGAACGTGGGTGACACATTTGGCAACCTTGAAGTGACGAATATCGCCTACCGTCCACGGAGAGACGGAACCCAAGGGGCACCGCTTCTTGTGGACGTGCGATGCAAGTGTGGCGTCGAGAAGACTCTTCGAGCCGACGTGTTGACGGCGAAGCGACCACAACAGTCGTGTGGTGCCAAGGGATGCAAGAAACGGGGACCGGCGCGACCGAAGCCCGAACCCGAAATCTGGTACTGCAATCGGAGAGGCGCGGCCGACAACTTGACGATATAATGGTGGCGAGGTGCAGCATGAGCAACTGGTTCGATGTGGACAAGGCCGGCTTGGCGAAGCTGGTGGCGAGCAAGCCCAGGGCGTTCATCGTCTATGAGCTACTGCAAAACGCCTGGGACCAGAACGTCACTTGTGTGGATGTGACGCTGGAGCCGGTGGCCGGCACGCGCAATGCACAGATTACCGTGGCGGACGATGACCCGGATGGGTTCGCGGACCTGCGGGACGCTTATACCTTGTTCGCCGAGAGCCGAAAGAAAGCGAACGCCGAGCAGCGGGGCCGCTTCAACCTGGGCGAGAAGCTGGTCTTGGCCCTGGCAAAGGCCGCCTGCATCGAAACGACAACCGGCGGCGTGCGGTTCGACGAACAGGGCCGCCATGCCTCGCGTCAGCGGCGGGACTCCGGCTCTTTGTTCCGTGCGACGCTCCACATGACGAAAGCCGACCTGGAAGAGATCGACCAGGCCGTCAAGCGACTGATTCCGCCGGCCGACGTTGCCACGACCTTCAACGGCCGCATCCTGGAACCTCGCTTCCCAGTGGCTTTCTTCAACGAAGTCCTGCCGACCGTCGTTGCTGATGAAGAGGGCGTGCTGCGGAAGACCAGCCGCAAGACGTTGGTGCGGGTCTACGACCCGGCCGAGGGCGAGACGGCGATGCTCTATGAAATGGGCATCCCGGTGGTCGAGACAGGCGACCGCTTCCACGTAGACGTGCAGCAGAAGGTGCCGTTGAACATGGACCGCGACAACGTGACGCCGGCCTACTTGCGGACGATCCGGGTGGCGGTCCTGAACGCCACCCATCATTTGATTGACAAGGAAGACGCCCCGCAGACGTGGGTGCGGGAGGCGTGCAGCGACGAACGGGTCCAGCCCGAGGCGGTCAAGGTGGCCATGACTCTTCGCTTCGGGGAAAGTGCCGTTCGTTACGATCCTTCGGACCCGGAGGCGAACAAGCGGTCAGCGGCCGAGGGGCGGCCTATCGTCTATGGTGGGAATCTCACGTCGGCGGAATGGTCCAACGCGAGCCGGGCCGGCGTGTTGCCGGCGGCCGGCATCGTCACCCCGAGTCTGAAGCCGTACTCCCCTGACGGCGATCCGCTCGACGTACTTCCCGAATCCGAGTGGACGCCGGGGATGCGGCGGGTAGCCGCTTACGCCGCCTCCGTTGGCCGTGAGTTGCTGGGGTGCGAGGTGGATGTTGCCATTGCCCGCGAGCCTGGTTGGCCGTATGGGGCAACCTACGGCAAGGGTCGGCTGGTGTTCAACCTGGCCCGGTGCGGCCGGGCGTTCTTCGAGCACGGCATCACGGACGACGTGAACGAACTGCTAATCCACGAGTACGGCCATCATTACGAGGGCGACCATCTGAGCGCCGACTATTACAAGGCCCTGTGCCGGGTCGGCGCTCGCATGGTTCGCCTGGCCCTTGATGAACCGGAGTTGTTTCGATGAATCCTCTCCGCTGGTTCATTGAACGAGTGTTCGATCTGGTCTGGCCCCCGGAGAAAGGCGACCCGCCGGTGTCGTGCCGCCGAAAGGCCGAGCTTTCGCCGTCAAAGTCCTCATAATCCTCTTCGCAGCACTGGCCTCGCGGTAACTTGCCCACCTTTTAACCCAATTCTGTGTTGCTCGCTTGACTTGCAGACCTTCTGAGCTACTATAAATAGAGTTGAACAACGAACGCTGATCTACACCCCTGAGAGAAAGTCATGTTCCTTTGCATCCAGAATCCTGGTGTGGCCCCTGTGGAAGGTTTCACCTTGCTCGGCGTCTCGACGACCCGCGACTGCGGCGTGGAAGGCACCATCGGCCAGTTCGGCTCCGGCAACAAGCACGCGATCAACGTGCTGCTGCGGGCCGGCTTGAAGGTCATTGTCTACTGCGGCAAGACCCGGCTGGACTTCCAGACCCGCGACGAGGAAGTGGACGACGGCATCGTCCGCAAACCGATCAAGCGCGTGGTCTGCAAGCTGGGCGGCACGTCCACTCGGACCATCGACCTGGGCTGGGTGCTCGACTTCGGTGCGATCGACTGGACCGACCTGGGCATGGCCCTGCGGGAGTTCATCAGCAATGCGGTGGACCGCACGATCCGCGAAGAGAACGGTGCGTTCATCCCTGCCATGCTCGACGGTCGCCTGGCCGTGACCCCGGTGTGCGACGAAAAGGCGAAAGCCAAGGATGGCTACACGCGGGTCTATGTCGAGATCAACGAAGGCGTGCAGCGGTACTACGACGAACTGCCCAAGCGGTTCGTGCATTTCTCGCACGACCCTTCACAGGTGGGCCGGTCCTTCCTGCCCAAGGCCAACCGCAACCTCAACGGCAAGCAGACGGCCATGATCTACCGGGCCGGCGTGTTCGTCCGCGAGATCGAAGAGTGCAGCGATGATTCGGTCTACGACTACAACTTCAAGCCGACCGAGTTGCAGATCGACGAGTGCCGCAACTCCAGCGAATACACGATCAAGGCCGCCATCGCCAAGCTGTACCGCAAGGCGTCGGCTCCCGAGTTGGTCCCGGTCTTCAATGCCCTGGTCGATCAGAAATCGACGTTCGAGGGTAGCCTGGACTCGCACTACATCTGCCCCTCGTGGGAGACGCCGAAGGAAGAGCAGCAGCAGGCATGGCAGACGGCGTGGCAGGCCGTGGCGGCGGATGCCGTCATGTGCGGCCCATCCCCGACCATCGCCGAGTTCGTACAGCGGAAGGGCCACGACACCAAGATCATCAATGCCCCAGGCATCGTAGAGGCGGCCAGCCGCTTCGGCATCAAGACCGATTCCAAGGTGCTGACCGAGAGCGAGAAGAATGGCCGCGAGAAGACCCCGGCCACCGAGGCGGCCCAGGCCGCCGTCAATGAAGCCTGGGGCTGGCTGACGCAGTATAACCTCACCAACGACACGGAGAAACCAGTGGTCGGGTGCTTCCGGGACGTGATGAACGGCGGAACTCGGACCCTGGGATTCTGCGACGAAACCGGCGTCTACATCGCCGACGACCAAGCCAGTGCCCGCAGCAAGCCACTGTTGAAGACGGCCTTGGAAGAATGCGTCCACTGGGTCACGAAGGCCGGCGACAATTCCCGCGACTTGCAGGACTGTGCCTTCCGCATGGTCGTGGAGATTCTGGCCTAGTCGTCCTTGACTTTCGCTACGAAGAACGGCCTCGTGAGGATCGACTACCTATGGGAAAGCGTGGCAAGATGATCGCTGAGATCGAGCGGCAGGTTGCGCGGCTGCAAGATCGGCCTGGCCTCTGTATGTACTATGCTCACCACACGGCTGCCGTCTTGCGACGGCATGGCGTGCCGGCAGTGATTCAGGCCGGTTCGCTGCAATGGCCACGGGTTCGCCGCGAGGAAGACGACGGCCAAATTGACACGCACTTCGCCTATATGTGGACGCCCGGTACGGCTGATAGCGCCCTGTCGGTTGCCTTGGGCAACCTGCCGGAGATGCACGTTTGGGTCGGTATTGTGGATCGCCAGGAAATAGTAGACTTTACGACACGGCAACTGCGTGCGGCGGCCGAGGCTCGTGGCATGGTGTGGAGTGCGCCTGATCCGCCTCGCTACCTGTGGTGTCCGGCGGCCGAGCCGCCGGACTGGGTGGTTTACCGCCCGGATCGTGATGCCTCGATTTATGCTTGCACGATTCTCAAGCGGCTGTTTGATCCGGTCTACTTGAAGCGAGGCCACTGAGGCGCGGCAATGCGCTATAGCACCTCAACAGGAGTGAAAGTCGGGGTGATTACCGAGGCCGAGCGCGCCTCGACCTGCATCTTGCTCCCTGACGAATACTGAGCTACAATTGCGTGACCCCCGCTCAGAAGGTGTGCAACTTAAAGATGGCTCCCGTGTGAAGTTGGACCCAATGTTGGAGGCCCTATAGCGCGTCGATCCGTTTTATCGCGCTCGGCGGTGGCACCTCGCAGACCAGGAGACAGGATTATGGCCGCAAAACGAACGAATCCGAAGAGTACGTCCGCCCCCGCAGTCGTCACGGAGGAAAAGAAAATGATCGACCGTGAAGTGTTCGACTGGGGCGTTCGATTGACGGCCCATCCTTTCCAGGGGACCGAGAACCATGCCCTGGTAATCCGCTCCGAGATCAGGAACTATCGGGAGCGGCGCGGCTCGGAGATTCTTATAACCTTTCCGGCCGCTTCGATGCAGAATCCGTTGCGGTTGCTCGACGCCCAAACTTGGTGCGAGGCCATGACGGCGATTATCGCCGACACGCGGGCCGTGCAGACCGAGATGCGGACGGCCGCCGGTAGCACTGGCAAGAAGAAAGGCTGAATCAGGGATCGACGAATGATTCGTCGTGCTTGGGCGACGAGGCACAGTCGAGCCGGCGCTGAAAGTCCTCCTTGGCAAGGGAGAGGCTCTATTTCATCTTTGCTTCACGGAAATCAGGCGACCGAGCGAGGGTGAAGAGAATAACCTCCTCGCCGGTTATGGTGCTGATGTCATGGTGCATGGTCACGACCTTGACGCCAGCGACCTTTTCGACCATCGCCTCCATGACTGGACGGGTCGTTTCGATCAGATGGAACCGCACTCGCTTGAGCAAATCCCGCCCGTTTTCGGCCGGAAGCGATTTGACCAAGTGCTGTTCGGCTGCTGCCAAGACGCCTCGAAGGCGAATCAGTAGGAGATCTTCGAGCAGGTGGACTTGGATGTCCTTGGGGCTACGGCCGATGTAATCCTGCTCGAAGCGACTGATTTCCTCGCTGATGGCAGCTTCGATCTCACCCCTGGTTCTCATGGGAATCCTTCCACACCGATGTCAGTACGGGCTGGTATCGTCTAGTTGGCGTCGGTTGCACAGGAACTACTTGGTCGTCTCGGTGCTCATCCTGCCGTGAGGCTCTTCCCCATTGGTGCCGAAGATTGTGCCTCCATCGAAAACAAAAAAAGCCGACGTGGTGCAACACCTTAAGGCGTTCTACCACGTCGGCTTACTCTTCAACGAACCCCCCAGCAGGGCCGAGTTATTCTTCGTCTAGTCATCCGACGACTGTTAATGTAAGGCGCGGAATACGGAAATGCAAGAGATGATTCTCGCCCTGTTCACAATGAAGGAACGTGGGGCGATGTATATGGAATCCTCACTACTGCTGCGATCTCAGCACGGCGAGCACCTGGGTGTCGATCTCGGCGGCGAGCCGTGTAAACGTCCTGTCGCTTTGGTGGGCACCCCGGAAGGCGAGGCACTCTTTCGATTCCGGCGTCCCGGTCTGCCGTAGCAGTGCCCGGTACTGGTCGATGGGTGGCGTCTCTGGCCGGGTGTCGATGATGTACTTGCCGGCCGGGATGTAGCCGTCGATGCACAGCACGTTGAGGATCAGACTCACGTTCTGGGTCCGCCGGCCGGCGCGGATCGCCTCGGCCTGGCGGGCGGCGTCGAGCGCCGGCGGGAGCGCCGGGCCAACGGCATATTCTGGCACTAGCCCTGGTCCTGCGCCCGTGGCCCGCAGGAAGTCGAATCCTTCCATTCGGTAGACCTTCGCCAGATACTCTTCCAGCCGGCGGTAGTGGACCCGGAAGATAGCCAGTTGCACCATCGGCAGGGTCGGCTTGGGGCCGGCGGCCGGGGCCTTGGCGGGTGGCTGTTCGCGGTGGAAATGATGCTGCATCTTAGTCCTCGGGAAAGGTTCGGCCGCGTCAGTAGTAGATGAACCATTGCACGATGGCCTCATTAGATGCGCCGGGAAACGGCAGCAATTTGAGACAGCCGCGTCATTGAAATTATGAGAATCCTGGGAAAAAACGGCGGTTTGGCAGTCATGTATAGGGTAAGGAGATGATGCGCAATGCAACGTGTCACCGATCTGGCCGATCCCCGCCGTTGCAAGGGCGCACAGCCTGATGGTCAGTGCCGGAACGTCGCCGAAGAGGGGTCGGACTATTGCCGGGCCTGCGGCGGCGAGAGCCGGGCACCCGCTCGACGCCTGAAGCAGTACCTCTTGACCAGGGCGCAAGATCAGGCTCGGCTGGCCCACCTTGACGATCCCGAAGGACTCAAATCGCTGCGGGACGAGGTGGTAATTGCCACGGGGATGTTGGAACGGCGGCTGAATCTGGTCAGCACGGACGCAGAGTTTGTTGCCGCCTTTCCGCAGGTTGAGAAGTTCCTCAAGACACTCGCCGATCTCAAGAAGTCCAATTTCTTTCTGGAGCAAAAGTCCGGCGCAATGCTCGCGCGGAGCGCGGCGTTCCGCCTGTTTCAGGACATCATCAAGATCATCGTGGACGAGTTGGACGGAATCCCGAACTACGAGCAGATCGTCGATAGGATCATCGCGCGGGTCGGGCCGGCGATTCAACACGCGGGCAACTCTGAATCCGAGACGGCATGAATCTCGTCTGGTGCGAAGTCTGCGGCGTGCGTCCAGCAATGTTCAACGAAAGCCGCTGCGAAGATTGCTGGGCGTCCGATCAAGACCGCTACGACCAACGGAGGGTCGCCAACATCAACACGATGGCCAACAGTTCGCGGGAGGTGAGCGATGTTCCGGTATCGGAAAAACCCGTTCATCCCCGACGAGATCAAGGCCGGGGACATCATCGGTTTCAGCGGCGATAGCTGGATCAGCACGCTGGTCAACATCGCCACCTACGGCATCCCGTTTTGGGGCTTGAGTCACGTCGGCATCCTGGGGCACGCGGACAACGGACGGCTGATGCTCTTCGAGAGCACGCAGCTTGACGGCCTGCCTTGCGAAATCACCGGCGACGTGTTCCTGGGAACCCAGGCCCACGAGTTGGAACACGTCGTTCAAGTCTACAAGGGAAAGGTCTGGCACTATCCGCTGTACCGGCCGCTGTATCCGACCGAAGACGAGCGCCTAACCGAGTTCCTGATGTCCACGATCCACACGCCCTACGACAAGCTGGGGGCGCTGCGTTCGGCGGGTGTCGGTTTGTCGTGGATCGAGTCCCTGCTGCACCACGACAACCTCAATTCCATCTATTGTTCCGAGTGGTGTTGTGCAGCCCACACCTACATCGGCGTCTTCCGCACGGACAACGTGAGCCGCTGGAACCCTAATCGTTTCGTGCGAACCGAGCGGCGCACTCACGTCTTGCGGGCACCGGGGAGACTCAAATGAGACGAATCCTCTTTGTGTTGGTCCTGCTTGTGCCCGTCGCCGGGTGCGAAGTCGGAGAAAACTTCGGACCTTCGGCGGTCAAGAAGGAATGGCCGACCGTCAACCTCCCGGCCGTACTGCGGCAGAGCAACTGGCGTGGTCCCCAGGGCCAAGGCTCGTGCGTCCACGCCTCGATGATTAGCCTCTTCCGCTGGCAGTACCGGCTGAGGACGGCTGACCACTGGCGGCAGACCTACGGCGACGGCGAGCAGCCGGAAGACCTGGCCGCAAAGTTTAACCAGGAGGGAATCCGGTACGCCTATGTCACCAACGGGGACGTGCGTTTCCTGGAGTGGGCGTGCCGCACAAGGCGAGGTTGCGGCATTACGGTCATGGGCGGGGCGCACATGGTCGCACTCGTGCATCTCGACGACAAGTGGGCCACGATCCTCGATAACAACAACGTCGAGAAGTTTCTATGGGTTCCGCGAGAGACGCTGATCGCGGAGTGGAAGGCATCGTATGGTTGGGCCGTCGCCCCGATTTACACGCCCGCTGCTCCCTTGCCTCAATGACTGCTGCACGTAAGTCGCCGTACAGCAGGGCAGCAGATGGCACGCTACAAAAAGCGTGCTCACGTTGCGGCCGGACGCTGAGTGTCAAACATTTTTATCGGCATCGGCATAGCCGCTACGTCGCTGCTTGCAAGAGTTGCATGAGAGCAACTCGCGCACATTCAACACGACAGGAACAGATGCGACGAGCGAGCCGTCGTGGACAACTTCGCCGATACGGTCTTACGGAAGAGCAGTATGGAGAGATGCTGAAAGCCCAAGGTGGCCGGTGCAAGATTTGCGGCACAACCGACCAGCTAAGAAAGAATCGGTCTCTCTGCGTGGACCACGATCACTGCACGGGCACGGTTCGAGGATTGCTGTGCGGCGAATGCAACCGACTGTTGGGTTGCGCACGCGACCGACCACAAGTGCTTTTGGCTGCCGCAACATATCTCAAGACAAGTCCCCAACAAGAGAGGAAACCATGAACAAGCTGCTCCTGAGTGTGCTGTGCTTGCTCGCAGTGTTTGCGGCGGCCGTGCCCTGCTTCGCCGATACCGTCAACGGTGTCCTGGCCGAAGAGCGCATCGTCAACCTTCCGCAGGACCAGGGCAAGTGGTACGTGAGCGTGGTCGGCAACGCGACCGACTCCCGCTACAACGAGATCGTGGGCTGGTTCGACACCAACGCCAGTCTGAAGAAGCTGAAGAATCAGGTCCATTTCTGCCCGGTCACGAGCGACACGGCGATCTATCAGGCCCGTTACGCCAGCAATGTGAAGGCCCTGCCGACCGTGCGGATGCAGAAGCCGGATGGCACCGTGGTCTATGAAGCTGCCGGGAAGAACATCCCCATGACGGCTGCGGGCTTGAACGGTGCGCTGGCTGGTGCGGTGAACACGGCCCAAGGGATTCGCCCGGTCCTGCCGTGGCGAAGGGACATGGAGCGCCGGTGCCCTGGCCCCTCCCCGAATCCGCAGCCGCAGCCGCAACCACAGCCGGACCCCGCACCTCAGCCGATTGACGACAACGGGCCGCCGAATGTCGAGCCGGAGCCGCAAGCCGATCTGCCGCCGTGGGGCGTGGCTGTCATCTGTCTCGCGGGTGTGCTCATCGGCATTGCCAGCGGCTACGGCCGTCAGTTGTACGGCAAGCTGCATCCGACCGTGAAGTAGTCGCGTCTCGTACTTGCGTGTCATGTATCCTGTGACCATTCTGCTGTCCTGCGACAGCCACCTCGAAAACCCGGAGAAGAAAAGATGAACCCCACCGTTGTGATCTGGATTCTGGCCGCTGTGGTCGCCGTGTTGGTCGGTCGTGAAGTCGGCAAGCGCCTCTTCGACGTGAACGCGAAGCTGATGGCGAAGAAACGCGCCGCCCAAGTGCTCGCCGCCAAGCTGCGGGACAACGGACTGAAACTGCTCCCCGCTCTGCTCGAAGACTTCGCCGTAGGCGACGTGCAGGACATGGTGGAGAAGATTCACGATGTCGCCAAGCTGGTCGAAGCCGGTAGTAACGCCATCGAGAAGGAACTGGAGCAGACCTACGAAAACGTGTTGGCGAAGAAACTCGCCACCCCCGAGGGCATGGCCCTGATTAAGGCGAAGATCGCCGAGATCGAGGGTGCGGCCCCTGCTCCGGCCCTGGCCCAGTAAGCCCCTCTACGGATAGCATCCGCAGACTTCCGAGCCCGGTTGCGGCCATACGCGGCCGGGCCGGTTCTCGGATGGCTCCCGGACCTGCCGCGAGCCATCCGAGAACCGGAGACCCAAGATGAAAGCCAAGACCTTCGTACTGTCCGTGGTGCTGCCATTGTCGGCGCTGATTTCCCTGCTGGTGTTGATCGCTGGCTGTGTGACGCTGCCGAAGCAAGAGCAGCGTCAAGGCTGCCAGCGTCCCAAGGTGCTGGCCTTCACGGCATCCTGGTGCGTTCCGTGCCAGCGTGCCAAGCCGGCTTTGGTGCAGATCAAGGCTGCCGGCGTGGACGTGCAGATCATCGACATCGACGAGCAACCTGAGTTGGCGCGGCAGTATGGCGTCAGCAGTGTGCCGACCTTCTTCGTGTACGTGTGCGGAAAAAAGGCCGTGCGGACCCAGGACATCACCGTGGTGGTCTCCCTGACGCGCTTTGGGTGTAGGTGATGGCACGTCGCTGCCGCAACTGCCCCGAGAAACCTCAGTCCGTGCCGCAGCCCAAGTCACCCGAGGCGTCGAGCGATGCCGGCCTCAGTCAGCCCCGAGGCCGTGGACGAACCATGAGGTTGCACCGGGCCGAACGCCGAAGCAACCAGCGAGCCGCACTTGCCGCTGACCTACGCGAACCTGAGATGCAACCTCATTAAACTACCAATGATGCCGCTCCATGAGTTTTCTCGACGAATTGCGGGAGTTTGTCAAAGAGGGGCTGCGGAGCAACAACCTTCGGTCTTGCAGCCGATGGGCCGAACATCGACGGGTGATGGGGGCACCCTTTAACGGCAACTACGGCTTCCTGCACCACCCCTGGTGCCGCGAAATTCACGACAGCCAGGCGGCCTGGACGATTGCCATGAAGGCCGCCCAGTTGGGCGTGACGGAGACAGGGATCAACCGGGCCTTCTTCACGCTTGACCAGTCGAAACGGGACGTGCTCTATGTCCTCCCGACGGCGCTGAACGCGAGCGACTTTTCCAAGGCCCGTTTTGCAACTGCCCTGAAGCTCAGCCCCTACCTCAAAAACCTGTTCGTCGATACGAACACCGTGGGGCTGAAATCGACCGGCGCGAACGTCCTGTACATTCGTGGTAGTCGTGGCGACAGCAACTTGAAGTCCATCCCCGTGTCCGAGTTGGTCTTGGACGAGTTGGACGAGATGGACACCCATGCGGTGTGGCTCGCCTTGGAGCGGTTGTCGGGGCAGATCGAGAAGCACATCCTGGCGATCTCCACGCCGACCGTGCCGAAGTACGGCATCCACAAGCTGTACCTGACCAGCACACAAGAGCACTTCTACTTCCAGTGTCCATGCTGCTCGCGCTGGACGGAGTTGACTTGGCCCGACTGCGTGGAAATCATCGGCGAGTCGGTCAACGATCCGCGTTGCAAGGAATCGTTCCTCAAGTGCAAGGAGTGCAAGCATAAGCTGGAACACGCGGTCAAGCCGCTCTTCCTGGCTGGCGGCCAGTGGAAGGCGACGGAAACCAACGTCCTGCCGGAAGAGTCGCGGGGCTTTTACATCAACCAGCTTTACTCGTCCACGGTGACGCCCGGCGAACTGGTCACAGCCTACCACCGTGGCTTGGGCGACGAGGCGGCGAACACGGAGTTTCATTGCAGCAAACTGGGCCTGCCGTTCATCGGCGTGGGTGCCCAGGTGACGGACGAGATGATCGAAGCCTGCCTCAAAGGGCATACGATCAACGAGGCCCGGCCGCAGATTGGCGGCAACCGCTTGATAACGATGGGAGTGGACCAGGGCAAGACGGGATACATTTCGGTCGTCGAGTGGCTCTTCGACGAGCATCCGGGAAGCGACATCAGTTCCGCCGCCATCGGCAAGCTGCTGTGGTTCGGTAAGTTCGCGGAAGACGATTGGAGCTACCTCGGCGAGTTGATGCGGGAATGGCAGGTGCTTGCCTGCGTGGTGGACGCCGACCCGAACGTCAACGACGCCCGCCGCTTTGCCAAGAAGTTCCACGGCTATGTGTGGCTGACACGATACCGGCGCGGCCAGACAGCCAAAGAGGTGGCCCTTAGCGAGGAAGAGACGGGTGCGCCGTTCGCCACGGTGGATCGCACAAGCTGGCTGAGTTGCACGCTCGGCCGTTTCAAGACGACGCCATCCCGCATCTTGCTGCCGCGCGACATTTCCTTTGAGTATCGGGAACACGTCAAGAATCTGGTGCGAACCTACGAGAAGGACAACACCGGGAACATGGTGGCCACCTACGTGAACACGGGACCGGACCATTTCGCGCACAGCCTCGTCTATGCGGACATCGCTCTGACTCTAGCTCCGCTGACGACCGGCGGCGAAGACATCGGGAAAGTCACGTAACGAGAGAGCAGTCATGGCCGAAAGTCAAACGCTCAACTTGGTAGACAGCCGCCATCCTGGCTATTTGTCCGGCATGACCGACTGGGCCAAGTGGCGCTTGTCCTACAACGGCGGTGACGAGTTCCGCGAGGCGTACCTGGAACGGTTCTCCATGCGGGAAGACCCGCTGGAGTTCAACGCCCGTAAGGCCATGACGCCGATCCCGAAGTTTGCGGGCGCGGCGATCAACGACATCAGAAATGCCATCTACCAACGTATGCGGGACATCACGCGCAAGGGTGGCAGGAAAGCCTACCAGTACGCGGTCAACGGAAACAACCTTGGCGTGGATCGGCGCGGTTCGACCATGAACGCCTTTATCGGCGTGAAGGTCTTGACCGAGTTGCTGGTCATGGGCCGGGTGGGCGTCTTCGTCGATGCCCCACCTGTGCCGTCGGGAGCAACCTTGGCGGACATCGGCGGCGTTTCGCCGTACCTCTACAAGTACGACATCGAAGACATCCTTTCCTGGACCTGCTCGAAGCCTGAAGCCCCGTCCGAGTTCGACGCAATCCTGCTGCGGGACACGGCGATGCAGTACGATCAGGCGTACTTCCTCCCTACGGTCTCGGTGCAACGCTACCGGTATCTGCGGGTCAACCCAGAGACCGGCAAGGTCGGCCTGCAATTTTACGATCTGCAAGGCCAGCCCGTCGATCAGTATGGTCAGCCGGGCGGCGAAATCCAGTTGGAACTAGACCGCATCCCGTTCGTGATGCTGGACATCGGCAGCAGCCTGATTAAGGACGTGTGCCAGCACCAGATCGCGCTGCTGAACCTCGGTTCGAGCGACGTGAGCTACGCCCTCCGCAGCAACTTCCCGTTTTACGTGGAGCAGAAGGACTTGCGGGCGGTGGGTGCCCACTTGAAGCACGCCGCCACGGCGGAGGGCACGGCGACCACGGGCGGCCAAGGTGCGGGCGAGACGGACATCAAGGTTGGTGCGACCCACGGCCGGGCCTACGACAAGGGGATGAATCCTCCGGGCTTCATCAATCCCTCGGCCGAGCCGCTGCGGGCGAGCCTGGAGTTGCAGGACCGGCTCAAGCGGGACATCCGCGAATTGGTCAACCTGGCCGTGTCGGCACTGGCGGTGCGGGCCTCGGCCGAATCAAAGGCGATGGACAACCAGGGCCTTGAAGCCGGGTTGTCCTACATCGGACTGCTGTTGGAAAGCGCCGAGCGGCAGCTTTGCGAACACTGGGCCGCTTACGAAGATCGGACGGTGACGAAGCGCGAAGTCGCCACGATCAAGTACCCGGATCGCTACTCGCTCAAGACCGATGCCGACCGGATCAAGGAAGCCCAGGACTTGACGAAGCTGATGAACAGCGTCCCCGGCCGCAAGGTCAAGCGGGAGTTGTCCAAGGGAGTCGTGCAAGCCTTGCTCGGCGGCAAGATTGGCGTGGACGATCTGGACGCAATCAATCAGGAGATCGACAGCGCGCATTACACGAACAGTGACCCGACGACGATCATCCAAGCCGTGCAAGCCGGGCTGGTCGGCGAGAAGACCGGTTCGGTGGCCCTGGGGTTCGACGACGACGAATACCTGGCGGCCCGCCAAGATCACCTGGAGCGCGTGAAGCGAATTGCCGAGGCCCAGGGGATGGCGGGTGGTCAACACGGCCGGGCTGGTGCGGACGGCGGCGGCGGCGATCCGGCGGCCCGAGGCGTACCCGACCTTTCGGCGAATACCGCGGCCGGAGCCGACGAGAAAACGGCCAGCCGAAACACTGACTTGGAACCGACGACAGCCTCGCGCGTGCGAGGCGCGGGGAAACCGAAGTTGGCGTAATGGGATAATCAACCATGCACGAACCAGCATCCGATTTCTGGACCGATGCCGGCACCTGCACCACGACGCCGAAACGGCTCAAGGACTTGTCCTTTCCGTTGAAGCATTACGTCATGGTCAGGGCCAACACTGGCAACACCAAGGTTATCTGCATCGGAAACTCCGACTGCAAGAATACCGGCCTTATCCTGGCCGGTGGTGAGCAAACACCGCCCATCCCCATCGACAACCTCAATAAGTTGTGGGTGGCTTCGGCCGAGGGCGACCAGGGATACTCCTGGATCGCTCTGTAACCCTAGCCCGGAGAATAGCTGTGGACGTAGTAAAAGAATCCGTCAGCGATATATTCTTCGGGCACACGTCCGTGGGAACCACCGCGAAGAAGATCGTACCGCAAAAGTTCCCGGTCCAGAAGGGCGTCCTGTTGCGAAGCCCCGGTGCTGGAGACCCCGTGCCCAATACCCGCCCCGTCTGGATTGGCGGGTGCGGCGTGACAGCCGACTCTTTGGCAACAGGTGGCGTGCCGCTGTGTCCCGGCGAGTCAATGTTCATTCCCTTGGAAGACCCGACGAGACTCCACGCTGTCTCGACGGCCGAAGATCAAGACCTTGCTTGGATGGCGGTATAGTCGTGAGCACGTTCTATCACTCTTCACAATCTGGCGGCGGCCCGCCCGGTCCACCCGGCGCAAAAGGCGACCAGGGCGACCGAGGCCCTGGCGTCTTGAATTGGCGGGGTGATTGGAGCGTTACAGAAGCCTACGAGCCGAACGATGCCGTGGCCCTCGACGGTTCTGCGTACATCTGCGTGGAAGCCCACACGGGTTCACAACCGCCATCGGCGAGGTGGAACCTTTTTGCCAGCCGTGGAAGCCAAGGCGTCCAGGGCGAGAAGGGTGATGAAGGCGACCAGGGCGAGAAGGGTGATCGGGGCGACCGTGGCCCGCAAGGAGTGCCTGGCGAACAAGGCAGGCAAGGCGTCCCCGGCGCGCGCGGCTATCCCGGAGAGAAGGGCGATGAAGGCGACAAAGGCGACCCCGGCATCAGGTGGCGAGGCGCGTGGGACAGCCTTACGCAGTACGTACCGGGCGATGCCGTTCAACATGATGGCTCGTGCCACATCTCGGTCGCCGAGAGCATTGGGTCCGAACCTCCTTCGGCAAACTGGGGTTTGATGGTTGCCAAAGGCGTGCCCGGCGAGCCTGGGGCACAGGGCAATGATGGAACACCGGGCCTCAACTGGAAGGGCGAATGGAACGACATCACGACCTACGACCGCAACGACGTTGTATTCTTCAACCCGTTATGTGGTCCACCACATAAACTGTTTTATGTGGCGCATTCAGTTATGTGGCGTCCAGCACGAATCGCCAGCGATTTAAGGGGTCGTTACTGTGCTGAACGCCACATAATCTGTGTCCTACAGGCTTCGCAGAAACTCCATGAGTCCTGGATTCTTACGCCACGGCTTCTTCGGTGTGCCATCCTTGATTTCGCACTTTGCAAGCGCTTTGGCCTTCATTTCCAGATCGACCTCCGCATACACATTGGTCGTACTGAGACACACATGACCCAGCCAGGCTCGAATCGTGTTGATGTCCACGCGGGCTCGAAGCAAGTGGGTCGCGGTCGTGTGGCGTATCGTGTGGGGACTGACACGTTTCTTCGCCATCGACGGCAGTTTCGTTGCCACCTGAGCGGCGTACCGTTCGACCATCGCATGAATCCCGAATCGCGTGAGCGGCTGCCCACGCCGGTTGAGGAAGACATGCTGGGATTCACCACGACGGTCAATGAGAGGTCGCAATTCGTCAACCGTCTTTGGCCACAGCGGACAACGGCGGGGCTTGTTTCCCTTTCCGTGGATGAGAACGGACGAGGAGTCGCGGTTGGATGCGACACCGAGGTCGAGGTCGCCGATCCGTACTTGGGCTACCTCGTCGGCCCGAGCACCAGTGTTGTACATGAACAGAAGTATCGCGTAGTCCCGACGGCCTTGGGCAGTACGACAGTCGGGCGCTTTCCGCAACGCATCCATCTCGTCCTTTTCCAAGTACCCGACCAGCGGGCGCGCGACCTTCTTCAACGCGATGCTCTGAATCTGACCGACCCATTCCAGGTGTTCCGGGCCGTGCTGACCGATGAATCGCGCCAAGGAACGAATCGCAGCGAGACGCTGATTTCGTGTGGCAACCCCGCAACCGTGAGTTTTTTCCAAGTCTCGGAGAAAAGACCGGGTGCGGGCTGGTGATACATCCTCCACAAGAAGTCGCTCGATCCGCCGGTGGGCGGCGCGAGCGACGAACGGCAGGAATTGTAGCAACGCATCCCTATAGCTCTTCTGCGTATTGTGGGCGAGATTCCGTTCGGCAACGAGGTGCTCTAACAAGAACCGGCGAACCCAGGGGCTAAGCAAATCGGTGTTAGGCATGACGGCGCTCCTTCCCGGCATAGCGCTCGAAGCGCTGGCTGGCCTCACGAAGAAGTTCGGGTGTCATGCTCAGATACACC
>Ga0315287_10001348_pt1 | contig 22525 bp, 17 predicted proteins | sample YL17G11_0_MG_FD_205037 | JGI IMG/M metagenome (GOLD analysis project Ga0315287, IMG submission 205037) | Sediment microbial communities from Yellowstone Lake, YNP, Wyoming, USA - YL17G11_0 | ecosystem: Environmental > Aquatic > Freshwater > Lake > Sediment | place: USA: Wyoming | collected...
CTTCCACGATCTCGGCTTCGCGTTCGACTGGCTCGTGGTCGACGTGATCCCGCACGAAGCGCGCGTCTGGTCGCCGCTCAACTGGCAGCTCTGCGATCCCGCGCGCCCGACGACGCTCGTCTCGGGCGGTCCCGGCCGACGGCGCTGGGAGTTCATGCGCCTGCCTGACGAGTCGCTCGAGGAGCTGAATGACGAAGCCACCGCGTGGAAGCTGCTCGCCGCGTGGGACATCCGCCCGGACAACGCGACGCTCGAGCGCCACGCCGTCTACACATTCCGCGCCTGTTGGTCCGACGCCTGGCGCCGCGGCCGCGTGCTGATCGCCGGCGACGCCGCGCATCTGATGCCGCCCTTCGCGGGACAGGGCATGTGCTCGGGCCTGCGCGATGCCATCAACCTCGCGTGGAAGCTCGACCTCGTGCTCGGCGGCCGCGCGCCTGACGCGCTGCTCGACAGCTACGGCAGCGAGCGTGCGCCGCACGCGCGAGCGACGATCGAGTTCTCGGTAGCGCTCGGGCGCGTGATCTGCGTCGCCGATCCGCGCGAGGCCGCGGAGCGCGACGCGCGGATGATTCCCGCGGCGCGCGCGACGGGGATGCAGACACCGGGCCCTGCGCCGAAGATCGGGCCGGGTTGTTACGACGCCGCGAGCCCTGCAGGCGGTGAGCTGTTCGTGCAAGGCCGTGTCGAGCGCGGCGCGGAGCGCGGCCTTTTCGACGACGTCGTGGGCGGGGGCTTCGCGCTCGTCTCGACGCAGGGCGACCCGGCACAGGCGCTGACACCCGAGCAGCGCGCGTTCTTCGCGTCGCTCGGTGGTGTGATCGCGCACGTCTCAGATGACGGCGCAGTGCGCGACGTCGACGGCGCCTACACGTGCTGGTTCGAGGCGCACGAGGCTGCGGTCGTGTTGCAGCGCCCGGACTTCGCAGTTTTCGGCACGGCGCAGCACCTCACGGGCGCGGGGGCGCTCGTGGACGCGCTGCGCACGAGGCTCGCGCCCGGCTGACGCAGCGCCGTGCTAAACCGGTCAGCTCCCGCGGTAGACCCACTCCGCGGCGCCAGCCGCACGCTCGCGCGCGGCGGTGATGGTGTTGCGCTGCGGTGCTAGCGCGCACGCCGGATCCGTGTTCGCAGCGTCGCCCGTCAAACGATACGCCTGACAGCGACAGCCGCCGAAGTCGCGCGTGCGCTCGGGACACGAACGACACGGCTCGCGCATCCACGCTTCACCGCGGTACCCGTTCATGCCAGGCGCAGCTTCCCAGCACTGTTGCAGCGAGTGCTCGCGCGCGTTCCAGAACTCGAGCCTGGGAAGATCGCGCGCGGCGTGGCAGGGCAGCACGAGTCCGTCCGGCGCGACGACGAGGAGGCTGCGGCCCCAGCCGCCCATGCACGGCTTCGGGCGCCCCGAAAAGTAGTCGGGCAATACCCATTGGAGCTCGGGTCGCTTTGCACGCTGGCGCTCCGCGACGACGACTTGCGACGCTGCTTCGAGCTCTTCGCGCGATGGCAAGAGCGCGTCGCGATTGCGCAGCGCGAAGCCGTCGTACTGCGTGTTCGCGAGTTCCAACCGATCGGCGTCGAGTTCGCGAGCGAGCGCGATCAGCGCGGCGACATGCGCGAGATTGTGGCGATGCAGCACGACGTTCAGCGTGAGCGCAAGCCCGAGGCGTCGCGCTTCGCGTGCGACTTCGAGCTTGCGTTCGAAGCACGTCGTGCCGGCGATCGCATCGGACTCCGCCGCGGTCGCGTCCTGGATCGAGAGCTGTACGCTGCGCAGTCCCGCGTCGCGCAGCGTTGCCACGCCGTCCGCGCCGAGCGGCACGCCGGCGGTGACGAGGTGCGGGAAGAGGTCGGCGTCTGCGGCGTGTCGCACGATCGCGGCGAGATCCCGTCGCGCCGACGGTTCACCGCCGGTCAGGCCGACGTGCACCGCGCCGAGGGCGGATGCTTCGCGGAACACGCGACCCCATTCGTCGGCCGTGAGCGCGTCGCGGATCGATGCAAAGCTTTCGGGGTTCGAGCAATACGGACAGCGCAGGGGACAGCGATAGGTGAGCTCGGCGATCAGGTTCCAGACGCGGGGCGTCGGCGCCTCGGCGCTTTGCTCATGCGTCACGGAGGATCACGCCGAGCTGCTCCATCTGGTCGAGAAACTCGTGGACATCGGTGGTGAGATGCTCGACCTGGGGATGGCTCTCGCGCAGCGCGGCAGCGACCGCGTCCGACGTGCGCGTGCCGTCGCAGAGTTGGAGGATCTCGCGGCCCGATTCGCTGACGCGCACGCCGCGCTCGGGCAGCACCGCGAGCAGATGCCCCGGGCGTTCCTTGTCCTCACGCAGCATCGTCTGCGGCGCGAGACGCGGGTGTCGGTGCGCCGCCTCGACGGCGTCGAGCAGGCCCCACAAGATTTCGCATTTGCGCGTGAGCGCATCGAGGCAGCGCTGCTGGCTTTCGTGCGTGCGCGCGTGTTCGATGACGAACGCGAGACCGTAGGCCGCGTCGCGCGGCGCCATCGTGGTGCGCGATCGGAAGTAGGCGAGGCCTTCGGCGTCAACCCACGGATAGTGGCGCTCGAACGCGGCGATCCGTGCGGCCATGATGTTGCCCGCGAAGAGTTCGGTGAGCGACGCTGCCACCGCGGTGAGGAGATCGGCGCGCTCGACGAGATCGACGTACGCATCGCAGGCACGCCGCACACCCGGCAACACGAAGTCTAGACTCGCGACCTCGTTGCGCGCGAGTCCCACGGCTTCCGCCAGTCGTAGCCACAACTCGAGGCCACCTTCGCCGGGCGCGCGGCCGTCGTGATCGTGCAGCCGCTGCACCCATTCGCGCCGAAACGCGGAGTCGCCCGACTTGCCGAGAATCGCCGCGTCCTTCACCGGGATACGCGTCTGGTAGTAGTAGCGATTGCGCACCCAGGTGCGGAGTTCATCCTGCGTGAGCGTGCCTGCGTGCATCCGCAGGTTGAAGGAATGCTTGTCGTGATAGCGCTCGGTGCCGACGCGTCGCAGGCGCGCTTCGAACTCGGTGGCGGCCCAGGACGTCGCGTCGTCGCTCAAAGCTCCAGCTCCATCCCGTCCATCGCGATCTCGATGCCGGCGCGCTGCACCAGCGACGCTTCGGGTGACGCGGCATCGAGGACTGGGTTCGTGTTGTTCATGTGGATGTACACGACGCGCCCGCGCAGTTCGGCGAGCGCCGCGAGCGAACCGCCGGGACCGGAGATCGGCACGTGACCCATCGCGGTCGCGTCGGGCGCACCGGGCCGCACGGACGAGAGTTCGTCATTGCGGAAGAATGTGCCGTCCACGAACGCACAACTCGCAGCCTCGAGTTCGGCGAGCGTGCCGGCATCGAGCTTCGCGATGCCCGGCGCATAGACCAGGCGCCGCCCGCTGCGCAGATCGGTGATGCGCACGCCAACTGTCGTCTCCGGCTGATTCGACGCGAGCTTCGAGAGCCACGTCGGCACCTTGCCGGGCACCGGGAAGAAGCGCGCCTCGAGGTGACCGTCGCGATCGAGCATCACGGCTTGATCGAGTTTCGCGATTCCCCACGCCGGCTCGAGCAGTCGCAACAGTGCGTTGTGACCTTGCAGCGAGTCGCGCACGAACGGCGTCGATACGATTCGGTATGGCAGCGACTCGCGCAGCACCAGCAGGCCGAGCACGTGATCGACATCGGCGTTGGTGACCACGATCGTGTCGAGCGGGATGTCGCGCGTGCCCGGTCGCGGGTGCAGGCCCGGGAAGCGCGCGAGCTGGTCGCGCACGTCGGGGCTCGCGTTCACGATCGACCAGCGCACGCCATCCGCGGAGACCGCGATCGACGGCTGCGTGCGCGGCGGCACCTGCGGATCGCCGGCGCGCGCGCGCACGCAGCGCTCGCAGCCGCAGTTCCACTGCGGCAGGCCGCCACCGGCCGCGGAGCCGAGAACCCGGACGCGCAGGCTCATCGCGGTAGCCCGGCGATCGCCTCCCGGATCTCGCCGGCGCTCTCGAAGAAGAGCGGGAAGTCGGTCTTGCGCCATCGCACGCGCCCATCGCGACCGACGAGTATCAGCGCGCGCTTGGTGATGCCGAAGAGGCCCGCCGCGCCATAGCTCCTGCAGACGGCGCCGTCCGCGTCGGCCGCCACCGGGAACGGCAGCGCGTGCTTCTTCGCAAACTTCTCGTGCGACGCGAGCGTCTGCGGATTCAGCGCGATCACCTGCACGCCGAGGTCGGCGAAGACGGCGAGGTTGTCGCGATAGTCGCAGAGCTGCTTGGTGCAGACGGGCGTGTCGTCGCCTGGGTAGAACGCGAGCAGCACGGCGCCATTCGCGAGCAGCTTCGAGAGCGTGACGTCACCCTGTGTCGAAGCGAGTGTGAAGTCCGGAGCGGGGTCACCGACGTTGGGATACTTGGCCATGGGCGGGAGCCTACCCGACGAAGCGCAGCTGCGCGCTGCCGACGCCGGACGAGCTACTCGCGAAACGGCGCGAGCCTCACGAACAGCCTGAACGCCGCGTAGCGCGCGATGAACGCCGCGCGACCGCCGGGAACGGCGCGCGCCTCGGCGGCCCAGCACGCCGTCAGATGGCGCTTCATCGCAAGACGCGGATGACGCTCTTCCGCGCTATGCGCGAACGCCGGATCGAGATCCCAGAGCCGCACGCCGGCGAGATCGACCAGCGCACCCGCCGAGAGCATTGGTCCGATCGGCCCGCGCTCGAAGCCGACGCCGGGCGTCACGTGCATGCAGATGCCTTCGGCGATCGCGCGGGCCTTCGCCTCATTGGCACCGGCGCGCTGCGCAATCGCGAGCGCGCGCTCGGCGCCGACGACCGCGAAGCAGCGATTCGGCGTCGGCCTCTCGAGCGCGATGTCGTGCAGCAGCGACGCCACGTAGAAGTTCTCGAGGTCGAGTCGCACGCCGTCGAGGTCCGCGAGCGCGAGTCCGAACGCGAAGGTCCGCAGCGAGTGATTCTGCATCGATGGCGTCAGCGTCTCACGGCACTCGCGCAGCGCATCCGCGACGAGCTGCGAATCGGGCAACACCAGCCGATCGAGGTCGAGCGTGCCGACGCACTGGGGTCGGACTCCGAGCAGCATGCGCAAGCGACCGGCGGTGTATTGCACGGTGGTGCGCAGGATGGGAGCGAGGAAGCGGAGCCGCTCCGCGTTGCGGAGGTTGCCGGACGTGGCGGCGGCCCATTCGAGGGAACCGGTGGTCATGTCGCTCTCGCTGCCTCCTTCACCGGGACTCGGGCGATGGCGCTTCGGCGCCAGTTCGCGAGAGAGCGGGGCTTCAGCGAAGATCAACCGAGAATCGCGCTGTTGGTGAGATCGGCAAGCCTCGAGAATCCGAACTCCGCCTTTGGATCTTCGAGGTTGGAGGGGAGGGAAGGGATGGGGCTGAAGCTCCCACGCACCGACCGCGAAGCACTGACGAGCGCCGTCGAAGTCCTTCCAACCCTTGCCCTGCTTCCCATCCTTGCTGACCTTCGCCCGATGGCCATCGCCTCCCGCGCCCGTCACGCGTTCCGCGACGTGATCCGCCAGCGAGGCGACGCGTATGCGCGGGACGGTCGCGTCACGATCACCAGCGCGGGACGTGATCGCGCCGAGGCGCGCGTGCGTGGGAGCGGCGGCGTCGCCTATCGAGTCGAGGTGGCGCCAGTCGTCGTTCGGGGCGAAGTCGGGCTCGGCGTCGCGTGCCCGTGTCCGTACTTCAGCGGCACCGGCAGCTCCGGTGCGCGCGCGTGGTGCAAGCACGTGTGGGCGACGTTGCGTGTGCTCGATCAGCGCCGCTGGAGCCCGCCCGCGTTTCCGCGCAACGCTTCGACGCCACTGCTCCTCGTCGATCTCACGGCAGACGACTCCGAGCCCGACCGCGATCCGCGCGATGACCGCGACGACGACGTCGATGCCGACTTCGAGTCCGCGGACGACGAGTCCTACGATGACTTCGTCGCGGCTCGAATTGATACGGAAGTGCGTCCCCCATCGGCTGCGACGCATCTCGCCGCGACGCCGGCGCTCGACGCGAGTCGCTCCGGAGCCGGTCGCATCGAGAACTGGCGAAGCCGGATCGAGAACCTCGCATCGATCCCCTTCGCCCCGCGCGCACTCGGCGGAATGGCGCCCCTGCTCTACTTGATCGACCCCGGCGAGATTCGCGCGACGCAGCAGGTTCGGATTCTCTTCGCGCGACGTTCGCTGCGCCGCGACGGAACGCCGGGCGCGCTGTTGCCGGCGCGGATCTCGGTCGAGGCCATCGGTGTCGCGCCTACTCGCGCGGAAGCTTCCGCAATCGCGCAGCTCCTCACGCTTGCCCAGACCGAGGCCGTGCTGGAGCAAGGACCTTACGGCTACTCGTACGCGCGTGATCCGAGCCGCATCCTGAGTTCTGCGGTGACCGTCCCGACCGCGCTGCTCGATCCCGTGCTGCCGCGACTGGCTGCGACGGGCCGACTCGCGATCATCCCGGCGGAATCGATCTGGGGCGCTTCTGCGCAAGCCGAGCCCCAACCGCTTCACCTCGACGACGGACCGCCGTGGCAGCTTCGACTCGAACTGGGCGCCGATCCTGCGGGTGGCTACGCGCTGCGCGGATCCTTCCGGCGCGACGCTGCGACGCTCGCGATCGAAGATGCGACGCTCGTGCTCGCCGGTGGCTTCCTCGTCGAAGGCGCAACACTTGCGCGCGCCGAGGTCGGCGGATCGGTGAACGCCATCACCGAGCTGCGACGGGGCGCACTGCGCATTCCCGAGCGCGATCTCGATGCGGCGATCGCGCAAATCGCAACGGCGCCCGGTCTCACGGCGATTGATCTAGCGCCGGAGGTCCCGTGGGCCGAGCACGCTGGCAGCGCCGTACCGCGGCTGCGCTTCGAAGGCGTCGATGGGAATTCGCGCAACCTCGAAGCGCAGCTCGATTTCGGCTACGGCGATGTGTTCGTCGAAGCAGATGCCGCCGTGGCGAAGGTCCCCGATCGCCGGACGCGCAGGCTCTTCGTGCGCGACGAGGCGTTCGAGGCTGCCGCGATTGCCGCACTCGGCGCGCTGGGATTCCGCTTGGCGGCCCGCGGGCAGAGCTTCGATCCCGCGCGCGTCGCGCTGCCGGCGAGCGGCTTCGAAGCCGCAGCGCACGAACTCCTCGCGAAGGGCTGGATCCTCGAAGTCGACGGTGCGCGCCTTCGATCGGCCGGGCGCTCTGTGGCGCGCGTGCGTTCCGGCGTCGACTACTTCGAGCTGCAGGGGGCCGTCGACTTCGATGGCACGGCGGTGCCGTTCCCGGCGCTGCTGGCCTCCGTGCGGGAGGGGTCGCGCTTCGTGCGCCTCGGCGACGGGAGCCGGGGTCTCTTGCCGCGAGCCTGGCTCGATCGCTGCGCGGGTCTCGCTGCGTGCGCTGAGACTGGTGTCGACGCGCTGCGCTTCGGACGCGCGCAGATCGGCATCCTCGACGCACTGCTCGACGCGCAGGACGACGCGCGCGTCGATCGCCGCTTCGCTGCAATTCGCAAGAAGCTCGCTCGCTTCGAAGGAATCGTTCCAGCGGAGGCACCGGCGACCTTTCGCGGCACGCTGCGCGAGTACCAGCGCGAAGGTCTCGGCTGGCTGCACTTCCTGCGCGACTTCGGACTCGGCGGCTGCCTCGCCGACGACATGGGCCTCGGCAAGACGGTGCAGGTGCTGGCGCTGCTCGCCGGGCGCGCGAAGCGTAGACGAGGCGGCAAGCGTACGCCGCGCACCTCCCTCGTAGTGGCACCGAAGAGCGTGGTGCACGGCTGGATCGACGAAGCCGCTCGCTTTGCTCCGGCGCTGCGCGTGCTTCGCTACGAGGGGTCAGATCGCGCGGCTCTGCGAGATCGCTTCGACGAATACGATCTCGTCGTCGCGAGCTATGGGACACTGCTGCGCGATATCGAGCATCTCGCTGCGCTGCGCTTCGAGTACGCGATCCTCGACGAGGCGCAGATGATCAAGAACGCCGCATCCCGGACCGCGCGCGCCGTCAAGACGCTGCACGCGGATCATCGCCTGGCACTCACTGGCACTCCGGTCGAGAACCACCTGGGAGAGTTGGCGTCGCTGCTCGAGTTCCTCAACCCCGGCATGCTCGGCCGCACGCGCGGCTTCGCGGCGCTGATGGGAGGCCGCCAGGATGCCGCGGCGATCGCAGTGCTCGCGCGCACGCTGCGTCCGTTCCTTTTGCGGCGCACCAAGGCACAGGTGCTGGCCGAACTGCCCGCGAAGACCGAAACGACGATCCTCTGCGATCTCGAAGGTCAACAGCGTCGCGACTACGACGAACTCCGCCGCCACTATCAGTCTGCGCTGTCCGAACGCGTCGAACGAGATGGCCTCGCACGCACCAAGATCCACGTGCTCGAAGCGCTGTTGCGCTTGCGGCAGGCGGCATGCCACCCGGCGCTGATCGACCCGAGCCGCGCGGCCGAGTCGAGTGCGAAGCTCGACGTCCTCTTCGAACAGCTCGACGAAGTATTCGACGAGGGCCACAAGGCGCTGATCTTCTCGCAGTTCACGCGTCTGCTCGCCCGCGTGAAAGAGCGCCTGGACCAGCGCAAGGTTCCCTACGCCTACCTCGACGGCCGCACCCGCGATCGCAAGGAACGCGTCGCGAAGTTCCAGGAAGACCCCGATTGCCGCGTCTTTCTGATCAGCCTCAAGGCCGGCGGCACGGGTCTCAACCTCACCGCTGCAGACTACGTATTCCTGCTCGACCCTTGGTGGAATCCAGCCGTGGAGGCACAAGCGATCGACCGCGCGCACCGCATCGGCCAGGCGCGCCCCGTCTTTGCCTACCGGCTCGTCGCGCGCGACACCGTGGAGGAGCGCATCCTCGAGTTGCAAGCACACAAACGCTCACTCGCGGGATCGATCTTCGGGAGCGAGGAAAGCCTCGTTGCAAGCCTCGACGCGGAAGACCTGCGCCACCTGTTCGAATGAGTCACTCGGCGATTGCGAGCGGCTCAAGTCCCGGCGCGCTCGAGGATTCTCGCGGCGAACGCCCGCAGATCTCCCAGCCTCTCGCGGACGATCGCTTCCAGCACCGCCGGATCGAGGCGGCGGTATTCATGCACGGCGACGTTGCGGAAGGCGTTCATGCGCCGCATACGGTCGGCGAGGTCGTCGTCAAGGATGCCGGCGCGAGCCAGCAACGTGAAGCTTGCGCCAAGGGAATCCGGCGTGCCGACGCCCTCGCTCGCGACGCACGACAAGCCGTGCTGCTGCAACAGTGCGCCGAGCGTTCGCGGCGAGAAGTACCAGAGATGCTCGCGTAGCGGCCGCACGCCAGCGGCGTCCCATCAGGCGCGCTTGCGCGCTACGACGAAGGTCTGCTTCCCGAACAGCCACTGTACCGGCCGCAGCTTCAGATAGAGGCGGACGAGCCAGGGCCACTTCGGCAGCGCCGACTTGCTCGTGAAGGGCAGGAAGCGGATCCGCTCCTCGGTGATCTCGAAGCCGACGCTCTCGAGCGCCTCGCGCAGGCTCGCGTCGGTGAGGATCACCTGGTGGTCGATGAAATCGAAGTAGCGCCCCGGCAGCAGGCGGAAGTTCGGTTGCAAGATCAACAGCGTCCCGCCCGGCTCGAGCTTCGCGTGGATCGCGCCGAGCAATCCGAGCACGCCCAAAAAACTGGGCATGTGCTCGAGCACGTTGCTGAGGAAGGCGTGTCCGATCGACGCGTCGAGCACTTGGGCCAGCGAGAGGTCCTGCGTGACGATCGCCTCGACGCCCGCCGCGGCGAAGTTCGCGAGATTGGGATTCGCATCGATCGCGATGCGGCGCCTGGCCGTCACCTCGTTGATGAACAGACACGCGCCCGCACCGACATCCAGGACCGTCGCGTCGCTGCGCACGCGACTCTGGAAGAAGTCGCGCACGAGCACCCCCCACACCCCGCGCATCGCCTCGATCTCGTCGGGCGGAAAGCGGTTCTCGTAGATGCGCTGAAGGATCGGAGCGAGGTCGATGTCGGTGTTCATCGCGCTACTCAGATCAACCCGTCGTGGACCGCCTGGGTGATCCACGGCACGACGATGTCGAGCATCTGGTCGAGGCTCGTGGTCGCCTCGAAGCCGAGCACGCGCTTGGCTTTGTCGGTGGTGGGCACGCGGCGCTGCACGTCGTGCTCGAAGGGCGGGTCGGTGATGACGCGGAAGGGCACGCCGGGCCGGAGCTGTGCCCAGATCTTCTGCGCGAGCTCGAGCACCGTGGTCGACTCGGCGGTCGAGAGGTTGAAGTCGTCGTTGCGCGCGTCGGGGTGCTCCATCGCGGTCGCGATGCCGCGCGCCAGATCCGCGCCGTAGGTGTAGTGACGGATCTGGTTGCCTTTGCCGAGGATGTGCAGCGGGTCCTGGCCCTTCACGATCTTCTGGACCAAGTCGGGCACCACGTGGCTCATCGCCAGCTGCACGTTGCCCGACAGGACCTCGGCCTCGCCGAGCGCGCGCACCTCGCCGATGCCGACGCAGTTGAAGGGTCGCAATATGGTGTAGGGAAGCTGGTACTGCTCCCAGGCGGCGCGGGCGAAGTACTCGACCGCGAGTTTCTGGAAGCCGTACGACGAGCGCGGCGGGGCGCACTCGAGCTGCTGGCCCTCGTGGCTCGGCCAGCTGTCGGTGCCCTCGAACACCATCGACGAGCTCATGTAGGTGACCTTCTGGAGACGGCCCTTTCGGTGCGCGTCGATCGCCGCGTCGCAGCAAGCGGCGATGATGCGCTCGTTGGTGGCGAGGAGATCGTAGGCATAGGCGTGGAAGTAGGAGATCCCGCCGATCAGCGCGGCGCCGGCAATGAAGTGGTCGCAATCTGCGAGCATCTGCTTCATCAGCTCGACGTCGCGTGCGTCGCCCTCGACGAAGCGATAGCGCGGGTGGTCGTCGTAGCTGCGTGAGACGCGCCCATACTTCGAGAGGTTGTCGATCCCGACGACGTGGTGGCCACGCGCTAGCAGCTCGTCGACGACGTAGCCGCCGATGAAGCCGGCTGAACCGGTGATCAGGACCTTGGCCATGTAACTTCCTTCCAGCCTCGAGCTTCAAACGGGAGCGGGCTCAGCGGGGGATCGAGGCGCGCAGCTCCTCGAGGCTGAGCCGCCGGCCGAATGCGAAGCGGTACCACCGCAGATAGCGCGGGATCCAGCGCGCGACGTGGAAGTTCGAGACGCCCTCTGCGCGCTCGAGCCAGATCGTCGGGATCTCGGCGGCCTGGAGCCCGAGGCGCCGCGCCTTGGCCACCAGCTCGAGCCCAATCTCGAAGCCGGTGTCCGAGTCGATGCCGACCTCGCGCACGAAGCTCGTCGAATACGCCTTGAAGGAGTTGGTCGCGTCGCGCGTGCCGACGCTCGCCAGCCAGTAGAGTGAGAGCCCGGCGAGTCGCGACAGCCAGCTCTTCACGAGCGGACCGCCGATCTGCTGGCCGCCGCTCATGTAGCGCGACGCCGCCGCCACCACGACGCCGCGCTCGACGAGCCGGCACAGCTGGTCGATCTGCTCGGGGTCGTCGCTGCCGTCGGCCATCGTGACGACGGCGACCTTGGCGTGGGCGCGCGCGATTCCGAAGCGAATCGCGCGGGCCGGCCCGCGTCCATCGGTGTTGTGGGTCGGGATCACGCGCGGCTCGGAATCCGCGTACTTCTCGAGATAGGGAACCGTAGTGTCGGCCGGATCGTCGTAGACGATCAGCACCTCGCAGGGCAGCCGCACGCCGTCGAAGAGCCGATCGAGGAAGGGGACGATCATCTCGCCCTCGTTGTAGACGGGCACGACCACCGAGACGCGCGGTGCGGCTGTGCTCACACCCGCGCTCCCTGGCCGAGAAAGTTCCAGACGTCGACGACCGGCACGCTCGGTCGCAGATTGGCGTAGGCGCCGTGGGGCGCCGTCACGATCAGCAGGTCTGCGCGAGCCAGTACGGCGTCGAGCGATACCAGACTCGGGTCGCTGGTCACGTGGGGATCGGTGCAGAGCACCTCGTGCGCCTTGAAGCGCAGGATGTGCTTCAGCTTGTAGGCGAGCGAAGAGCGCGTGTCGTCGGACTCGGCCTTGAAGGCCATGCCGAGCAGGCCGACGGTCATCGTCGCGAGGTCGTAGCGGCGCTCGAGCCGCGACACCATGTAGAGCGGAAGTCCCTCGTTCACCATCATCGCCGCGTGGCCGAGCGTGAAGTTGTTGTTGTTGAAGGCCGCCAGCTGCATCGTGTCCTTGAGCAGGCACGGACCCGCGGCGAGGCCGGCGCCCGGCAGATCGGCGGCGCGCGGGTAATTGTGTCGCAGGCCCGCGCGGATCCGCTCGAAGTCGAGCCCGAAGTCGTTGGCGATCATGAAGAATTGATTGGCGATTGCGAAGCGGATGTAGCGCCAGGTGTTGGTGAACAGCTTGGCGAGTTCGGCCTCTTCGGGATCGAGGTAGACGATGTCGCTCGTGAGGTTCTGGAACAGCTTCGAGGCGCGCTCACGGCCGGCTGCGGTGCGTGACGCGACGATCTGGGGCAGCTCGTGCAGCTCCGTCATAGCCTTGCCCTCGGCGATCCGCTCGGGGCAGAAGGCGATGTCGATGCTGCGGCCGAGTCGCTCGACGACTTTCTCCACCATCGCCGTAACGCCCGGGTAGACCGTCGAGCGCAGCACGAGTAGCTGGCCATCGCGGAGCTGGTCGGCGATCTCAGCGATCGCGCGCGGCACCGCCTCGACGTCGGGGTTCAGGTGCTGGCCGATCGGCGTACCGACGACCACGATCACGGCGCCAGAAACGGCGACGACGCTGCGATCTGTAGTGGCGATGAGCCGGTCGCTGGCGATGACGCGCTCGAGCACGGCGGCCGCGCCCGGCTCGTCGTGCGGCAGCGACGCGGCGTTCACCGTGTCGACCGCCGCCTGATCGAGGTCGTAGAGCGCGATGCGCGATCCCGTGTCGGCGAGTGCAATGCCGAGCGGCAGACCGACGTGCCCGCACCCCCCGATGATTGTGATGTCGTACGTCCTCAGCGCGCTTCTCCTTGCGGATCCGACCCGCGGCGCAGCATAGCCCGCAGTGCTGCCGAGCCCCGGAGATCTCGCCGCCGGGCCCGAAGCAGGTGCTCTACCGGACGACGCCCGACACGATGCCACGGCCGCGCTCAGCTCGGAGCGGCTGGAAGACCATGAAGTAGAGGTCCGGCAGCACGCTGGCCCGGCGGAACGCGTGGCGAACGCGGAGATCCAGACCTTTCGGCTGTGCCCCGATCTCGCGTCGAGGTAGACCCGCTCGTACTCTAAACGATTGCGCGACGGCCGGCGATCTCGCGCGCGGATTGCGCAGCACATCGGTCCACAGCGCCGCGAACGCCGTTCCGGCGAGAGGCGCGACCCACGTCGCAAGGCCGAACGCCCCGGCATCGAGTGCGGCCTGAGGCCGCCGATCGTCGCGCCGACCCGCAGCAGCAACCAGATTGCAAGCGGCCACGCGAGTTGCCGCAGCCGCGATGGCGCGATCCGCGCACTCGCTGCGACCGCCACCAGCGCGGGCAACACGAACACGCTCAGGTACAGCAGCGCGTGAAGCCATGGATCTCGCGCAGCCACAGCGCGTAGATTGCGAACACGACGGCGGGCACGAGCACGGCTTGCAGTAGCGGCGCGCAGCGCGCTCGAGCCGTGTCGCGCGACGAGTACGATCGCGGTTGCCGCGTGCAGCGCGCGACCCAGTTGCCGACAGAGCAATGCGGCCGCTGCAACGATCAAGGCCGCTCACAACGCGCGCGCCGCATTGCGCTCGGTGCCGTCCACGTAGAGCGCGAAGCCCATCGTCATCAAGCCGAGATGGAACACGTCGGTCATGAACGTGTGGCTGAGGTGTACGAAAATCGGGTTCGCCAGCAGCGTGACGGCGGCGAACGCCGCAGCCCATTCGGAGATCTACAGCTCACCCGTCTCGAGCAAGTGACGCGCCGACCAGGCGTAGGACCAATCGTCGTTCAGCGGGAAGTCGCCGCCCTGCGCTGCAACCAGCAGCCACAGCGCGTACACGAACGCGATCGCCGCGCCGACCGCGAGAACGAACCGCGCTTGCGGGACGGAGGGATCGCTTCTCGAGTCGTCCGCATCCGCGCCTAGACGGCTCACCCTTCTTGTGCTTCGTACCCCGCGAGGATCCGCGCGTCGCGTTCGAGTCGCCCCATGTGGTTCTGCTCGATGCGCTTTGCAATCGACTCGCTCTCGATCACACGGCGGCGGATGAAGGCCTCCGCAAGATCGAGTCGGGTCTCGTCGGCGCCGACCTGGCGCAGCAGTTCGGCTCCGCACTTCGCGTTGATGACCATCTCCGCGATCATCTTGGCGCGCAGCAGTGCGTACGGAAGATCGGTGAAGAGAACCTGCGCGCATTCCTGAATGCGGCCGAGCGACGTGTCGACCAGCTTCGCGAGCTCCGCGCGCTTCGCATCGCCGCTCATCGCTCCGAGTTCGTCCCTCAGCTGCGCGAGCGCGACGCCGAGCGCGCCCTTGCCCATCTCGCGCAATGCGAAGCTCGCCTGGATCTCGCTGGTGCCTTCGTAGACGGTCATGATCAGTGAATCGGCGTGCAGCTTCGCAACGTCGGCGTCCATCGTGTAGCCGATGCCGCCGAAGACCTGCATCGCGTCGCGCGTGACGTCGTGGCAGATCTCGGTCGCGTAGTACTTGCAGAGCGGCGTCAGCAATCGCACGCGCACCTGATCGTGTTCGAGCGCGACGCGCAGCAGTGAAGCTTCGTCCGGGGCGAGGTCGCCGCGCCGCAGCGCGGCCTCGCACGCGGTGTTCTGGTCGAGCAGCGCGAAGGTGCGGTAGAGCAGCGCCCGCGCGGCTTCGATGTTGGTCGCCATCTTGCCGAGCATCGAGAGCACCAGCGGCTGCTTGACGATCGGCTGACCAAACTGCTCACGCGTGTGGGCGTAGTGGCTGGCGTCGTGGAACGCGGCGGCCGCGATGCCGATGCCCTGCGCTGCAACGCCCAGCCGCGCGTTGTTCATCAGATCGAGCATCGCGCGGAAGCCCTGGCCCTTGGTGCCGAGGCGCCAGCCGATCGCGCTCTCGAACACCACTTCGCAGGTCGGCGAACCGTGGATTCCGAGCTTCTTCTCCAGCCGCGCGACGCGGATGCCGTTGCGGCTACCGTCGTCGTTGTGGCGTGCCACCAGGATCAGCGACAAGCCGTTGGTGGTGCTCTTGCTCTGCTCATAGTTGTCGCCGTCGCGGGCCAGCACCAGGTGCGCTTCCGCGCCGCCGTTGGTGATGAAGATCTTCGAGCCGTCGACGCGTACGGAGCCATCGGGCTGATCGGTCGCGCGCGTGCTGATGCCGCCGAGGTCGGAGCCGGCCTTCGGTTCGGTGAGATCCATCGCGCCCTGCACTTCGCCCGACGTCAGACGCGGCAGCCACTTGGCCTTCAGCTCGTTGCTCCCGTACTTCTCGATGTCGCCCGCGACGCCGGCCTGCAGGCCCACCACCGTCATCAAGCTGGTGTCGGCGCGAGACACCATCTCCAGGTACATGCCGTTCAGTAGACCGGGCAGGGCGGCGCCGCCGTAGGCCTCGGATACGAGCAGGCTCACCAGGCCGGCCTCGCGGAGCTGGTCGTAGGCGTCGCGGATGTGCGCGGGCGGCTGCGCGCCGCCGTCGGGCAGAAGTTCCGCTTCGTCGTGCCAGTGTTCGCGCGCGCGACGCTCGAAGCTCCCGGCGAGCGCGGCAGTCGTTTCGAGTACCGTGCGGTAGGCGCCCACTTCTGCGACGACCTCCGGTGCGCTGCCGTGCAGCAACCGCAGATAGCGCTCCCAATCGACGAGCTTGTCGATGTAGAGCCGCATCGTCGGGCTGAAGTAGTCGCTCATCGGGAAGCCTCCTCGATTTTCGCGAGTCCGATCGAGACCTTGATCTCGCCGAGTTGCGCCTCGTGATGCGAGAGCGTGTCGTCGCCGAGCGTATCGACGATCTCGATCGAGCGCGCGAGCGTCTGTTCGGCGATCCAGTCGCGGAAACTCGCGATCGCCGCGCGCCATTCGTCGGGTACCGCGAGCTCGAGCCGGATGCGATCGGAGACATGCAGGCCGGCGTCCTTGCGCGCCTGCTGGACGCCGCGCACGACGTCGCGCGCAACGCCTTCGGCGATCAGCTCGTCGCTGAGCGTCACGTCGAGCACCACGATCGCATTGCCGGACGCGAGCGGTTCGCAAACGATGCCGGGCTTCGGCTCGAGGCGAAGCTGCCACTCGCCCGCTTCCAACACTTGATCGGCGACGCGCACGCGACCGTCGCCCAGTTCTTCGAAGCGAGCTTCCTTCGCCGCCGCGAGCACGCTCTTCATCGTCGCGCCGAGGCGCGGACCCGCGGCGCGCGAGTTCACCTGCAGCTGAAAACGCGCCCACTCTGTGATCGACTCGGCGAGGCGAACGGCCTTGACGTTCACCTCGTCGCGCAGCAGCCCCTCGTAGGGCGCGAGCGACGACACGCCCGGGCCCGCGATCGTCATCTCCGCGAGCGGCTGGCGCACGCGTACGCTCACCTTCTCGCGCAACGTACGCGCGGCGCTCGCGGCGTCGCGCACGCTGTCCATTTCCGCGACGAGCCGGGCGTCGCCCGGCAGCGTCGCGGCGTCGGGCCAATCGGCGAGGTGGACGCTCGAGTCGCGGGTCAGCCCGCGGTAGATCTCCTCGGCGACGAACGGCAGCAGCGGCGCGACGGTCTTCGCGAGCGTGACGAGCGCGGTGTACAGCGTGTCGTAGGCGTCGCGCTTGTTGTCGTCCATGCCGCTCTTCCAGAAGCGCTCGCGGCTGCGGCGGATGTACCAGTTGGTGAGCGCATCGAGGAAGCCGAACACCTGCGCGCTGGCGCCGCCGAGGTCGTAGGCGTCGAGTCGCGCGGTCACGCTCGCGACCAGCTCGTGTGTCTTCGCGAGCAGGTAGCGATCGAGCAGACCCGGAGCATCGCTGCGCAGCTTCGCCTCGTAGCCATCCGTGTTCGCGTACAGGCAGAAGAACGAGTACGCGTTCCAGAACGGCAGCACGACGCCGCGCACCACGTCGGCGATCGCCTTCTCGTCGAGCTTCAGGTCGAGTCCACGCAACACCGGCGAGGAAACCAGGTACCAGCGCAGCGCGTCGGCACCGAGTGTGTCCATGACCTCCAGCGGGTCGGTGTAGTTGCGCAGGCGCTTGCTGAGCTTCTGGCCATCCTCGGCCAGCAATACGCCGTGGCAGATGCAGTTCCGGAACGGGGGCTTGTCGAAGAGCGCCGTGCCGAGTACGTGCATCGTGTAGAACCAGCCGCGTGTCTGCGCGACGTACTCGACGATGAAGTCGGCAGGGAAGTGATTGTCGAACCACTCCTTGTTCTCGAACGGGTAGTGCACCTGCGCGAACGGCATCGAGCCCGACTCGAACCAGCAGTCGAGCACGTCGGTGACACGTCGCATCGTGCTCTGGCCGGACGGATCGTCGGGGTTCGGGCGCGTCAGATCGTCGATGTACGGGCGGTGTAGATCGGTCGGGCGCACGCCGAAGTCGCGCTCGAGTTCATCGAGGCTGCCGTAGACGTCGATGCGCGGGAAGCGCGGGTCGTCGCTGCGCCACACCGGAATCGGCGATCCCCAGAACCGATTGCGGCTGATCGACCAGTCGCGCGCGCCCTCGAGCCACTTGCCGAAGCGGCCGTCGCGGATGTGCTCCGGCATCCAGCGGATCTGCTGGTTCAACTCGCCCATCCGCTCGGCGAACGACGAGACCTTCACGTACCACGACGACATCGCGCGGTAGATCAGCGGCGTGTCGGTGCGCCAGCAGTGCGGGTAGTTGTGGACGATCGTCTCGTGCCGCACGACGTCGCCGCGCGACTTCAGCGTCTTGATGATCTCGGGGTTGGCGTCGAAGACCTGATGGCCGGCCCAGGGCTCGACCTCGTGCGTGAAACGGCCGGTGTCGTCGATCGGGCAGACGACCGGGATCCCGACCGCGCGACAGACTTCGAGGTCGTCCTCGCCGAAACCCGGCGCGAGGTGGACGATGCCCGTGCCCTCGCCCGTCGCGACGAATTCCGCGACCAGCACGCGGAACGCGTTCTCGGTGTTCGCGAAGAACGGGAACAGCGGGCGATACGGCAGCGCGCCGAACGCAGCGCCCTTGCGTATGGCAATCGTCGTCGCGCCGTCGAGTTCCTTCGCGAAGCGCTCGCGCGCGGCTTCGGCGATCAGCACGCGACGATCGCCAAGTTGTATCAGCGCGTAGTCGATCTCGGGGCCGACGGCGAGGGCGAGGTTCGACGGCAGCGTCCACGGCGTCGTCGTCCACGCCCAGATCTCGGTCGGCTGCTCCGAGGTGGGCGACTCGACCGCAAAGCGGATCGTCAGCGCGGGGTCCTGTCGCTCGCGGGTCGAATCGTCGAGGCGCGTCTCGAAGTTCGAGAGCGGCGTCTCAGCCGCCCACGAGTACGGCAACACGCGCTCGGCCTCGTAGACGAGGCCCTTGTCCCAGAGCTGCTTGAACGCCCAGATGACGCTCTCCATGTAGGAGAGATCCATCGTCTTGTAGTCGTTCGCAAAGTCGACCCAGCGCGCCTGGCGGGTGACGTAGCGCTCCCACTCTTGCGTGTAGCGCATCACCGAATGGCGGCAGTGCTCGTTGAAGCGCGCCATTCCGAAGTGGAGGATCTGCGCGCGACCGCTGACGCCGAGTTCTTTCTCGGCCTCCATCTCGGCAGGCAGACCGTGGCAATCCCAGCCGAAGCGGCGCTCGACGCGGCGCCCGCGCATCGTCTGGTAACGCGGCACGATGTCCTTCACGAAGCCGGTGACGAGATGCCCGTAATGCGGCAGCCCGTTCGCGAACGGCGGTCCGTCGTAGACGACGAACTCGTTTTCGCCGTTCGGCCCCGAAGGTCGCCGCTCGACCGACTCCTGGAAGATCCCCTCGCGCTGCCAGTACACGAGCACGCGCTTCTCGATCTCGGGAAAGCGCGGCTGCGGGTCGACCTGCGGGTAGCGCGGCTCTCTGGGGGCGTCGGGCATTCGTTCCTCGCGAGAAAAGCCCAAGCTAACCCCGCACTTACGCAGGCACAAACGGGACTCGCAGTCAGCCCGTGGTGAACGGCCGTTCTTCGTGTTCGAAACGGAGTTCGAGGCTACCGTGGCAGCACTCGTGGAGAGCATGCCATGACGGATCTCACCCCTGCGGTTCTGGAACGGCCGACGCGGATCTCTGTCGCGCGCTACCTCGACCTGGTGGTCGCGGGCGCGCTTTCCGAGGACGATCGCGTCGAGCTGCTCGAAGGGGTGATCGTCGCGATGCCGCCTGCGAATCCGCCGCACGACGCGGCCGTGACGCGCTGCACCTACGCGCTGATCCGCGCGCTCGGCGAGCGCGCGGTCGTGCGCAAGCAGTGCTCGTTCGTCGCGAGTGCCTGGTCGCTTCCCGAGCCCGACGTCGCCGTCGTACCGGGATCGCTCGACGACTACGACACGGCGCATCCGAACACGGCGCTGCTGCTCGTCGAGGTCGCGGACACGTCGCTCCCGCAGGACCGTCTCAGCAAATCGCGCATCTACGCCAACGCCGGCGCCCCTGACTACTGGATCGTGAACTTGCGCGAGGGCCTGCTCGAAGTGATGCGCGATCCCGACCCCGCCACCGCGGTCTATCGCGACGTGCGCAGCCACCGCGCCGGCGACACGATCGAACTCGCTGCTGCGCCGGGCGTACAGGTCGCGGAAGCGGAGCTGATCCCTCCCCGGCGCTGAGCTGCGCGCGCGGGACGGCCGGCGCCCTCTGTCCAGCATGATCTCACACCCACCGTCCCCAAAATCGTGCGATTGGGTGCTCGGCGCGCGGCCCGCGAGCGCTTTGCGCTTGCTTCTGCACCCTGCTTTCGGATCTGATGGGCCGTTAGTCAGAGACGGAGGTCTGCGGCGGTGGAGCTGCGCGATCGTATCTGCCTCGTCACCGGTGCCTCGTCCGGCATCGGCGCGGCGACCGCGCGCGCGCTCGCGAAGCGCGGCAATACGGTGGTCGCGGTTGCGCGGCGCGAGGATCGGCTGCGCGAACTCGTCGCGGCGATCGCATCGGATGCGCCGCAGTCGTTCCATCTCTCCGGCGATCTCGCCGAGCGCGCATTCGCCGAGAGGGTTGTCGCAGAGACCGTCGCGCGCTGCGGTCGCATCGACGTGCTCGTCAACAACGCGGCGATGCCGATGCACAAGCTCGCCTACGACGTCACGAACGAGGACGTCGAGGCGACGTTGACGCTGAACTTCCTCGTGTGTGTGTGGACGACGCACGCAGCGCTCCCGCACATGCTGCTCCACGGTGGCGGCGCGATCGTCAACGTCTCGTCGTTCGCGTCGCTGGTGGTGCCGCCGCGCGAGGGTGTCTACGCGGCGTCGAAGGCGGCGCTCGATGCGTGGAGCGAGGGCCTCTGGCTCGACCTCGCTGGATCGAAGATCCACGTCGCGCTCGTCCGCCCCGGTCCGATCGACACCGAGATCTGGGACAAGCGCCAGCAGCAGTCGGGCTATCGCGGCAAGCGCTGGCCGGCGCATGATGTCGCCGAAGCGGTGCTCGAAGCGATCGAGAGCAGCCAGCACGAAGTGATGGTGCCGCGTCGCAATCCAGGACTGATCGTGGCGAGCTGGCTGCGACGGATCGCTCCGGGCTTGCTGCGCTGGAGCCTGGCACGGCTGGACCCGGTGCCGGAAGATGCGCTCGCGAACGCGCGCGCATCGGCGAGCGAGTGGGTCGAGACTAGCGTGTGCGCAGCAGCGCCGGAGGTGGAGCCGTGGCAGCCGTGAGTCGCTGGATCTGGGTGGTCGGGATGGCACTCGCGAGCGCGGCGGCGAGCGCCGCGCCGCCGCAGGAGCTGCTCTACTTCGTCGCGCGCGAGCAGCTCCGCCGCGTCGACATCGACAGCATCGATCATCCTCCGATTCTCGAAGACACAGTGATCGGGAGCACTGGCGACGACGCCCACGCCGTGCCGGGTCCGGCGGGCGGCGGCAACGTCAACGGCACGCCGTGCGTGCTGCCGGACGGTCGACTCGTGATGGGCGAGGACGCCGGCCAAACCGCGATTCCCGCCGGCTGGGGTGTCTTCGAAGCGGACGGCAAGATGATCGGCAAGCTCGTCGCGACCGCGTTCGACTTCCCGGAGCCGGCCGGTTGCGCGGTGGACGCGCAGGGGCGCCTGTTCACGGTCGAGGTCGGCGAGAAAGGCTTCGGCGGCGGCAACGGGCAGCTGATCCTCTGGTTCCCGCCCTACGAGCGCTTCCCCGGACCCGATCCCTACCCGAACGCCTCGTACAGCACGAACTACTGCAAGCTCGCGATCGATATCGGCACCGCAACGAATGTCGCAGTAGACGATCAGGGCCGGCTGCTCGTGACGTCACCACGGAGTGGCACCGTGATTCGGTACACGGGCGGCTTGCCTACTGCGCCAGACGCATTGGGCGGTTGCGGTCGCATCGATGCGACCGGTGCGCCGCTGGTGGACGCGGGCCGGCTCACGCGCACCTCGTTCATCCGCAGCCCGAAGGTGGGGACGCCGTCGGGACTCGCGCACGCTCCGAACGGTGGCTGGTACGTCGGCGACGTGCTGTTCGGCCGCATCGGCGAGTTCGACGCGAGCGGCGTCTTCGTCCGCTACGTGATGGACTCGGGTGCGGTGGGCCAATTGCCGACGCTGTACGGCAACCCGCAGAGCATCGCGGTCGACGCGCAGGGATCGCTCTACTACGCCGATCTCGCGCTCGAAGGCAGCCTCCTCACGCCGGAGACCGGCTCCGACGGCAAGCTGTGGCGCGTTCGCTTCGATGCGAACGGCGCGCCGTTGCCGCCCGAGATCGTCGTCTCGAACCTCGGCTTCCCCGATGGCGTGGCGGTACGCCCGGGCAATCTCGAAAGCGCCGAGTGGCGGACGCTCGGTCGCACGCCCGAGCGCAAGTACATGAACCCCGACGAAGCGACGATCACCGCGGAGAACGTCTCGCGGCTCGTGCGGCGCTGGGAGTTCCCGACCACCGCGATCGTCACGAGTTCACCGAGCGTCGCGACGATCGACCTGCCCGGCGAAGGCCGCACGCCGCTCGTGGTGTTCCAGGACTGGAACGGTGTCGTGTATGCGGTGCGCCTCGCGGACGGGACGCAGGCGTGGAGCTTCCAGGCGGATCCGCAACCGGGCGCCGGCTACCCCGGCGCCGCGTCCGCAACGATCGAGACGGTGGATGGCCACGATCGCGTCTTCATCGCGCACGGCGAGACGATGTACGCGCTCGACGCTGCGACCGGCACCGAGCTGTGGCGCTTCGCAGCTGGCACTGGCTGCCGCAACGCAGCGGGAGACCCCCCCGGTCTTTGCGGTTTCCTCGGCGAGCGCAACCAGATCGAGTCGACGCCGGCGATCGTCGCCGGCACGGTCGTGTTCGGCATGGACGTCAACGATCGCGAAATCGGCAAAGGCGGGATCTTCGGCGTCGACGTCGAGAGCGGTCATCTGCGCTGGTTCTTCGACCTCG
>Ga0315287_10001349_pt1 | contig 22524 bp, 32 predicted proteins | sample YL17G11_0_MG_FD_205037 | JGI IMG/M metagenome (GOLD analysis project Ga0315287, IMG submission 205037) | Sediment microbial communities from Yellowstone Lake, YNP, Wyoming, USA - YL17G11_0 | ecosystem: Environmental > Aquatic > Freshwater > Lake > Sediment | place: USA: Wyoming | collected...
ACCATAGGAACTCGGGCCCCCCGTCGGCGGTGGGGCGGGGGGCGGGCCCAATAACAAGGCGATGGCCGCGGCTACTAAAATTGCGGCGGTTTGGAAAGGACAAAAAGCGCGCAAGAATTTCAGAACGGCTGTGAACACCGCCAAGGCGCTCAAGGCGATGGCGAACCGGAAAAAGGCGCTGGCGGTCGCCCCATCATCTGGGACGCGGCAACAACAGATTTTACTAGAAAATTTATTCAGCAAATGGACTAACGCACCCGGAAAGACTCTCGAGGAAAAGATGCGTGCGGTCGGCAAGGCCCGTATAGGGGCGCCACCGACAGGTCTAGGTTTCCGCCAACTTCATGATTTCTTCATGACCAAAGGGTTGGGACCCGAGGACGCGGATGCGGTCGCACTGGCGTTCTTCAATAACGGACCTACATTGATTAAATTAGTCAACAGGTGGAAGAATATTAAAAATGGCACGAGCGTCCCGAGTGGTCCGGTGAATACCACTGGTAAACTGACTGGTAGTAACCTTAAGAATTATCTAATGATTGTCAACGGAAGAAATCAACAGAACGCCAATAGAATAGCCAGATTCTACGGTCTATAAATTTCCTAAACATACATTAATGAACAAGGACAAGCTCGTGTCGCTCTTCAGAGTCTACGAAAAGGGGCTGGCCGCCAAGACCCGAAACAAGAGCGCAGAAAATGCTTTTGTTTCAGGGCTTTACGCTTATTATGGCAAGACCCGGCCGAACACGCCCAACGATCTTCGGCCTGTGACCAAAAAGAACGAGGCTGAATTCGCAAAGAACATAAAGTCGCTCGTGACCATACTTGGGCAGAACTCGCCCAACGCCAAGGCCCTTGCCAACGTCAACAGGGCGGCCCGTCAGGCCATCCTGAACTTCTATTTCGATCCCGTCGTGATCAAGCAGGCAATCAAGGTTGCTAACAACATCAAGATGGCCCGCGCACCCAAGGCTCCGAACGTGCCCGCGCCCAAGGCTCCGAACGTGAATGCCCTGTTCAAAAACCTGATTGCCGAAGCCGCCAAGGTGCGTCCCCAACGCAACAGACTGGGTCGTCCGCTCGGGTCACGCAAGTACCTCCCTGGATACATGCAGAACTTCAAACTCCCCAACGGACTCGCGATGAAAAATTTTCAAAATAAATTAAACAAACTGAACACCAAGTGGACCAGTGAGCAGAACCTCAAACGCATGGTCGAGGCGACCCTCCTACGCAAGTACGGGGCCAAGAACACCGCCTTTTACGCCAAGTATACCAACTTCGCCACCGGCCCCTTCCGCAACATCTTGAATCGCGCCACCAACACGAGAAAGCGCCTCCAGCTCGGAGCCTCACGCCCCACCCTGACGGCGAGCAACGCCCAGTTCCAGGCTCTCAAGGCACTGAGCCCCAACGGTAAGACGTACTACGGCAACATGCCTGTGTGGAGGTCACTCAAGAACAAGGATGTGGACGCGTTCACGAACCTCACGCCCATCCAGAAGGATGCTCTCAAACGCATGATTCTCTCGGTCCGCCTGAATAATATGGAGCCCAACAAGTCCAAGGTGCGTGCCGGCGCCAACCGCGAGGAACTCACGAATAACCTTATGCGGGTCAAATTGCCCAACAAGAATCTATTGAACGTGCTTAAGAAGCGCGTGGCAAAGGCTAAAGCACCGACCCAGTGGATCACAAACAACGCAGCCCCCAAGAACAAGGGCACGGCGCCAGTGGGCGCGCCGACAAACATCTTTGGCAGCAGGACGACCTCGATCAACTGGAGAAATTTTAACAAGTAATAGTAAATGGCCAGCATGGGTTTCGAGCCCAAGCTCGATTGCGGTTGCGGCTGTGGGGGCGCCAAGAAGAGTGACACGGTCAAGTTCAAGTACGCGGCGTACTCGGCTCTTGTGTTCTTCTTCGTGGCGAACCCGGAGACGTATAAACTCGTCAGCAAGTTGCTCGGCGACTGGGTCGCGGGCCCGGCGGGGTGCCCGACGCCAGCCGGTCTCTTCCTGCACACGCTCGTTTTCCTAGCGCTCGTATTTGGTTTGATGAAGCTTAGGAGCTAAAACTTTTTTCCCAGTATCTATTAAAATGTGGACCAAGATTCTGATCTTTATGGTTGTCTTTTTCCTCGTGGCCAATCCGTCCACGTTCAAGATCGTCCGCAAGGTTCTCGGCTCGTGGGTCGCCAGTGCCGATGGTCTGGCCACGCCGGCCGGCCTTGTACTGCACGCCGCCGTCTTCGTGGCGCTGGCCATCTTCCTGCCCAAGGCCCTGATGCGCGCGTCTGGCTACGAGGGTGAGGATGAGTACGAGGGCGAGGATGAGTACGAGGGCGAGGACGAGTACGAGGGTGAGGACGAGTACGAGGGTGAGGACGAGTACGAGGGCGAGGACGAGTACGCCGAGGGATGCCCCTCGTGCGGCGGCTGCCCTGGTTACTCCAAGAGCGGCAAGAGCCGCAAGGGTGGTAAGAGCCGTAAGAGCCGTAAGAGCGCGGATGGCGCCATGGCCGCGCCGGCCTCGACACCCGTGACGGCGGTGGTCGCCCCGGGCGCCGCTAGTCCCTCACCGGCGGCGGCTATTAGCAGCACCCCGGCTGCGGCAGCCACCCCCGTCGTGACCGTGCCCGTGACCGCCCCGGGCACGTCCACATTTGTCGGCTACAGCGCGTACTAGAACTCCTCATCGAACCGCACAGAGTCACCCGCCTCGACCATTCGCTTTGAATAGTCCCCGACTCGTTTCTCGAAAAAATTCGTTTTTCCTTCGAGTGAGATGGTCTCCATCCACGCAAAGGGGTTTTCGGCCCCGTAGATGGGCTGGTGCCCGAGCTGCTTCAGCAGCCGGTCAGCCACGTACCTAATGTACTGTTTCATTTGTTCGGCATCCATGCCTATCAGCTTGCATGGAAGCGCCTCCGTAATGAAACTCTCCTCGATGGCCACGGCCCCCCTCACGATATCCGCTACGGGCGCAGACTTGTCCTCGAGGTGTTGGTACAGAGCCACCGCAAACTCCAGGTGCATGCCCTCGTCACGACTGATCAGCTCATTCGAGAAACACAGGCCGGGTAAGACACCCCGCTTCTTGAGCCAAAAAATAGAACAAAAAGATCCCGAAAAGAATATACCCTCCATGCATGCGAAAGCCACAAGGCGCTGTGCAAAACTCTTGGTCCCGGTACCCGTGGGACCGCTTCCCATCCATTCCAGAGCCCATTCCGCCTTGCGTTTCACGGCGGGCACAGTCTCTATAGCTCGAAAGAGCGAGTCCTTCTCCGCCTTGTCCTCGACCAACTTGTCAATCATGAGGCTGTATGTCTCCCCGTGGATCGACTCATTGAACGACTGATACGCGTAAAAGGCCCGGGCCTCGGCAATCTGTACCTCGGTCCCAAAATTCAGATTGATATTTTCCATGACGATGCCGTCACTGGCCGCAAAGAATGCGAGGACCATCTTGATGAAATGACGCTCCTGGTCTGTGAGGGCCGTCCAATCAGTGACGTCAGACCCCAGGTCGATCTCCTCGGCCGTCCAGAACGACCCGACCGCCTTCTTGTACAGGGCCCATAGGTCCGGATACTTGATGGGGAATACGGTGAATCGACTAGTTGTAGGAACGAGGATCGGGTCCGCCATACTCTAATTAGGGTTTTATTCTTTAGGCGCGGCAGTACACTTTAGTCATTACTCTAGACAATACATAAGTATGGACTGGACCCTCCAGAAATTGATGGTGCTCATGGCAATAAACACAACTGCCGTGAGTATAAATCACGTCCATCGTACCCATGATCTAGGATTAGGGGCCCGTCTCGTACTATTCCTGCACCATCTTGTTATTATGATAATTATTATAGGGGCATTCTTAACGACTGATCGGTTTATTAGGTATCACCTCTTACTCGCGACTGGGGTGTTCGTCATGTGGTTCTGTATCGATGGCTGTTTTCTAACATTTGCTGAAAAAGAACTCGTGGACTATTCACCAAGTGATACGGCGGCCCTTCACGGAACGTATATAAACGGCGCTATGCACCAGTTGCTCATTACGCTTCCGCTAATTCTCTACGATTTTTATAAACTTCTAGTGTAGGGATGGCCACCGTGAGTGGATTTTACACCATCAAGGATGAGATGACGGCGACGTTCTACGTGACGACGACGCTCCCACCCGAGCTCAAGACGGGTGCCCAGCTTTTGAATCTTCCAGGCATCATAGGAAACGCGCTCGTGACGGGCGTCATGCCATTTAGAGGATCCCATCAGACATATGGCGCATATAACGGAAGTTTTGATTTCCAGGCAGACAAGGCACAGACCATCCAAGGGATCGTGCCCGTTTCGACTGTGACGCTGTCCTCGGCGCCCTTCTCAAACGCGCCGCCCATGTACTCGATGGATGGCACGTACTTTGTTTCGAATTATAAGGTTTATTTCTACGCAACGACACCCTTCCCACCGGGACTCCAAAAGGGGTGGCTCCTCACGAATCTCCCGGGAGTTGCGCCCGTCCTCCAGGTCATGAAATTCCAGTCCGTGCCCGGTACGTTCGGACCCACGTACGCCGGCGACCCGACGCCCGCGACCAAGTACCTCGGGACGATCATCGCCTCGGCCATTCCACCCCTCGCTCCTCTTCCCATGAATTCACCGAAGGGCGGCACACGGGTCCAAAACCAGGCCATCCTCGCCGCACCAGTCACGACCGTCGGATTCGTCCCTCAGCCCCTGAATCTCGCACCCCCGCAGATTCTCACATTGCCGCCGCTCGACGACGACAACTTTCCCAGGTTCCCCGTGGATCTCAGAGACCTCGACGTGGAGCCACCGGGTCACGTCATGCTCAACGACAATAATCTGATGGAGAAGAGTCGGCTTGGGTTCAGTGCTGGTGGTGTGCTGGCACTCGACGCCATAGGGCCTCAGGAGAAACTCATCGCGGACACGACCGACTTTACACAGGGCGAGTGGACCCCGTCCTATAAGCAGTATTCACTGTCCGTCGTGTATCAACAGCGCGTCCCCGTGCCCGGTACAACCTTCATCCGACGTACGGAACCGGGTGTCGCGGTGGTCGAACTCCGGCCCACCGAACTCGGTGATCTCTTCTCGAACATGCACCTGCAGGTGACCCTGCCCGCCCTGAGCACCGGAAACGCCTACACGAACCAGATTGGACGGGCCCTCATTGAAAAGGTGGAGTTTATCGTAAACGAAACAGTCATAGAAACCATATATGACGATTGGCTCGTGATTAGAGATCAGACATTTCTCGACTATGACGAGCAGGTTGGCATGCTGAACCTCGTAAACGGGGGGCAGGCGAATCAGAACCTGACGCCCTCGACCCCTCTCAACCTCCTCATACCTCTGGAATTCTTCTTTTGTCGCCGGCACAGTCACGAGAACAAGGCGCGCGAGCGCCTACGCCGACCCTACTTTCCAGTCTGTGCCATGTGGGCACAGAAGATTTACATCCGCTTTACTTTCCGCCCACAGACGTGGTTCACAAACTTCCCGGGCACCATTGACCTCATCAATCCGTACATCGTCCTTGAGTCCGTGCGCCTCACGGATGCCGAGCGCCTGTACTATCGCAACCAGCCCCTGCGCTACATCGTTCCGACGATAAAGAAGGAGTCTACGGCCGAGTACAATCAAGGCACCGTGACAGCCACGCTCACTGCCAATTTTCCCGTGCAGCTCTTGGCTTGGTTTATCCGCAACAAGAATTATGAAGGGACTCAAAATTCCAACTTTTACGACGTGAGGTATCTGTATGGATACGCTTCACAATACATAACGGCCGCAGTCCCCCTGTCCTTCCCAACAGGTCAGGCGCAGTACATCGACTCTATAGAAACGGTCAAGATTACTATGAATAACGTGGACATCCTCGACACGTTCGCCAACGGCACGTATTGCTCGTTCAAGCAGCCCATGGAGCACGGTCTGTCAGTGCCCCAGAAGAATATCTATCTGTATTCATTCGGTCTAAATGTGACTGAATACAACCAGGGTGGTTACATTGATTTTTCAAAGTTGAATTCTCAAACGTCAAATCTGACGCTCAAGTTTTTGCCCGAGCTTGCGGCGACCATCACACAGTACGCACTGTATCTGTTTTATTATGGATACTCTGTTCTGGAGTTCCAGGGTGGCTTTGCTCGCATGGCTTATTTGTAGTCATGTAGTCTATGATTCCATTGGTCAAGCACCACTTGATGAAGTTGAGCTGGGCGACGGTCGTCGTCAGACCCTGAAACTGTATGCGCTCGGTCCGACAAAAGGGATCGAAGAGCTTTTTCGAGTATCCGTCGAGACTCGACTTGTATGCCACGTGTACGGTGAACGCACGTCCGGCCGGAGTCGTGTACGTGACGTGTCTATTCTTGGCGTAATTGGTGATGAACCACTCCAAATTACGCAAAGAAATACCCTGACTCTTGGTCGTGAGGATGTCGTGCAGGCGACGCGCGTTGACCGGGTCCTCGTAAAAGCGCGTGAGGGACTCGAGCAACAAGTCCGACTTGCTCATTAATTTAGAAGAACTCTAAATGTTTAACTGTCTTGACCTTTTCACACGCAGGGCATCCCGCCAAGTACATGGGCGGGAGGGTGTGCGTGTGCTGCGGGCCCTGCGGAACATCAGCCTCGAGGGGGCGCATCGCGATGACCGGCTTTTGATCCTGATGCGTTTTGCAGTACCCGTCTATCCGCGCGTGACGTGTACACCGCGTGCCCTTACCCACCAGGCCCAGACACTGGTCCGTTTTGACCTCCATGCAAGCCACATCCTTCATGAGCTTTTCAAAGGGCAAGCGGTACGTTCGGGACACGTGCTGCACGACATTGCTAAGACGCTCGCTTACGCGCCTATTGACTTCCGTCTCTATGACCGCCATGATCTGTTGCTCCATGTGGTGGCGCCTTGATTACTTGGCGTCGGGCTTCTTAAAATACGCATCGAGAGTGCGCATCTTGGGATCGAATGTGCCCTTTTTGTTCCCGGCCGTGGCCGCCGCAAAGATGGTCCTTTCGGGGTCCGCACCGACCAGGGGTTCCAAGAGATCACACACGGGCTTTTTGAGCTGGTTCGTGAAATAGTACTGGTAGTCGAGAGGGACGCCCTGCTCTTTGACCCATGTGGGATCTTCAGCCTTTTCCGTGAGCTTGCCGTTCCTGGGCATCAGCGCCACCACAAAAGGGACACGATCACCCTGCTGTGGCTCCGAGCCTGGTGCGCGCGCCTTGATCTTGTCCCGGACCGCCACGTGCGGCATCGCCACCTTGTATTCACTGGCGAGCTGCTTGCTCATCATGAGCTTCTCCATGGGAATCTTACCCGCCACGAGGTCAGCCGACGCCTCGCGTGCAAACTGTATGACTGGCCGTGGATCATCGGAGTCGAGGATCATCCCGAGCAGGCTCTTGAGCGTCTCGCGAACGTACGGACAGCTGTCACGTCGGACCACCTGCAGCCCTTTGACGTCAATCTTTTTGAACTTGACGAGGCGGGTTCCATCCTCTTTCAAGACGGGTCTCCCATCCCTGTCCGACACCCCTTCATACATCTTGGCCGCGTAGCGCTTTTTCGAGTAGAGAAAGTACGGACAGTAAACCTTCTCGAGTTCCAGATCGTTCGGGGCCTTGAAGAGCTTCGTGCACGCCTCGGCCGCAATCTCACCCTGGATCCACGAGTAGTCTATCGCATCCTGACCCTTGCGGCCCTGTACGTCAAACTCGACCATCACGGAGTCGGTATTCTTGACTATCATCTGACCTACTCCCGCTTGGAAGGTTCCAGCCTCGGTTTCGAGATCGTACACGTAGCCGTCCCACGAGTCGTGGAGGACCGTGACGGTATTAGGCCCTTTCAAATGGGGGCCCGTGTGTAGTAGAACCGTGTCTGCACGGATTTCATTAGGTTTCAAGAGATTCAAACAATTATCCAAAAGCGAATGATCTTCGGTAACATCGACTGTACCATAAGGTGATTCGACTCTATAAATCTTTTTGAGACTCTTGTGTCTAATGACGCGCTTGATGGGCTTCCACCCCTGATGCGTCATGGAGTCTAGATTGAGATGCTCGAATTGTTCAGCCCGACCACTCTTGAAATGTTCATACGGAATCCATTCAGATGACAGTGATTCGATGGACGGTCTATAAATTTCACCACTTTCACGATTGCGCACGAGTACGGGCGTACCCGGCATGACCGAGTCCCCGTACCTCACATTGGCCCCTGGGAAGTTCGCCTCTACGTAATTCTTCGTCTCTTCGATCATCTGCCGGCCTCGCATGGTGACGGTCGACGCGATCGGCACGCACGGGAGCATACCCTTGGACGCGCCCGTGAATCCGTAGATTGAGTTCATGCTGATCTTGTAGGCGAGCTGCTGGCCGTTGTAGACCGCCTCCATGGGAGTGCCCTCGGCCGCAGCCATGAGCTTCTTGGCCTTTTTGCGGAAAGCCTTGAGATCCGTGAGGATCGTGGGGAGGAGGGACGTGACCCCTTGGGCAAACTTGTGGGGCCCGAACGTCTCGTACTCGACGCCGGGAAGGTTGTCGTACTTTGGGTCCATGACCAGCGTCGAGTAGCACAGGTTGTGAGCGACCATGATGCTAGGATACAGGCTCGCAAAGTCAAGGGCTGTGATGGGGCCGTAATACGCACCCGTCTGTGCGTCAAGGACGGTCGCACCCTCGTACTTGTCGTCGGCGCTCGGCCCCTGCCGCCTGAAAGTCGGGATCAGGAACCCGAGCTGCCGGGCCTTGTAGGCCATCTGGCTAAACACCTTGATCTGCTGACCGCGCTCACTCAGAAAAGCCAAAGGGACCCAGCACGCCTTGGCCATCTCCACGAGGTTCTGGATCTGACACACTTTGGCCATGATGGCGTGCGGCAACTCCGTGTCCTTCAGGCAGTACGCCGCAACCTCACCGAGGCGTGCCGGGTCACCCTCTGCAAAACGGCTGAAAATCTCCTTGACTGGCATATCGTTCTTCTGATCGTTCAGAAAGTGCTTGGACACGTTGTTCAGCGAGTATGATTCAAGCTTGTGCTCGCGCTTAATGTCCTGGAAGAGGTCGAATACATACCGGCCAATCATGGGCACCATCTTCAGCTCGTTGTTACCGAGGGCGCTGCTCGAGAGATTCTTGATGACGAGCTCAGAGGGCACGTCAGACCTGCGCCCCCAGAGCGTCTCGACGCCACATCGCGTCGCGCGCTTGTACAGGTACTCGAGATCGAACCCGAAGATGTTCCAACCCGTGATGATATCAGGGTCCGTCTCGGCGAGGTACTCACCGAAGCGCTCGATGAGTTCCCGCTCCGACCCAAAGCTTTCACAGTCAGCCCCGTCCGTCTGCTTCAGACACAGGCACTTGCGTTCGAGAGGGGCGCTCGAGCCGAACGAGCCGGTCGTCATGCCAATCTGAAACACGACATCACTGGCATTTGTCGGGTTGGGAAAGGCTCCGGTACTAGAGTAACACTCCAGGTCAAAGGACATGATCTTGAGAGGGGCGATCCCGTCACGATCGGTCACGGGGCTGAACTTTTCACACTGAATATTGAGGTCACAACGGGTGTCCATCTCCTCCGTCTCGTGATCGACCTCTATCCAGCCAGTGCTCGTGCAGCCCGATACGTGCATGAAGCGCAGAACCGGATCGATGTTTGCTTCGTAGACGCGCCAGTGATCGCGCTCGAGCACCCACGCTGCGCTACGGAGAGCCTTGTGCGTCTTGAAGGTGAACTTGTAAAATCTAGACTTTTCACCATTTTGGAATCCCCATAGATCCTTGGCCAGGACCGTCTCTATGCGCGCGTGACGAACCTCGGGGGTCCGGTAGCCAGTCTTGGCGAAAAAGTACGGCTCGAAGAATGTGGATGCGGCGACGGATCTCCCGTCAGCCGTGCGTCCATAGGCCCTCACGACGTACTTGTCGTCTTCAGTATCGTGGCCCTCCCAGGCAACAGCCTGGAAGACCACCTTTTGCATCTATTTATAGAGAGTCTTGAAACTATAAGCCAGGACCAAGAGGACTACGGTCCACCCGACCAGGTGGTCGACCCGGGACATGGCCCCAATCTGACTCTCTGACATTTTGTTGTACTCGGCCTGATACTGAGGGGGCTTGAACGGAAGCCACATGTATCGGCCAAAGGGCACGATGGTCGGTCCGAGCTTGTTCCGGCAATCGTACATGTAGTCGTACCATGCCATGGCTAGGTACGGGAACCAAAGCAAAAAGAAAAGAACAAAATAGTTCTTGGCGGGAGCGAACCAATAGCCACCCGCAAGCGCCGCGGAGAAAATCACGCACTTGATATTAAACTGAAAAGGGGCGCCTGGAAAGATGCCACCCGCCATATTATTGGACCAGCTTAAAATCCGGGGGGCATGTCCACGACAGTGGGAGCGGCGCCCGCCTCCTCGTCCTCGTAGCGGCTGCGACGGCGGCCGCCGCCAAACTCCTCCTCGGGCTCGTTCTCGTAGCGGCCGAAGCGGGCGCGCATGGCCGCCCCGGCGGCGCGGCTGCGGCTGTTGGCGCGGCCAAACTCCTCGGCGTCACCCTCGAACTTCTCACTCTTCCCCTTGCGAGCGTACACGGCACGAAGGTACTCCTCCTCGCCCTCGAAGCGGCTGGAGCCGATCGGCACGTAGCGCCAGATCAGCGTGCTCAGTACCATAAAGACCAGGGCGTGCACGGCCAGGCCTCCCACCTTGGGCAGACCCTCGGCCGTGGCGATCCAGCCACCCAGCACGGCGCGGACCGCCTGGAAGGCCACTGGGGCCGCCAGCAGCATGAAGAGCAGAGCCATCAGGATCTTCTTGGGGCAGATGAACATTTATATTAGGTTTGGATTATTTTTTACATGGTGATGACTTCCTTCTTTTTTCTTAAGGCCCCCTTGGGTTCTCACCTCCCAACTTTTCTTGAAAAAAAACAATTGTTAAATTTTGTTTAAAGTTTCTGAAGTTCGAGAAAAATTAGATTTTTGTTTCTGGGTAAGTTTGGAGTCGGGCACACAGTCGTCCCTGCTGGAGAACCACACGCCCCCCACGTGTGCACGCCACGGGATTTGGATCCGGTCGAGCACCTTGCGGCACAGCACGCATGGGAGGGACGTTCCAGGTTGTCCGTCCCTCCGGAGCCGCGTGACGATAATCTCACCGTACTTGCGATAGGTCCATGTTGAGAATTGGGCAGGAGAGTTCCCGCGGCGCCGCGAGATTTCGCGAAGACGCGAGAGCATCCTGCGCTCCGCACAGCACGTACAGTTATTAACTATGCTTAGGGCACCTGCCCAACATGCAATGTACATGACTTTTTAGGCCCTCTAGTGTTTATCAGTTGAGCCCCGTCGAACCAAAACCGGCGGCCCCTCGGCGAGCAGCCTCGGCAGCGGAGCCCCCTCGGCCCGTGAGCGCGGTGCACTCACTGGGCACCTCGATAACCTCTGGAGTGACGCACTGTTCAAGGATCAGTTGAGCGATCCGGTACCCCGGACGAATCACGAACGGTTGGGTCGGGTCCAAGTTCTGTAGGACCACCTTGACCTCTCCGGTATAGTCCGGGTCTATGACGCCCGCGAGGGTATCGAGTCCGTGCTTCACGGCCAGTCCAGAACGAGGTGCAATACGTCCGTAGCATCCCGGGGGGAGAGAGACGGAGATGCCGGTCGAGACGACGACTCGACGCCCCGGAAGCACAACGTAGTTGTCAATACTGAAGAGATCGTAGCCAGCGGCACCAGGTGTGGCGCGCGCAGGCAGAGTTGCATGAGGAACCAGCTTGGTGACATTGAGGGCCATACTGGTTTTTTAGCACGCATCGGCTTTAAAAGGACGCCCCTTTAAAATTGAAAATGGCGTTCAAGTCATTAGTACTTGATATAGATAATGTACTTATAAGAGATCGCCGCCTGCTCGCCCACGTCCGCCACAATTGTGTTCGCTACGTGGCCAAGAAGCTTCCGGACTGCAAGGATCCAGCCTATACGAACAAGCTCCTGTACTCCACGGCCGGTCACACGGCTCGGGGCCTACAAAACAGCTTCGGAATCGACACGAGCGATTTTAACAAGGAGGTGTATGACCGGCCTGTACTCGACCGCCTGTGGGAGGTGCTGAGTAGCACACAGTTTCAACAAGAGGCCAAAGATATTCACGAACTGACGCAGAACGGATGGCGTGTGACCCTCTTCACAAACTCGCCGATCGAGTGGGCCGGTGAGGTGGCCCACGCCATAAGCGATCAGATTTACGTGGTGTGCCCTGGTAGTAACATAGTCGAGTCACCGATCAAGCCCGAGGCGACAGCATACACGAATTTCGCCAAACACCATACGCACATATTCGTTGACGACTCGCTCACAAACCTGACGACGGCCCGGTGGCTGCCAAATTGGCACCCGGTCCACTTCAATCCGGGGCGGGCCGACCCGGTGGATTGGTGCCCGACCGTAGGCTCGATATGGGAGGCGTGTCTATTCGTTAACACAGTAGATAACGAAATTAAAAACTAGTATCAGTAATAATGACGAGTTCTTTCGGCAATTATAACCTCGTCCCTGCAATTGTACCATTTTACGACGTGTACCAAGATGTTTTTCATATAAATGAGAGCACAACGGTTGAACAAATAACAGAATATTATAACTCGCATCGGCGCCCCGGAAATTCATTCGGCGCCATGACGGCCTATCAACGCCTTAATTTTTACCGCCATCACCTGCCACGAATGGAATACAAGGGGTTCACATTTTACATGGATCTCGCCAGGAACGGCAAACCGAGTGATTTTCTAACCGTAAGACAAATTAAGATTAATAATCGGGGTGAAATAATGTTATGGAAAGTCGCCTCCGTGGCGAAGGCGGCGCTTGTGAGAAGAGAAGGCGGCTTTGATCCCGATTGGGCACGGGTTCCAGGCGGCCGCACGTTAGATGGCGTCGATACTGCTGCACATGAAAGCTCAGGGGCGCGGATGCCGCAGCTTCACGCAGCGGATAGTGGCAAGACTTACTTCGCGTGCAGGCCCGATAATCTTGATATATACATTGAATATGCAAGCGGTCCGACGGAAACGCTAGTCTTGACCAAGCCTCCAATCGAATTCAATTACTTGGATTTTGTTTTCAATACAATCGATCAAATTTACACGAGCCAAATTGTTTTATCCTGATAATAAGTAGATGGGCCCCTGCCTCTTCAAGCCCAGGCCCGTCCTCTACGTGGTCCTCCCCTACTTCAACTTTTGTGGGTTCAAGCGCCGTAGAGAACTTTTTATAAAATTTGTAGATTGGCTCAAGTGGAGGTGCGGGATACGCGTCGTCGTGAGCGAGGCAGACGGTCCGTGCCCCCTACCACGCCTACCAGTTTGGCGCCACCTGAAGTTTCCCACACATAACAGGGTATGGCTCAAGGAGAACCTCATCAATGTGGCGATCGGTCAGTTGCCCGAGGACTGGCAGTATGTAGCCTGGATCGATGCCGACCTCACATTTCTGAACGCCAACTGGATCACGGACACGATCAAGGCGCTCGGCACGTCGGCGGACGTCGTGCAGATGTGGCAGACGGCGGTCAATTTCGGCCCGAATTGTGAAGCTCTAAAAATTGACAAATCTTTCGCCTATATGTACAAGGCGAGTGGGACGCCGTGGGCCCCGAACGACCGGTACGGGCATTGGCACCCGGGCTACGCGTGGGCGTGTACGAAGAAGGCCTGGACCCAGATGGACGGTCTCATAGATTGGGCTATTCTGGGCTCGGGGGACCGCCACATGGCCATGGCGTGGGCCGGGCGCGCGCTTCAAAGCGCCCCTGCAAACATACACCCAAACTACAAGGCTCTTTTAGAAGAGTACCAACGGATGTGCACGGGACTGCGCATCTCTTGGGTTCCTGGAACCATCCTGCATCACTGGCACGGCTCGTTCGCTAACCGGCGGTACAAGGAACGTTGGGAAATTCTCACACGGAACAAATTTGATCCTTTCAAGGACGTGCGTATGACGAATGAAGGGCAGGTGGCCCTGACGCGTAGCGGCCTTCGTCTCGTCCGGGAACTCGATGAATATTTTTTGGGACGCCAAGAAGATTCATAAAAGCACGTTGTGGGTCCGTGAGGGTCCCGGTACCTCATGACCCTACCACCAAAAATGAACGCCTCTGTCCAGCGTGAATACCTTCGCAACGCCCGCAAGGCGGTCCGGATTGCAAGCGACGTCAAGTTTAATGCCGTCGCTTACAATGCGCAAGTCAGTTGGGCCGAGGCTTATTGGCACAACTACCTAAAGTCCGTGGGAGCGAAACAATTCATGACGCAGATGAACCGACTCAAGGAGCTCCTGGCCCGAAAGGATACGCACGGGGCCCTGAGGTACCTCGAGACACACATCTAATTGCGCGTCTTGTTCATCGCGAGGTTTACGAGCGTGGTGTAATATTCACGCGTTCCCCTGCGATATCTGTTCACCGCAAGTCCCAAACGCTCCGCCCGTCTATTGATGTTGTTAGAGTCTCGCGCAATCTTCCCGCCCCAGTATCTAATGACGCTCTCCGCCTGGGCCGGCGACGCGTTATTCAGGCGGGACTGTAGTTGATAGATATTGTTAGCGTGCTGGGCCGCTGCAAACGCAAGGTTCACGTAGTTGCCTTTATTGGGCATTTATTTTATAGTGAGAATATTATATGCCGTCACTCATGGAAAATGCGCTGAATGTAGCGCGGGAAGAGATTGCGGCCGGTGGCAACTCGGGGCAGGGGCGCCTGACCCTGATAAACAACATGATTAGAAATATGAAGATTATGCATCCGAACGCCAACGTGAACAACGCACTGGAGCGTGCTCGTAGCGTCGCCCGCAAGACGCACGCCCGTCAAGAGCGGGCCCGACAGGCGCGGGCCACTGGCAACCGTAGAAACGCGCAGATATCAGCTCTGAGACGGGCGAGCAACAAGTTTGCAGCGGCCCGTGCACGTACGGGGCGGGCCCTTATGGCTGGGGTTCTGCGCGAGCTCAACAACCTGCGATGGGTACCGGTCGCCAACTTTAGGGTGAAGCGTGGCCGCTCGCCCTCACCCCTGCGCTCGGCCAGACGCGTCAAGACCGCGCGCGGCTACGTAGGTTCTGGTTAAAAACCCGCGTCAATGATATATGAGTCCCTCGGCAAACACGCCTCGGCACCGGAGCCCGTCGTCCGTCAAACGGACAAGAACGCCGGCTAGGAGCCCAAGCACATGGAGTCCCCGAACGAGACAGGCGGCCCGAACCATTAAGCGTATCGTGACGAAAAAGTATGCACGGAGAAAGTATAGGAATTTTATATTGAGTAATTATGGGGCTATACGTCGGGGAGAACTCCCGACACATACATCAGCTATCAAACGTCGTATGCATATGTTCCCCGTACGCGTGAATGTCCCTTTGTACCGCGGTCTTCGTCCCAACCTGGCTCAAAAACTATTGAATAATGGTCAACTCATAAACACATCGTTTTCATCATTCTCGAAAAATAGGAATGTTGCACGGAACTTTGCATCATATAACGGAAAGTTAATCGTACTTCCACCTGGAAAGTACCCAGCCATAAACAGGGAACGTTTTACAGGCTCCACATACGAGAGCGAGGTTACTTTGGCTCCTGGTGTGTACACCATGAACGGGTACACGAACAAAGGGCACATTCGGGTCACATATAGAAACAATAATGGGTCTCGCAAAACTTCTTGATCAAGAAGACCCTCGCTTCCGCAAGTTTGCGTCAGGGTCTGGCCGCTTGGCGTACCAGGCCTTGGGAGCCTTTCCTTTGGTTACTAAAATATACTTGTATGTTCTAGAAATTGCCCACTGATCAGCCGTCATGCCCGGGCGGGACCCGCCTGTCTGCCACGCGCGCCGCCCCCGGTCATATACGGTGTTCAAGTTCTTTTTAGGAATTTTAGTTTTTTTTGAAATTAAATTTTTATTAAACTTGAGACCCGGGTAAACCTTGTGAAACAGACCGGTCCACCGGGAGCGCCGGGGCTTGGCGGCCGCGTTACTCGGGCCCAACTTGAAAGAGCCCGTGCGTCTACGCTTCAAGAGTTCTTTTTCGCGCTGACGCTTCATGGCTGGGCTCAGCCCCGCAAAGTATCGGGTGGGCCACTTGGTCATTAATTTCAGACCATATTATTCTCCCAGGATTCGAGAGCCGGGTCGAACGTCGCACCCCATGAAAAGGCGTCCGGCTTTTGGCGCCGTATGAATCTCATGGCGTGATCCTTTGACATGTGCGCGTACTTCATGAGGTACGCGGCCATGACAGCCGCACTGCGCTGCTGCCCGGCCCAACAGTGGACGATGACCTCGTCGCCCTCGCGGAGCTTGCGGCGGATGAGCTGCGTCGCACGCGGAAAGAAACCGAGCATCCGCTCATTCTCCGCGGGCGCGTCATCGATCGCCAGACGGACTCCGGTGGGGCTGAGCATCGGCAAGTCCCGTGAACAGTTGACGATAAAGTACTCTTGGGCTTCCTCCCCCCTCTGTCTGACGTCGTTGAAGGACGCCAAGTACAGACCGGGTATGATCTCGTACATATGATTTACCGGGGGGTTAATGTCTAAGCTAAAGACACGCGCCGAAGTTTACACAATGGGCTGGGGTGTGTGTTTCGCGCTCGACGCCAACGGATACGTGTACTGTGCAGACGGGTGCAAGTGGCGCGCTCGCAAGGACGACTACGAGGATTATCCACCGTGGCCTTCGGCGCGTCAGTCGGTCCTCGATTACTTCGAGGGTGAGGCGCATCGCGAGCTCGATATGGTCCGCGATGAGTTCCCCGGAACGGCTGCGGGGCTCCACCAGGCGTGCGACGAGCACATCGGCGCAGCGCTTTGCAATTACGACCGTCTGAGCGACGTGGAAAAGCGTGAGGCCCATGAAGCGGCCATGGCCGAATTTGAGGGGGACCTCGAGCTCAACAAGGGTGAGATGGAGTGTTACCTCGAGCAGTACAAGGAGTGCAAGAAGGCTTGGGTAGAGTACAAGAAGAACCCACCCAAGGTCCGGCCCGCCAAGACCCGTGCCGACGAGCTCCGCCAGCTCATCGCACCTCTGCGCATCGAGCTCGAAATGGAGGAGGCGGCCGAGGAGTGCGACCGCTTGCGCCGGGCCAAGGCGCACATCACTCGGCAGCTCAACCTCGAAAAGAAATTCCACTTGTAAGTTAATGAACAACTTGGCCATCTTGGGCCCCAACAAACTCCTGAACAAGAGTCTGAGGAAGAACGCCCGCAGACTCGTGCGTGAGACCATCAATAGGAACTGGTTCCGGGAGGCGTACAAATTCAGCAACCGACACTACACGGTGACTAACACGTCTGGGCAGTTGGTGGGCTTTGCTCTGATAAACAAGAATCACCGAAACCTAAAAGGTGACGTCCGCATCCGCCTTATAGGCACGAACAAGGGGAGGGGAATAGGCCGGGTACTCATGGAACGTATAATCAACAATGCGCGTCAACGGGGACTAAAGTCTGTGACACTCGAGGCGGTGCCCGAGGCCCGTGGATTCTACAATAAGTTGGGATTCAGACCCATAGGTATAGGGTCGGACGTGCGGTTCAATATACAAAGATCACCTTCTCGCCCGTCTCCAAAGCGGCCCGCATCTTCGCCAGCGTCTTCTGTGCGCCGATCTGCGACCCCTCGAACGCCCCACCCTTGAATTCCTCTTCGAAATTGTCCACATCTTCCTTGTTCAAGACCATGGTCTTGTTGCGCCACGAGACACCCGCACACGGCATGAGGCCCGCGGCGGATGCAGCGTCATAAGCCTTGTTAAAGTCTTTTTGTGTAGGGAACGCCTTGTCCTGATAAAGGGTATTGATCCAACTCAGAATGTCCGGATCACTGAATTCGCCGAGCTTGTTCTTCCACTGAGGCACGGCGAATTCAAGGAACTTGCGCTTAGGCGCATACTTGATAGGAACGGTGGCAAACTTGGCGAGGGTACAGGCCATGTTTGTTTTTGGGTGAAAGGGCCGTCGCGACCTGAACCCTCGTGAACACATGACACGTTTTTAGACACTGGCCCTCGTTCTCGCAGTGCCAGTTGAATTCTGTTTGCGTTTTGGCCCACCTCTATTAGGTGACACACGGGGTCCGAACCTGTTAGGCTCGAGGGCCCTGAATTTATTGTATGTTTGTCGGTGCACCCCTTCTATGGGTAGGTGGCTCCGTGGGGGCCACATGTACGGGATGTTGTTTTCGGGTGCGCCCGTATTCATCGCGTCGGACCTTACGTAGACGACATCATAATAAATTCGGACAGTACTCTTGTGAGCTCCCTTATATTTAGAAGCGAGATATTCGGCTATGCATTTCCAGTTCGTCCGCCACTCGCACCGGAAGCCGTTGATATCGTTTGAATCATATACCATCTGAGTTCCATCCTGTTTTACGTATCCCGTGATGACGTGGTTACCACCCATTCTACTAATATGTATAAACGCGTGACTTACTCGGTAGAGTCCCGACTCTTGCCTGATCATGGCCGGCACGCCCTCTCCCCATTGGGGGCGGTAACGCAAGACGATAATTGGCGAGGCGGAAGTCTCAAATTCTGGCCACAAATTTTTTATGAATTTTTTTAGATCTGATGTGGTACCGCCTCCGAAGTTGTTTCCCGGTCCTCTCAAACTTAGGTTAGAAATGAGCCTGTCCTGGTTGACTGCTCTATTGACCGCACGTGAACCGGTCTGAAGCCGCGTATTCAGATAAGACCAAAAGAGGCCCGAGTTCAACTTTCCGGGCATGGGGCACACGGGACCCACGGCCCCTATGTTTCTCTGAAACTGGGCCAAGTGTGTCGACTTGTACTGAGCGAGTCGCTGCTTCAAAAGTTGTTTGGCTCTGTACCCGAGTAGGAACCCATTAAGTATGGAAAGGAACCAGCAGCCATCACGACCCGGGGGCTGCTCGCGGCCGGGTGAGCCCTCTGGTCTGAGCTTGCGACGCATGGCGAGCTGCAACTCCTGCATGGCCTGCTCACCATTCTGGTTCTTTATTCGGCGTAGCAGGGCCTGTATCTGTGTAAATATAGCGGGTCTGTTGGCGGCGTTGGCCTCCTTGTACCGGTTTACCAGGTTGCTCAACTGGTCCATAAATTATCGTTATATAAAAATATCCACTTTTCACTTCTTCCACGGCGCACAACTCGCGCGCATCGTAAACCCTTTTATAAAGCTCCGGAGACACGCGAGCTTGGAGAACTTTCGCGGGAGGCTGAAAACCTTTTTGTTAGAGGTCCTGACGCACTTTTTGTTTTTAGGGCCCACCTTGCGACAGTTCTTCATTTACTTGATGCCCAGAAATTCTCGGCCGATCTTGGAACCGATGAACATCGCTGAGGTGGCCCCGAGAGCAACGACCGCGTGACGCGTGTTGACCTTGTACATCTGCGCGTGAATGATGAGCAGGATCAGGAATCCGATCCAGAAGAGCAGAGTGTAATAGTCCATTTAAAAATAGCAAACATTTTTAAAGTAAGATGGAGGGCTGGATAGCTCTGACGCGCACGGCGACGCTCGGTCGCCAGCCACGCAAGGTGACCCTCTCGGGTCGCAACTACGTCGTGTGGCGCAATCACGCTCACGAGGTCCAGATCACGTCGGATGCGTGTCGGCACCGCGGTGCGTCACTGTCCGGTGGCAAGGTGCTCCGGGACGGCTCGTTGGAGTGCCCGTATCACGGGTGGAAGTACACCGAGAAGAAGATGTGCCGCCCGTGGGGCAGCGACTGCGCCGAGCTACTTCAGATTGACTTTGACAAGAAAGATCAGGATGGACTCTTGTGGGTCAGGCCGAAGGGTCTCGACGGTCCGGACCCACCCGAGGTGCCGCACGTCACCGACCCCGAGTTCGACACCATGTGGTTCGAGACGACCATCAAGCAGTCTGCCCAGATGATCATCGAAAATGGGATCGACCCGTGTCACGCCTCGTGGGTCCACGCAAACCCGCTTGGTTTCGGGACGGCCGGTGAGAAACCGACGAACGTCGTACACCGGGGCCACACGATAGAGTTCGACTATGTGCCTAATCGCGAGGCGCTATCTACCAAACTGTTTGGGCTTTCGACGACGCACAACTTCCATGCGTTTGTCCTCCCGTACACGACGTGGAGTGAAGTGGAGGTTCATGGCGATCTCGTGCTCATGACGTATGTGACCCTGTGCCCCCTGGACGAGTTCACGACCAAGATGTTCGTGGGGTTCAGCCAGAACTTTGGCGTCCCGTCCGCGCTCTTCGTGCTCATGGGCAAGGCGATCGTCGAGCAGGACCGTGCGATCCTTGAAAATTTAGATTCGAGCTTTCGGTTCAAGGGTATGAACGGAGAGCACGACGAGCTGGTCATCGCGTATCGCGACGCCTTACATAATAGTATTTTCAAGTAGAGAATGATCCAGGTCGACGTGGTCAACAAGGCCCTCTTGGGCTGGGCCGCCCTGTGCTCGCTCTTTCTGACTGTGGCGGTCAGCACTTCGTCGGAAAATTCCAATACAAAATTCTTCACGTTCGGGCCTCGGGAGGATCTCGTCATCCTTGACGTGAAGATTAACACGGGGTGGCGGTACACGGTTGTCATAGGATACACGATCATAAGCACGGTCGCCCGGACGGTCCTTCAAGAGATTGTGTCTCCGTGGCTGATCCAGACGGTCCAGAACGACAAACCCAAGGATGCCTACGCCCGCCGCTACGCCCAAGAGGTGGCGTTCGGTGAGGTTCTTTATCGCTGGTTCGATTGGTTCATGTACATGCACATTTTACTGGCCCAGGTCGATATGATGATAGTAGAGCTCCTGGGGAACATAGTGGCGGTCGCCTACACGACCCGGATGTACATGGTGAGGCCAAAAGAGCTCATCTCTGCCGAGCCAACTGACGGATAGTATTCATAGCCTGGTTTTCGGACATTTGTGTTAGGCCGAGATTATTTCAGGCACGCCGGCAAAGTGGAACCGGTAGAGGAAACTTGGCTTGTCAAAGTACATGAAGTCGTCAAGTCCGCGCCAGACGCCCCGGTGTCTTCCGGTTATTTCTTGGGCCCACAAGGGGCCCCAGTCAGCGTCGGCTTCCATGGGCACCATGTTGTCATAAACCTCCCACGTGAACACGTCGTACGACTCGTCAAAGTTGATGTACAGAAGCTTCCGGGTCGCGGGAAAGTACCTGAAGGTTGTGGGTTCAATGGGCCGCGGCACAAAGTCCGATCGTGGCAACTTACGCGGCAAAAACCCCAAGGCGCGACGCGCGTCAAAATCAGCGAACGAGGCTATTCGTTCGATGATATCAAATGGGAGCTCGCTCCATATTTGCGGGTTCATCTTGTTGTTTTAGGTCTGTAAAACTTTAATATAGACCAGTTATAAATGCCACCGCTTCACCGTCAGACGAACTTGGCGAATCAACCAAGGCGGTTTCTTGAAGCCGTACTCTTGCACGGTAATGACCGGAGCAATCAAAAGTTATTCAACCATGCTCATGAACTTATCCGTCGCCGCAACAAAACCGCAAATCAGGAAATTGTGGCGAGGGCGACGCTCCGAAGCCTCGCACAGGCGGGGCGCACTTGGACCAACCGTCCATCGTCTAATATGTTCACAGGTAACAACTACGAGTCGAACGCGAACCTCAACTCGAACTCGAACAACGGCACCAATAATATAGCTCGGGCGCAGCAAAGGTTCAGAGCTGCATATGCGCCTACAGCGGCAGCAGCAGCCGCCCCCAACTACTCCAAGGCGTCCGGTGCTCTTAAAAAATGGCTCGCGGCTCGGCCTCACACGATATACCAGAATGTCGTCCAAATAAAGCTCCCTAATAACGCCGAGGACCCCGTGTCGTACAAAAACTTCAAGGCGGGCAACGAGGCGGTCATGGTCGTCAAAAAGCGCCTGCTCTCTAACGGCGCAATGCGTAGTCGGCGCACATTTTACAATAAGAACACGATCGAACGCCTCGCGCAAGGTAAAAAGTGGCGCACGATCCTGAGAATGAAAGGGTCTGACGTTGTATTTAAAGACCCCCTCAACCGTAGAACCGTCTACCGTCGCGACCTCATGACCGTCAAGTTCGTCTAAATCCACGTCGTGATGAGAGCAGCCCATTCCTCACCGCGAAATGTGACGGCCTCTTGATAATCGTACGTTCCGCGCATAAAGTTCCTGCGGACGTTGTAGACGTCATCCTTGTCCTTTACGAAAAAGAACGCAGCCACCTGGCCCACGAGGCCATTATCTATATGTTTCTCTTCCCAGCCGATTTCGCGAAGTTCCTCGTCTTCTAGCCAGGTGAATATCATTTAATCTTCAAGAGGTTCTCGTCTCTATACGCGAAAAATAACAAGCATAGAAGGTTTGGGACTTGGCTGTTTTTTGTCGGGCTCTTCTGGATTTATGAAGGACACGCGCCCCTTGAGGAGACGAATCTCAGCC
>Ga0315287_10001350_pt1 | contig 22514 bp, 1 predicted proteins | sample YL17G11_0_MG_FD_205037 | JGI IMG/M metagenome (GOLD analysis project Ga0315287, IMG submission 205037) | Sediment microbial communities from Yellowstone Lake, YNP, Wyoming, USA - YL17G11_0 | ecosystem: Environmental > Aquatic > Freshwater > Lake > Sediment | place: USA: Wyoming | collected...
GCGGTCAGGATTTCGACCTTGGCCGCCTCCCGCTCCGCCATCGCCTTGTGATATTCCTTTTGGTATTCTTCAAACTTGCTCAGCGACTTCAATCGTTCCAGCCTGAGTTCCCGATCATCGAGCCTGCAGAGCACCTGGCCGGCCTGCACCAGATCACCGGCTCGCACCGGCGCTTCACGGATATACCCGTTGAAGGGCGCCGCAGCGGCGCGCTGTACGATCGGCTCCAGCACCGTCTTGGCCGAGACGCGGTAGTCCCCCTTCACCAAGAGGCAAAACAGCACGAGGCCCATCACGGCTGCGCTCACGAGCTTCAGCGCGACGTGCCGCGGGCCGAACAAAGACACGAAATAGGACCTGACCGCATCCACTGCTTTGGTGATCAGCCAGCGATCATCCCGCCGTTGCGTTTCCAGGATCGGACCGGCCAGGGCGGCGACGGATTGGCAGAGCTCGATCGCCTTGCTGTCGAACGGCCGATCGATCGGTCGTTCCAGCATCAACGCGCCAATCGGCACGCCGAGGGCCTCCAGCGGGATCGAGCACAGGGCCCCGGCCCCATGCTGCCTGGCCAACTCGGCGTGCGCGCGCGACACCACGACCGATCCGGCTGAGCCGTTGGGGTAGACAATGGTCTCGCGTTGATCCACCGCTTCATCCATGGCCTCGGAGATACTGCGAACGAGATTCGTCTGTTCCTTGAATTCAGCGCTATGCGACATCGCGAACACGCGCGTGCGGCCACGACGGACGAACCCGATGCTTACGCGCTCACACTGCAGCTTCGTCGCCAGGGCCGTAGCAAAGGCCATTGCCCCGGCATAAAATCGTTCGTGTCCCAGCGTGGACGAGACAAGCTCCAACGCGGACTGGATCCGTTCGCGTGCGGCAATTTCCGCGGTGACCGACTCGCGCGAAAACAGCAATTCCAGCCAGGCTGCTCCCCAGTGGAGGCTGCGCATAGCGGCTTTGAGCTTGGCGTCTGAACGAGTGGGAACCTCTAAGACCGTCGCCCCGTGCAGGACCCCACGCACCTCAATCGGGTAGCTGACTTCGTAGCAGTCGTCCGCCTCTTCACCACTGGCGGCATCCGCCTCGGCCTTGACCAAGAGTCCGCGACGTTCGGAGAGGGTACGTTCTGCTGTTTTGGTGAGATGCTTGAGATTACGCCGCCCGGCCGGCCATGTCGCTATTGGACGAAAAGGGCCACGATCAGGCGGACCGAGCAACAGCAGCCCGGCCCGCACACCGCCGATCATCCCGCATTGGAGCGCCAGCCAGCTCTGGCAAAACGTGTCGACGGTCGCCGCTTCGGCAAACGTCGTCCAGAGTCTATGCTCCTGTTCCTGTTCCACCGACTGAACAGCTTCGGCCACGACCCGAGCCTCAGCTTCACGACGCGAGGCCTGGCGCTCTACTTCGGTTTGACTCTCCATTGTCACCCCAGGTAAGAACGCTCGAACGTGCTCGTCTCTACGACTCGCGGACTACTTCGTTGCCTTGTCGGTCTGCGCGATCCCGACATCCATCCCGCCGAAGCGAGTCTCATACTGCTGCACAACACTGTTCATCAACAGCGCCAGCCGCTTCGCGGCAAACGGGCTGAGAATCACGCGGCTATTGAGCTTCACTCGCACTTCGGACGCATCCCGCTCCCAGGCGTTGTTCATCCCGAACACGAGGACGACTTCCTCGCGCGAGCTCGACACGTTACACACATTCGCGTAGGCATTGGTAATCCCTGTGTCATCGAACTTCACGACCGGGCCCTTAGCGGGTTGGGGTGCAGCAGGAGCAGCGGTTTCCGCCGGAACTTCTTTTAGCGACATAAAAACCTCCTTGGAAAGAGTGAAAGAAGTGGGATTCACAGAGAGGGCACAATCCCTCTCTCCTATGCGGGATGATGTGTACCACATCCGAACAGCACAGGCGATCCCCCTATATGAGGTATAGCCAACCCATTTCTACGCATTAAATGGTTGTATTGTAAGGGAACTTGTGAGGAAGGCGACGCTAACCTGTTGAAAACTCACACGTAGCAGTCAGAGGCACATTCACCATTATATATATGGTGCATCGTATGGGGGGATTCAATCCTCTGCGGACAGGCCATGAGGCACAAATCTACTCGGAGCCATATCGCATGGCAAGACTTGCCCCCTTCTCCTCCGGTTTGACCTATTTCTTCTTCGCCAACACCACCTCAATGCCGTGATCGTGCTGTTTGGCTTCCTCGCGGCCCGTCTGGATCAGGAATTTCCCAAGCCAGGCAGCCTTCTGAGTCGACATCCCGATCATCGGGCTCTTCTTCTGCTTGCCGTGTGAGTCGTCCTCTGTCCAGTCGATCACCGGGCTGGGCACTGATTGTTGTGTCAAAGACTTCGTCGTCGCCACGCTGCCAGTACCGGTGCTCCCCCACGCTCCCATAAATGTTTTCAGCGACCGGCCCAGGAATTCCTTGACGGAGAACGCCTCAGATCCTGGCGCCGGCTGCTGTCGCAGACTGAGAACGGGCTGCTCCTCGATCATGCTCTCGGTGAGCGGCGACCGTCGCACGCCTGTCGACAGCGTTTCGGTCATCAGATTGGCACTGTTCCGCTGAGCCTGCTGATCGTCAAAGCCGAGTACGTGCCCCAATTCGTGCATGACGGTTGTCAGAAGATCCATCCGGCCGAAGGCCGGGCTGTGGGCGTCGGCGATCCACTCGCCCAGACCACGGACAAAGTGGAACTCGGCATTGTCCTGCGGCGTCTGATCGATGAACCAGCCGCTGCCAGCGGCGTCCGCGTCGATCAGGATGGTGTTGCCCGCGGTGTGGCCGAGCTCCCTTCCCGCGAGATCTGCGATCTCGAAGCGCACGTCGCCCAGCGCCGCAAGCCGCGCATCGCCATCGCCCAGCGCCTCGGTCCACTGCGAGATGGCGACCGTGGCTATGCCATCGAGGTCCGATTGCGTGAGCGTGGTGCCGGATGCGGTACCCGACGATGCGGAGGAGATCAGGCTGGCGCCGCCGCCCGCGGCGAACGCTGCGTCGTTGGTCTTGACACGGACGTCGTCGAAGCTCGCGGTGCCGCCGGTCGCCAGCAGGCCGAAGTTCCCGTCGACTGTAGCCGCATTGAAGGAATAACCGAGCACGGTCTGGCCGTCGAGCGTGACGCTCACCGTGGTGCCCTTCAGCGACACGCCCAGCGTGTAGGACGTACCAGCATTGATCACCTTGGAGACCACCGAATCGCTCACCCAGCCGCCCTTCTGCGTGTAGTGACCGACGATCACCTGGTCGGCAGGCGCGTCGATCACCGCAAACTTGAAGCTGCCGTCCGCGTAGCGATCGAAGGCGAACCCGGCACGGCCCGTGGCATTGACCTTGGAGCTCAGCTCGAGGTACGAGGCGACATTAAGGTTGTCCGGGCCGAGGTCGAGCAAGCTCATTCCGGTCGCGCCGTTCGGCGTCGAGGTATACACACCGCCCCCCACGTTCCAGGCGCCGCTCGTGTAGCCCGTAAACATGGTCGCCGCGCTGTTGTTGAAGTTCACGGTCTGGTCGAAGGTGAGCTGTGGCGGCAGCACCTGCACCGTGATGTTGTCGAAGGCGCCGCGCGCGTTATTCGAGCCGACACCCACCAATCCCCAGTTCAGGCTGTACGAGTAGCCGGCAACAACCCGCGGCTGGAAGGTATGCGTGAACGCCATCTGGTTGTTCACCACCAGCGTGGCGTTGACTCCGTTCACCGAGAGCAGCAGGTTGTAGTAGGTATCGGACTTCAGTCCGCCCAGCACCGAGGACTGCTCGTCGACGTGCCAGTCGCTCGCATCGCGGTGGCCCATCACCAGTTTGTTGAGCGAGACGTCGAGCCCGGCGAACTTGAAGTCGCTCTTGCCCTGGTAATCGAAGATGATGAAGCTGTTCGCGTTCCATCCCGCGGTTGGCTTGGTCGCCAGTACCGAGGCCTGTATTTCGAAGTAGTTCGGCAACGCATCGCCGATCTGGAACACACTCGCCGCGTCACTATGCAACGATGTCGCCGCGACCTGCAGCGCGCCGTTCTGCACGGTCCAGTTGCCGCTGTCGGGCGAGAAGCCGCTGGCGGTCGAGAAGCCGCTGGCGGTTGCCGGCTGCGGGCCGTCGAAGCTCGCTGAGCGCAACACGTCGCGCTTGCCGCCAGGAATATTGCCGGCCTGTGGATCGCGCGGGGCACCGGTCTGATCCTGCCAGGCGAAGTCCTGCTGGCGTATCACGCCGAGCTCGCCAAAGGGCTCGCCGTTCCGCAGCGGATCGGCGCCGGTGCCGGCCGCGCGAGTGAAGTCAGCGCCGTCGGAAGCCGATAGCGCGTACAGGAACTCCGCCAACTGTGGCTGCAGCGTGCGCGAAACGGTACCCATGCCGAACGGTGCGAACGGCACCAGGTAGCTGTTGAACTCGCCCACCCAGTCGATCAGCCGGTCCCCGCCCGTGTTGGCAATCAGTACGTCTCGGCCCGCGCCGCCGTAGGCGCGATCCTCGTAGCTCGAGTTCGTATCGGGCTGGTCGTTGAGGCCGCCGTGCGTGTCCTGGTTGTCGTCCACGTTGAGCAGGTCGTCGCCCCACCCGCCGTACAGGTCGTCCCGCCCGGTGCCGCCCACCAGCCAGTCGTTGCCGTTGTCGCCGAAGATCTTGTCCTCGCCGTCGGTGTTGACCGTGCCCCAGGTTGGGTCCGTGATCTGCGGACCTTCGGACGCATCGAAATTGAGCAGGAAGCCCGCAATCTTGACGAGCGGATTGAACTCGTCGTACTTGGCGAACTCGCCGGTTGCCGGATTGTAGCCCAGCACGTTGCCCAGGTTGGAAGGCGCCGCGTAGAACGCGGGCAGCGCCTCGGCGCCGGAAATGGCGTCGTCGCCCGAGCCGCCGTGCAGCCAGTCGTTGCCCAGCCCGCCGTAGATGATGTCGTCCGAGGTGTGCTTCGAGACGCTGTTGAACTCGTCGGCGTTCGCCCCCCAGGCAGGATCCTGGCTGAACGGCGTCAGATCGACCGCCTTCTTCAGCTGGATGGTAACGTTGGTGTTTGCCGTCTGCATGTTCCCCGGCGTGCTGATGGGGAGCGGGGTTGTCGCTGTGAGAACGCCGTTGAGCGGCTCAGCCGTGCCGTTGCGGCTGGTGTAGATGCGCCCGTCGTCGCCGATCACGCCGTCGTCACCAGTGCCGCCCGAAATCCAGTCGTTGCCGTAGCCGCCGATGATGTCATCGTCCTGGCCTTCGCCGAAGATGACGTCGCTGCCCTTTTGGCCGTAAATGAAGTCGTCGCCTGACTCGCCATGGATCTCATCCGTGGCGCCGATGTCGTTTTGCGCGGCGGAGTTATAGTCCGGCCCACCCGGCGTGTAGTCGAGCAGACGGGCCGCACGAGCAATAATCTTCTGCGATCCGTAGTTATCGTAGTTGAACATGATGAAGCCGTTGAACGTCGCAACCCCGCCACCCACGCCAAGAGCGTTATTGACACCGACGAGGCGGAAAATGTCGCCGTTGTCACCTAGGATTGTGTCGGCATCCCGTGCATGGCTATTCACCACCGACGTGCCATCGGTCGGTGCCCCGGGGTTATTGCGGGCGATCTCGGTGCCGGCCCCGCCGTAGATAAGGTCGGAGCCGTCAGGTCGCTTGTCGGGCGTGTTCAGAGTAAACAGGTCGGAGCTACCGCCGATGATGTCGTCCTGCCCGAGGCCACCGAAAACGGTATCGTTGCCACCGCCGGCCTCGACGTAGTCGTCCCCGTCGGTCGCCGCTTCGAAGGACGGCACCACGGTCAAGGTGCCGTCGGCGTTACGCCGCGCTAGTACCGGGTTGCCCGCGAGCTTGCCTGCGATCGATCCGTCACCTTGGATGGTGTCGTTGCCGAGCTGGCCGAAGATCACGTCGTTCGCGGCGCCGCCCGCGATGTAGTCGTCGCCGAAGCTGTTGGTGATATTGATCCCGCCTGCCACGTAGGTGCTGCCGAGGCTGCCAGCGTCGCCGTTCTGTATGGCCAGCGTGTGGTAAAGGTTGTGGATCCGCCAATTAGCCCACGAAGGCACGTACGTGCCATTCGGGTCGCGGTAATTCCTAGCAGTTCCATCGACCAGATCGGAACCGTTCGTAAGGCCGCTCGAGGCGTCGTAAATTTGCGCTCCTCTGAGTGTCTCGAAGCGCGGGTTGGTAATGACGATCGGACGGCGCGATATCTTCGCGGCATCGCCGAAGATCAAATCATCTCCGGCATTGCCATCAATGAAATCACCAGCTGCGCCACCAACCAAAATATCCTCGCCGGTGAGCCCTTGAATGGTGTCCTGCCCGCCCAATGTGAGATCCCGCGAGAACATCCAAGTCGGATAGAGCACCTGGCTGCTGATCACGTCGCCACGACCACCGAAACCGACAACGGCCTGCAGCGCGTTCGCGCCGTCGAGATACTGCACGCGCCCGTCGTCGCCGAAGATGATGTCGTTGTTGCTCCCACCCTTGATGCTATCGTTGCCGAGGCCGCCGAAGATGACGAGCGGTAACGTCGAGGCGGAGGCATCCACGATATCGTTGTCGTTCACCGACGCGTTCGTCGGGATCGGCGAGAAGGCGCCCCCCATCGTATTCAGCACAAAGAAGCCATCCTGACCGGTATCGCCAGTCGGCTGGTTCAGCGCGCCGTCCAAGCGGACGGTGACATTGTCGTTGCCGAGCCCGGTGTTGAGCAGCGTCATCGTCCGCTGGCCCGAGCCCGACCGGTTTATCGTCCCGTCGATCGTGATCGTGTCGTTGCCCGAGCCGGTCCAGTACTCGATGCCGTCGAAGAAGTTGCCGCTGGTCCCGGAATCGGACTTGTATGAAATGCCGCCTTCCGGATACTTGCCTGGTTGTCCGGCGAGTCCCGTGATCCAGATTTCGGCACCCGTCTGGACAGCTGGGAGTCCCCTGCTGACTGCGCCGCCCGGCACGTTGCCGACTGTGTCCGTAATGACCACAGGCGTCCCGTCGCCAGTCAGACTGTCGCCGACCGAGGTCCCCTCGTCGCTGATCATGAGCTTGTGCCGGCCCGAACCGAAGTCGAGGTTCAGCGCGCCGTTCACGTCGTCCAGGTTTCCAGTGAGGAAGTCGAAGCCGTTCTTCGAATTGAAATCGAGGTCCGCGTTCGAGGAGACGAAGGCCTGTTCGTCGCCGTTGTGGAACCGCACGTTGGTGACCGCAACGCCATCATCTCCTCCGCCCACTGCCCCATTGACGCCGAGGTAGAAGCCGCGGCTGCCCGCCGTCGTCCCCTGGATATTGAAGATGTCGTTGTTGGACCCCGTGTCGATGTTGAGATGCTCGATGCCGTAGTAGTTGATGCCGTCCATCCGGCTCGTGACGGTCGCGCCGGTGCCGGTGAGGCCGCTCGTGTTCACTTTCAGCAAATCGACGCCGGGGCCTTCGTCGAAGAAGGCCAGCTTGCCCTGGAACCCGATGATGTAGACGTTCTCGTACCGTTCGACCATCACGGAGAATTTCTGCGGCTCGAACGTATCGCCGGGCGCGATGGCGGCCGCGGCAGCGTTCTGAATGGTCTGACGCATGGCCTCGGCGCTGACGTCGAACGGCATAGCCAGCGTCGTGAATTCCTGCGGCGTGCCGCTGAGCAGGGTCAGCGTGAAGGTTCCGCCCGTGGCGTCGACCTTGAGAACCTGGGAATCGTTGATTCTCAGATCGTCCCTACCCTGCACACGCGTGGACGCCACGACGGACCCGTCGACCAGCACGGGATCACCAGCCGTAGCCGTTGTCCCGCTCGGAAGAGCGTTCGGGTCGCCTCCCGAAGGTTCCACGCGCTTCTTCAGATTGAAATTGGTTACGACGAGCGGCGAGACATTGAGGTTGTCCAGATTACCCTGGAAGCGAATCGTATACACATCGTCGTTTTTCGTAACTACGACGTCGCCTGCCTTGATTGGAGCGCCGGGCAGCGTCTCGAGGGCTGTCTTGAGGTCGGTGGCGCTGATGTTGTACGCGAGCGCGGCTGACGTGTGGCTATCAAACGAAACGGTAAACGTGCCTTGCGTGGCGTCCACGACGATGGTCTGGATTTCATTGACCTGCTGCGTGCTGAACCCGGTCAAGCTCGACGACGTCAGCACGCCGACGCTTGCCAACGTGTTGCCGCTGTCGATAATGTTCGCCGTGTCGTTTATGCCGAGACCGTTGGTAAGGCCCGCGTCGTGAACAACCAGAAGTTCCATCGCCGTACCGGCCTTCGCGCCCTGGAATGCCACGCGATAGACGTTGCCGGCCTTGGTCACACTGACGTTGCCGGACCCGATGGTCGAAAGGCCTCGAAGGGCCGCCTGCATGTCGGCGGCGCTCACGTTGAATGCGAGAGCGCCGGTCGTCGCGGTCACGTTCGTACCGGCATCCCTCATCGACAGCGTGAATGTGCCTCCGGTCGCGTCCACGGTGACCTGCTGGATCTCATTCACAGCCGCCACAAGACCGCTGCTGGACGCCGGAGAACCCTTGGCCAGCTTAACGGCAGTCGCCTGCGCGATATCGCCGCTGACCGTGAGCAGACCCGCGAGATTCTGGAGCTTGTTGGCGTCATCGTGGATATTGATGGTGTCGGCGCCCGCTCCGAGGTTGACGAAGGTGTGACCAGAAACCGATTTCACTTCGACCAGATCGGCGCCCGCTCCCGTGTTGAGAACAGTCTTCGTCCCGGCCTGCGTTGCGGAAATGGTGAAGTGGTTCGCTCCCGGTCCGAGGTCGATCTGCGTGTCCTCAATACTGTGGAACGTGATGCCTCCCGGTTCCAGCCGCGCGTTGAATCCGGCTCCGATAGTCCGCGAGAACGTCGTGTCTGTGCCGCCCATGCCCAAACCAGTCAGGCGGAAGTCATTCAATAGGCTTCCACCGGTCAGTCCGGCGGTGTCGACCAGGAGCTTGGGCTGATCGAGGTTTGCGAGCGTGCCCTGGAACGTGATCATGTAGACCGGATCGGTGGAAGGCTTCGTGACCACAACGTTGCCGGATCCGATGTTCGGATGCGCTACCAGAGCGGCCTGCACCTGAGCCGCCGTCGCATTGAATAGAATGGCCGCAGTCTCGATGCCGTCGAAGACCAGCTTGAACGTTCCGGCCGTGGCCGCCAGAGTGAGTTTCTGAACCTCGCTGACAGCCCCGCCGCCGAGCAGGGGACCCCCGTTCACCACCGTGCTTACGGTCGCCTTCGCGCCAAATTTGTTCTGATCGTCGAAGAAGAGTTCACCGGCGCCAAAAGCGTTACGGTCTGGCGACGGACCCGTCGCGGCGGCATCGTTGTAGGAGTTCACGTTGTCGTTGTCGTGAACGAACATGAGATCCGTCTGCTCCGCCTCGATCACGAGGAGGTTTGGATTCGTCTGCAGCAGCACGTACTTGCTGCTGCCGTCCGGCACACTGGCGTTGCCGGGTTCCGGGAACGGGCTGAACCACTCATGACTCAGCGTGAGTGTCCAGGTGCCATTGCCGTTGTCCTCGCCGCCTGTGATGATGCGAACCTTGTTCTTGGCTGGACCGTGCGTGATCTGGACCGTAACGTTCGTCAGTTGATCCGGATTCGTCAGTGGTCCTGCGATGAGCACGCTGGCGTTGGGTTGATCGTTCAGCGCGTCGATCTCCGCCTGGGAAACCTGGCTGGGATTGATCGTGATCGTCGCCGGATCGGCACCAACGGCCTCCAAGGCGGATATCACGTCAGCGATCGACGTCTTCTCGTTGATTTCACCCGGCAGCATGATCGGTTCGAGTTCGGTCAGGCCGGTATGATCGGCTCCTGGGCTGCCGTTGATCATGAGCGGACCCTGAATGTTGTTGAGCAGATCGAGCGTCGGTGCGAACACGAGCGTGTCGGTTCCATCTACGCGCGTGTCGTTCAGCGCGCGGACGTACACCGTTTGCGGCTTGTTCCACGCGTTCGCGTCGCCGGAATTCTCCGAGAAAGTCAGGCTAGTAGTGAGGCCCCATGTGACGCCGTCCGTCGAGACTTCGAGTTGCTCGACGAAACTGCGGATGCCGCCGGTACGCGAGGTGCGCGTCGGGTTGGCGACGATATTCACGGTGACCGCGTGCGTGGGCGCTGCGGTCAGTTCGACAAGGTAGTTGTCTTTGTAGGGCAACCCGGCGGCGTCTACCGTCGCCTGGAGGACCCCGAAGTCGCCGCCGGTAAACTCGATGACATCGGTCGTGCCGTTCGATTCGATAATCCGGACGCCGGGGGAGTCGTCGTCGGCGATATCGGCAACGATCAATTTGCTAACACCGTTGTAGCCGCCGCCGGAGGCGGTCAGCGTCAAGTCGGCCTTGTGGAAGCCCTCGACGATAAGGTCCTGATTGCCTCGGACCAGGATATGCCTGAAGCCCGAGTAATTGCCGGCGGTGAACGTCAACGACGTGATGGCGCCGCCCGCGAGGTTGTCGGCGTCGAAGAACTGCAACTGTCCGCCGCCGCTGCCAAGCGCTACAGTCACCGTCCCAGAGGGCGCACTCGACAGCCGGACATCGATCTGGTCTGCCTGTCTATTCGTGAACTCCGTCGTAAGATCGCCGGGAACGACACTCGAAGAGATTTCCGCCACGCTAGTCGTGCCTTCGGATTGCACCACGACCAGCGTCGGCGCCGCCTGCGTGTGGATCTCCACACGCACGTTCGGCACCGAAAGGCCCGCGAACATCTTGATCTCGTACTTGGCGTCGGTTGGCAAAGACGCCAGTCCGTGCAGATTCCACGCCTTGTTCACGACCAGCGTTCCAGTCTGCTGGAAGAGGATGAGGCGCGTCTGGCCGACGATTTCCGGATGCGTCAGCGAATCGACGATCGAGATAAAGGCCCCGCGCAAGCCTTCCGGCAGACCGTCGGTTCCGCCGGGCCCGAGAGCCAGAGGAAGAGAGGGATCGACCAGGGTCGACAATTCTCTCGCTTTGATCGTCCGGACGTCCTGGTTCGCCAGATCGTTTTGGAAGGTAATCGTGTAGATGTCGTGTCCGGAGACTGTCGATTTCACGACCGCCACATTCGGCTGGCTCGCCGCGTTCTTGCCGATGAGCGGCAGGGCCACCAATGCGTCGCGGACGTCATTGGCGCTCGCGCCGAACGCCAGCGGATCGGTCTCCGCGTCGCGGAACATCAGCGCGAAGTAGCCGAATGCGCCCGTGGTATGCGCGACCTCGACCCGCTGGACTTCGTTATAGGTGACATCGCCGGCGGTCGTCGTGGTCACGAGAACCGGCAAGCCATTGCCGCCGCCGCCGGTGGCGAAGCTGCTGATGTCGGGTACGGGATGCTCACCGAGGTCCGTCGCAACCACCTTGTGATTCAGGTCGCCCAGATCCGGAATCTTGGCGATGCTCGTATCAACGGTAAAGTAGATCTTCTGCGGGATGTACCAGTCGCTGCCGGTGAACTTCAGCGTGAGGCCGTCCGTCTTTCCGCCTGGGTTGTCGCCGTTCGCGTTAACGCCTTTCCGTTTTTCAAAGAGCTTGGTTCCGTCATCCTTCACAAAGACCAGGCCGGGAGGGGGATCGATCGAGATCACGATCTGCTTGCTGTTAAGCGGAGGACGGGCCAGCACGATCGTGTAGCTGTCGAGCACGTGCAACGCGAGTCCGTCGGCATACCGCGCGCTCACTGATCCGGAGTTTGGCAGAGCGCCCTGCACCACCAGAGAACCGCCGTCGGACTCGGTGACGATGACCGCCGGTTCGTCGTTGTCGGCGACGCGCGCCGAGATGCCGATGACTTTTAGCCCTTCGTAGCCCAGGTCCGTACTCGTCGCGTTGTGGATCAGGATGCCGCTGTGGCCCCGCAGCGTGTTACTGATCACGCCATTCGCCGGCGTCGGTCCATTGATGCTGAACAGGTCGGTGCCCAGTCCGCCCGTGATTTCGGTGACCAGTTCCGGCGCGGTGCCGAGCACGAAGAACCGGTCATCGCCTTCCGCGCCATCCAGCTGGAGCAGCTCGACGTTGATGAAGTTGACGTTCAGGCCGGCGCCGAACACTCCGTGCGCCGTCACCACGAAGTCGTCGCCGAACTCCGTGCCGATCACGATGACCGTGTCGAAGCCGTCGCCGCCGTTGATGTTGACGGGCGCGTTCACCGCGTACTGGATGAAGTCCGCGCCGGCGTCGCCGCTGATGTCGGTGAGCGCGCGGTGGTCTTCGGTGGAACCGGCGAGCGCGAACGCCTGGATGATGAACGTGTCGTCGTCGTCGCCCCCGTTGAGGTTGGCCACGGCGAGGTTATGAAAGACGATGAACAGGTCCTCGCCCGCTTCGCCGTTGATGGTGACGGCGAAGCTGACACCGTTCGAGAGGAACCCCTTGGTTGTCTCGATCGTGGCGTACGCGTCCGCCTCGGCGATATTCGTGGTGTTCAGAACATCGCCGAAGGTCCGTTCGGTCTGGTAGAGCTGGCCGATCTGGAAGAAGTCGTTGCCCTCGCCGGCGTTGATCGTGATGGTGGAACGTGTGTCGTCGAGATAGACCTCGTCGTCTCCGCCCTTGGTATTGATTGTGATGCTCTCGAGGTTGATGTCGTAGTTGACGCGTTCAACCGGCTGCAAGGCGGGATTCGATATACTGCCGTCATGATTCAACATCGCGATGAATGCCAAGCCACTCTGGGCGGCTGCCGCGCGCAGCAGGAAGAGATCGGGCAGTTCGGTACCTGTCACGGTGAGGACGTCGAATCCGTCCGTTGTACCGGTATCCACGACGTTGACGAGCGACGCGGTCGTTCCGCCGACCAAATGGATGTCGTAGATGTCGCCGCCGTCCTGCCCGTCGAGATTGATTTTCGCGTTGACGCCATTGCCCACGATCACCGCACCGGTGATGGCGTTCACATTCAAGTGCACCTTGTCGTCGCTGCCGCCGCCCAGGAAGAACGTGTCTTCATTGATCGACTGCACGTTCACTTCGTCGGCGCCGTCCTCTACGATCGATGCAATGAGCGCGGCCACGTCCTTCGCCGCCAGCGCGCCCTGGAACTTGACGGTATAAACGTCCGCTCCGTCCACGGGGGCCTTGGTCACCAAAACATTGCCGGCACCGATCAGGCTGAGACCTTCCAGCGCAGTCTGGACACTTCCCACACCCGTATCCGGTGCACCATATGCCAGCGCGTCAGTGGTTTCCGAGGTACCCGCGGACTCGAACTTCAGCTTGAAGGTCGTGAGTCCCATCACGCCACGAATCGTCACCTTCTGAACTTCGTCCGTCAACGTCACGGCATTGCCCGCTGTCGACGTGATCACCTTGGTGGTGATGCCGGCGGTGTCGCCGGTGATGGCCAGGGGTGTGATAAACGGAGCGACCTGCGGCAAGTTCATGTTTGCCAGGCCGTTCTGGAACGTGAGCGTGTACACATCGTTGCCGCCGACCAGCGCCTTGGAGACGCTCACGTTCGGAGCGCCGCTGGCGTTCGTTCCGATCAACGGCAATGCCACCAGAGCATCCTGCACTTCGGAGGCGCTTGCGCCAAAGGCGATCGCCCTCGTTTCCTCGAAGCGGTACTGCATGGTGAAGAAGCCCACGCCACGACCGGCGCCGTTCACCGTCACCTTCTGGACCTCGCTCGTCGAGCCGCCGTTAACACCATCAATGAAGGTCGTAGCGGATACGAGCGGTCCAGGAGACGTTGTCAACAGCGTGCCGCGGTTCAGGGTGTTGGTGGCGATGACGCCGATCTTGTCGCTGCCGCCTCCGCCTTCAACGATGGTCATGCCGGTGATCGTGTTCACGAACCCCGTGACGTTCGTCTGACGGTTCTGTGGCAGGGACTCCCGGATGGCGTCTCCGCCGATCGTGAACGAATCGTCGCCTTTGCCCAGCCGGACATCGACCGTTTCGAATCCCTCGAACTCGACGCGGCCGTCGACGACTATTACGCCGCCGCCATTGGGAACCGTCATTTTCATGCCCAGACCGCTGACAATGCCGACTTCGACCGTGCCTGAAACACCCAAACGGGTTTCGGTGAAGACGGTCAGGTTGCCGGTGTTGATTCCCGTGTCGGCTTCATCCGTGACGATGACGGAATCCTGTCCGGCGCCGCCAACCAGAACGACTGGTCCCAGCCCAAATGGCGAATTGAGTCCGGTGCGGGCCAGACCCAGGATGTTGTCGAGCGTGTTTTTGCCGACTGTGAACAGATCGTGGCCGGTGCCGCCGTCAATGCGGACCGGAACGTTCAGCGCCGTGCTATCGAGGTTGAGCGTGTCATTGCCGGCTTTGCCGAATACCTTGATCTGCAACACATTGGCATCGGCGGCGGGCGCAACATAATCTACGCTTTGGGTGCCCGACAGCGTGATGTCGGCATTCGTTACGGTAATGGTGTCGCCGCCCGTGGTGCCGCGCACCTCGATGGTGTCGCCCGAATCCCACGGATTACCTGTGTCGTGCACGTTCGCGTCGATGTGCGGGGCGCCGGTGAAGAAAATATACCGGTCGCTGCCTTTGCCGCCATCGAGCTCAATCTGACCCGGGTTCTTGGTCTCGCGCACGTAGAACGTGTCGGCGAAATCGCTGCCTTTGATCTTGCTGATGCCGTCGACGTTGATGACGGTGAGCCGGCTCTCGAAATCCAACAGCGTTGGATCCGATGGCACCTGCGAGCCCGAAGGATCGAGCGGATCGGTTCCGACCGTCGGCGTCGTGGTCTGGGTCATGCCGACCTTGATCTTCAGGCTGCCGTCGTTCTCCAGGAAGAACGTCAATCCCTGGGGTTTAGTGGAGAAATCCAGCGTGTCGCTCCCGCCGGAGGCATCGATGGTCTCGATACTGCCGAAATCGGCTGCCAGGTATACGTTCGTCCCACCGTCGCCAAAGAGGCTGTCGTTACCGGATCCGCCGGCGAGTGTGTCGTTGTGCGCGCCACCGTGCACGAAGTCGTCTCCGGCATCGCCCATCAGGATGTCGTCACCGCCATCGCCAAAAATCGTATCGGTGTCGTCGCCGCCGGAAATCGTATCGATTCCATCGCCGCCGTGAATATCATCGTTGCCGGCATCACCGAAAATCTTATCGGCACCGGCGCCGCCCTTTAGCACATCAATGCCAACGCCGCCGTGCATCGTGATGGCGATCGCACTGGATATGCCGCTCAGATCCAGCGTGTCGTTGCCCGAACCGCCGTCGATGACGATGCTATGGACGCCCGAGAACCGGCCGAAGCCCTTGATGTCCACCGGGTGCTGATCGACGCCATTGACCGTAAACGAACTGACGACAACGTCGCTGCCGTCCATCGTGAGGACCATGTTCTCGTCGGCGTCTGTTACGTTGCCGTTGAGACGACTTGCCGCGCTGGGTCCTACGTTCAGCGTGAGGACGTCGCCGTTCAGGCTGCCCAGGAGGGGCGGCTTGATCGGATGTACTTCGAATTCGAACAGCGTCAGCCGAGCGAACTCGAACTCCGCCTTGAAGAACAGGAACTCCACGTACGCCCGCATGAACAGGTCGATCTCGCCGCTCACATCAAAGACGGCGAGAGGATTGAAGTCGTTGGCCTCGAGCAGCGCTCCCAATTCCAGGATCCGGATCTTTCCGTCATTGTCGAGATCGGCGAAGTTGAAGTCGATCTCGGCCGAGATACCGCCCTCGACGCCGGCACTCGCAATGCCCAGTGAGATTGCAGCGCCGACAGCGATTTGCGCGGTGAGGAACGCTTCGGGCTTGTCCACGCCGTTGGCATCGAGATCGGTGAGGAAGAACCCATCGAGAAGATCGACGGGGCTCTGCGTCGTGAGGAATTCCGAAAGGCCGCGCGTATCGTAGCCGAAGCCCATATCGATGCCGCCGCCCACGCCGCCGGCGAACGTGCCGACCAGCGGTCCGATGATCGGGAACTGCTGCCGGTAGAGGAAATTGAAGCCCATCTTCGGGAGATTGACCGTGACGAGGGTCACGTCCGGCTGTCCGAGGATGAGCTTGAAGATGTTCTCCGGCTTCAGAATGGCGAAATCGATCGACCCGGGCTGAGTGACACCGGACGTAAACGACGACGTCGCCGATGACGGCGCTCCCTGGGTCTGCATCTGGCTCGCCAATGTGGCAGGGTCCGGCAGATTGCCGAGGACATTCTTGAAGTTGTTGAGCGTCCGAAGATCCGAAACGCCGCCCCCGATATTGATGAGATGATCCAGGAAGGCGCCGCCGGGGTTCGCGATGTCGGGACTGTCGAACAGGACGAGATCGCCGAAATTGAGCCCGACACCCGTTCCCCCTGAAGCGGCGTCGCTGACCAGGCCGGACAAGTAGCTCAGTTGCTCGACGAAATCGAGGATCGCCACCACCGTGGGTCCATCTTTGGAATCGAACAGCAGGATCAGGTCCTTGCCGGTAATCTTGTGGCCGGCGAGATCCGAAAGCAGTGGAATGCGCTTGTTCAGGAAGCCATCCGGACCGATGAGCCAGTCGAACGGTTCGAGGATATCGTGGATCTGGTTCAGGATCGGACCGGCAAAGCTCGACACGAACGAGCCGAGATCCAGCGTCACGTTCGCCAGAATCACCTGTGGCGCCGCGATCTGGAATCCCGTGCTGGGCGTTGCGCTCAGGCTGAAATCGACCAGCAGATCGGTGGTAATCGATGGCAGGACGTTCCCGAGACCGGGTCCAAGGGTGCTGAAATCCACCTTGCCTTGCACGTGCAACTCGGCTTCGCCCACCAGGCTGAGTTTCACGATGTCGCTAAACGAGCCGCTGACCATTTCGCCGATGGTCAGCCTCCCATCGTCATTGGGATCGGCCAGATCGACGCCGGCACTGAAATAAATATGGCTGAACTCGTCTTTGGAAATATCGTCGGGAATACCGTCGCCGTCGGCGTCAGTTCCGCGAGTGATGGTGCCATTTCCGTCAAGATCGACGCCATCGGCAACCTTGAGGGCCAGGAACAGCAACCGGGCATCGAGCTTGGCGCGGTTGGCGTCATCGAAACTCGTCGTGCTGTCCGTACTGCCGAGATCGGCGTACATCTTGACAGAAAGTTCCTGGGCGGGCTCCGTGACGAAGTAAAAACCTTTCTTGTCGTCCACGCCGAAGCCCAGTTTCAGATCGAAGGCCAGAGTAATCTCCGGCTGGAGCTTGGCGTGAATACCCAGGGCGTCGATGCCGAGATCGAGGTCGATGGGATCCGTTGCGACGCTGAACGTCTTGCCGAGATCCATTTCCAACTGGACGGAATGGGCCAGGAAGAGGATGGTCGTCGGGGTCACACCATCCGCTTCAAAGAACGTGAACTTGATGTCGTTTTTCGTGATGTCGGTGCCTGCGTCGCTGCTATCCTTCAGGATCTTCAGATGACTCGGACCGAAGACGTCGAACAGCGTCGTCTGGATCAATCCAATCAATCCCTCAAGGTTCAGGTTGTTCTCGCGGATCGTCTTGGCCAGCGGCTGGAGCACGTCGCGGCGCATGTTGCCGATGAACTGAGACGCCGGATTGTTCGCCAGCGCATCGCCGATGAGCGGCAGCTTCGTCCCCATGATCTGGCCACTCACGGCGTCCTGAATCGTTCCCAGCAGCCGGTCGAGGCCGTCCACCACGACTGAGGGATCACTCAACAGGGCGAAGATGCCGGGAAGGTGTGTGGACAGATGGGTGAAATCGAATTCCGGCAGGATGAAGCTGAACGCCCCTGTGTGCGGTGGCGTGAGCAGCGCCACCAGATTCACGTCCACTGTGAGCGCGTTGTGCTGTCCGTGTTCGAGGCCTCCATGTAGCCCGCTGGCAAAGTCCAACGGGACAGGATTGTCCTTGGTGCCCAGGTAGAGCGGCAGGTTCACGCTCGCGGCGTTTTTCCCTCCGGCGGTCGGAAAACTTACGTCCAGATCGCTCAAACCGGGCAGATGCACGGACGGCGATATACCGGTTAATGTCACCAGGTCGAACCGCCCGTCGCCGTCGTTGACCATGGTGACGTCGATGTGGCCATTCAGGCCCGCCGATCCGCCGATGACGAAGAGGCCAAAGGGGCCGATCTGGGCATCGAACGACAAATTGTTGCCCGTGGCGGTCAGGTCCGCGTGGAGCCCCGTGCCTGAGGGGCCCGTCTTAATGAAGAAGGACTTCTCTGGTCCCGACAGGTCGAGACCGAGCGCCAGATTGAACTCCACGTTGGCGCTCAGATCGAGGTTACCAGAGGCGCTGAGACTGACCAGGTTGGTGAAGACTGCGGGAAGGCCCGCGTCCGCGAGATTGAGATTGAACGGACGCGTCAGGTGCACGCTCTTGAGGATGTCGTAATCGATGGTCAGAACTTCGTCGGCGGCGTCGAACGACAACACGTTCGTGGACAGGGGAAGCCCGAGCAGCCCGTCAATGTACTGGTTCAATTCCTGGATGGAACCGCTCGGATTATTGACGATCGTGTTCAGCTTATCGGCAAACGTACCCGCCACATCGACGAGATCGGCAATGCTTCTGTCAAGCAGGGGAAGCGGGCGATCGAGGGCCTCGGCCACTGCGCCGCCGGCGCCGCCCGACCCGTCAAGGCTGCGCAGATAATCGACAACGAACTTGAGCCCGGCGATGATGTCCGAGAAATCCAGATTCCGGAACTTGTCGAGAACGGCATCGAGGTCCGGGCCGGAGAAAGCGATCGGGCCTCGGACGCTGAGCGTGGTATCGTTCGCGGTCAGCGTGATCTTTCCGCCGCTAATGCCGACCGTCACGGTCTTTCCGGCTGCGCCGCCGTCGGCTTCAAAATCCGCGATCGCCGCATTCACTTTTGCCTGCAACGCCGCCGTCAGCTGAGATGGACTCGTGAAAGCCGAGGTCTCGCTGAAAGGAAGGAAGCCGGTGCCGTAGTGCGTTCCGTCGGTGAGGACGAACGTGACGCTATCGGTAAGCCTGCCATTGCCTGGAACCGCAGTATCCAGGGTGATCGGGCTCGTTGAAAGCGCATGCGTGTCCGTGCCGAATCCCAGAGGATCCCCCAGGGAGGGACGCGCCGTGAACCAGTTGGGACTCGTCAGGGTCAGGTCCAGACTCGCGTCCAGCCCGGAAATTCCGCCGATTGGCGTCGTGGGCTCGACGTCGAGATGGAATCCTACACCGCCATCCAACGTCGCGTCGACGACTCCGGTGGCCGGGTTATCGTCCGTGCCGCCCGGAGCTGCATCGCTGAACAGGAAGTGGCCTGCCTTCAGGGAATTTACGATTTGGTTGACGGTGACGCGGTCGGGATTAGTGGTGCTGACTGGATTCTTCAGGCTGAGGTCTGCGTGAACATCGACGAACTTGTTGCTGCCCAGCGTGCCGCCGCCAGTCGCGGTGATGCCGAGGAAGCCCAGGCTCGCCGTAGCCGTGACGCCGGTAGCCGCCATTTCAAAATCGCCGGTCAGGTTAACGCCATCGAGGAAGAATAGATCCGCTTTTGCGCTGTGGGTTTCGCCATTCCCTGCGGTATAGCCCAGATCCGTGATGGCGCCGTTGGTCGGACTATCGGGGATATTCAAGGCGAGCTTAGTGACAACGCCTTCCTTCCCACGGAATCCGATGCGGTTCCCTAGAGGATCGGCCTGGAAGACGGTGACATCGCCTGCATGCCCCGCGCCGAACGCAATAAGTAACGCCGCATCCACGGCGGACTGAAGGTCGCCAATCAACCGTTCGCTGAGAGGCACCAACTGGCTATTGATACTCGTGTTAGCGCTCGTTGTGGCAGTTGGCAGCGTCACGTGCACATTCGTACCGTTAACGACCAGCGTCAGATCGATGGCATTCGACGTCTTGCCATCGAAATGAGTTGGCGAAGTCAGCAGGCCCAATTCCTGATACGCGCGATTCGCGAAGGCAGTCTGAATCTGGACACGCCCATCGACATTTAGGGAAGCCGCAAGCGGATCGATGGCGATGGTGACCGACGCCGCATCAACCACAATCCGACCGCCTCCCGCATCCACGGTAAACGGCGAACGGAGCTGCACCATCAGGTTTCCGCCAGACGACGTCAGCCGGACGTTCCCGCTCGACAGAGTACCTACTACGGTGATTTCGTTGATGCCGGCCTGATGGAGCGCATTGGTGATGGCATTGCCAAGCGACGACGCCAGTGTAGCCGCATCCGACACGGCGGTCTTTTTTAGACTGCCACTGACGGTCGCCGTAAGCTTGGAATAGTCGGCACTAATGTCAGGGATAACCGTATTCGTTTTGGCCCCCTGATACTTGATCGTGTACGTCGTGCCGTTCAGTGAAACATCGACGTTCGCAGCGCCCCCAACGGAAGCGAGAGCACCCAGGGCAGTCTTTACCGCAGCAGCAGTCGCGTTGAACGCGATATTGGTTGTCGTGTTTGCTCCAACTGTCAGCGTGAATGTTCCACCAGTCGCGTGTCGAACAGCGACTGTCTGAATTTCGCTACTGCTCGCACCACCTTGCTGCGTGACTGCAGTCGTCACCTGAGATGGATTCAGCGTGAAAGCCAAGTCTGTGCTCAACGTGCTCATGGGCGCGGACCCGGCAGTGAACGGTGAGCCGTCCGTCAGGTTTGCCGTAAAGAATCCAGCACTCTTACCATCGATGATCAGCTTGTCATTAATTGCCTTTTCGACGTCCGCCCGTAGAACATCCAGCGATGTGTTCGTGGAGTCGGGATTGACCGTGACGTTGGTGAGCGTCAACGCAGCATTGGTGTTGACCAGCTTGCTCCCATCGACGATCAGCGCCGCAACGTTCGTATGTGTCAATCCACCTTGGAAATTAATGGTGTAGACGTCGCCGGACTTGCTGACCAGAACGTTCCCAGCGCCAATTCCCGTCAGTCCTTCCAATGCCGCCTGAACAACCGAATACGCCGCGCCATAGACCAAGTCGCCGGTCGGATGACCGTTGAAGGCGAGAGTAAACGTGCCACCCGTGGCATTGACGATGGTTACCGTTTCCTGCTCGTCGTGGGTGGCATCGCCCTGCACCTTGGTGACGACACCGGCAGCGGGGTTATAGATCAACTTTGCATCGAAGTTCGCTGCTGCCGAAAGAATGCCGTTCTTGCCCGGCCCCTTCAAATTCGTCGGATCTGCGCCAATATCGAGCGCATTTGTGTGCGCTAATCCGTTCACAAACGTCACCGTGTAGGTGCGATCGTTGCCGACCAGAGCACCACCAGTAACAGTCACCTTGTCCGGCGTGAGACCCGGCAGGGCTCGAAGTGCGGTCTCGACGCTGCCGACTCCGGTCGCCGGGGCATCGAACGCAATATCCGCAGCCGTGAAGGCCCCGTTGTAGCTGAGCTTGTAGGTGCCACTTGTTGCGTTGTTGACGTGAATAATCTGTACTTCATTCAGGTTTGCAGTGCCCTGCGTCGTCGTCTCGACGATCACTTCTGCGGTGTTATCCGGCGCGAACGTGGGCGGCGTAATTTCGATCGTCGTACTCTGGTTCAGATTTATGCCGAACGTGAATCCGGTCGAGAACCCCGCCGCCAGGATGGCAGTACCTGTGGTCTCGACGCTGGCGATGTCTCCGAGATTGGCGCCGAAATCCAATGGGACGCCGAGCGCGAGTTGCTTGGCGTCAACTACCAGCAGCGGGACGTTCTTGTGGTTCAGGGCAACAGGGTGCACCGCGCCTAGGAAGGTGATGACGTAATGGTCTCCCTTGCTGTCGTGAGTCTTCGCCCCTACCGAGACATCGCCAGCGTCGATGCTACTCAACCCTTCGAGCGCGGTCTGAACCACGCTGCCGGCGGCGCCCAGAGCAATTGCGCTGGTGAACTCAAGGGTACCGTCACTCTTTGGAAATGCCAACCTGAACGTGTCTGCCAAAAGCCCACTGCTCGCGACACCATTAACTGTGAGCGTCTGCACTTCATTGGTGGTTCCAGTACCCTTTGTGGTCTCAACAGCACTGGCGTCGCCGACCGCCTGGCTGTAACTCATCCCGAACGTCAATTCTTTGGTTGTGGAATTGAAGTCCACAACGATTGGGGGGAGGCCTAATTCTGCCGCAAGCGCATCGGCCAGATCCTGAATGCTTCCGAACGAAAGATCGTTCAGGTTCACGATGCTGTCGCCGTCAAAATCTGGCTGTGACGCGTCGCCGCTTTTGAAGAGTGGATCGAAGACGGTCTTCTTGTAGCCGGCCGCAAGATCGACGATATCGCCAACCGTCTTTCCGGTAAAAGGGATGGCCGTGTTGAGCATCGCGTTGTTGCCGATACCGCTCATCGCATCCAAAACCTGCCCGAGCATGCCCAACAAGTCGTTCAGCGAGATATTCCCGAAATCATTCAGGGAAACGCTTGGCACGCTGATGGAGAAGTGCGGTGAAGACGGTCCGGCCGCCGTTCCAAAAACACCGCCCGGAAGCGTTACCGTTGCGGTGACAGTCTTCGTACTCAAATCGATACCGGAAATCTGGACTCCCGGATCGATCGTCACCGTGATGCTGGCGCTAAAAGGCGTAGTCACGCCTGTAGTTATACTGACGATATTCCCAAGCGGCTCACTAATTATTTCAGATGCCGTGATCCGCTTGTCAGTGT
>Ga0315287_10001352_pt1 | contig 22507 bp, 23 predicted proteins | sample YL17G11_0_MG_FD_205037 | JGI IMG/M metagenome (GOLD analysis project Ga0315287, IMG submission 205037) | Sediment microbial communities from Yellowstone Lake, YNP, Wyoming, USA - YL17G11_0 | ecosystem: Environmental > Aquatic > Freshwater > Lake > Sediment | place: USA: Wyoming | collected...
TGGACGTCAAGAACGCGGAGAGGGTGCTCTCCGAGATAGCCTCCGGCAGGATTGAGGTCAGGGAGACCAGCACCGACATACCGACCCCGTTCGCGATGGAGCTTATCGGGCGCGGCTACATGGACGTGCTGCGCGCGGAAGACCGTCAGGAGTTCATCAGGAGACTGCACGAGGCGCTCCTCGCGAGGATAAGGGACAGGTAGCCCTTCAGCGGCCGATGCTCTTCAGCCACTTGATGAACCACGATATGATGGAGTGTATGAGCTGGGAGCCCAGGCCGACCAGCCCGATGATGAACACTATCCGCGTGGCGTCTGAGCTCGTATACACCATGGACACGATGAAGACGGCGGTCAATAGCATATAGAACAGCGCCAGCGTGAGCCTAAACGACATCAGGAACACCAATGTCGCCGAAACCAGGCCGAGGAGATAGATTACCAGGACCGCCTTCATCAGCTGGTCTCCGAGGAATCCAAGAAAATAGGAGGGCACGGACAATGCCATCACAGCGAGCGATATGTAAATCTGGGCGAGAACCACCCGCTCCTCCACGCTCTCAGCATCCGGGACCGGGGGCGGCGCACGCCTGGGCGGCCTCAGGGGAGGGGTTGTCTCGTCCACAGTACATACAATTCTTAAACGATGCTTAATAATCGCCCGCCGGCGCCGGTTCCGCGCATTATAAGCCGTTTTGACTATCTATTAGCCGCTGGATAATCCATGGACTCGGTTGAAATCGCGGAAGGATTCCGCGCCGTCGGCCTCACATTGCATGCGCCGTCAAATCACGCCCTCATCCTAGCGGACACGCACCTAGGGTACGAGTGCGCCTTGAACAGGGAGGGTGTCCTCGTGCCCCGCTTCCAGTACCGTGATGTCGCCAGACACCTTGCGGCTGCGCTCGCCTTGACGAATCCGAAAACTGTCGTGGTGGACGGGGACCTCAAGCACGGGTTCGGCTCGATAAGCCCCCAGGAGTGGGCGGAGACTAGGGGGTTTCTGAGCCTCCTTGTAGGACGCGAGACAGTGCTCGTAAAGGGAAACCACGATACCGTACTCGGACCTATTGCGGAGAAAAAAGGCGTGAGGGTGGTGGGTGAGCTGAGGCTGGGGGACACGCTCATCATACACGGCCACAGGAAACCGAAAAGCCTGAGGGGCGTGAAGACCATTGTGATAGGCCATGAGCACCCGTGCGTGGGCTTGTCTGAGGAGGGCCGGACCGAGAAGGTGAAATGCTTCCTCGTCGGAGCATACATGGGGTGCGGCCTGATTGTGCTCCCTTCCTTCAACTTCGTCACGGAGGGAGTAGACGTCCTGAAGGAGCGGCTCCTGAGCCCGATGCTCCAGGGAGACTTATCCGACTTTAAGGCGTGGGGCGTGGAGGATGGGAGGATACTGTATTTCGGCAGGCTCGGGGGCATCAACACCGCTTGAAAATTTTCAGCGGGGGGATACCCGCCCCACCAGCCCCCACATGATTTGGTTCTGGTGTTAGGACGCCGAGTTCCGCCAGGTCAGCTGCGTATCCAACGAAATCCCGGACGCTTTTGCCTCGCCTGGCTTCCGTAAGGTGGCCGACGAGCGGCCCCGTATTGGCCTTGACGGCGGCGGACACATCCTTGTCAAGCCGTTTCAACGCCAATGCAACCTGCGCGTAATCGACCCATTTACCCTCCTTCGAGAGAAACTCCAACTCTTCGGCCCGCCCCGGCCATAGGTCGGCCTTTACCCGGGGGTCGTGACCCATCTCCTTAAGGCGGGCTATGGCAAGGAGCGGCTCATGCGGGTGAGGCTGGAATTGAATGGCCCTGAGGCCATTGCAGAAGTTTTCCCAGCATCCTTTAACCGCCGGCTCAACATCGAAACCGAGGCGTCCCATATTCGACGCTATCTCTGCGAAAGGGTAGGTCACAGCCCCAGTCCAGTACCCGTACGGGAATTTTTGGAAGCCGTTCAGGTGCGCCAACATCACATCATGTGGCAGCGTGATGTTCTCCCTTCCGAAGTCGTATCCCAGCACCTTCATCTCCCCGGCAAGACAGGTGACCGACGTAGCCTGCGAGGGGAACTTCACCCCTTCGTCTACCAGCCGCCTCAGCTCATCGCCCATCCGACGGTAATCCGCAACCTTGAGCTCCCGGTAGGGGGTACAGCGGTCTTCCGGCGGCGTCAGGAGCGGCGGAGGCCTCGCATCTGCAAGCCTAACGGGCATATACTCTATCGGGGAAGCCTAGTTTAAAGCTATAGTTCCCTATCCAGTCCCTTCTCGCGCAGCACCTTACCGACAAGTTTCTTGTCGAGGTCCATCTCGTATCCGCCCGCGCATCGGCGGCATACGCCGCGGACGGTGAAACAGTCACTGCAGACCCTCTTTCCGCAGAGCGTGCACGAGAAACCGAAGCCGTTTTTGCCGCACACCTCGCACAGGCCGGCCACGTCCATTTTGCCAGGCTTACTGCGCCTTCGCGAACTTCATCTTCTCCGGCTTCACCGACACCGTCGGCAGCTGAAGCGGCGCGGGGAGCTGGAGCTTCCTGGACATCTCCAGTGCCTCTACTATGCTCTCCTGTATGACTGAGTTGGATATCTCCTTTATGGCCTCGTTCTTTAGTTCGACCTTGTCGCCTTCCTCGGAGTAGACGCTGTCCAGCTTAGGGTGCTGGTACCAGAGTTGACCTTCAAGCTGGACTGAGCCTATGTCCGGAGCGTAGTCGACGATGTACTTGAAGTTGACGTGGAGGTAGTCGCCTATCCTCTTGTCGTTGGCCCTCTTGACGGACAGTATTGTGGAGTTGGCCTTCACCTGTATGGTCTTGACCTTCCTGTCCCTGCGTTCCCCTGACAGCTTGTTAAGCTTGACGTTCATCACTGTCATAGTACAAACATTAATGCGGCATCATTTAAAAACCCTGCGCGGCTGCCGGGCGGATGTATATCTCCCCGAAAAGCTGCTCCTGTGTGAGCATTATCCGCTGGGCATTCGACAGGTGGAGGATGCTTATGAAGCGGTGCAGTATCTCGTCCTTGGTCTTCGCTATGTCGCTGAAGAGGACGACCTCCTTGCCGACGAGGAAGTCCATCACGAGCTTGTAGGTCTCCTCTATCACCTCTAGTATGTTGGCTTCGGACTCTATCACATACTCCGTCGGAGCCTCGCTCTCAAGCACCCTCTGTTGGGCGCGAATCGCAGCCCGCTCTATCAGCCGTGTCTTGTCCGCCAGGGCGTCCTGTATCGCACCGATAAGCTCCTCGGCCGTGACCTTCCGCGTCAGGTTCCTCGCAGGCTTGATGGCTATCGGGTACGGCTCGGAGTCCCCGCCAAGGAGGGCGGCTATCGGATAGTCGGTGGAGAATATGAAATTCAGCGAGACCGCGTAGTCGGCGTACAGCACCTCCTTGGGAGTCATTATGTCGGCCTTCATGCGCAGGAGGACGGAGCAGACGAGGACTACGTTGGCGGGTATCCTGAAGTTCATCTCGCGCATCTCGTCGACCTTGCCGGAGTACCTGGTCGCCAGCTCAACCAAATCGACATCCCAGGGGTCCAATCCCTTGAGGACGCTATTCAGTATTTCTCTCCAAGTCGCGTCCTCGGAACCCATGAGTTCGTCCAAGTCTTCCATGGCAAAAACCACACCATAGCCAACACACCCCTTGGAATAGGATATGGTAAGAGAAGTTTAAAAGAGGGGCTGAACAGGAGCCTGTAGGAGGGATATAACCCCGGGCCGCCCAGAGTAATACGCACAAAATGGCCGCCATTACGCAGCAGGAATGCATGCTCAGGCATATGAAGCCGCATCCTCTTCTTACGCCCCCGAAGGCCGGCGATTGTGATTGGGCTAAGCCGACGAGGGACGAGGAGCGCGGCATACTAAAGGCGTTGGAGGACGTGAGGGGTTTGGAGGCCTGGGGAAGGGTCGCCAGCATGGTGAACCATATGAGGGGGCTTGGCCTCCCGGCCGGGTTACAGGCCGGGGAGCTTGACGCCATCGGGAGAGACTTCCTGTCCGAGGACAGCGTCATCCACGCACACATCGTAGCGAAGGCCGTGGCCGACCTGCGTGAGGCCGGCATAATGGCGCGTTTGCCACGGCGCGCGGTGACGTTCATGAAACGGCACATTGGCGCAGCCAGGGCGGGGAGGAACGTCAGCCTGGCGGAGGCGGTGCACCTCATCAAGTCGACGGGGGCTGATGTCGAGGTTACGGCCGACGACTGGGAGACCCTGGACCGGATACGAAGAGGCAATGCTAAGGGCGCTGACCCGCTGGAGTTGACTGTCGACAGGCTCTGGCATATGGGGAAGGCGGGGATGGATTTCGCGCCCACGGTGTCCGAGGTGAAGGAACTGAGGGGGGGCCTGGAGGCGAGTAGGCGCGACAAGACAAGCATCTACGCCAGGGAGTACAAGTACGAGGTGCTGGCTGAAAGATGCGACAAGATAAGGATTGTGATGGGGCAGTCGGATGCTGATGAGCGGCTTCCCCTCCCCCCGCTCAGGAGTTTTAGAAGGTGAACCACGCCGGGGCACGTCTGGTTTTTAACGGCTTGTTGTAATACATTACCCAATAGTCGAGGTGACTTATGGTCAGGGTTGCAATCAATGGTTTCGGCCGCATAGGCAGGCTTGTATTGAAGGCTGGCATAGGCGACAAGGACATCGAGTTCGTGGCTGTAAACGACCTCACGGACGCCAAGACGCTCGCGCACCTGTTGAAGTACGACAGCGTCCACGGCCGCTTCCAGGGGGATGTGAGCTCAGGAGCGGACTACCTTGAAGTCAACGGGAAGAGAATCAAGGTGACCGCCGAGAAGGACCCGACCAAGCTCCCCTGGGGGCAGCTCGGAGTCGACGTCGTCGTCGAGAGCACCGGGAGGTTCAGGAAGCTCGAGGACGCACAGTTGCACATAAAGGCCGGGGCGAAGAAGGTCATCATAAGCGCCCCGGGTAAGGGTGATATGCCGTCCATCGTTATGGGCGTCAACCAGGCGAAGGCGAAGGGCGTGACCGTCGTCGACAACGCATCGTGCACGACCAACTGCCTGGTGCCGGTGGTCTACGTCCTTGAGCGGGAATTCGGCGTAGAGAAGGGTTTGATGACCACGATACACGGCTACACCAACGACCAGGTGATACTGGACGCCCCCCACAAGGATCTGAGGAGGGCGAGGGCGGCTGCATTGAACATCATACCCACGAGCACCGGGGCCGCGAAGGCGACGGGTAAGGTGATGCCGGAGATGGTCGGCAAACTCGATGGGGTTTCCGTCAGGGTTCCCGTGCCGGACGGGAGCCTCGTAGACCTCGTAGCGCTCCTAAAGAGGAATGTCACTGTCGAAGAGGTGAACGCCGCCATGAAGAAGTACGCGGAAGGCGAGCTTAAGGGCGTGCTGGAGTACACCGAGGACCCGATAGTCTCGTCGGACATAATCGGCTGCAAGTCATCGAGCGTCTTCGACGCGGCCTCCACCATGGTCGTCGGCGGAAACCTGGTGAAGGTCTTCAGCTGGTACGACAACGAATGGGGGTACTCGAACCGCGTGGTAGACCTGATTAAGGCGTTCGGCTGATTTTGAGATGAACAAGACGGGACTGGCCTGGCATCCGGCCTGCCTGAAGCACGAGCCCTACAAGAGCGACCCTGAGATTCCATCCAGGATTTCGGCCACAATCGGGCACCTGAATGAGACAGGCCTCATCAAGAGCCTCGTTGAACTGCACGTGAAACCGGCATCGGACGATGATTTGATGCTAGTCCACGATAAGGGGCTCATCGATTACATCCGCGACACCAGCCGGACAGGCTATGACGACCTCGCATTAATCAACACCGACGCATACGTCAGCCCCGGAACATTCGAGGCGGCGACGTACGCGGCAGGCGGCGCTGTCGCGGCAGCCGAGGCTGTGTGGAAGGGCGACGTCAAAAACGCATTCGCCCTCGTCCGTCCCCCCGGCCACCACGCAGCGAGGATGCTTCCGGCCGGCTTCTGCTTCTTCAATAACATGTCGGTCGCTATAGAGAGGCTGCGGCGGGAGCACGGCGTGAAGAAGGTCGCAGTCTTCGACTGGGACGCCCACTGCGGCCACGGGACCATGGGTATATTCTACGAGGACCCGGATATACTGACCGTCTCCATCCACCAGGACCCTAGCAACTTCTACCCAGGGACAGGCTTCACCGAACAGGTGGGGGATGGCGCTGGCGCCGGCTACTGCATGAACATCCCGGTTCCGCCCGGTACGGGGGATGCAGATTACGTCCACGTTCTCAGGGATTACGTGCTGCCCAAGTTCAGGCGTTTCAATCCAGATATAATTTTCGTCGCCGCAGGGCAGGACGGACACGTCGACGACCACATGTCAGGGCTGAAGCTCACAGACGACGTCTACGCAGCCATGGCCGGAATCCTAAGGGACGCCGCGGAAGAACTCTGTAGGGGGAGGCTCGTCCTGACATTGGAGGGCGGCTACAACCTCGGGGTGATGAAGAGGGTAAACCATAGAGTACTGTCCGTCCTATCAGGTGGCGAAAAACCCACTGAGGTGAAAGGCAATCCCTTAGACTCCACCGCAGCCGTCCTAGAAGACCTTGAGGTGCACCTCGCAGGCACGCCAATGGGCTTCAATGAAACCTCAGAGAATCGCTGATTATCCTCGAATGGTCAAATGCGAGACCAGGCAGACACTCAAGGCCGAACCACTTAGCCTCCACGGCATCGTCACCCCCCCTGAGGACACCGTCCCTCCTAGCACACAGGTAAGCCACACTAACCGTATGGCCTCTCGGATCCCTACGAGGGTCGCTGTACACGCCCACGAGCCCCCTCGCCTCCACGTCAAGCCCAGTCTCCTCCTTGACCTCGCGCAGACACCCCTCCTCCGCAGTCTCCCCGTATTCCAAAAAACCACCCGGCAAAGCCCACATGCCCTGGAAAGGCGGATTACGACGCCTAATCAAGACGACCTTTCCTTCCTCGACAACCACGGCATCCACCGCAACCTTAGGATTCCTGTGTTCAGCCACCATCCAGTAACCTTCTTCCTTTTCCGTACACGCGTTTCCTTCTTCGTGAAGAAAAAAAGGGTTTGGGCTCGGCCGGATTCGTAACAAACCTTCGGTTTGTACATCCGGCCGAGTTCGAGAGACGAATCCGCTCCCGATGTGATATTATTGGGCTCGGCCGGATTCGAACCGGCGGCTCCCGCCTCGTAAAGGCGATGTCATAACCGGACTAGACCACGAGCCCTTAAAGTGAGTAAATATTCAGTGCTTACTGATTAATTAAGCTTGGGCAAGCCACCGTAGGATAGCATAGCCCAATGCCTCCACGCTAATACAGCGGCTTGCACTGGCCGGGGGTGATGCTGAAGGGGGCCATAGCCGCCAGGGCTACGACGATGTAGATGCACACTATCCCAGTGATTCCCATGATGAAATAGTGTTTGCCCATGAGGCGCGTCTTCTCGCTTTCGCCGGCGCCGATGTAGATTATGGCGCCGAGCATCATCATCCCCAATGCCACAGGCGACGCGATATCACGCATGAGGGTCATCAGGCAGGCGGCTATGTGCATCGTCCGCTCGACCGGCGTCGGTTCGGCGGCTTCAGCCAGCATGGAGGCGACAGCCAATGCAAACAGGAGCAGGGCAGGGGAAAATGCCTTGACTTTATGTTTTTCCATAGATTCCTATTTGTTTTGCGACAATATATCCGATTTTTATATACAGACAAACCTATAGTTAATCTCAATTTTTCCAGGCTGATGGAACGCAAGGAAAATCATCCAGATGAAGTTGAAGAGCTGAGAAAACAGCTTGAGGTCGAGAAGGCGAATGCCGAAGGCCTCGAAAAAGCCCTTGAATCAGAGAGGACGAGGGTCGCCGAATACACCGGGCTACTGCAGCGCCTCCAGGCCGACTTCGAGAACCACGTGAAAAGAAGCGATGCGGAGAGGGCGGCCCGGGCCCGGGACTTGGCGGAAGGACTCACACTAAAGCTCCTTGAAGTTTCCGACACGATGGACTTGGCTCTCGCAGGCAAACCCGACCCCGGATGCGAACGGATGTTCGACGGATTCAGGAGGGTCGGCGCCAAGCTGAAGGAGGTCCTGGTGGGCGAAGGCGTCGAGGAAGTCCCGACGGACGGGGCGTTCAACAGGGACGTCCACGAAGCGGTTGACGTCGCCCTAGACGCAGGCCGGCCCGACGGGACGATAGTGGATGTAGTCCAGCGCGGATACAGGCTAAACGGAAGGCTCATAAGGACTTCGAAGGTCGTTGTGGCTAAAAATGAGGTGAAGTGAATGGCTAAGGTTATAGGGATTGATTTGGGGACGAGTAATTCGGCTGCGGCCGCGATGATAGCGGGCAAACCCACCATCATACCGAGCGCCGAGGGGACGAGCGTCGGCGGAAAGTCGTTTCCGTCATATGTGGCTTTCACGGCTGACGGGCAGAGGCTCGTCGGCGAGCCGGCGAGGAGGCAGGCGGCCACGAACCCGGAGAGGACAGTCCAGGCCATCAAGAGGAAGATGGGGACCGACTACAAGGTGTCGATTGACGACAAAAAGTACACGCCGCAGGAGATATCAGCGTTCATACTCCAGAAGATAAAGCAGGACGCGGAGGCGTTCCTAGGCGACACCGTCGCAGAGGCCGTGATTACCGTGCCCGCCTATTTCAACGATAACCAGAGGCAGGCGACGAAGGACGCCGGCAGGATAGCAGGCCTTGAGGTGAAGAGGATAATCAACGAGCCGACAGCCGCAGCCCTGGCATACGGCCTCGACAAAGGGGGGAAGAACCTCAAGATAGGGGTCCTGGACCTTGGAGGCGGGACCTTCGACGTGACGATAATGGAGATGGGGGACTCCGTGTTCGAGGTCATCTCCACTTCCGGGGACACCCAGCTTGGCGGCACCGACATGGACGCTAGGATGATAGACTGGATAGTCGGCGAGTTCAGGAAGGCCGAGGGCGTCGACATCACGAAGGACAAGAAGGCGATGCAGCGGATTAGGGACGCGGCTGAGAAGGCGAAGATAGAGCTTTCCTCGACCACGACGACGAGCATCAACCTCCCGTTCATCACAATGGACAAGGAAGGCCCCAAGCACCTTGAGCTGAACCTGACCCGGGCCAAGCTTGAGGAACTCATCGACGATATACTCCAGAGGCTTATCCCGCCCATGCAGAAGGCGATAGACGACGCGAAGATGGACAGGAGCGGCGTCGAAAAGATTATACTGGTCGGCGGGCCCACGAGGATGCCGTGCGTCCATGAGGCGTTCAAGCGGTTCTTCAACAAGGAGCCTGAACGCACGGTCGACCCGATGGAGTGCGTCGCGATGGGCGCGGCGATACAGGCCGGCGTCCTATCCGGCGAGGTGAAGGACATCCTCCTCCTGGACGTGACGCCGCTGTCGCTCGGCATCGAGACCCTGGGCAGCGTGTTCACGAAGCTAATCGAGAGGAACACGACCATCCCGACGAAGAAGAGCCAGGTCTTCAGCACGGCAGCCGACAACCAGTCGACCGTCGAGATACACGTCCTCCAGGGTGAGCGGCAGATGGCCGCGGACAACGTGACGCTCGGCCGATTCAGCCTCGTGGGGATACCCCCGGCGCCGCGCGGAATACCGCAGGTGGAGGTCACCTTCGACATCGACGTGAACGGGATAATGCACGTGTCCGCGAAGGACCTGGGGACGGGCAACCAGCAGAAGATAACCATTTCCGCGTCGAACAAGCTGGCGGACAATGAAATAAAGAAGATGGTGAACGATGCAGAGAAGTTCGCCGAAGACGACAAGAAGCGGAAAGAATCGGCAGATGCCAGGAACGCCGGCGACAGCCTAGTCTACACCGTCGAGAAGGCGGTGAAGGAGCTTGGCGACAAACTAGAGAAGGACAAGAAAGAGGACGCACAGAAGAAGCTCGAGAGCCTGAAGGAAGCCCTGAAAGGCCAGGACACCGAGAAGATAAAGAAGGCCACCGAAGAGCTCTCGAAGGCGAGCCAGGAACTGTTCACCAAGATGTACCAGGAGGCGGCCCAGAAATACCAAGCGGAGCAGGCCGGCAAACAGGGCGGCCCGCAAGAGGGTGAGGCGCCCAAACAGGAGAAGAAGGGAGGAGACGACGTCTACGACGCCGAATACAAGGTTGACAAGTAGGATGCGCAGGGTAACGGATACGCCTTATTTCAGCCGCCGCATCGGCCCCTTGCCGAAGGGCTGCAGGCTGTGCGTGAAGGGGGCTAAGCTTGTCCTCCTTGCCACGGGCGTCTGCCCGAGGAAGTGCTGGTACTGTCCGCTCTCGGAAAGGAAGAAGAACAAGGACGTGGTGGTCGCCAATGAGTGGTGGGTTAAGTCCGACAGGGACATAGTCAAAGAGGCGCAGCTGTGCGAGGCCGAAGGCGCAGGCATCACAGGAGGCGACCCCTTGTGCAGGCTGAAGCGGACAGTCCATTACATCAGGCTCCTGAAGAGGCGTTTCGGCAGCGGATTCCACATACACCTCTACGCTACGACGAAGCTGGCGACGCCGAACGCGCTGAAGCGGCTCCACGGGGCCCACTTGGACGAGATACGCTTCCACCCGGACTTCATCTCTGGAAAGCCGGACCTGCGGCCTGTTGAGGAGGCGTTAAAGTACGAGTGGGATGTCGGCTGTGAGATTCCGGTCATACCAGGCTACATGAGACAGACCAAGGAGTTCATCAAGGCCATTGACTCCATCGGTGTCGGCTTCCTGAACCTGAACCAGTTCGAGGTGTCAGAGACCAACGCCTACGGGCTTGAGAGGAGGGGATATACTGCTGAAAACGACATCTCATTCGCAGTCAAAGGAAGCAGGAGGATGGCCGACCAGCTCCTTATTTGGTGCGCAAGGAACACGCGGCTTCGAGTCCACTACTGCACGGTCCGGCTGAAGGACGGAGTACAGCTCAGAAACAGGCTCAAGAGGAGGGCGAAGAACGTTGCAAGGGAGTTTGACATCGTCACAGGCGAAGGCCTCCTGGTCCGGGGGGCCTTCTACCATGGGAAGACCATTCCAGCATACGGTTACGGCAGGGCCTTGGACGGCATGAGACCTGGCGCGAATGCTCGGATTCTCACATCGCTGAATGCTCTTCGCAGGAGGCTGATGAGGGATTATGGCGTGCCATCCGGGCTCATTGAGGTGGACGCGCGCAGGCTCAGGATACTAACCGGGGCATGGGTGGCCGAGGAACTGGCCCGGCCGGCGAGGACGCTTGGGCTGATGCCGACGGTCGTAGAGGAATATCCGACATGGGACGGCCTGATTACGGACTTAAAGAGGCTCTGAGGTATAATAAGGGACATGGCAGAGAAGAGGGACTACTATGACGTGCTGGGCGTCGGGCGGCAAGCCAGCGAGGATGAGATAAAGTCATCCTACCGGCGGCTCGCGAAAAAGTACCACCCGGACGTGAACAAGGCCCCGGACGCCGAGGAGAAGTTCAAGGAGGTCAGCGAAGCCTACGAGGTCCTCGCCGACAAGGATAAGCGCGGCAAATACGACCAGTTCGGACACTCTGGCGTCAACTTCGGAGGCCAGGGCTTCGAGTGGCAGAACTTCAGCCACTTCAGCGACATCGAGGACATGTTCAGCGGCCAGGACTTCTTCGGCCGGAACGTATTCGACCTATTCTTCGGCCAAGGCATGGGTAGGCAGAGGGAGCGGGGCGGAGCGATAAGGGGGACTGACATAAGGTACGATGTGGAAGTCAGCCTGGAGGAGATAGCAGAGGGCGTGAAGAAAAAGCTGTATGTGAGCCGGGAGGAGCCCTGTCACGAGTGTAAGGGCACAGGCTCAAGGAGCGGCAGCCTAAAGACGTGCCCCGACTGCCGGGGGCGCGGCCAGGTGACGAGGCAGCAGAGAACCCCCTTCGGCTACTTAGCCTCGACGAGCGTTTGCGGAAGATGCGGCGGCAGGGGGAAGGTCGCAGACGACCCGTGCAAGAACTGCGGCGGGGAGGGCCTGGAGAAGGCGTCCAGGGACATCGAAGTCACCGTGCCTGCCGGGGTTTCCGAGGGAAGCCACCTCAGGCTGAGGGGCGAGGGAAACAGCGGCGAATACGGCGGCCCCAAGGGCGACCTCTATGTTGTTATACATGAGAAGGATCATCCCGTGTTCCAGCGGGAGGGAGACGATATCATCTGCAGGGTGACGGTGACGTTCACCCAGGCCGCCCTCGGCGCCGAGATAGAGGTCCCGGCCATCACAGGTAAGCTGACCTTGAAGGTCCCGGCTGGAACGCAAAGCCATACCATAATGAGGCTGAGGGGGCAGGGGATACCGAGACTCCAGGGCTCAGGCAGAGGCGATGAGCATGTCCAGATCATCGTTGAAGTGCCGAAGAAGCTTAACAGGAGGCAGAAAGAACTTGTAGAGGAGTTTGCGAAGGTCGAGGACAAGCCCGGCGGAAACATCTGGGACAGGATAAAGGGCTCGTTCACCTGAGGGATTATTAAAAAAAAGTGTGTGCGGGGGGAGTTTTGCTCCCCCCGATTTTTGTTCAGTAGTCTTCGCCCATGCCGCCCATGCCGCCCGGTGGCATCGGAGGCGCGTGCTTCTTGCCTGCGGAGATGACGTCGTCTATCCTTAGTATCATCTCAGCGACTTCGCTCGCGCTCTTGATTACCTGACTCTTCAGCTTCACAGGCTCGATGACGTTCTTGGAGGCGACGTCGTTTATCTTGGCCTCCAGGACGCTGACTCCCCAGCCCATGCCCTCCTTCTTCTCGTGCTTGTTCCTCAGGCTGACGAGGGTGTCGATGGCGTCTAGTCCCGCGCTCTCGGCGAGCGTCCTTGGGATTATCTCAAGCGAGTCCGCGAATGCGTTGACCGCCAGCTGTTCCCGGCCGCCTATGGTGTCCGAGTAGTTTCTCAGCTCCTTCGCAAGCTCTATCTCCACTGCTCCTCCGCCCGGCACGTACTTGCCGCTCTCGATGGTCGCGGCTGTGACTGCCACTGCGTCGTGGATGCTGCGCTCGGCCTCGTCGACGACGTGCTCTGTGCCGCCGCGGACGAGTATGCTCACGGCCTTCGGATTCTTGCAGTCGCGGATGAATATCATCTCCTCGCCGCTTATCTTCTTCTCCTCGACGATTTTCGCGAATCCGAGGTCGTCCTTGGTGAGCGACTTTATGTTGGTCACTATCCTCGCGCCCGTCGCCTTGGCGAGCTTCTTCATGTCGGACTCCTTGACGCGTCTTGCGGCGAGTATCCCGGCCTTCGCCAGGAAGTGCTGCGGGAGGTCCTCAATGCCCTTCTGGCAGAGGAGGACGTTCGCGCCTGCCGCCACCACGAAGTCGACGAGATTCTTGAGCGTCTTCTCCTCCTGGTCGACGAATGCCTGCAGCTGCATCGGGTCGGTTATCTGTATCTCGGCGTCGGTCTCGGTCTTCTTTATCTCGAATGCGCCGTCCACGAGGGCTATCTTCGCGTTCTCGACGCGCCTTGGCATCCCGGAGTGGACTACCTCCTTGTCGATGATTATGCCCTTTATGAGCTCGGTCTCCGTGACGCTCGCGCCCTGTTTCTTCTCGACCTGTATGTTGTCGAGGTCCGCCCTCATCTTCCCGTCCGTCATCTCAGCGACCTGAGTCACGGCCGTGACCGCGACGTCGGCGAGATAATCCCTTGACTCGCCCACGCTCTTGCCGGTCATCGCCGTAGACGCTATCTTCTTCAGCGTGGACTTGTCGGTGACTGACACGGACTTGCCTATCTGCTCGAGGACTTCCTGCGCCTTCGCGCCGGCCATCCTGTATCCGCGCGCTATGATTGTCGGGTGTATGCCCTGGTCGAGCAGCTTCTCTGCGTTGGCCAGGAGTTCGCCGGTCAGCACTACCGCCGTCGTCGTGCCGTCTCCGACCTCCTTGTCCTGTGTCTTCGCCACCTCGACCACCATCTTGGCTGCCGGGTGCTCGACGTTCATCTGCTCGACTATGGTGGCGCCGTCGTTCGTTATGACGATGTCCCCTAAGTCGTCCACCAGCATCTTGTCCATCCCTAACGGGCCGAGGGTGCTGCGCACCATCTGGGCCATCGCCTTCGCGGCTGCTATGTTGTTCCTCTGTGCGTCGCGCCCAGTGGTCCTCAAAGCGCCCTCAGGCAAAATCAGTATCTGTCCCTGTTGAACCATTTCCTTTTCACCTCAACTTTAGTATACAGGCTAAGTAATCATTCAAACCTAGCCGAAATACTAGGAAACAGAATAGGTAACAAGGGCTTAAAAACGTATCGCTTACTGCTTCCTCAGGACGACCGCGCTCTCCCGCACGGGCCTCGGAGCCGATACGCCGCGGATGTCGGCGCGCCTTATGTTTGCGGCCCAGACGGCCTCCGCCTTAAGCCCGAACCGGCCGGCCTCCTCGGCGAGCATAAGGTCCACGTCCACTTCCACCGAGGGCATCACCGCATTGGCTACCACGTATACTGCCGCGCCGCCGCTCTTGAGGACCCTCGCGGTCTCGGCGAGGACCAGCGACATGTCCTTCGCATACCCCTCGACCACCTGCGGCATGGAGCCCTCCTTGACCCTGACGACGTGCTTTAGCGTCTCAGTCAGGCCCGATGATACGCCGTCGTCGTACACGGCGCCGACGTGGCTCCTCAGCGATTTTTTCCTGAGCTCTTCGAGTTCCGCACCGGAGGAGAGGAGGAGGCTGAGCTCGAGGGCGTAGACTTTCGTGTAGTCTATGTTGTTGAGGTAGGGGGGTGACGTTATGACGGCGTCGACCGATTCGTCCTCGACGGGCAGCGCCCTCGCGTCCGCGATTTCCGCCCTCCACTTCGCGCCTGCCGGCGGCGGCCCGTCCCTTATGTCCCGTATCATCCTCTTCAGCTTCTCCCTGAGCATGTGCCTGACCGGCGGGGTGTGGCCGCGGCGCACTATCTTGAGGACGCCGCCGTCCTTCTTGACGTTGGACACCTGGCTTATGATGCTTATGAGGCCGAGCATGAGGAAGTTCCTGGTCTTCTCATCGTCGACCTCGATTATCCGCTCCCTGAAGAATGCCAGGTCCTGGCGGGCGTATGGGGTGAACGCCTTCCGCATGTCGATGAACCTGATGTCGGGTATCCTGGTCTTCGGGGGCGAGTACTTCATGGACGTCAGCTTCCGCGCCTCCTCTGCGAGTTGTTGAACGTCGTATCCGTCCTCGAGCTTCACCCTCGACACGAAGACGCCGAGCGGGAGGATGTCGAAGCCGGCGGAATCGTATCCCGCCTGCTTGGACGCCAATAGGGTGGTGCCTGTGCCGCAGAACGGGTCAAGCACGGTGGAGCCTTCAGGTACCTTCAGCTCCTTCAGCGCGCCCCAGACGAAGTCCCGGGAGTATCCCTCCTTGTAGTAAAACCAGTTGTATAGGGGCGTCGCCTTGTTCTGCGCGAATGTCACGAGGTCCCAGTACTGGAACTTAGGCACTATCTTCGCCTCAAACGGATTCGCCCCGGTGAGGGAATCCTGTAGGAGCCTTAACGGGTCTGCCATAAGCTATATTCCCCCTGCCGCATAAATTAACCGTAAAATGCAATACTGCGTCTGCCGATACCAGGCCGCCGAATTACTCGACGCTTTTTCGGCAGGCCAGGGAGGCGCCCGTGTGTCATTGGACCTAGGCGTGTCGCGTTCCGATGTCAGGTTCCTGCGCAGGTCCGCGCTTCTGCCGGACCATCAAGAGACGCCGCTTGAAGTGTTCGAGCATATCAGCCTGGACGACGCCTGCTACCTCCTCCTTGACGGGAAGGCTTCGAGGATACAGTTCTTCGCAAGCGACACAAACCGCACATACAAGCTCCTCGCCACCGGCCCTGATACGGCGCCGACCGCCGAGCTTTCCGGCTTCAGGATGCACAGGGTCAAGGGTACTGACCCCATAAGGGACGCCCGCTCCAAGATAGACGCCATACGGCCTTTAGCCGGGAGGGTTTTGGACACCTGCACAGGCCTCGGCTACACCGCGGTGGAGGCGCTGAAGGCGGGAGCGTCCGATGTCGTAACCGTCGAATGCGACGCGAACATGATTAAGCTCTGCGGATACAACCCATGGTCCACGGGCCTGAATGACGGGAGGATAAGGAGGATGAAGGGCGACGTCTTGGAGGAGACCGTGAAGTTCGGGGAGGGTGTGTTCGACGCCGTGGTTCACGACCCGCCGTCCATGAAAATCGCAGGGGAACTGTACTCCAGGGAATTTTACAGGCAGCTGAACCGGGTGCTGAAGCCGACAGGCCGCCTGTTCCATTACGTCGGGGCGCCGGGTAGCAGGCACAGGGGCCAGAAGCCGGTGAGGGGCGTGACCGAAAGGCTCCTGGAGGCCGGATTCCGTGATGTCGTCGAAGTGCCTGAAGCCTTGGGCGTGCGCGCGACGAAGTAGGTTTTTATACCCTCCGGAGGATAGTTAACGATGATGTTGAGGGTGTCCCTGATGGCCTTGCTTTTTCTGCCATTATGCGCAGACGCCCAGGTTGCTGCCCTCTTCAACGTCACCGACGTCATAGTCTACCCCCAGGGCAGCGGCCTGATTCTGCAGAATGCAGTGGTTTCAGGCGGTAATTTTTTCAACACGACGCTTCCGCCCAAGGCCTATGCCGACTCCATCAGGGTTATCGAGGCTGAAGGCGTGAAGAGGATTGTCGTGGAGGCTGTGAGCGCCGAGTCCGCTGCACAGTCCGCCAGGGCGTCAAGGACGCCGGTGACCAGCATACTTGAGGAGAACAGGGGCTCCCTCATCGAGCTAGAGACGTTAAGCGGAACCTATGTTGGACGGCTGGCGTGGTATGACGAACAGAACGGCATAATCCTCCTTGAGGGCGTCAACTACACGGTTGTCAGGGGGGGAGTGAGGGAAGAGAAACGAGCCGCCTACCTGACGATACCGTTCTCCGACGTAAGAAGCTATGTGCTTGGAAGGAAGCCGCATGTCGTGGATGCACCCATCACTTGGGCAGCGACCACACTCTACAGCCCGTACCAACAGCCGCCGTCAAGGATAACGGTGTCATGGGAGGATGCGGGCTCGGGAGCAAGGAACGCGACGATGGCGTATCTGAGCGGCGGCCTCGCGTGGAAGCCGCAGTTCCTGCTTGACGTCGGCTCCGAAAGGACGAGGTTCAGCTTCTGGGCGCAGGTGACGAACACCATGGGGATGAACCTTACGGGCGTGAGGCTGAGGCTCGTGGCAGGCAACATCAACATCGTGCAGCAGGGACAGTATCCGAGGGAGGAGTGGATGAGCGCGACACAGAGCGTGATGAGCGACGGGGGCTTCGGAGCCGTCTCAGGCGGCCTCCCCCAGAACATCAAGGTCGAGGAGTACGAGGTCTATGACTTCCCTGGCTCAACGAGCATGCGCAGCGGTGAGAGCGTCTATCTGCCGGTCTTCGACGACTATGTGCAGTACAGGAGGGAGTACGTCTGGGACGCCCGGTCAACTACGGATTGGCGCGGCTACATGTCATACGACTCAGACGACAAGGCAGGAAAGGTCCAGAGGATATACACGATATCCAACAAGGGGAGGACCTGGCCGTACGGCGTCGTCTCCGTCTACCAGGACATGATGCTCACAGGCCAGGACACGATAAGCTGGACCCCGAAGGGCGGCGAGGCGAAGGTCACGGTAGGCTATGCACCAGACATCGAGGCGAAGCGGAGGGAGACCGTTAAGGCCTACTACAAGTACCAGTCAAGCTACGACCAGGACTACAACCACACCGTGACACTTAAGCTCAGAAACTACAAAACCGAGGCGGTCGATGTGCTGGTCATGGACGAGTACCCGAGGGACGCGCACAACTTCACGGCCACGGCAAGATACGACGAGAGGCCGGGGAACATCATCGAGTGGAATGTCGGCCTACGCCCCGGAGAATCGAGGGAGATAGCCTACAGTTACTTCACTGAGTAGCGCGACTTCGGAGTTAGGCTTTAAACGGCTGACCCCTTATCCTACAGGAACGTGGATAAGGATGAGTTGAAGACGCTGACTGACAGGTTAAGGTTAGAGTTCGACAGCTTGAACGCCGAGAGGTTCGGGGGGACTATCCCGCCATACAAACTCAGGTTCAGCCGCACATCGGTTTACACCCACGGGTGCATAAACTTCAGGCTCGGGAAGATAAGCGTCTCCCTGCCGTTATACGAGGAGCACGGCTGGGAGGCGGTCAGGCAGACGCTCCTGCATGAGATGACCCACGCCCTATTGCACCTTGAGGGCGGCCACAGGAGGCATACTAGGCGGTTTTGGGGTGAGTTAGAGAGGAGGGGGGGCGTGAGGACGAGGATGGATGTGAAGCCTAGGAATCCATGGGTGTATGCGTGCCCTACTTGCCAGCGGGAGATACACCGTATCCGGAGGTTCAGGAACCCGGGCAGGCTCAGCTGCGGAAGATGCGACGAGAGATTCAACCCGAAACACCGGCTTTACCTGAAGTCTGAAAAGAAGGCTTAAATTGGCTTGTATGTAATGTATATGGGTGATGTCTTTTGGATAATGAGGTCGTCCTAAAGGATTATCTGGCTTCGAGCAAGATTGACAAGGATTTGGCTGAGCTGATGCTCTTGATATCCGCCCAGGCCATACCGATAAGGCAGGAGTTCCCGCACCGCGTCGGCGACGCAGGAACCAAGAACAAGTACGGCGAAGACCAGAAGGCGCTGGACGTCTGGGTGAACGACCTCCTCATACAGAGGATGCGCGAGAGCGGCCTCGTGAAGATGATTGTCAGCGAGGAGCTGCCGGAGCCAATCACGTGCGGGGAGGGTAAGGGCAAGTTCAACGTCGCCATGGACCCGCTGGACGGCTCAAGCAACGTGAAGAGCAACAACCTGTTCGGCACGATAGTCGGCGTCTACAAGGGGTCGGACAGGCCCGGGAAGGGACGCAATCAGGTGGCTGCGTTCTACAAGCTCTACGGGCCGAGCACGACGCTCGTCCTCACGACCGGCGAGGGCACCCAGGAGTTCGTGAAGGGCAGGAAGGGGACGCAGGAGTTCATCCTACTCCACGAGAACGTGAAGTTCCCGGAGCCGAAGATTTATGGCGTGGGCGGGAACCCGGACAAGTGGGTGCCGGAGTTCGACCTCTTCGTGAGGCTCCTGCGCAACAAGGGCCTGAAGAACAGGTACGGGGGGAGCTTCGTCGGCGACTTCAACCAGATACTCCACCACGGCGGCTTCTTCGGATACCCGGCGACCATAGACAAGCCTAAGGGGAAGCTGAGGCTAGTCTTCGAGGCGAATCCGATGGCGTTCATCGCCGAGCAGTCCGGGGGAAGCTCAAGCTGCGGCAGCAAGAACCTGCTCGACATAGACCCCATCAACATGGACTCGAGGGTGCCGGTGTACATCGGCAACAGGGAGCTGATACAGAGCCTCGACGAGATATTCAAGGCCTGCAAGGACGCGAGGGAGTACTACTGACATGAAGGTGGGGGTTCTGACAGGCGGGGGAGACTGCCCGGGGCTTAACGCCGCCATAAGGGCGATAGTTCGGCGCGGGATACGGGAGCCGGACCTTGAGGTGGTCGGGATAAGGCAGGGCTGGAACGGACTGATCGAGGGGGAGACTATGCCGCTCAACAGGGACGCGGTCGGCGGCCTCCTGATTCGAGGCGGCACGATACTAGGCTCGACGCTCTCCGACAGGTTCAGGGGCGACGTGGAGCTCGAGAGCCTCATAAAGGGGTACAGGAACCTAGGCCTCGACGCCCTCATCATAGTGGGCGGCAACACCACGATGAGCGTGGCGGCAAAGATGGCCAAGAGCGGATTGAACATAATAGGCATACCGAAGACCATCGACAACGACCTTACAGGCACGGAGAGGACGATAGGGTTCAGCACCGCCTTGTTCGTCGCCGTGGAGGCGATAGACCGCGTCCACACCACCGCCGAATCCCACAACCGCGTCATGATAGTCGAGGTGATGGGCAGGAACGCAGGCTGGATAGCCACCTTAAGCGGCATAGCGGGCGGAGCCGACATAGTGCTCATCCCCGAGGAGCCGTTCGACATAGACGAGGTGTGCGACATCATAAGGAAGAGGCACATCATAAGGAACTTCACCATAATCGTCGTCGCAGAGGGCGCCCATGAGAAGGGGGGGCAGGTGACGGTGAACTGCGACGAGCTGGACGCGTTCGGGTACAACACCATCGGCGGCGTCGGCAACTGGCTTAAAAGGGAGATACACAAGCGCCTCGGCTACGACTCCCGCTCTATCATACTCGGCCACACCCAGCGCGGCGGCACACCGACCGTGGAGGACAGGATACTGGCGACTAGGTTCGGCGTCAAGGCCGTGGAGATGGCGCTCGAGGGCACGTTCGGTATCATGGTCGGCGTCGAAGACGACACCATAGTCACCGTTCCCATCAACTCCGTCAAGGAGAGGAAGGTGGACGCATACTGGTACGATACGGCGAAAATATTCTTCGGGTGAACGATGAAAATAGGGATTTTAACCGGCGGAGGCGACTGCCCGGGGCTGAACGCCGCCATCAGGGCCGTCGTCAGGAAGGGCATGCGCGAGTACGGGATGGAGTTCGTAGGCATAAGGGACGGCTGGAAGGGGATGCTCGAGGCCGACGGATTCCCGATAGGCGCGGATGACGTCTCCGGACTACTCGTGAAGGGCGGCACCATACTCGGCTCCTCAAGGACAAACCCCCTGAAGATGCAGGACGGCATACTCAAGGTCAACGAAGGCTTCAGGAAGCTCGGCCTCGACGCCCTCATAGCGATAGGCGGCGACGACACGCTCAGCGTGGCGGCGGGGATGTCCAGGGAGGGGCTGAAGGTCATAGGCATACCGAAGACCATAGACAACGACCTCCTCGGCACGGAGAGGACAATCGGCTTTGCCACGGCCTTCAACACCGTCGTGGACGCGATAGACAAGCTCCACACCACCGCCGAATCGCACCACCGGGTCATGATACTCGAGGTCATGGGCCGCCACGCAGGCTGGATAGCCACCCTAAGCGGCATAGCGGGAGGAGCGGACCTGGTTCTCATACCGGAGAAGCCCTTCGACCTGGACGAGATATGCAGGATAATCAAGAAGAGGCATGAGAGGAAGAGGTTCACGATAGTCGTGGTCGCAGAAGGCGCCGTCCCGAAGGGGGGTAGGGTCACGACGAAGAGCGGGGAGCTGGACGACTTCGGCCACGTCGCCCTCGGAGGCGTTGCGAACTGGCTGAAGAAGGAGATACAGGCGAGGACCGGCTTCGAGACCCGCTCGTCGATACTAGGCCACATCCAGAGGGGTGGGACCCCGTGCGCGGAAGACAGACTCCTTGCCACACGCTTCGGCGCCAAGGCTATCTACCTGGCTTCGATGAACACGTTCGGCGTGATGGTAGCCCTCAGGAACAACAAGATAGAGTACATATCCCTCGACGAGGCTGTGAAGGACAGGGAAGTGGACGAGGAATGGTACAGCCTCGCCGAGACGTTCTTCGGATAAAATGGAAGTTACAAGGAACCTTGACGGGATAGTGCCGGACCCGGTAAGACACTGGGTGAAGGTGGCGAAGGAGGCGGGAGCAGTCAACAATCTCACAATCGGCGTCCCTGACCGTATGCCCGCTGATATGCTCGCAGCCTACGCGAAGGCCGCGTACGACTACGAGATGAAAGGCTCGACAGGATACCCGCCCTTCGACGGAGAAGAGTCCCTGAAGAGGGCGATTGTATCCTTGGAGGGCAACTTCGGGGCGGAGCTCACCGACCAGGACATACCGAGCCTGTACGTGACTGTCGGGGCGTCACAGGCCCTCCAGTTCGTGTTCTCGCTCTTTCCGTCGGGGAGCGAGCTCATGGTGGCTACGCCGGCCTGGGGGACGATACACAACATGGCGGCGCATTCCGGCGTTAAAGGATTCCCGGCCGCGCTGTTTGTCAATGGAAAGTTCATCGAGGAGAACGCGAAAAAGGCGCTCACCAAGGAGACCGCGGCCGTGTACGTGAACTACCCCAACAACCCCACCGGTGAGACCATTGGTGAGGCCGAGTTAAGGAGGATGTGCTCCTGGGCCGCAACGGCGAACCTGCAGATCATAACGGACGAGCCTTACAAGTACCTGATATTCGACAGGAAGAAGACGCCTTACAAGTCGCCGGTCAGCTTCGGCGGCGACATAGCCGGGAACGTGAGCCTAGTGTCCTCGTTCTCGAAGATTGTGAAGCCGGACATACGGCTCGGATTCATCAGACTGTCCACCCGGCTGGCGTCATCCCACAAGATGGTCGGATACTACTTCCGCAACCTCAGCGCGGGGGCGTCCGCAGCCGCGCAGGCTGGCGTGACCGCGATACTGGAGAAGGACCCGTCCGTGTCCTTCCTGAAGCCGATAGTCGAAGGCTACAAGCGCAAAAGCGACCTGATAGCGAAATACATGCGCCAGTGGGGCTGCGAGCTCCCCTACAAGCCGGCGGCCACATACATGATGTTCCCA
>Ga0315287_10001353_pt1 | contig 22503 bp, 18 predicted proteins | sample YL17G11_0_MG_FD_205037 | JGI IMG/M metagenome (GOLD analysis project Ga0315287, IMG submission 205037) | Sediment microbial communities from Yellowstone Lake, YNP, Wyoming, USA - YL17G11_0 | ecosystem: Environmental > Aquatic > Freshwater > Lake > Sediment | place: USA: Wyoming | collected...
TCAACCGCGCCATGCGAGAGAGGTGCAAGGTCACACTGCGCGAGACGGGCGAGAGAACGGAGGGCAGGCAGGCACGCGGGGCAGCAAAGGGCCCAGAAAACAAACTTTTTTTGTTGGTGTCCGCAGGCCGAACGTCCCTCCAGGGTGAAAGCGCGCGCTTTGCGCCTGCCCCGAGTACGCCCCCAAACAACGCCCACACCCGCCCCAGGTGGAGCTGATATTTCTGAGGTCTCGCCTGACGGGTGCGTGGGGCAGGGGCAGGGGTGGGCACGGCAGGGCGGCCCTCGCATGCACAGAGCAAAAACGGGCGTCGCCTCCCCGCGCTCTTTTTTTTCATCGCCTTTCTTCATCGCCCCCCGCGTCTGGGCACTATTTCACCAAGGGAGCAGGAGAAGCGCTCCAGAAAACTCCCCACCCCCTCGTGCCCGGCACCCCCGGATGATGATTGCTGCTTACCTGGCCGCATGGGCAGGCCGAGCGAGTTGAAGGTGATGGGTTGCACCCTCTCGTACGGGTGGGAGAACTTGCACCGGTCGCCGAAGGCGCAGGTGCCCGTCTTCAAGAAGAATGCGCAGGGCGGCCTGATGGAGGGCGGACCCACCGTTGGTGCGGCCGCGGCGGCGGCGGCGGCGCGGGAGGCGGCGGTCGCCGCGCCCGCTGACGCGGTCGCCGGCGGTGGGGGCGGTCCGTCCAATGCCGGCACTTGTCTGGCACCAGCCAGAATGGAGGCGGCCGACGCGTCGCCAACGCCCGCCTCGCCCGGTGACGAGGTGACATGCATATCACCTTCGCTGAAAGCGGCCGAGGCCGCGGCATGCTGGTCCAGCATTGCGGTGGGGGAGAGCAGAGCAGGTGCGCGGGCTTCGGAGCGTCCGCCGCGCGTGCACTTTTTTGTCTCTCTCGCACGTCCTTTTTTTCCTCTCCCTTCCTAAAAACACGCACACGCGCGCGCCCTGAAAGGCGTGGCACGCCGTGGGGTGCTGTGCAACTGGGGGGAGTATTACAAGGTAGGTCAGGACCGTGCACAGACCGTGCCTGACCAAAGGAGGGGGGGGGAGGGCTCCCAGCGCGCGGACACAGCCGGGCGAGGGAGGGGGGGAGGGGGGGGGGGGGGGGATGTGTTGTGCGAGGGCGGCAGCATATCTTTTTTCATCCATCCATTTTTATTTTCACCCACTCTCTCCCTCTCTCTCGGCCACGCACACACGCACGCGCGCCACCTACCTCTCCTCATCGACCCGGGAGGGCATTCTCCTGCTCCTCCTACGGCGCCGCCACCGTCGGCACCGCCCACGTCACCTTGGACCGGTCGGAGCGCGCATAAAAGTAGTGCCGCCCTTTCCTGGGGTCCCACGCCGCCCGCCACCCTGGCGGCAGGGGCGGCGGCGGCGGGCCCGCGGCGGCCGCGGGCGGCGGCAGCGGCCCGGCCGGCCCACCCCCAGGTCGGTGCTGATACCCGCTCGGTGGCCCCGCCGCCTGGCGCGGCGGCCGCCGGGCGGGCGGGACGGGTTCCCCAGCCGCCGCGCCCGAGGCGGCCCGCCCCGCCGCCCAGGCCGACGCGGCGGCCGCCATGGCCGCCAGCGCCTCGGGCGCCGGGCCCGCCTTGCGCGCCGCGCGCTCCGCCGCCGCCGCCAGCGTGTCCGGCGCCGGCGTGAAGGCAGCCACGTAGGCGGGCATGCTCCCGTAAGCGGCCAGCCAGTCGATGGACCCGTTGGGGCAGGCCCCCGCCTGGTGGCCGACCCGCCCGCAAATGTTGCACCCGTCCTTGTGCCAGGTCGGGTCCCGCCGCAGGCGGTGGTGGAGGTCCATGCTGGACTGTGAAAAGGTGTGTCCGGCTTGCCCCAGGGAGGGGTGGTGCTGGTCGTGCGGGCGGGCGGACGTGTGCTCACACTTGTAGACAGAGAGCGCGCCCCTTCTCAGTCCCTGGCGGAGAGGGCGGCGAATCGGCCGACAGGGAAGAGAGAGAACAAACACTCTCCTCTCTCTTTCTCTCCACGGCGACGCGTGCGCGCTATGGAGACCGATGTGCCCGAGAGTCGCTGCGTGAGCGTGCCCGCGTGCGTGTGCGTGTGGTGCGTGTGCGTGTGCCTGCGCCTTGCGCACGCTGCAGAGACAAACACAAATGAAAGTTTTATCATCTCCGCCGCAGTCCACTTTACTCTTCTCTTCTCTCTCCTTAGATCGCCATGACCTTCGCTCCCCTCGCCTCCGTCGCGCCGACAGTGGGTAAGCGGGGCATGCGGCGGCCGGCCAATATGCTGAGCCGGTTTGCTGGGCCATGCAAGAACGGCAAGGCCCCGCGGGCACGCATGCAAAACACACACACACGCACGCACGGCCGCCGTCGTGTTGTGCGCTTTTTTCAACCTCCCCCACATTCTCATTCTCACCATCTCTCCCTCGACTCATCATTCAGCCGCCTTCTTCGGCCTGGCCGGCGTCACCTTCATGGCCGTCCCCCGCCTGTTCAATTCCCGCCATGCGGACGACATGCCCACCTTGACCAGGGACTGGAAGCGGGAGGAGGCGAAGCGGTCGCTGTCCCACGCGCGGGAGGGCGCACCGGGGGCGCCGGTCGTGCTCAACCCCATCCGGCGGGACCTTTGAGATTGAGAGGTGTGTGTGTGAAGAGGTGTGCTGCGCGCCTGTGTGCTGAATAGTGAATGAGAGAGTGCGCCCGCCGTGATTCATTGCCCCTGCCCTCTCTCTCTCTTTGAAGAGAGGAGCTGGCTTTCCAATCAAAATTGTTCCTTGGCTGCAAAACAAAAAAGTTGAATTCAATCTTTTCCTTATATCAACGCCCGCCCGCCGCCATCGCCACCACCACCTCGTACACACGCAGTGCGTGGTCATCCCCGCCCGCAGCCAGGAGCAGCGGGGAGGAAGGGGCCCCAGAAACGCCCACCGTGCGCCAGGCGAGGCGGCGGACCGCGGCGCCAGGCGCGTCCGCGGCCGGTGCGGCCCACACCCGCTCCGCCCGCCCTTCCTCGACCCGCCACAGCTCCAGAGCGCCCGTCTCCAGGCCGACCGCCAGGAGGTCAGACGAGACGCCAACTCCTCCCAGGCGGACGGGCGCGTACGCCAGGGCCGTCACGGGCGCGGGGAAGGGCGGCAGGTCCAGTAGGGGCGGGGCGGCCGCGGCAACCCCCTCCCCCCTCACCACCGCCCACACCCTGACGCTCCCGTCCCGGGCGCCCGTCGCGAACCGGGCGCAGGGTTTCCCACTCTCATCCGCTGGCGCCCAGGCCGCATCGTACAGCTGGCGGGAGTGGGCGGCGGGGCGGAGGGCGCGGAGGGTGAGCGCGGGCGGGGGGGGGGAGGCCTCACCACCACCACCACCACCACCGCCCTCGCCCTCGCCCTCGCCATGCACCACCACCTCGTGCACCGCCCACGCCCGGTCCTTGCCCACGGACAGCAGCCAGGCCCCGCAGGGCGACCAGGTCAGGCGGGCGATGGCCGCCGTGTGCGCCTCCCAGGGCCCGCCGGGCGTGGCGGCCCAGGCCCGCGTGTCCCAGACCCAGACCGCGCACCAGCGGGCGCCGCTGCCCCGCGCGGCCGAGGCGAGCCAGCGACCCGACGGGTGGGCGGCCAAGGCCACGACCTCCGCGGCGTGGCCATACAGTTTGACGGTCTCCGGCCACAGCGTGCCGGCCGCCAGGTGGGCTTCCAGAGGGCGCCCCGCGACGGCGGCGGGCGTGGCGGTGGGCGCCGCGTCGGGGCCGTCGTTGTAAAAAGCGGCGTCTCCATTTCCGCCCCCACCCCCACCGCCGCCCGTCGCGACGCCTTTCGCGAGGGGGCGGTTGGACAGGCCCAGCGCGGGCGCGGCGGCACCGTAGGCGTCCTCGCACTCCCCGACAGCTGCTGCCATGCCGGGCATGCCGGCCGCAGCGGCGGCCACGTCAGCGCCTCCTCCCCCACGCGCCAGGGCGAGCGTCTCCACAAACGCGCCGGGCGCGCCCAGCACGCGCACGACCTTCTCCTCGGACGCCGCCGCGTAGGCCAGGCGGGGCGGGGGCAGGGCGGCCACGGCATAGAAGTCGTGGCCGTGCACCTGCGGGCGGGCGACCTCGCACCAGGCGGAGGCTGAGGAGGCAGCAGCGCCGTCCCCTCCATCCCCACCACCCCTTCCATTCCCACCAGTGGTGGTGGTGGTGGTCGTAGAGAGCCGGGCGGTCTGGTCGGCCGAGACCGTGAGCACGCACCCGCCATCCCCCGCCCAGGCCAGGTCGGTGATTGCCCGGGTGTGGCCGCCCGCGCTCCGATCCGCCCGCCACAGGCCGCCGTCCGGGGAGGAAGGAGAGGGAGAGGGCGCCCGCCAGACGTGGACCGCACCGGCGGGACCGTGCGCGGCCGCCGCTGTGCCGCCGGGCGAGAAGCAGCCGCCGGACCAGCCAACGGCGGCCGCGCCCGCGTCGCCCGCCCGGGCCTCACACATCCACAGGCCCGCGTCAGCGTCAGCGCCGCCCGCGGAGCCGGCTGACAGGGACGGGACGCGGCGCCAGAACCGGACCGACCGGTCCATGGAGGCAGTCATGAGCTCAGGCGTGGATCCTCCCTCCCCTCCGCCCTCCCTCCTGCCGCCCGCCGCGGCCGCCTGGGCGGGCCGCCAGTCGACAGCGTGGACCCAGTCGTCGTGGCCGCCCAGGACGGCCGCCAGGTCGATGGATAGCGGGGAGGACGTGGAGGCGGCGTCGCCGGGCGCGCCGCGCGCAAGGCGTGTGATGACGGCCTCCCCATCCTCCTCCCTTGCTGCTGCCCCGGCGCCGCCCGCGGGCCGGGCGGCCCGCACGGTCCACACGGCGGCCGTGCGATCATTGGACGCGGAGGCCAGGAGCAGGGTGCCATCGCCCCCTGCGCCGCCGCCCCCCTCAGGCCGCCGGAACCGGAGACACCGCACCCAGTCGGTGTGCCCGCCCCGCGCGACGGCCGCCCGGGCGAATGGTGCGGCGCCGCCGCCGCCGCCGCCGCCACCCTTCCTCACCAGGAGCTCGATGCAGCCGTCCACGCCGCCCAGGGCGAGCAGGGTGTCGGCTGACGGGGACCCGGGCACGGCAGCTAGGGCCGCCGCGTGGCGGAGGCGGGGCCCAAAGGGCAAGGTCTGGGAGAGCGCCCAGGCAGCGGGCGGGCCGCCCGCCCGCCGCACCCACACCCCGCCCTCGCCCGCCAGGCTGACCAGGGTGTCCTCCCCGCTGCCCGGGTGGGTGAACCAGGCAAGGGCTGTGATGGGCGTGGCGTGGGCACCGGACAGGACGGCGCTGCACTCCCACGCCAGGCGGGGAGGGCGGGCGGAGGCGGGGGTGGGCAGGGCGGGCGGGCGGGCGACCTGCCAGACCCGCACGCACCCGTCCGCGCCGGCCGAAGCCAGCTCGGCGGTGGAGCCACCCCCAGCCCCTCCTCGCCGCCAGGCCACGCAATTGACGCGCCCGGTGTGGCCGTGCAGGGCCGCCACCACACGGCCGGCCCCCTGGTCGAAGAGGAGGATGGAGGCCGCAGACGCGTAGGCGAGCGGGGCGTCGTCGTCGTCATACGAGGGGAGGCCGCTGGGATTGCTGCTCCCCTCCTCACTGCTCAGCAGCCCGACCCCGCCCCAGTCCAGGGCCCCGTTCACCGCGTTGACGCCGGCGGCGCAGTGGGCCAGGGTGACGGTCAGGGGAGGCTTGGCAACCGTCATTCTGGGTGGGGCGTGTAAGAGATGCTGCGACGGCTTGATTTTTCTAGTGATGCAACAAAAAGGCGCGTGTGAGGGACGTACTTCGAAACGGAACAAACCGCGTCAAAGGGAAGGGCAGGGGGCGGGGGCTGCTCACTGGGCAGAGAGAGAGAAGTACACGCGCGGCCCAGCCAAGGAGCGCCGCAAAGAGAAGAGTAAACTTTTTTTTTTTTTGCTTCACCGACACCGACCCCGCGGCGTCGCCCCCGCACCACCCTCACTCTATTTTCGTGTGCTTCTCTCCTCGTCGAGACGCCCGCGGACCCCCCCACCACCACCCACCTTCCCTCTCTCTCTCAACCCTCCAACCAAGTCAACCATGCGTGAGGTCATCTCCGTCCACATCGGCCAGGCCGGTGCGTCGTGAGGCGGAGAGGCAGAGAGGCGGGCGCACACCAAAAAACGCACCCCATCTTGTATGGGGGGAGAGCGCGCCATTCAGCCGCAGCGTCGCTCGTTTTCGAACGCGCCCGGCCGCCTTCACGCCCCACCTGCCCACCCACCACCGCCCCGGGCTGGGCAGAGGGCTGAATGGGCTCATCTCGGGGCGTGACAGAATGCCCTCCCACCCCTTGCAACCCGGCTTCCTAAGCGCGAGACGTTTGGACTCCCCCGTCGGGGGGGAGCGGAAAAAACGCGCCGCGCGGCGGTTTGCGGGCCGGGGGCTTTTGCCTCCCCCTTTCGTCACCCTCGCGGTGCCTCGGCCGTGCTGGCGACCGTATGCTTGGCGAGGTCGCCCCCCGTATCGACCCTCCTCAGGGAGTGGGAGGGCCGGGCGGCGCAGCGGGCGCGCTGGCGGGGCCCGGCGGAGCGCGCACGAGGCTGCCCCCCCATTTCTTGCGCCGCCGCTCTTCCCTTTGCTCTCCTCTCACTCAACACACCACACCCCTCACTTCCCCACCCCCGCAGGCATCCAGGTCGGCAACTCCTGCTGGGAGCTGTACTGCCTGGAGCACGGGTGAGCGATTGGAGAGGGATGGAGAGAGAGAAAAACAGGAGAGAGAGAGAGAGAGAGAGAGCGCCGCGCGCCCCCCGCTGGGAGGAGCCGAAGAGTCTCTCGCGCGCTCAAAAACTCCTCTTTTTCTCAGCATCCAACCCGATGGCCAGATGCCCGCCGACCAGGCCGTCGGCGGCGGCGACGACGCCTTCAACACCTTCTTCTCCGAGACGGGCGCCGGCAAGCACGTGCCCCGGTGCGTGTACCTGGACCTGGAGCCGACGGTCATCGACGAGGTGCGCACGGGCGCCTACCGCCAGCTCTTCCACCCGGAGCAGCTGATCTCGGGCAAGGAGGACGCCGCCAACAACTTTGCGCGGGGCCACTACACCATCGGCAAGGAGGTCGTCGACCTGGCCCTGGACCGCATCCGCAAGCTGGCCGACAACTGCACGGGCCTGCAGGGCTTCCTCGTCTTCAACGCGGTCGGCGGCGGGACGGGCTCGGGGCTGGGCTCGCTCCTCCTGGAGCGCCTGTCAGTCGACTACGGCAAGAAGTCCAAGCTCGGCTTCACCGTCTACCCGTCCCCGCAGGTCTCCACCGCCGTCGTCGAGCCCTACAACTCCGTCCTGTCCACGCACTCCCTGCTGGAGCACACGGACGTGGCCATCATGCTGGACAATGAGGCCGCGTACGACATCTGCCGGCGCTCGCTCGACATTGAGCGCCCGACCTACACCAACCTCAACCGCCTGATCGCCCAGGTCATCTCCTCGCTCACGGCCTCCCTGCGCTTCGACGGCGCGCTCAACGTGGACGTCACCGAGTTCCAGACCAACCTGGTGCCCTACCCGCGCATCCACTTCATGCTGTCCTCGTACGCGCCCATCATCTCGGCCGAGAAGGCCTACCACGAACAGCTGTCCGTGGCCGAGATCACCAACTCGGCCTTCGAGCCGGCCTCCATGATGGCCAAGTGCGACCCCCGCCACGGCAAGTACATGGCCTGCTGCCTGATGTACCGCGGGGACGTCGTCCCGAAGGACGTCAACGCGGCGGTCGCGACCATCAAGACGAAGCGGACGATCCAGTTTGTGGACTGGTGCCCGACCGGCTTCAAGTGCGGCATCAACTACCAGCCGCCGACGGTCGTGCCGGGGGGCGACCTGGCCAAGGTGCAGCGCGCTGTGTGCATGATCAGCAACTCGACGGCCATCGCCGAGGTCTTCTCCCGCCTCGACCACAAGTTTGACCTCATGTACGCCAAGCGCGCATTCGTGCACTGGTATGTGGGCGAGGGCATGGAGGAGGGCGAATTCTCGGAGGCCCGGGAGGACCTGGCCGCCCTGGAGAAGGATTACGAGGAGGTCGGGGCGGAGAGCGTGGAGGCCGGGGCGGAGGAGGGCGAGGAGGAGTACTGAGTGTGGGTGCAGGGAGAGGGGGGGCGGGGAGGGGGGGGGGGGGGGGGACCCCCCCCCCCCACCCCCCCTCCCGATGGGAGACCCCCCCTACCCCTTTCTCTTCGCCCCTCGTATTCTCCCCGCCGTGCTCTCTTTGGTGTGTTTGTGTGTGTTCCTTTTTGTGTGTGGGGGGGGCTCAAAGGGAGAGGGTGGTCACTGGCGGTGCGTGTGTAAATGCGTGCTGTGGAGCCCCCCGTCAATGACATGGTGAGAAAAGAAGATGGGCGAATGGCGCAGTCAAAGGGTTGAGGTTGTTGCAGACACGTGTTGCTCATCTTTTCCTGTCACACATTTTCTCACCCAGCCATGCGCACCCTCTCCTCACCATGACCGACCCCTACACCGCCCTGGGCGTCACCCGGTCCGCCTCCTCTGAGGAGATAAAGCGCGCGTTTCGGGCGGCGGCCTTGGAGTCCCACCCCGATCGGGCGTGCGGCCCGGGGGCCAGTCCGCATGTGAGAGCGGCCGCGTCGGCTCGCTTTGCGGCCCTGACGGCGGCGTACGAGGTGTTGGGCGATGGTAAGGGAGGCGCGAGATCTTGTGTGTGCGTGTTATGCTTGTGTGTGAGGGCTCTCTACTGTTCGGGTGGGAGAGGGGCAGGGCGCGTGTCCGCTGTGTCACCCCGCGTCCCCTTGTCTCGAGCTCGACCACCCGCTCTCATTCTCTCTCCCTTTTCTTCTTCCCCAGCCAACAAGCGCCGCCTCTTTGACCTGGGCGGCGGCCACGCCTCCACCTCCACCGCCTCCTCGGCCTACGGCAGCCCCACCCACAACCCGTTTGGGGGTGGTTGGACGCGGCGGCGGGGTCCCTCCTCCTCCCGCCCCCCGCCCCGCCCGCCGGGCTGGTGGGCTGCTGCTGCCCGGACCGTCCTCGCCCGCTCCACGAAAGGCGACGTCCTGGCGCACGCCTCCATGGCGTCCCTGGTGCTGTTTGGGGCGACCGCGGTGGCGGGGCTGGCGGACGCGGCGTGGCAGGCGGCCAATGAGGGGAAAAGGTTTGAGGACGCGGTCGCGGCGGTGGCCCAGGAAAAGAGGAGGAGGGTGGAGAGGGATAGAGGTGAGTCGGCGGAAGTGACGGCGACGGCGACGCCTGCAGCCCCAGTGTCACCCGCTGACAAGGACACACCCCAGCCGGCAGCAGAGTAGCGGAGTCGGGCGAGCGAGAGAGGAGCGGGGTAGAGAGAGGGGCAGGTTCGTGTGCGGCTAGAAATGACTCGCTCATTATTTCATCTTTCTTCGTTCGTGTCTTCCACGTCCACGCACTGCCTCCACGTCCGCGCACTACCCATCATGCAGGCCCTCTCCTTCAGTGCATCTATGACCGCCGCCCCTCTGGCCCGGCCGCGCAGCCCGGCGTCCGCCAGCCGGGCCGCTCGCCCGGCGCTGCTGCCGCCTGCCCCGCGCCGCGCTCCTCGCACTGCGGCCGCCCGCGCCCCTCTCGCCGTCCGGGCCGCGGCCAAGTCCTACATCTGCATTGACTGTGGCTGGCTGTACGTGCCGGACAAGCAGAAGGGCGTCGCCTTTGAGAGTCTGAAGACTTTCAAGTAAGGTTGCGGAGAGAAAAAGCGGCCGATTCCATGCTGACGACGCTCGACCCTCAACCATCCATCCCACCCTCTCACACACCTCCTTTCAATCACACACACACAGCTGCCCCGCCTGCTCGTCCAGCAAGTCCCGGTTCAAGGCCTTTGGCGGGGCCGTCCCCAAGGGTAACCCCAACAGCGGTGCCGCCCTGAAAGCCCGCCTCGCCGACCTGAGCGGGGGCGGGCCCCGCGTCGCGCGGGCAGCGGAGGGGGCGGGCGTGGAGAAGGGCGACACGACCGCCCTGGTAGCTGGCGTGGTGGGGGTGGCGGCCATTGTGGCGGGGCTGTACGCTTACCTGAACGCGTCCTTCTGATGTGGGGGGTGGCGGCCATTGTGGCGGGGCTGTACGCGTACCTGAACGCGTCGTTATGAAAAAAAAGGAAAAAAATGATGGGGAGATGTGATGGAGATGGATGGCTGGATTGGGGGATGGGAGAGACACTGACTTGTGTGACAAATTGATGGGGTAAAATTTTTAGGTATGGTGATTTGCCGTTGGTGTGCAGGGGGGAGGGATGGGGCAGGTAGGCGGTGTCGGCGGCTGGGGAGAGGGATGAAAATGATGGTTGGGGTTGAAGAGTATCACAATTGCGTTTTTCTTTAGTGTTCTTGATGGGCGCCGCGCCCAAGGCGCCGCCACGCTGGTGGCCGCCGCCGCCGCCTCCTCATCCGATCGATGCGCCCTTTGGACCAGCTACACAGGTGTGTGCTAGGGAGCGTAAAAGAGGATACACGCGTAGCCAGCTTGCACGATATTTTTTTAGAGAGAGAAGGGAGCGCAAATGCACTCCCTGCATTTGAGCGCTGTCCGCTTCCCCCCCTCACCACAACCTCCTTGCCTCCGCTCCTCCCTCTCCTATCGTCCGCCGTCCCGCGCCACAGCACCCCGCCGCTGCCGCCCTCCTCCCGTCCCTCCAGGCCACGGCCACCACCCACCTTACCACCCTTGCCACCCAGCTGCTGAGCTGCGAGGGCGTAGATGGCAGCACGGCAAAAACCTGGGGGCCGGTCTTGACCCGCCTGGCAGCGGCATCCGCGGCCGCGGCCGCCCTCCCCGCCCCTTCCTCACCCGCCGCGACCCTGCCGCCCCTGGAGGTGGTGGAAGCAAACGGCGGCCGCCCAGCCGACTCGATCGTCGAGCGCGTGGGCGAGGGCGTGCGCGTCCGCCTGTACGGCTGCCCCCCCTCACCGTCCACCCTTGCTCCTCCTCTCGCCCGGTCGTTGGGAACCCTTTTTGGCGCGGCCTGGAGGGCCCGCCTGGAGTGCGCCTGGCTCGCAGACAGTCTGGCCTCCTGCGGCCTGGACAGGTCGGCGGGCGGGGCCGCCATCGCGGCGAGCGCAGCGGCGGCCGCCCGGGCCCGGCCGGCCGGGGCCATCCTGGCGGCCTCTCCCCACACCTTGGAGGCTGGTGAGGAGGAGGAAGGAGGGGAAGGGGGTGGCGGCGGGCCGTTGAGCGCTGCCCCGCCCTCCTTCGCCTCCCGCCAACGCCTGTGGACGTGCGCTATGGTCGCCGCGCCCGGCTTGGGCGCGTCGGCCGGCGCGCCCTGCGCCCCGCCCCGCCTGGCCCGCCTCCCCTATTACGGGAGCGGGGGTGGTGGTGGTGCCAGGAGTGTTGATGAGGGCGCACCACCGCCGCCCGCCCCCTCCCGCCCCGACCTGACGCTGACGGCTTTCATCGACCGGTGCTGGGGCCCGGGCCGGGGCGGCGGTCCCGACACATGCGACGCCCCCCCACCCCCCACCTCCCGCCCGCCGACCCCGTCCCTCCTGCCCCCACCCCACGCGCCGGTCTGTGGCTCCCCCGGCTGCTGCGCCGGCCCGGGCGAGCACGCCTTCACCTGGTGGCACGGGTCCGGGCGGGCCACCCTGACCGTGGCCCACCTACCCGCAACGGAAGGTCTGGGCGGCGAGGGCGGGTGGTGGGTGTGGCGGGTGCCGCCGGCGGCGGGGGCTGATAGCGCCACCGCCGCAGGGGGCGGCGCGCGCGTCGCGCGCGTCCCGCTCTCCCCCGACGCGGCCGCCCTCTCGCTCGCCCACGCCCTGGACCTGGCCTTCAATACGCCCGCCCTGGCGCCCTCTCCCGCCATCGGCCCCCCGCTGCGTGCGTGGGACCTGTGCCTGGGGCGCGGGCGGGACGTCGCCCGCCTGGCGTGGCGGCCCGCGCCGCTGCCGCACCTGGTCCTGCCTGGCGGGCGGGTGGCGCCCCGCCCGGCCGCCCGGGCCGCCTGGCTCCGCGGCGAGGCCGCCCGCCTGGCGCGGGACGCGGACGCCGTGGTGGGCGGGGTGGGCAGTGCGCTGGAGGCACGGTTGCTGGCCGAGGCCGCCCCGGCCCCCGTCGCGGCGTCCCTGCGGGCGGCGCTGGGGCGGGCGAGGGCTGGCCTGGCCGCAGCGGTCGAGGCCGCGGCGGCGGCGGCCGACCCTCCAGCGGGGGGCGGGGCTGCCGGCGACGCTCCGGTTGCTGCTGTCGCGGCCCTAGGCGCCGCCCGGCGTGCGTGCGCCAAGCTGGCCGCCACCTGGGCGGCCCACCTGTGGGATGGCGAGCTGTGGAGCGCCAGTGAGGCCGGGCAAGCGGCCGTGCGCGCGGCTGAGCAGGCGGCAGAGAGGGCAGCAGCCGCGCCGGCGCCCGCCGCGGCTGCCGCCCCGCCGCCCGCCAGGGCGGGCGGCGGGTTCGCCGTGGCCCGCCTCCTCTTCCGGGGCCGCCGCCTGGCTGCGGGGCTCCGCAGCTGGCCGGTCGAGGAAGGGGCGGCGGCGGCTCTCGGACCACCGCCCGCCCTCGAGGCCGGCCTCGAGGCCGAGGAGGGAGGGTGGGCGGCCGCGGTCGTGTCTCCCGGGGCGGGCGCGGCCGCCCAGGCCGCCGCCGCCGCCGCCGTCGCGGCGGCGCTGGCGTCTGGCGACCGCCCGCTGGCCTTGGCCCTCGCCTCCCTGGCGGCCCGCCTGGCAGACCCGCCGTCCGCGGCCGCCCTGGCTCGCCTGCGGGACCCCCCACCGGGCGCCCCGGCCGGCCCCGGCGTGCTCGCACTGCCCCCCGCCCCGCCTCCCACAAAGGCGGCGGCACCCCACCTGCGCCTGGGCGGGCGGGCACTGCTGCCCGTCCACGCCCCGGACGATGATGCGCCCCCTCTCCCCCTGACCGTGCGGGATGAGGACCCCGCGACCGCGGTCGCGTACGCCTTGGCCTCCCCGGCCCACGCCGCCTTTGCCTGGAGCGGGGCGGGCGCGGGGCTGGTGGCCCAAACCCTGGCGGCGGCGGTGAGTGGTGGCGGCAGCGACGGCACGACCACCCCGCCCGCCGCCGACCCGGCCCTGGCCCACTTCGACAGCACCTTCACTGACGAGGCCCCCGGCCCCGACGCCGGGCGGGCAGAGGTGCGGGTGCGGGCCTGGTTTGCCCCTCACTTTGCGCGCGTGCGTGCCCAGGTGGGCCTAGGGGCGCCCGCCTTTTCTGCCACCCTCTCCCGCTCCGTGCCCTGGGCGCCCACAGGCGGGTCCAAGTCGGGGGCGGCCTTTGCGATGTCGGGCGACGGGTCCCTCCTCCTCAAATCCCTGTCCAAAGCGGAGGTCCGCTCCTTTGAGGGGCTGGCCCCCATTTATTTTCGGGCGGTGTTGGGGGGCGAGGCCGCCGCTGCCAGCCCCCCGTCTGCCCTGGTGCGCGTGCTGGGGCTGTTCTCTGTGACGACCCGGCCCCTGGGCGGCGGTGGCGGTGGTGGTGACACGGATGGCGGGCCGTCCAGCCCGGTCATTGTGGAGGCGCCCCTGGCGGCCGCGGCGGGTGGTGGTGGTGAAGGGGAGGAGGGGACGCGGCGGGCACCACCCCCACCCCCACCCCTTCCGCCGCCCACCTCCGGCACGGGCCTCGCCCCCCGCCCGGGCGAGACCATCGACTTCCTCGTCATGGAAAACGTGTTCCGCCTGGCTGCTGCTGGGAGTGGTGAGGCCGCCGGTGAGCCGCTGACGGTGTTTGACTTGAAGGGCGCGGCCTCGGCTGCCCGGGCGGCGGCCGACCACCCAGGCAGCAACAGCAGCGCGCTCCCGCCCGCCCACCCTGTCCAACCTTCCCCGCCTTTCCTGACCGCCCGCACGACCCTGCTGGACCGGGACCTGCTGGCCCGGACGGCGGCGGGGCACCCCCTGACTCTGCCGGCGGCGGATGCGGCGGTGCTGGCGGCGGCGCTGTCATCTGACGCCGCGGCGCTGGGCGGCGGGGGCGGGAGGGGCGTGATGGACTATTCCCTCCTCGCCGCCCTTATGCCTGCTGACGAGGACGGCGGCGGCCGCCCTACCTTGGCGGTCGGCATCGTGGACTGGCTGCGGCCCTACTCCCTGGCCCGCCGGGTGGAGCGGTGGGCCAAGGCCGCCGTCCTCAGCGGCGGCGGCGGCGGCGGGCCGGCTGGTGGCGGCGGCCTGGCTGCTGGCCCGGCTGTCATGCACGACTCGGACGCAGAGGGCGGGGGCGCCGCCGACCCGGGCGCGCCCGACCCGGCGGCGGCCGCACCGCCACCACCCCAGGGTACGGTCCAGGCACCGCAGCGCTATGCGGCCCGGTTTGCGGGCGTGGTGCCGGGCTACTTTGCGGCCGTGCCGGCTGGGGACGGGGGGGACCCGCCGCCGGCGCAGGGCGGGTGACGAGAGAGAAGGGACACCCAAAACGTGGGGGCACACGACGGGGCTCTCCCCTCTCTCTAGCGTGTAAGCAAAGTTTTTTAGGGGACACACACAGTCGACACCTACACTAAAGCTCATCCCACCCCCCTCCCCCTCCCCCTCGGAAGTCGCCGTCCGCGGCCGCCTGCTCGCCCTGGGCCTGGGCCCAGGGGTCGAGCAGGTCGAGCTCGGGATCGTAAAATGCGTCCCACCCGCCGTCGCCGCCGCCGTCCTCATCATCGTACAGGTCGTCATCGCCGTCGTCGTCGTATAGGCCGCCATCGTCCGCGGCGTCCGCGGCCTCCCAGGCTCCGGCCGCGCCGTAGGGGTCGAAGAATGGGTCGCTCCAATTTTGGTGAGCGGCGGGTGGTTGGAGTGGCGCCTCCGGCTGTTCCTTCTTCCCCGTGGCGCCGTCCGCCGCCACCGCCTGTGGAGGCTGCTTGCCCGGGGTAGCGGGCGCTACCGGGCCAGGCGGGGCGCCCCCACCCCCCCCCCCACCGGGCAGGCGGCCTTCCAGGGCAGGCAGCGCAGGCGGCGGGCGGGGCGGGGGGGCGCGAGGGGGTTGCTGCTGCTGTGGGCGGCCGGGCGCCTCACCGCCGCCCGCGCTGCCGCCCGCCCGGGCCAGCAGGCCGGCCTGCAGGGTGGCGGACGTGACGACGCCCGCAGCGGCGAGCACGGGCGTGGCGGGGACGGAGGTCGCGGCGACCGTGAGCGGGTGGTGGTGGTGGTGGTGGTCGGCAGACGCGGCGGGCGCCGCGGCGCTGCCTTTTGCGACGAGGCCGCCGGGGCCCTGCAGGGAGTCGACCCGGCCGTGCGCAGCAGCAGGGCGCCCCCGCCCGCCCGGCGGAAGGAGGCGGTCCCGGTCGATGCCGCCCCAGGACCGGGCGAGGAGGCCAGGGCCGCCCCAGGCGTCGGGTGCGGGGATCGCCTGCCCCTGCTCCTCCCGCTCCCCGCCGTTCGTGCCGCCGGCGTGCCCCAGTCTTCCCAGGGCCAGAGCCAGGGCCAGGGTGGCTGCCCAGGAGGCAGCTCGCCGCGGCATGGTGGACGGGCGGAAGGGCGCGCCCGCGGCGAGGAGATTACAACGCACGCGCACGCGGTTGAAAACAAATTTATGACTGCTGTCTACTGCTTTAAAACGCGCCCCAAGGCACCCCACTCGCCCCGCTATGGCCCTTCCACCCCCTCACCACCGCACCACCGCAGCCGGCGTAAATGCCCTGGGCACCCGCCTCCTGGTACGCCTGGCCGACCGGGCCCCCGCGACCGGCAATGTGTTCCTCTCCCCCGCCTCCATTGCGTCTGCCCTGGCGCTGGCGCTGGCGGGGGCGCCGCCCGAGTCCGAGACGGCACGGTGCGTGTGCATGAGAGATAGAGGAAGAGATAGAGATAGAGAGAGCCAGAGCTAGAGGGGCGGGGCGTGCGCGGCGTGGTCCAGGGCACGCGTACGTAGCGCGCGTGCCTTCTTATCTCTCATGAGGGGGGGTCCGTGCCTGGTGGGCCCCCCTTTTTTTGCATTCTCCGTCTTCTTCTTCACGCGCACCCAACTCAACAGCCAAATCAAGGCCGCCATCGCACCCGGCCTGGGGGAGGGCCAGGACGCGGTGGCCGCCCTGGGTGCGCTCTCTGCCGCTGCCCTGGGCGGCGGCGCCCCGGCCCCGCCGCCCTCCACGTACGCTGAGGAAGCAACCCCGCACCCGCCAGCCCCGCTCGTCACGGCAGCCAACAGTGTCTGGGCCCGCCCGCCCCTGGCCTTTACGCCCGGCTTTCTGGCCCGGGCGAGCGCCTTGCACGCGGTAGCTCACCCCTTGACCACCGCGTCCGCCGTCAATGCCTGGTGCGCCGCCGCGACGGCCGGGCGCATCAAAGAGATCGTGGACGAGGGTGGGGTGGCGCGGGCGGTGGCCATCCTAGCAAACGCTCTCTATTTCAAGGGCGCCTGGGCGGTGCCCTTCAACGCCCACCTGTCGGGGCCGGGGCCTTTCTATGCGGGCCCCCCGCCTGTGGGCGAAGGTGAAGGCGGCGGCCCCAGCAGCAGCCGCCGCCCCCTGCTGTCTTCGGAGGTTCATTTCATGAGCCGGGCGGCCGACAAAGCCGCCCGCCTGCTGTGCGTGCCCGGCGTGTGCACGGCCCTGCGCCTTCCGTACGGCGGCAGCGCTGACGGCGCGTCCCCCGCCACCTCACCGCCGCTCTACGAGGCGGTCATCATCCTGCAGGAGGCGGGCGTGAGCGTGGGCGACGCCCTGGCGGCGGTGGAGGCCGGGTTTGCGGCGGAGGAGCAAGGAGGGCACGCCGCGCCTTCCACGACGGCCGCCTTGGGTGAGCAGCAGGCGCGGGCGGCAGCCACGCCCGCAGGCCCGCCCGCCCCGCCGTCCTGGTGCCGCCCCCTGGCGGGCGTCAACATTCGGCTGCCGGCCTTCACGGTCGACGCGCCCGGCGCGGCCCTGGGGCACGACCTGCAGGCCCTCGGCATCACGGCCGCCTTCAGCGCGGGGGCCGACTTTTCGGCCATGCTGTCAGTGGGAGGCGCAGCACCAGCGCCTGCCTCGACCGCCATCGCGGACGTCCTCCACAAGGTGTGGATCGCGACGGATGAGCAGGGCACGGAGGGCGCGGCGGTCACGGCAGTGGTCATGGTGCGCGCCATGCTGGCCGCGCCCGTCCCCTTCACGGCCGACCGGCCCTTCCTGTTTGGCGTGCGCCATGGCGGGAGTGGGGCGTGGCTGTTTTTGGGGCGGGTGGGGACGCCGGCGGCGTGGAAGGGCGGGGTTGACGGCGGCGCGGCGGAAGGCTCGTCGGCCGGGGCGCCGCAGCCGGGGTGCAGCGGGCCCGGGTTGGTGGTCGAATGATTGAAATTTGAAAAAAAAAAAGACGAGCACAACAGCCTCTCTCCCCACTCTCAGTGCCGGAAGTGGCGCACCCCCGTCGTGACCAGCGCCACCCCGTACTGGTCGCAGCAGGCGATCGCGTCCTCATCCCGCAGGGACCCGCCCGGGTGGGCGATGGCCGCCACGCCGGCCTTGCAGGCCAGCTCCACCGAGTCATTCCAAGAGAAGGGGAAAAACGCGTCGGACGCGAGGACGGCCCCCCTTGCCTCGGCGCCCGCCTTCTCCAGCGCGATCTCCACCGACTTCACCCGGTTGGGCTGGCCGGACCCCATGCCCAGCAGCTTGCCGCCGACCGCCACGGAGATGGCGTTGGACTTGACGTGCTTGGCCACCGTCCAGGCGAAGCGGAGGTCGGCCAGCTGGGCGGGCGTGGGCTGGGCCTTGGAGACGACCGTGAATTCGACGCCCCGCCCGGCATCGCCCGCCAGGGCGTCCGCCTCCTGGAGCAGCCACCCGCCCCCGACCTGGCGCAGGGAGCGGCCCCCGGGAGCCCGGGGCGGGGCCTCCAGGATGCGCAAGGCTTTCGACTTGCCCTGCAGTTTGGCCAACCCGCCAGGCGTGTACCCGGGCGCGATGACAATCTCATAAAACATGCGCGTCTCGCCATCCGTGGGGGACCGGAACTCCCGGATCTCGGCCGCCAGGTCCTCGTCGACGACCCGGTTGAAGGCGACGATGCCGCCAAAGGCGGAGATGGGGTCGGCGAGGACGGCCAGGCGGTAGGCCTCCTTCAAGTCCTCCCGGACGGCAGCCCCGCACGGGTTGGTGTGCTTGACGATCACGCATGCCGGGCCGGCCAGGTCGCAGACGGTGCCGTACGCCGCGTCCGCGTCCAGGTAGTTGTTGTAGGACATCTGACGAGGTTTGAGAGGGGGAGGGGAAAGGGTGAGCGAAAAAGATGTGGCGCCGCGCGTTTTCCGTCCCCCTCCCCATCCACATAAATATATTTATTTTTCTCTCACTCTCTCCTCCTACCTCTTTTCCGTGGTGCTGCACCGCCCGGGCGACGCCGCCCTTGCCCGCCTCCGCCAGCGAGTCATCCACATAGAACGCCGCCCCCTGGTGCGGGTTCTCGCCGTACCGCAGGGGCGCCGCCAGCGTCATCGGCACCGCCATGGCCGGCGGCGGCGAGATGGAGGAGGAGGGGGCGGAGGCTGCACTGCCGACCTGGCCCCACAGCCACTCGGCGACCGTCGCGTCGTAACAGGCCGTGTGCGCGAACGCCTTCCACGCCAGGCGGGCCCGCATGGCCAGGGCGGCCTCGGCATCGCCGCTGCTCCCAGCGCCCAGGCTCTCCAGCAGGGCCGGGTAGTCCGCCGGGTCGACGACGACGGAGACGGAGCCGTGGTTTTTGGCGGCCGCCCGGATCATGGCGGGGCCGCCGATGTCAATGTTCTCCACGCCCTCCTCAAAGCTCGCAGGTTTGGCCTCACTCGTCACCGTCTCCCGAAACGGATACAAGTTGACGACCACGACGTCGATGGGCGCGATGCCGGCGCTCGCGATGGCGGCCATGTGGGATGCGTCCCCTCGGATGGCGAGGATGCCGCCGTGGACGGCCGGGTGGAGGGTCTTGACCCGCCCCGACAGCATTTCTGGGAAGCCTGTGAGCTCATCCACGCGGGTGACGGCCAGGCCGGCACCCTCCAGGGTGGAGGCGGAGCCGCCCGTGGAGACGAGCTCGAAGCCGAGGGCGGAGAGGCCCTGCAACGGGAGAGATGACAGTTGGGATGGGATTGGAATGATGAGTGATGAGGGTTTTGGTTTTGAGAGGGGTTCAGGTTGAGAGACAAGACAGCCATTTGTGCCCTCTCTCTTCCCTATCCGTCTCTTCCCTCCATACCTTGGCCAGGTCGACGATTTCACGCTTGTCCGAGACGGAGATGAGGGCCTTCTTGCCGGAGGCTGGGAGAGCGTGGAGGAGTGAGCATTTTGTTTTTCTCTCCAGGCGCGCGAGCACGCTGCTGGTTGTGGTTGAGCATCGGCGGCCGCCCGATGCCGGCCCCTCTCTCTCTCTCTCCATCGCGATCTCCATTCCACTTCATTCATACGCCAGTCACGCACCTGCAGACACAGCCATGCTGGCTCGCTGGTGGTGGGAGGGGCGGTGCGGGGCGGGGGTAGACAGGCCGGCCGGGCGGCGAGGGGGGAGGACGAGCGCGGAGGCGACGACGGCCCGCGTCAGGCGAGCGCAAAACGGGGCGCGGGCGAGCGAGGCCGCGGCGGCGCAGTTGGATGAGGTGCGAGCCTGGGTGACCGCCTGGCGCAGGGCGCCTGGTGTGGGGGCCATATACAGGGCAGAAGGGGAGGGGCGGAGGAGACGGAGGCGCTGACGGGTTTTTTGAGAAGTGGCTGGGTTCAGCAGGTCGGCCACTCTCGCGTTTCCGTCTCCCTCTCCCGCCTCGCCCTGCCCATGGTATTTGGCCGCGGCCGGCCACCCCACGCACCCGCCGACCCCTCGACCGTCGACCCGTCCGTCCTCAAGTCCGCGCGGGCCTCCTGCCACGCGGCCCGGGACGCGTGGGTGAGCTGTGCCGAGGGTGCGGGTGCCGCGCCGCTGACGCCCGCCCAAGTCGCGGCGGGCGAGAAGGTGGCCGTCCCGCCAGCCTGCACGCGCAGCCGGGCCGCCTTTGAGGCCGCCTGCAGCAAGTCGTGGGTGAGTATCAAGAGGAGGCCGGGAGGCGAGAGAGGCGCGCGCATTTTTGCGCCCCTTTTTGCCCCTTCGCTCCACACACCGACCTTCTTCTCTCATCATTTTTTTTTTTTTTCATCACTTTCTTCTGAACCCCTCAGGTCCACCACTTTGACGCGCTCCGCATCAAGGAGGCCGAGTATAACCGCCGGGTCCAGGCCGGCATCGACGCGGCGGCCGCTCGGAAAGCGAGCGGGGTCTTAGCAGGGCAGGCGCAAGGAGGAAAGGCGGCGAGGGCGGCTCCCGCCGCGCCACCGCCGCGGCCTGGTGCCTGAAAGAAAAAGAGAAATAGGAGGGAGGAGGCACTGACGCGAGGCACGCGCCCCACCCTTTCAAACGATGTCTGACGGGTACAGGCGGGGCCGGTCCCGGTCGCCCCCGCCCCCAACCCACCGGCGCGGAGAGGAAGGAGGCGGCGGCGGCGACTGGCGCGACCGGTTGCCAGCAGGCCGCGGTGACGACCGCGGTGGCCCGCCCCGCCGGCGCTCCCGCTCCCGCTCCGCCGACCGCGGCGTCGGGGGCGGCGGCGGCGGCCCTTACTACCGCCGCTCCCGGTCCCGGTCGCCGGCCGGCTGGCGGCGGCGGTCCCGGTCGCCCGGCAGTGGTGCGGACCGGCGGCGTGGTGGCGGCGGCGGCGGCGACGGAGACGAGCGGCGGCCACCCCCACCGCCACCTCCCTCCTCCCTCCCACCCCCGCCCCCGCCCCTGTCCCTGGACGCCGAGCCCACGGCCGACGAGCTGCTCGCCATGGCGGCCTTCGCCCTGCCCGGCGGCTTCGGGACGACCGCGGGCGCGCACGTGGACGACCCGGCCGCCAACGCGGGCGGGGTGGGGCTGGCCAGAAAGAAGCGCAAGGCCCGCCAGTACATGAACCGGACGGAGGGCTTCAACGTGTTCCTGCCCGCGGAGACGTCGGACGGGCGCAACGTGCGGCGCAAGGATTGAATGTGTTTGAAAGGAAGAAATAGCACTCAACATAAGACACACACACACAAGAGCCCACCTCATTTCCTATGGCCACCCCCGTCCCCTACCCGTTCTCTCTCACTCCTCTCCGCCCGTCTCCCAGGACGACGACCCGCCGGACGAGGAGGTGGCGCTGTCCTCCGAACTCCGGCCGTCGCTGCCGGGCCGGGGGTCCCCAAACCGGCCCCGCAGGCGGGCCAGGAGGCCTTGCGGCCCCGTGACCGCGAGGCTGGTTGCCTGGACGCGGGCTCCAAAGTGGGCCTGGCCCCAATACCCGGGGGGCCAGTACCCGCCGTCCCGGCCCCCATCCCGCCCGCTCATCGCGACGTCCAGCGCGGCCATGACCGCCCGCGCCCGGCGCTCGCTCTCGTCGTCGTCCCGGGGGCGCGGGCGGGGTGCCGCCCCCTGGGCCTCACTGGCGGCCCCGCGCGTGCGGCGGGCGGGCGCCTCTTCCTCGACCGCCCGCCGGAGCGCCGCGACCGCGGCCTCCAGGCGCGGGGAGTTCCGAATCTCGGGCAGCCACACCTCGACCGGTGCAAATGTGTCGGGCTGCGCGGGGCCGCCCGCTCCGGCCGCCGCCGCCCGGACTTCGACCGCCCGCTCCGCCCGCCGGAGCAGGTTCACAGCGGGGGCCTCGACGGGCGTGCCGGCCGCCACCCGGGCAGCGGCGGCGGCGGCCTCTCGGGCTTCCACTCGGGCGGCCACCCGGGCACCGTCTTCATCGTCTCTGTCGCCGCCGTCGGCGGCGGCGGGGCGGCCCGGGCGTCCGCCAGCAGGGCCGCCACCCGCCGCGCGCCGGCCCCCGCCCCCGCCGCCTCCCGTCATGAGGTTGAGCATGTCCGCGAACGCCGCGGTCGCGGCGTTGGCGCCCGGAGGCGCACGGGCCAAGCCGACACCGCCCTCGGGCGCGACCTCCATGAGCGCTTCTGCCAAGGCCGCGCCCAAATCAAAGGGCGCGCCGCCACCGCCGTGGAGCGGCCGGCCGCCCCTGCCCCCACCGCCGCCTGGGAAGGCGCCCGCGCCCATGCGAATGCCCGCCACGCCCGCACCCGCACCCGCACCCGCACCCGTGCCCGCACCGCCGCCACCGCCGCCACCAGTAGCCCGCCCTCCCGCGCCGGCCGCCGCGGGGCGGGCCTCCCCCGCCTCCAGCGCCGCCCGGCATACGGGGCAGGTGTGGTGGGACTCCAGCCAGGGTGACAGGCAGGTCTCCCAGTGGAAAGCGTGGCCGCAGGCGGGCAGGGCCGCCGCGACGTCGCCGGCCTCAAAGGCGGCCAGGCAGATGGGGCAGTCGTCCCCGGCGGCGGGCCCCTTGGCCGCGTCCTGGGCGGTGGAGGTGGCGTCACCCGCCTCGCGCGCACGCACGGGGCGGGCCGCCGCCCGCAATGCCTCCACCGCCGCGGCCGCCGTCGGAATGATGGTCGGCACGTGTTCTTCCGCCAGGCGGGCCATGATGGAGCGCATATCCCGGCCTGTGGCGAAGTCGCCCATGGAGATGCTGCGTGTGTGTGGCGAAGGGAGGGTGTGATGAGAGGGCACAGAGAAGAGGGTTTGGCCATAAGGGGGGGGGGGGGGGGGGGGGGGGCGGGCCCGCGGCACGACCCACCCCGGCCGGACAGGCTA
>Ga0315287_10001354_pt1 | contig 22479 bp, 31 predicted proteins | sample YL17G11_0_MG_FD_205037 | JGI IMG/M metagenome (GOLD analysis project Ga0315287, IMG submission 205037) | Sediment microbial communities from Yellowstone Lake, YNP, Wyoming, USA - YL17G11_0 | ecosystem: Environmental > Aquatic > Freshwater > Lake > Sediment | place: USA: Wyoming | collected...
CACTGAAGAGGAGAGCTCGTTTGTGAAGGACTGTGGTAACGAGGTTTTCTTTCACTGCGAGGTTCATGAGGATAGCGTCCTCGAGCTCGTGACGAAGCTCCGGGCGCTCGTTAAGACTCTTCGCAAGACCTACATAGATCTAGACATTGAAGAAGATCCCGCCGTGACCCTATACATCAAGAGTGACGGTGGTGACCTGCACTGTGGTTTCAGCGGCATGGATCATATCCGCAACCTCAAGGCGCGCGTGACGACCGTTGCCGACGGCGTGTGCGCGTCGGCCGCCACCTTGCTTCTCCTGGCCGGTAGGAATCGTCGTATGCTTGAGAATTCATACGTGCTAATTCATCAGATTAGCGCGGATGGAGTCTGGGGGAAGTTTGAGGAACTCAAAGATCATATGCAGAATTTTACAAAAGATATGGAGCGTATGCAGGCGGTTTATGAGGCTGAGACGACCATTCCCATCCGAAAGTTGAATAAAATTTTAAAAAAGGATCTGTACTTGGATGCTGATCAGTGCCTAAGGTACGGTCTTGTCGACGAGGTCATCAAGCCTCCTTCTTGGGCTCGGGGGTCGATGGCCGAACAATAGGCTCAGGGTCGGCCGTGGCCTCCTGGACCTCATCCTCATAGTCCTCCTCCACGGGGTCTTCGGGCTGGGCCTTGAACCGAAGACTGAAGCGCTTGTAGAGCATCCAGGCCGCGACACAAAGAAGAGCAATAGCAACAGCGGTAATAAGCATGTCCATTACTAGGAAATCATGTTTTTTGTACAAGACCCTAACGCGGTCCTGTCCAAAAGACCAAAACCATGACTGTCGCACTGGAGCAGGCCTGGGAGGCGTTCGATCAACTGCGCGCCCCACTCGAGAAGTGCACGCCTGATCGCGCCGACTGGGAGTGCGTGTGCGGAGGCCTGAGGCTTCTTAACGAAGATGGCCTGCCAACGTGTCGTGAGTGTGGACGGGCCGATTACTCGTACGTGTCGGACGAGCCCGAATGGCGTGGGGGCTCTGGAGAAGACGGCGTCTCGTGCGATCCTTCGCGCGTGGGCGCCCCCTCGAACTTGGACCATTTTAGTGCCGCGTGGAACACAGGTACAATCATGACGGTCCGGGCCTCTGCAAGCTCGAGCCTAAAGCGCCTCGCGAGAATAAACTTCCACACGTCTATGAATCACAAGGACCGGAGTCTCTTTCATTCGTACGCGGAGATGGACCGTGTAGGTAAACAGATTCTCAAGCTCCCCGACAACGTCATGTACGCCGCTAAAATCAAGTACAAGTATTTCAGTGAGCAAACCCTGACACGCGGTGCGATCCGAGTCGGCGTCAAGGCGAACTGCATCTTCCAGGCTTGCCGGGATTTCAACGTGGCCCGTACGACACAAGAGATTGCCGCGGCGTTCGAGATTCCCGTGCGTGACATGGCCCGAACGACCGAGATTTTCCTGGTTCAGGTGCCCGAGGCGCGTGTGGCCGTGACGACACCCGCTGATTTGATTCCACGCTTTTGGAACGACCTGACGTGCGTGCCCGAAGCGGAGAGAGGCCGCCTCAAGATGCGCACCGTGACCTTGTGCAAAAAGCTAGAGGACTCGGCGGGCCTGCAGGGCCGCACGCCCAAGGCGGTGGCGTGTGCTGTAATATGGACTATACTCAAGGAGCGTGGTGTGATCACAAAAGCGGATCTGTGCAAGATTTGTGACGTTTCAGTTCCTACTCTGACCAAGTTAGAGGCGATAGTAAGCAAGGACTTAAAAGCCTTGACCTAATGTCTTATAATGAGCCAGCCCGTCGTACTCTTCGTCAGCACCCCATGCTACGGGGGCGTTTGTCTCGCGGCCTACGCAGAGTCCATGCTCCGTCTCCAGCGTCTGTGTGCGCAGCGCGGCATACAGATGATGCTCGACACGACCGAGAATGAATCACTCGTTCACCGCGCCCGCAACCTGGCGGTCGCCCGTTTCATGCAGAAGACCAAGGCGACCCACTTTCTGTTTGTGGACGCCGATGTTCATTTCGACCCCGAGTCAGTCATGCGTCTGATTGACTCGGGTCACGAGATTGCGGTGGCGTGCTACCCTAAAAAGTGCATCATGTGGGACCAGGTGGATGCGGCCTACAAGGCGGGCGACCCGACCCGTGACCCGAATAAGATTGGCTCGAGTCTCGTGATGAATTTCAAGTACGCGAATACTCCCGTGCTCAACGGATTCACCGAGGTCTTGGACGGGCCTACGGGTTTCATGCTCATCAAGCGTCACGTGTTCGAGAAGATGGAGGCGCGGTACCCGGAGCTCATGTGCCAGAACGACCACCAGAACCGTGATCTAGAGACGTATCACGCAGCATTTGACTGTATGATCGATCCGGAATCTCGGCGGTACCTCTCGGAGGACTACGCCTTTTGCAGACGCTGGCAGCAGATGGATGGAAAGATTTTCGCCGACGTCACGACGACCCTAGGTCACGTGGGTAACATCCGGTTTCACGGGGTGATGGACGAGCGGCTGAAGTAATTGCGTGCGTACCACGCGTTCACGCCCGTCGCCTCGCACGCGAGGTGGAACGCCGCCCCGCTCACAAACACAGCGGGCACGGGGCCCATGAACCGGCTCACAATCATGAAAATAAGAACAAGGAGCGCGCCGACAACGACCGCCTCGAGTGTGAGGAGCGCCAATGATTTCATAGTTAAAAGGTTCCGACATTTTATTTATAATGTCCGTGATCCACATATGTGCAGTCACGCGAAACAAGTCTATTAGCGCGACGACCCTTCACACTATGATGAATATCCATATGATCTGTATGATGAAGGGAAAGCACCTGGACATTTCTTTCGTGAATGATCGGGCCGGTCTTCCGAAGCTCATCAAGTCGGGTGAGCGCATCATCTGGCTCGAGTACGGGACGAACCTTGACGACAAGTCGATCCACAAGGCGATCGATCCGTTCGACAAGGGTATGCAGGTCCTGGTATTTCCGGCTGTCCTGGAGGGGATCAATTGGGACCGATTTGCGAAAAAGACGAAGGAGGGGTCCACCGAGGGGGCCTGCCAGCGCGGCCTCGAGTTTGACACCGAGGTGGGCAAGAAATTGGCCGAGTCTCTTTACGAGGTCAAGAGCACCACCGCACGTGTGTGGGCTATGGACGCCAAACCAGTCGACAAAAAACTACGCGGGGACAAAATCCCAGTAAAGCTCCCTCTCGATGAAACGATGTTTTGTACACTGCAGGGGCTTGGCATCAAGGTGGGTGCAGTAACATCCGCAACAGTCATCTGTCACTTTGTACACGAGTGCGTCGGAAATATCCTCGAGACGTCCGGTGTGGAGCTGAGGCCTTAGAGACCGAGACGGGGTCGGAGGCCCCGAGTCGTGATCACCCGGACTTAGAGACACGGCCCCCTAACAAAATATGCAACAGGCTGTAAAGGCCTATATACAACAGTCGTGGGAATCGGTAGATGCTGACCGATTCCCAGGACCGCAGCCCGTCTCAATAGAGCGACGGCACTTTGTAGAGTTTAAAAAAAGAGAATATCTCGTCTGTGAAAAGACTGATGGGGTGCGACACATGCTCGTGAGCTGCGAGCACGAGGGCCGCCGCGTCACCGTACTCGTGAACCGTGCGTTCGCCATGACGCCTGTCAGTACCATGATTCCACGGGGGACCATACTCGATGGCGAGCTCGTGGAGCTCAAGGCTGGTGGAAAACCCATATTTCTCGTGTACGACTCGGTCGTCGTCAAGGGTGTGGATGTGCGGCGGCAGCCCCTCACGGCTCGGCTAGAGGCGGCGCGCGGCCTGCTCAAGAGCGTTGTGCGATCGACAAAAGACCCGTTTGATATTCGAATCAAAACGATGATTCCGCTCAGGGACTTTGCAACCGGGTTGCCGCCCCTCGACTCGTTCCCGTGGGTCACGGATGGTCTGGTGTTCACACCCGTACCAGACCCCATCCGCATGGGGACGCATGAGACGCTATTCAAATGGAAGCCCCGCGATCGTATAACCATAGACTTTTTAGTTCGGAACGGTCGAGAGCTCTTCGTGCAGGATCGCGGGACCGAGTACAAGGAGGCGGAGCTTCACAGGGGGCAAGGGTGTCCATACCCGGACGGATCGATCCTCGAGTGCGGATACGGCGATCTGGGATGGGAAGTGGAGAAGATCCGGACCGATAAGACGTATCCAAATAATCGTCGGACTTACTTTCGAACCTTGGTGAACATCCGAGAGAATATTCAGTTGGCCGAGTTTGCTGTCTGTACATAGCCATGTAGAACTGCCCTCTGAGCGGAGGCTCGTTTAATTCATGAATAGAGTCATCGTCCTTTATCACCCACTTGTCTCCGTGTCGCACCGCGACAGCATAGTGTCCACCGCGCATCATCCCCGCGTGCAGCACGACCGCGAACAGACGGCGCCCTTCGAATATTTCAGGCAGGATCACGGTCGACCTGGACCCGTAGACCCCGAACGTAAAGCTGACCACGGCGGGCCACTCTATGACGCGTTGGCATACCGCCGCCACGTGGTGAGTCCGCCCCCTGTCGTCTGTGTATCCGGGAAGGGCTGTGTGTTTGGCGCGGCGGGCCAAAAGCTCTTCAAGCGTAACCTCACCCGACTCACCGGTCGTGGGGAACATCACGGACACAAAGTCATCGGTTCGGGTCGATCTTCCACCGGGGTAGACGGTCTCCTGCTCCTCCCGACCAGTGAAAATTCTTATTTTTAAAGTTTTTTCAAAAATATCAATCAAGTTGAGGATAACCTCTTGGGCATCGTGTTGACCTGTACCGGCAAAGTGTGGAAAACGTGTCGTGAAGGCACGGTGCAAGGGCCGCGGATCAGGGACACCAGACCATATTTGTCTGACCAGCTTGCTAAACTCTCGAGTCACTTCACAAGGCCCCTTGTAGTCGGACTTTGCCAAGAGGGGTACGTGCGCCAGGCACTGTACGGCCGTGTTGAAATAGCAGGTGTTGCCGAGATTCGGCAAACCCTTCATAGCGCCTTAAAACAGAGCCGCTCTTAAACTTTAACATGGAAACCGCGCGCCGCCTCTACGAAGCCTGGGAGCCCCTCATTCGTCGGCACGCCTCTTCCGATCACGTCGAGATTGAAATTCGACTTGGCCGCAAGACGCCCACCAAGTTTGACACGAACGTCGGCCGTGAGGCTTTTCAGAAAATCCTCACGGCGCTGGATACCTATCAGGGCTGGGAGTCGCGGAGTCAAAAGACGTACTCGGTCTATTACGGTTCTGGAAACAAGCGAATCACCGTGGATGAAGCCACTGATGAGTCGGTTGCGGTGACCAAGACGCGCGTGGCCGTCTCGGACTTTGGCCTGGATGACAGCCCGTTCGACGCCCGTCTTGGGATTTCGACCGAGGTTCCATACGAGCAGGATGACGAGGAGATGGCGAGCGTCAAGGAGAAGCGCCGCTGGTCATTTGTCCGCAAGAACCTTTCGATAGATCTGTCTCAAATCAAGGGGGACCCGGATGACCCCGACTCGGATGAGGACACCACGTGGCACGTCGAGTTGGAGATTATCAACCCGCGTGATATTGGCGACGCCAACAAGCTTTTCGCAATCCTTTACAAAATTTTCGATATTCTAAAGTGCGTCTAGCGCTCGGCCCGAGCCGCTGCGCGACGATTCTTGTTCTTCTGATTCAGGGACGTCCGGTACGCCACGAGGTTCCGGTAGTTTGCCGCACCAAACGCCGACCTGCGAGCGGCCAGCCACTCCTGACGCGCCTTGGCCGTCTTCAAGCTGTTCAGTTGGGCCTTGGCGCTGTTGACGTTCAGAGGTTTGTTTGGCGACGCGGTGTAATTCATCCAGTTCTGGTAGAATCGGTCGTTCAGACCCTTGTTGGCGAGGTAGGACCACGAGTAGCGATTGGAGGGGCCTATGTTCAGGCCAAGGTTGGCTATGGCGTTCACCAGATTCTCCGCATTGGCGGTTCTCGGTACGGGGTAGTTCTTGTTTTCACGCGGATCTTTCTTGGCGACCTTCACGGGTCCAACCGCCGGGGCGTTGGTGCGCACGGCGGGCTTGGCGCGCTTCTTGCGTTCAGGACCCACACGCTTTGTGCCGATGTTGGGGATATTGGGGCTGCCACGGTTGACAGGGTTCCATGCGGGCACGCGCACTACGAGGCCCGTATTGAGGTTTTCGCGCTCGAATGCAGCGCGCCCACCCGGCGGTAGGCTCGCGTTCAGCCAGGCTTGCATACCACGTCGGACCGCGTCCTTCGTAGGCAGGACCCCCTTGGCGTTGGGGGTCGTACCGAGGCGCACAAGGTGGGTCTTGTAAGCGGAGTGCATGTTCGAAGGGAGCCAGTTAGGTACCCGGACCGCCTCGGCGTACGCCCTGCGTACATTTGACAGCTGTGCGTTCATGCTCTGGGCCCGCTTGAAATTCCGGGCAGCCTTTTCGATCGTGGGCTTGAGCGGACGGCCACGCGCACCCTTGGGCAGGTTCTTTATCAAGGCCACGAACTTGTTGACCTGGGCCGAGTTTGCGTTGCCGAGCATTTCCTGTGCCATAAGCGTGTACTCCAGATTCTTGGCGAAATTGTTATTAGAATTCACAGACGACACGGACCGGGCGGACGTCGCCGGCTCGTTGGCCCGACCAGCCACGGCCTCGTTACGCGCCTCTTCCTGCATCTGGCGCTTGGCTCCCATAAGGTAGTTGAACTTGGCGCCGCGATTCACTTTTTCATACTCATCCAGTTTGAAGGAGTTGAGCATGCCTCGGGCGATCGCCGCCTGCTCGTCCGGCTTGAGCGTGACCCACTGACGAATGCGCGCCCCGCGCTTCACGCGACCGTTCGCCATCAGGGTCACCGGAACGCCGTTGATTTCGGTATTTGGGGCGTTCGTATAGGGCTTGAGAAATTTAGAAATAAGCTCGGCGATTTTCGCGAGCGACTGGCGCTCGCTCACTTCCGCAATGCCAATATTACGCGCAATCTGGACGAGTTCTGGGCGCGTGTACCGGTCGTACTGACGGCCGTTGATACGAACCGTCCCCTTGGCGTTGTAATTCATCCAGTGTGTAGGTTTTTTCCAGTTGCCGGTGGGCTCGTTGGCCGGACCTGCGGCGCCGTTGGGCGTCCTAGGGATGCGGAACAGGTTCCGCACCGAGTTGGGAATGGCTACGCCCGCCTTTTTGTACGCCGCCGCGACCGTCTTGCGCGACGCCGCGATACCCTTGGGCATCTGGTAAAAGTAAGGGCGACCCCCGGGACCAGGCTTGACGTAGTAGCCCTCCTTGGTGGAGGTCCAATTGGGGGCGCGCCGCCCCTCCGTCTTGGGTGGAAGCGCCTCCGTGCCCGTGATGGCGAAGAGGTTGCGGACCCTTTGTGGAATCGGAACGCCTGCATCAGCATACGCCCTGATCATTTTGGGCTTGACGAGCTTGAGGTTCGCCACCATGGGGTAGAAGCGCGGCTTGCCGTTCGCACCGGGCCTAACGTAAAACCCCTCACGATCGTTGTTCCAACCCATCGCCTGGGAGTAGCGCTCAGCGCCCTGGGCCCGCTTCTTGGCGAGGTTCTTGCGCGCGGGTTTGGGGATGTTCGGCGCGCGATTGTAGTCGCGCCCCCCTCCAAAATTTCTCCCGTACTTGAACACCTTGAACTTGTCCACGAGGTACTTTCCAAAAATCTGTTGTAGAATTTCAGAGGTGGCGCCCACTTCCTCGAGGCTCTTGAGCCCCTGCGTCAAAATCACGCCATTCGTGTAAATGATGAGGCTGGCTCGCGGATCAGACCACTTGATGTATGCGCCGGGCATGAGCTCGGGCTCATATTGCACCTTGGGGATCTTCGAGTTGGGTACACGCCGGACAATCTCCGACACGAGATTATCAAGATTGAACTTGCGGCTGACGTACAGACGCGTGTCAATCTTTACAATCTTTATCGGGGCCTTGATAATGCCCGGGTAGTACGTCTTTTCAAGAAGACGGAGCACGCGCTCGTAGGGTCCCGTGCTGCTAATCTGCATCTTGCCGTTTTCAACATGGCTGACGTAGGCGGTCGAGCTGGGGTTTTTGAAGTCCACCGTGAAGGCCCATCGTTTCACCTTATCTATGTTGGCCGCGCCGAGAGGCCCGCCGGCGCGGTTCTGGAGCTTGCGGACGATGGGCAACTGACCGGTAGCGCTGTAGCCGAGGAGCTCCTTGACGCCCGAGGGAAGGGGCTCCGTCGACAGGTTATGAAAAGGCGCGTCGAGCGAAATGATCGTCGACGTGATGACTGGTTTGGTGAGTGCGTAATCAAAGTTGTTGAATTTGTTTACGAACTCGCTGGGTTTCGGCGCACGCTTGCGCACCCAAGCCGCCTGAATCTTCCGGGCAGCTACGTCCCTGTTCATTATTAGATTGTGGTATTTAAATCCTGGGCCAGATCCATACCGTACACGAACGGCTGGGTCGCCATGGTCGTCTCACGCCACGTGGTTCCTGGTCGCACCTCGAGCTGCCGCGAGCTGAAGGGCCCTGCGTAAAAGTCGGGGTTGAACCTCGGCCGCCCCAGATTGTTCGCTTGACAGTGCTGGTTGAATGCCGTGACGAACATCTTCTGCGGGCAGCACAGGTTCGGCCCGTACACGACATTCTCCGAGGCCAGAAAGTGCTGGAGGGTATTCGTCACCATCGCCACCTGCGTCTGGATCTCGACAAAGTACTTTGGCAGGACGTTCCAGATGTCCTGATCCGAGAAGCGCTGGGCGTAGTCGAGGTACGCGCGCACGCACTTGCACAGAATGATTGACATCTCGGAATCGAGCTTGTCATCCAGGTGGGGATCGGCCTCCGCCACCTGACGCCCAAAGTTCCATGTCACGAGGCGACGCAGCACGGAGCCCGAATTGTCGCGCCAGTTGGGCACCTCGTTACCGGCCAGAATTCCCGGAACCTTCCATGTCAGACTCTGCGCCGTCTTGTTCTTACGGGCGATGCTCATGTCCTCGCCGCTGACGAGAGACTGGAACTCGGCCTGCTCAAGGGCCATGTCGCCCTTGATCTCGGGTGCGATGAACATGAACCCGTCATAGATCGACTCGAGACCAAACTTCTTCTCAATGTTGTTGCTGAGTGTCCGGACATCCTGACCTTCGTAAAACTTTTTACAAATTTTTGTAATAATTGTAGACTTGCCCGAGCGAGCGATACCCTTGAGGAAGGGGATCACCTGCCACGAGTCCATGTCATTCAGGTCGAAGCACAAGCGGCCACAGAAGACGTAGAGCCACTTGCAGACATCCTTGCTGAATCCCTGGTAATTCATGACGGACTGCATGTGGGGTGTGGGGATGTCGTACCAATCGCGTGTGTCGATCGCGTCCATGTCAAAGTCCTGATCGAAATACTTGGAGCTGACTATGGTCGGGTCGAGGTGCTTGAAGTTTTCGCTCGTGTACTCGTAGAACCGAGTGGCATACCGGCCCTCCTTTTCATCAAGGAACTTTCCGACGAAGATACCGTTACGGAAGGACCACACGGCCCTGTTCTTTTTGATCTGAGGAAACTGCAGATCGCGGCAGTTGGTCAAGTGGCGGATCGTATCAGTCACGATGGAACCCTTACTGGTCATGTGCTTCCACATGTCATACTTCTCCTCCTTTTGCGAGTAGTAATAGACAAAGTCCTTGATCTCCATGACGGGCTTCCACGCTTTGGTCAGGTGGCCATCCTCGGTCGCAATCTGCTTGCAGCAGTAGTCGCCGTAGCGGCGCATCTTGAGCTTGTAGGCCTGGTCGAGTAGGTACAGCAGGAACTTCTGGAACGAGCTGGTATCCTCCTTTTCCGTGGAGGGGTCGCCCAGACCCATGGTCTGGCACCTGAAAATCTGGGACTCCATGTCACCCTTGATCGGCACGTACGTGGGGTGGTTGATTCGCTCGTAGGTTCGAACCCAACGGAAAATCATCTCGTACGTGTCGTCCACGGTCTCGATGAGGCGTGTGACGCGCTGGCCGAGCCGAAACTCCAGACCAGTGACGTCAGTGCTTGCATCATCGCGGATGCCGAGCTCCCCGGCACGATGGTAAACGTCGGACAGAATTGTGACAAAATTCCGCCGCTGGTTACCGATCGTATCAATATTTACATTTTGAATTTGGCCATCTTCAAAGCCGAAGATTTGGGCACCGTTGACCCACGGGACGTACTTGTCCCCCTTGACGTTCAGACACATATGATCCTCGAGCTTCGTCACAAAGGCGTTGAGCCGCTCGGCGTTCATATTGACGATGTCCGAATGGTGGAGTTCCATTCGGATCTCGTTTGTTTTTTCAGGAGTCGCGTGGTCGATCGTCTGCACGCGCTCCATTTCTAAGTTAGCGTCACATATTTTTAAGCGGGGGCGAGCGTCCCCACATGAATGGGCTTGGTCAGGACACTCAGAATCTTAATCAGAATTTTGTTCTGCATCTCCAGGGCCACCTTGACCCCGACCATGGCGCTGGCGACCGTCTCACCCTCCTCGGTCGTGAACATCTGGCCCAGGGCGTCCAGGAGGTCACCACCGTCATCCATCTCCATCTCCATCTCCTCGTCAAAATCCATCTCCTCATCCTCGGGCACGTCTTCGATATCGGGCTTGGCGGACATTTGAAATTATCAGAGAGTTTTGTTTTAGTTTTTAGGCGCGGGCGCTTACAGGGGCAGGCCCTTGCTGACCATGGCGTTCTTGAGGGTACGGTAAGCGTTAGCCAGCTGGGCGTTGGTATTAGCCGCCGCAGCGTTGGCCACCGCAGCGTTGCCAGCCGCCACCGCAGCGCCTCTGTTGTTGGTGGCGTTGGGGCTCTTGGCGGCGTTCAGGGCGGCCCGGGCCGCATTATTATTAGCCTTGGCGGCGTTCGCCTGAGCCTTGGCGTTGACGCTCTGAGCGGCGACGACGTTGGCCTGGGCCGCCGCCACGCCCATGCTCGCGTTGGCCGCCTTGTTGCCAGCGGCCACGGGCACGATGCCATCCTGTACCGCACCAGCCATGGCGCCGGCGTTCGCGGCATTGGTCTTGGCCGCGGTCAACATAGTAGAGTTCATAATTACTCTAGTCCGAGAAATTTTCCCAGGGCGCGTCAGTGATCGGTCCCAAATTTTTTTCTCGGGCCATAGTACAAATGGCCGGTGGACTTATGCAGCTCGTTGCTTATGGCGCTCAGGATGTGTACCTGACTGGGCAGCCCAAGGTTACCTTCTTCCAGGCAGTGTACAAGCGCCACACCAACTTCGCGATGGAGAACATCCAGCAGACGGTGAACGGCACGGCGACCCCCTCGGGCCGCGTGTCCGTGACCATCGCCCGCAACGGCGACCTGGTCGGCAACATGTACGTGTCCCTGCTGCCGGCGGCGGCTAACGTGGCGTCCGACAACTCGTCGGCCGACACCTGCTGGATCGCCGAGCGCGCCATCGCGGCTCTGGAGCTGACCATTGGTGGCCAGCGCATCGACAAGCACTACCAGACCTGGTGGCGCCTGTACGCCGAGACCTTCCTCGGCGAGTCGGACAAGATCAACTACGGCAAGATGACGTCGAGCCCGGTGTCCAGCATCAACACGACCAACACCCCCCGCGTGTACCTGCCCCTGATCTTCTTCTTCAACCGCAACCCGGGTCTGTACCTGCCGCTGATTGCCCTGCAGTACCACGAGGTGCGCCTGGACTTCGACCTGACCACGTACTACAGCAACTACTTCACGACCGACTTCCAGGTCTGGGCCAACTACGTGTACCTGGACACTGAGGAGCGCCGCCGCTTCGCCCAGAAGGGCCACGAGTACCTGATCGAGCAGGTCCAGCACACCGGCGGCGACTCGATCGCCACCGTGAACGACTCCGCTCAGCTGGTCCGCCTGTCCTTCAACCACCCGGTGAAGGAGCTGATCTGGTGCTACGCCAACGCCACCGCCACGGTGGTGAACAGCATGTGGAACTTCTCCACGGCGACGGCCAACGTGAACGTGACGGTGAGCCCGCTGGCGTCCACCGGCGCGACCCTGCTGCCCCACGAGGTGGGCTGCCCTCACCTGGTGTCCAACGTGTCCGGCGTGTCCAACGTGTTCTGGGTTGAGGAGGGTGTCCGCGCCGCCGGCGCCGCTGGCTACGAGGTGGGTCCGCTGAACCAGTTCAAGCTGATCCTGAACGGCCAGGACCGCTTCAAGGAGCAGATCGGCAAGTACTTCAACCAGTACCAGCCGTATGTGTACCACACCGGCGTGCCCTACCCGGGCATCTACGTGTACTCCTTCGCGCTGCAGCCGGAGGAGCACCAGCCGACCGGCACCTGCAACTTCTCGCGCATTGACAACGCTCAGGTGTCCGTGGCGCTGAAGAACGGCTCGCAGGCGACCCTGCAGAAGCTGTTCGCGGTGAACTACAACATCCTGAGAATCCAGAGTGGGATGGGCGGCCTCAGCTTTAGTAACTGATAGATTACTAAGATCGGGGCCAAAAAGCAGCTGGCGGAGGGTTTGCATCCTCCGAAAACCCATTGGCTGCTAGTCGGGGGGAAGGATCTATGGTCCCGACTCCGGCGAGACACCTTGTTGTTCGGGAACCCCCTTAGAGCCTTGCGTACTAAACGTCGTGGGAAACCACTACGCGGCGGAGAGCAGAACTCCGGTACAGTAATAATCGCAAGGATTGGGCAATCCGCATGGTGACTTTCTACACGGAGAGAGCAGTGGCTCCCCGCAGGAAAGGCCGTCAGAGACTGAACGGGTGTCGGTCGGGTGCACATGGTGCCCCGGCTTAAGATACAGTCCACTCCCCTAGGGAAACTTAGGGGGGAGAAGGCGCATTCTCCAACTAGAGAACTACGGCATCTGCCTGCGAAACGCGAAATCAAAAAGAGGGCTCCGGCCCCAAGAACGTTCAAGGTTCTTGGGGTTGAAACTTAAAGAAAATCTTACTATAATAGTAAGATGGAGGCGCCAAAGCTCAAAAAGTGTTCTTGTACACGCGCACCCCAGCCACTGGATCAATTTTTGGATAAAAATGGAAAAGAGGTGGCGACATGTCTCAAGTGTCGTACGAAAGCGAAAAAATATGACCAAAAGCCCGAGAGACGGGAATATCATAATGAGCTTCAGCGCGAAAAAAAGTACTATGTCGAGTGGAGAGCCAGGCAGACGGAAGAACGTCCGGGGGAGTACAGAGCGCACAATAACCAAATACAAGCTCTGTGGAGAGCCGAAAACGCCGAGCATCTCGCCAGATGGTACCGTACGAATGTAAATCCTCGCCTGGACGCCCTCAAGCGCGCAGCCGCGACACGTGGAATCGACTGGCACCTGACCGATGATGAAGCCAAGGCGATGCTTGTACTTCCGTGCGTCTATTGTGGCCACCTGGATCTTGAAACGCGTGTGAACGGTATAGACCGACTCGATTCATCCAAGGGTTACAAGACGGAGAATTGCCGCCCGTGCTGCAAGAATTGCAACTACATGAAGGGGACCTTCGATCCCAAGACGTTCATAGCATGGGCCAAGCGTATCGCCACCTGTACGGCGGAATTCCCAGACGTGCCTACGTGTGAAGATCACAAGAAGATTCACAGAGCTCCAAAGACAGAACCGGAAACTCAAACCACTCAAGCCCCATCCCCAGATCCACAGACTCTATAGGAAACGCCAAAAGGACATCCACATCTATGAACTCGGCCATTTCTTCATCATCCCCGCAGAACAGATTCTTGGCCCGAATCCGTGCTGCCCACGCGTCGTCGAGCTGTATCAGAGACGTCTTTTTACGAAAAGAAATCTGGAGAGTCCGGTCGTCACAGTCTTCACTGGCGCAGTGCTCTGATGCGAACGTATATGGCGCCAGATACGTCATCCTATAGAGCTTCTTCTCTAGTTCTTTCTTATTGTAAAGAGCCTGGCACAGTTCCATACCCTCTTTGTATTGCGCGTCAGTCAGCGACTCCTTGACCGAGTCGATAAAATCAGACACGGAATGCATCTGGTCCTAGACAAAAAACCTCTACAGACTTTAAATGCTCATCTGGCTCCTGATCCTTCTATCGCTCGCGCTGCTCGTCAAGACGGTGAGCCCGTACGTGTCGTTCAGCCCTAAGACGCTCTACACGTCCTCCGCGCCCCACTGGATGCGTGACGTGGACCCGGGTCTGAATTTCAGAGTTTCTGACCGCGAATGATGACTTCGTACTCGAACGTACTGGCGCCAAAGTTTTCTTGCAGGCTCCGTGCGCACTCCACGGTATCGAAACCCGGACTACAGCAAAAAACGTCAACATACACGGTCCCGTGCTCGGGGTACGTGTGTGCTGAAAAGTGGCTCTCGGACAGAACGAGAACTCCGGTCGCGCCATGGGGCACGAACTGGTGGAACGATCGCCCTACGACCGAGAACCTGCACTCGTTGGCGACTCGGTCCATACAGGCCTCGAGCTGGGCCACGGTGGTGATTTTCAGGCCCCCCAGGTGTCCGATGAGGTGCTTCATTTATATGTCAAGAGGCCCTCTCCTTTATGGGGTCATGAAGATGGCGCGGAACGTCATGACAGCGAGGGCGGTGGAAAGGGCCAGAAAAAGAGAACCGAACACAATGTTCGGGACGTCCTTGGGGGGTGCGGTACCCGACTTGGAGGTGGTCAGGGGGGTGTTGGCCTGGTAGACGGTCGCAGTACCGAGCGCAAAGTACAAGACCGTCAGAACAAACCCGAACAGTGCAGTTGCAGACAGCTCGGGCATTTATTATGGCTCGACAAAATAAATAGCCTAGAACCGATTGTACTTGGGCGTGTTCAGAACGGTGAAGAACAGGTACAACATGAAAAAGCCGATGATGATGGCGGTGATCGCCTTGATGTTCACGGCCGGGATCTGGCGGCGGCCCGGGTCCAGAAAGTCCTGGATGCCCGTAATCATGAGCAGCACGGCCGCACAGACGTAGATCGCCTTTGCGAGAATCCACGTGTGGAAGCTAGCCGGCTGGATATAGCCGCCACGGGGCTGGTTGAACATGCTCGGGTACGAAGCCATTTATTACTTAAGGAGATTTTTATCTGGTCTATTATGAACTTTACGTACCTGGACCCACGGGAGATATTGGAACGCGTGCTCCAGCCACCTGTCCAACCCCTCGAACCCATACCGTGCGAACTCAATGAAAAGTGGAAAAATTTCGAAAAAGAAATTGGCGAATACAAACTCGAGTGGGCGACGGCTCGCCGCGACCTGGCGATGGCCTCGGCCGAACTTTCGATCAAGCGCGAGGACATTCTACACATGCGCAGCGTCATAGATGGCATGGTGAATACACGTTTAAAGGAGAACCTCGAGAAAGTAGTACAGGAGCACGAGGAGGTGGAGGGCATCGAGACGCTGACGCAGCACTGCAGGGAGCTGATGGGCCAAGTGACGGAGATGGAGAAGGTGCTGAAGGATACGCACGCTGAAAGGTACGCCTCATTTATTTGCTTTGTTTGTATGGAGCGCCCCGTTGACTTGTTCCTGGACCCGTGTGGTCACGTGATGTGCGGGGCCTGTTGGTCGCGCACATTAAACAAGCGCGAGTGCCCTGGGTGTCGCGGGGCCTTGCGAGACGCTAAAAAAATCTTCACGCTCTCGTAACTCAGTTGGTTAGAGTGTTGGTCTTATGAGCAAGGGCCCGAGGGCCCTTCTCCTGTGTGTACCAGAAGCCGCGAGTTCAAGCCTCGCCGAGAGCAGACCCTGTGGCGAAATTGGATATCGTGTGGGACTTCTAGGCGGAAACTCGTTTCTACCCGGTGCCATCCCGAGACTGTGGGTTCGAACCCCACCAGGGCCGCGTAAAATTTCAGAAAATTTCATCCATGTGTATATTGTGGGGCGACCCACACCTGACCTTAGCTCAATTGGTAGAGCGAAAGACTGTAGGCACACCCGCCTGTCCTGGATGTTCAATCATCTTTAGGTCGCTGGTTCGATTCCGGCAGGTCAGACTTGACGGTTCCATAGTATAACGGTTAGTACGGCAGACTCTGACTCTGTAAATGTGTGTTCGATTCACACTGGAACCTCGTGCTCCTGTAACTCAGTTGGTAGAGTGTGAGGCTGTTAGGAGGAGACTCGTCTCTGACACGCGTGACCTCAAAGTCGCAGGTTCGAAACCTGCCGGGGGCGTCTTTTGAAGTGGACTAAATTTCCCACTTAAAAAGACGTTTGTAAAACTAAATAATGAAGGTGCGTATCCCCGCGGCCTTGCGCGAGCAAGTATGGTTGGCCTTTTGCGGGGATCGGCTCTTTAAACACAAGTGCCTCGTCACGTGGTGTGAAAACGTGATGACGCCCTTTAATTTTCACGTTGGACACGAACAACCGGAAAGCAAAGGAGGCGCGACCGACCTGAACAACCTCCGGCCCATATGTGCCAAGTGTAATCTTTCGATGGGTGACGAATATACAATCAGCGAGTTTTCAGCCTTGTCAAGTGCGCGTGATCACCGCCATCTCTGGGAGTGCTTCCGGTTAAAAGAAAACGACGTCTAGGTAATAAGATGGCCGAGATCTTTCGGTTTTACCCAGAGGGCAAGACCCTATTCATCGAGGTCCTCGGCAACGAGTACTTGAAGCGTCAGCCGGCCAATCCAGATGACGCTCAGAAGTTTGCCGAGGGCCTGAAGCCCATCGTGGCACAGGTTGAGGACTTGGTGCGGGCCCAAAATATGCGCGAGGTTCTGATACTGAACCTCAAGGGCGTTGGCCTCGCGTCTCTGAACACGCAGACGACGAGCCAACTCGTGAGTCTTCTGTACACGATAAGATCGGACGACGAGGCCTTCCTGGACCGCGTGGAGATTCAAAACTCGAATCCTCTGTTTGAAATGTTCTACGGACAGGTCAAGCGCAACCTGCCACAGAAACTCGTCGAACTAATTACCTTTGTGAATTGAAAAGTTGCGGACGGTCACGGGGGCCTCACGCCAAAAGGTCTTTGGGTCTGTTTCGTAAAGCTCAAAAAGTCTTTGATTGTCTTCTTGACGGAGAATCTCGGGATCCCGACCCTCCCGGTCCTTGAGGCCGACGGGAAAGTCCTCGAGTAGGACCGTCTTGAGGGCCATCAGCTCCGGTGAATAAAGACAGGCCAATTCGTAGCCTATATCAAGATCAAGCCCGTCTGGTTCGGTCTTGACCCAAAAGTGTTCGCAAATTTCGCCTGAAGAAATACAGTACCCATGGACTACACGCGCCTCTATTTTTTGAGCGGCCAAGTACTTCATGAGTACTGCACAGTGATGGACGACGGTCCCGCCTATTTTATTCAATTTCATACGCTGGGCAATTCTTTTCAAGTCCAGATCCATTGAGAGGGGCCCTGAAAAAAAGGAGGTTCTGTGTACGCGAGGCTCTTGGGCGGGTTTGACCGGGTACCCAAACACAAACATGGACCTCAAGGCTCTCCGCACCCCTACCCACACAGCCCTCGAGCTCGCGGCCGCGCGCGCCAGTACACAGGCCCGGGCGCCACGTCTCGTGCACTCGGCGGTCAAGTCTGCCCGTGTCCTCGAGCCGGTGGCCCGCTCTGAAATATGGAAGCAGTACCACGCGGGCGCTATCCGGGACGGTCACCCTGAGCCCGAGCGCTTTGCTGACGCGGCGGTGCGCGAGCGAACACAGACTCTGCTCAAAAAAGAAAAGCGCTCCAAGGTGGCTTTCCTGAGCGACCCACCCAAGCCGCCCACAGCGGCGATGGAGGCCAGTGGCAAGCCTTCGGCCCGTACCAAGACCGCCGGAGCCAAGTGCCAAGCCAAGACGCTAGAGGGCCGCCAGTGCGGCTTTGCGGCCACCTGCGGCCCCTTTTGCAAAAAGCACGCGCCGAAGGAGCCGCCGCGACCCCCTTTCCAGCTCGTGACCGACGCGCGCCGCTTCACCAACGCCCGCCTCAAGGGCTTTGTGAACGCCAAGCCCTCCGTGGTGAACGAGGTGCTAGGGCCTCCGAACGGCCTCCCTAACGAGTTGATAGAGGCCGAGTGGAAGCTGGTGTTTTCAGACGGCACGCCCGCCACCCTCTTTTACACTCGGACAGACCCTTCGCTGCACGTCTGTGGCGAGGACGTGGGGATCATCGGCCGGGTTCGCCAGCTGCTCGCGCTCTAAAAACTTCTAGCGATGTAATAGAGACATGGACTGGAACTACATATGGGCAGCCCTTTTCATCAACTTTCTCCTTGTCCGCGTCGTCCCTAAAATAGTGACGAAGCCCACAGGTTTCGGACCCGTGGATGACGTCGTCCTTTATCTGAATACCCAGGATGGGTTCCTTCTGAGCTCTAGCCTGGTCCTGGCCCTCGTTATTTACCTGACGCATTACTGGATGGACAGCAGCTCGGTGGACACAGTCGTCAAGAGCCCCCTCGTGTAAGAGTGGTCCCAGGACACTATGCGCTGCTCGTAGCAAGAGGCCATTTTACTGACCAGATCCTCATATACGGGGTGGCCCCACACGAGATCCTTGGTGAATAGAAAATCATCAAAACCTATTGGGCCTAATTTACACTCGACGACGAATGGAGTCTGTACGTACTCCTTGAGTCCCCCATAGTCTGTGATCACGACCGGTTTGTTACGGAGAGCCGCCTCTACGGCCCCCATACCAACCCCCTCAGAGTGTGAGCAATTCACGTAGCAGTGACCCTTGGCATGCACGTTCTCCATTTGCTCGTCGGACAAAAGTCCGTTGATGACCGTCACCTGCGGGTGGTCGATCTGCACGGGGCGCGTACACGTCGCCTTGATGAGCAGCCGCGCCCCAGGGAAGTTCCCCACGGCCCGAATCAGGGCGTTAATATTCTTTCGCGGGTCGGCCACATTCCCGATAGTATAGAAGATGTAGGGTTCCGTCACGAGATTGACACGGGGCGCGGGCGGCGCCTCCGCAAACAGCCGCAGGATCCTCCAGTCACCCACGGGAAATTGTTTCTCTAGGACCCTCTGACAAAATTCAGAAGCCACGTGGAGTGTGTGATACCTGTCGACTAACATGCCATAGGACGGGTGGACCGTCTCGGTTTCGCAAATTGTCATATATATCATCTTTGAGCAATACTTGGCGTACTGGTCAACGATGTCTAGCTGGTCGGCCAACGGCAGAACAAAGGCGAACCCAGTCGTGTATTTTTGGTGTTTGGGAACCTGGCCAAACTCGACGTACTCGCCATCGGGTACGAGGCGGCTGTACCGCTTCGTCACCTGCCCTATACCGGCGAGGGTCGTCGGTCCTATGAAAAGCCACATTAATTAATGAGACTCTTTACCCTTTAGGTCGGCGAGCATCATGCGGCTGGCCAGATCTTCGAAGCTCACCTTCGGACTCCACTTGAGAACCTCACGGGCGCGCGTAGGATCGGCCTGCAGGAGGTCCACCTCAGCCGGTCGGTAAAACTCAGGGTTTACGCGAATCACGAGATTTCCACTGGACCCGTCATAAGCCTCCTCGTCCGCCCCAGTGCTTCGCCATAGGAGGCGCAGACCGACCGCCTTGGCCGCCGCCTTGATGAAGTCCTTGATAGTGTGGGTATGGCCCGTACCGATCACAAAGTCAGACGCGGTGTCCTGTTGGAGCATAAGCCACATCGCCTCGACGTAGTCTTGGGCGTGGCCCCAGTCGCGCCGGGCATCGAGATTGCCGAGCTCGAGGACGGGTGGGTTCGCGTCACCAGCCGCCACCGCGCGCACGTACTTGGCGAGACCGATGGTCGTCTTACGCGTCACGAAATCCTCACCGCGCCGCTCCGACTCGTGGTTGAACAGGATTCCGGTGCACGCGTAGAGGCCGTATGACTCGCGGTAGTTGCGCGTAATCCAGTAGCCGAAAAGTTTCGACACGCCGTACGGGCTACGGGGCCAGAAGGCCGTCTCCTCGTTTTGGGGCGCGGGCGCCTTGCCGAACATTTCAGAAGTGCCCGCCTGATAAAACCGGATCTTCCTCTGAAAACCAGACTGCCGAATAGCCTCGAGGATACGGAGGGTCCCGAGGGCGTCGACGTTGGCCGTGTACTCAGGCTGGTCGAACGAAACCTTGACATGCGACTGGGCTCCTAGGTTGTAAATTTCTAGGCGCTCGAATTGTTCGAAAGAGTTTACGAGTGCAATCATCCGGGCAGTATCGGTCAGGTCGCCGTCAACCACGTGAAAGAACGGATTGGACTTGAGGTGCTCGATGCGCTCGTGTTTCTTCTCAGAGCAGTACCGCGTCAGACCATATACGATATAGCCGCGTTCGAGCAGGAACTCGGCGAGGTAACTCCCATCCTGGCCCGTTACGCCCGTGATGAGTGCCGCGTGCATTAACGGTAAAGAGAGAGGAGTTTTTAACTTGATCATTAATAAAAAAACTCTACAAAGGTAGATGACGTTGGCCAACGTCCTCGCCATGACTGTGGCTGAGATTTTTGGAAATGCAAATCTCAAGCACTTTGCGGGGGGCGCTGGACACAACGGCCATCTCGTCGGAGGGTGTGTAGGCTACGCCTGCGTCATGTATTTTTTGATTCAAAGTTTCGCCACGACATCCATGCTCGTGACGACGTTCCTATGGGAGGGGATGATAGCTGTACTCGGGTCGGCCTATGCTCTCTTAGTCCTCGGTGAGCGCTTCACGTCATGGATCCAGTACCTGGGCGTGGCCCTCATGGTCTTGGCCATGTATATGATTCACAAGGGTTAGAGGACCGGCTCGTTTTGAATATAAGATGGACGAATTCCAAAAGCACGTACTTCACCGTCTAGATAACTTAGAGGGTGAACTGCGGGAATTGAGGGACGTGACGTGGCCCGTGTGTCAGGCGAAGCTTGACTGTCAAAATTCTATGAACAATATTTTTCAAAAGAAAACTCTTCTCAGGTGGTTGGACGTCGACGAGATCCGGAAACTGTTGTGGTCCAAGGGACGGCTCATGGGTCTCACTCGAGACCAAGTCGCATCCGAACTTCGGGAGATCCTGGTAGTGGAACCTCTGGCGGACGTGGTATGAGGTCCGTCTGACCGTCCGTGTGTTTGCCCCTGGCAATGAAATCTTCGAACGTCTCGGGAGTCTGGTGCTCGTGGTGGCCATCCTTGGCGTGCGCGTACGTCTGGAACTTGCGCCAGATGCGCATGGGCGTGCCAAAGCTGCTCAGGTGCCACCCTGCAAACTGAAATACGGGAAACTTCCACCGATGGTCACGGAAGTAATTGGGGCCCATACGTCTCATGAGCTCCACATTCGTGATGACGGTACCGAACCAGGGCTCGCCCGTGAAGAGGTACTTGAGGCTGTACTCGAACATCCACATATGGACCGAGCATACTATGTGTGGCAGCCGCTCAAACGGCACCTTTGTCATGTCCGGGATCTCATCCACGTCACTAATCATGATGATGGACTCGGGCGCGGCGTCCTCTATGCCCTTGAGGATCGCATCGCGCTGGTATTTTTCACGGGACCACGGGTTCGGGTCCTTGGGGGCTTCCTCGGCTGTCACGACCACGTGCGTAATCTTCGGAAGCCACTTGGCGAAGCGCTCTTTATTTGCCTGAAAGTGGAGCTCCTTGGGACCTCCAACGTGGTTCACCTCTGCTTCGACGAGTACGAAACGGTCAACGTACTCGTCGAGCATCTCAAGCCGAAGCTCGAGTAGATCTAATTCGTCCGAAAACATGAACGCGTCTATCAGCATGGTGGTGGCACCGTGTAGTTATAGTAAAGCTTACCCTTAAGTTCGAGATCTTTCAGAATTTTCGCGTTATTTTCTTTGTGGCCACCCGGCCCCGCCACGACGTGCAGAGCGTCCGACTCGAAGCCAAAGCCAAACTGGCGGATGTGCTGGTTGATGTTGCACTCGGGGGTATAGACCGTCTTGCGCTGGATCCCCGCCTTTTCGAGCAGGTTGCACAGGAGCATGTCATCGTGCCACGTCACGTCGAGGAGCTCCTTGAACTCGGGTAGAGCGTCCTGGACCCACCGGGCCTTGACGATTACGGCGCCGTAACCCTCGAGAACGTCGAGCGGCGCGCCGTGCTGTCGCGGAAAGTGGTCCCGGAAGTAATCTTCAAACTTGAAGCCAGATAGCCCCCATGCGGACTTGGTGTCGATCTGGTGCCACTTGAGCAGGTTCTTGGCGAGGTGCGGGTCGTAGTGCGTGTCGTCGTCGACGTAGATGATAAGGTCGTCGGGTAGGAGCTTGAGCGCCGGAGCTATGAACTTTGTGCCCGGCCCAAAGTCTTCACAGTCACGGTTGATTATAACCTTGTCGTGCAGTACTTCCGGGACCGTACCGTCCCAGTCGGGGAATCGTGTGTACCGACGCGGGATATTGACCCAGACCTCGTGGCACGTCTGCAGGGTGAGGGCCTCGAGGATGGGCCCGAGCTTGTCGAAACGGCTGGGGATGGTCGTGAGACTGATAACGACCTTCATTTAAGCAATAAGACTATTTCATCTTTAATATA
>Ga0315287_10001355_pt1 | contig 22467 bp, 18 predicted proteins | sample YL17G11_0_MG_FD_205037 | JGI IMG/M metagenome (GOLD analysis project Ga0315287, IMG submission 205037) | Sediment microbial communities from Yellowstone Lake, YNP, Wyoming, USA - YL17G11_0 | ecosystem: Environmental > Aquatic > Freshwater > Lake > Sediment | place: USA: Wyoming | collected...
TCAGGGCTTTGTGCGGGATGGGCTTTGGCTCGGCTCCCAGGGCATGGACGCGCCGGCCCCAGAAAAGCTGGTCCTGGAAGTGAGGGACAACCAGGGAAGGCAGCCCGGCTTTGAGCCCAACCGCGGTAGTGCCCGCTCCGCCGTGGTGAACGAGGGCGGACATGTGGGGGAAGAGCCATTCGAAGGGGATGTCACCAGCCAGGTAAACGGAAGATGGCAGTGCGCTTTCGACCAGGCCTCCCCAGCCGCGCCCCAGGACGGCTCGCTGGCCCACCTGGCGCAGGGCGGCAAGCACCCGGACGGTCATGTTCCCCCTGGCGGGGTCGGGCATGCTACCGAAACCGATGAAGATGGGCTTGGGTTCCTGAGAAATGAAATCCACCAGAGCAGGATCTGGCTGCCAGCCCGGAGGCGGCGGCAGGAACCAGAAGCCTGTGAGGTGAACCCAGAGAGGCCAATCGGCAGGAGGCGGCAGGATGACCGGGCTGAAGGGGAGCAGGGCGGGGACTTTGTCTTTATGCAGTTGGCGCAGCGAGTTCAGGCTCTTTACCGATGACAGACCAATCTGGCGGCGGAACTGGCTGGTGAGCGGGTTGAGCAGCAGCCCTGCGACCGTCTCGAACAGGGTATAGCTGAGACGGTTGAGGGGAGCCCCAAGATTGGGCAGGCTCAGCGATGGCAGGGGAAAGGCTTGCGTGGGCTCGAAGGGCTGTGGCTGCACCTGGAGGCAGGAGATGCCCAGTTTTTGGGCGATCTCATAACCAAAGGGATCGACCAGGCTGAAGATTAGGAACTCCGTTCCCTGGCAAAGCTGCCAGGCTTCCTGCATGGTCTGTAAGAATATCTGCCGGGCATGGAGAAAGAAGTAACGCAGACCCGCCAGGGGGTTTCCAGCCTGGAGATATTTCCTTCCCAGGTCAGACTGCAGGGCGGTTTGGATGTCGGCGTGGATGGGGGAGAAGGGCAGGCCGTAGCTGTGGGCAATCCCGGCAAAGCCGGCGTTGCTGACCAGGTGAACGTTGTAACCGGCCTGGTTCAATCCAACCGCCAGGGCGAGCAGCGGCTGCACGTCACCGCGCGTGCCGGTGGCAAGAATGGTGAGGCGGAAACCATGCTGGGGGCGCATGCCATGCGCCCCGACAGGTTTCAGCATAGGTCAGGGCGCGGGTGTCGGCGCCGGCGTGGGTTCCGGCGGCGCGGCAGGCTGCAGCGCAGCGGCATCGGCGGCAATGTTCGGCGCTCCGGCCTTGACCCAGCGGTTGAAGATGTCGACCAGCTCGGGCGGGAGGGGCTTGGTGGGCGGCATGGGGCCGCCGGCCTCGATCTCTTCACGATTGATCATGCGGATGAGGTTGCTGGTCAGGTCGCCGGGGACGACATTGGGAGCGTGGTCGCCGGAGGTCATGATCTCGGCATAAGATGCCATGGAGTTATTATTGTTCTTCTTGCCGGGGCGATGGCAGGAGAGGCAGTAGCGCTTGACGATGGGCTGGATGTGCACTTCGTAAGAGGGGATCTCAGCGGGGCCTAAGGCGGGGATGGCGGCCTGAACGGCTTCCTGGGGCAGCTCCATGCGGTCATCCCAGGTGTAGCGCATGAAGGTGACGATGTAATCGATCTCGCTGGTGCTCAAGGCTCCGCCAAAGGCCTTGGAGAAGGGGGGCATGCCCAGGTCCTGCTGCCCGTAAGCGATGATCTGGATTAAAGTGTCATCCCCGCGGGTGTACATCTCATCCTTGCTGTGGATGGCTTTGAGCACCACACCTTCCAGGCCCTCGACGCCTTTGATCTCGCCGCCTTCCCCATCGGTGCCGTGACATTCCACGCAGTTAATGGAGTACAGATCTTGCCCGGCAACCACCTGCTCTGCCAGGCTGCCTGCCACAGCCGTTTCGGCCTGGACGGGGGTGGTGGCGACGGCGCGGATGGTGAGGGCCACCATGCCGAGCACGATCAAGCCCATGCCGGCCAGGGCTACTTTGCGCTGCTTCCAGTGCCGGCGAGGGTTGCGGTCGAGGAAAGGCAGCAAGAATAGGGCTAACACGGCAATGCCAGGGATGACGGTGGTACCCAACCATTCCAGCTTGCCAGGGACAAACTTGAGCATCTCGAATAGGAATAAGAAGTACCATTCGGGGCGAGGAATGTAGCTGGCATCGCTGGGATCGGCTTTGGGTTCGTTGGCTACGCCGATGAAGGTGGCCAGCATGATCAGGAGGATAAAGAAGGCCAGCGAGATCAGCAGATCTTTATAGATGATGTCGGGCCAGAACTTGACGCCTTTTTGCTTGGCCTGGGCGTATTTTTCTTTATATTGCTGCTTGTGTTCTTCGTCCATGGCGATCCTCCTAATCCTCTTCCTTGGGAACAGAAGAAATCCCCAGTTTGATCACCATATACAGGTGGGTGCCGATCATGGCGGCGATCAGGGCGGGCAGCCACCAGATGTGGGCTGAGAAGAAGCGCACGAGCGTGACGGCGCTCAGGTCGGTGCCGCCGCGCAGCACGCGGATGATGAAGGGGCCCAGGAAGGGCACGGTGCCGGCGATGGAGGTGCCAACGGTGGTGGCCCAGTAGGCTTTTTGATTCCATGGCAGCAAATAGCCGGTAAAGCCCATGCCCAGGGTAGCCAGGAGCAGGATGACACCCGTGAACCAGGTAAATTCGCGCGGGTACTTGTAGGCGGCATAAAAGAAGGTGCGCAGCATGTGGATGAAGACCACCACAACCATCAGGCTGGCGCCCCAGTGGTGGATGCCGCGGATCAGCCAGCCAAAGGTCACACCGGTCATAATATACTGGATGCTGTCGTAGGCATGGTCAGGGGAAGGAACGTAGTAGATCGAAAGCAGGATCCCGGTGACGCCCTGCATGATGAACAGGAAGAGGCTGGCACTGCCCAAGGTGAACCACCAGTTGACCTTGGGAACTTTGCGATCCAGGACGGTGTTGTAGATGGTCGTCAGCCCCAGGCGTTCGTCCAACCAGGCGAAGGCTTTCTGAAACATGGTCACGCTCCCTCGAAAAAGATGAATAAGCTGCCGTCTTCGATCTTCGTCTGGTAGGTGTCGAGAGGCCGGGGGGGCGGGCCAGCGGTGACCTTGCCCTGGATGTCAAAGTTTGCATCGTGGCAAGGGCAGATGTAACCTTGGGCGTCTTCCTTCCAGGTTACCCGGCAGCTCAGATGGGTGCAAACATTGGAGATGACGGTTACCGTATCGCCGGAGCCGCGCACCACGTAGACTCCATAACTGTTGGCGGTCTTTTCCCAGCCGTTCTCCTTCACACGTACAAAGCTGAAGGGGGTGGGGGAGCCTGCGGGGAAATTTTCCAAAGGACCCAAGGGGATCCAATCTTCGGATTTTTGAACTTTGACTGCGGGAGAGACCAGGTAGGCCAGGGCGGGCAGACCGACCACCGCGCCAATCATAGAGCCGATCAACGTTGTCACGACAAGCACGAAGTCCCGGCGGGTGACAGGGTGGGATTTGGGCATTTGCTCCTCCTAAACGCTGGTTACCCAGATGGCTTGTGAATGGCCGATTTTGCTGAACATGATTGTAATATTACTGTCGGCCAATCACATGGCATGATTTTACCTTAAGAGATAGGGTAAAATGGTCTAAAAGGACAATTGAAATGCCGAAACGGTGAGTATTGTCACTTTTCTCTCGCTCCTAACCAGTGCGATAATGGACGAATTGACTGTAGGCTGGAGACAAGCTTGTCCTACATAGAAGGAGGCAGGTATGGCGTTTGGTAAGAAAATTGGCTTACAGGGTCTCCGTTATCAAGGGGGAGGGCCTATGCTGGCCTGGGTGCTGCACCGGATTGGCGGCCTGGCGATGGTGATCTTCGTGGGTATGCACATCGTCTCGTCGTTCGCGATGCAGCAGTTCGGCAGCGACCTGGGAACAGCGATCAACACCATCTACGAGTCCTGGCCTTTCCAGGCGGTCTTGTTCTTCTTCGTCATTTTTCACGCGTTAAATGGACTGCGCATTATCCTGCTCGATCTGTGGCCGCAGTTCTTGAAATATCAGCGGGAAGCCACCTGGCTGCAGTGGATCGTCTTTATCCCTATGTACGGCCTGACGGTCTTCATCATGATCATAAACGGACTTTCGGGTAACTAGCCCAGGGAGGAGCGAATGATGCGATCTCGTACGGTTCCGCAGCGTGGTTTCAACCTGGATTATTTGATGTGGCTCTTTACCCGCCTTTCAGGACTGACCCTGTTCTTGCTGGCCCTGATCGGCGTGGTGGGGGCTTTGCTCCTGGGGGCCCGAGAACAAGTGGACCTGCCCACCCTGGTACGTTGGACGTTCTTCCCCAATCCAAACCATGTGGTGAACAGTTCCATCCCCGATGTGACCCTGGGCTGGGCAAATGCTTATTGGCAAATCATGATGATCCTGGTCTTATTCTTTGGTGTGACACACGGTTTCAACGGTCTGCGCATGGTCATTGAAGATTACCTGGGGCAGTCGATCTCCCAGGCGCTTCTGCGCGGAGTCATCTTCTTGCTCTGGCTGTTCTTCATGGTCATGGGCATTTTTGTCATCCTGGCCTCCTGAGGAGAGATGGGTATGCAGACACATCAATACGAAGTCGTCGTGGTAGGCGCGGGTGGAGCCGGTTTGATGGCAGCCTTGTATGCTTCGCGCACAGCACAGACTGCAGTGCTCAGCAAGCTGCACCCCTCCCGCTCACACACGGGCACAGCCCAGGGAGGCGTGGGAGCGGCATTGGGTAACATCGAAGAAGACTATCCTGAGTGGCACACTTTTGATACCGTAAAAGGCTCTGATTACCTGGGCGACCAGGATGCAATCGAGTTCATGTGCAACGAGGCGGTGCAAGCGGTCTACGAGCTGGAGCACATGGGACTGCCCTTCTCGCGCACGGAGGATGGACGGATTGCCCAGCGGCCCTTCGGCGGGCATACCAACAACGTCACCGGCAAGCCTGTGTCACGCGCCTGCTATGCAGCCGACCGCACCGGACACATGATCTTGCAAACGCTGTACCAGCAGTCGATCAAGAATAAGGTCAAGTTCTACGATGAATTTCAGGTGGTAGACCTGGTCATTTCGAACGGCGCGGTCGCCGGCGTGGTGGCGGTTGAGTTAGCCACGGGCGAGTTCCACGTCTTCCACGCCAAGGCAGTCATCTTCGCCACTGGTGGGCACGGGCGCATCTGGGAGATCACCTCCAATGCGTATGCCTACACCGGGGATGGCATTATCATCCCCATGCGGCGCGGCCTGCCGGCTGAGGACCTGGAGTTCTTCCAGTTCCACCCGACCGGCATCTACAAGCTAGGAATCCTGATCACAGAGGGCGTGCGCGGCGAGGGCGGCATCCTGATCAACGCCAAGGGCGAGCGCTTCATGGAGAAATATGCGCCCAAGGTGAAGGACCTGGCCTCGCGGGATGTGGTCAGCCGGGCCATGTATATGGAGATGAAGGAAGGACGCGGGATTGGCGGCAAGCGCTACCTGTACCTGGATGTACGCCCGGAGTCGGTCAATCGCTATGCGGCCCTGGATGGACGGCGGCGCCCGGATGGCATTCCTTACCAGACGACTGCCGAAGAGATCCTGAGCAAGCTGCCGGATATCGTCGATTTCTGCCGCACCTACCTGGGAGTGGATCCCATCACTCAACTGATGCCGGTGCAGCCAACCGCTCACTACACCATGGGAGGCATCCCAACCAACAAGTACGGCGAAGTGCTCATCGATGAGACCAACACGGTCCTGTCTGGGTTTTATGCGGCGGGAGAGGTGGCCTGCGTATCGGTGCACGGCGCCAACCGGCTGGGGACAAACTCGCTGCTGGACCTGATCGTCTTCGGCAAGCATGCCGGTCTGCGGGCGGCTGAGTTTGCCAAAGGAGCAGCTTTCCAGCCGCTGCCGGCTGGGGCGGCAGACTTTGCCAGGGGGCAGTTTGACAGCCTGATGAACAGCCAGGGTGAAGAAAAGGTTGCCACCCTGGCGCAGGAAATGAAGGCAGTGATGTTCGATCATGTGGGCATCTTCCGCACGGGAGAAGGCATGCAGCAAGCCCTGGACAAGGTGCGCGAGCTGCGCCAGCGCTTCCAGAATATCCGCCTGGATGACAACGGCAAGGTCTTCAATACCGATCTCTTGAATGCCTGGGAGCTGGGCAACCTGCTCGAACTGGCCGAAGTGACCACGGTATGCGCTCTGAGGCGCACCGAGAGCCGCGGCGCACATGCCCGGGATGATTACCCCAAACGCGATGATAAAAACTGGATGAAGCACTCCCTGGCCTGGCGCCGGGAGGGAGAGATCGTACTCAAGTATAAGCCGGTGACGGTCACCAGTTTCCAGCCCAAAGAGAGAGTCTACTAGGAGGGTTCTTATGCAGGTCACGCTCAAGATATTCCGCTACAACCCTGAAAAAGACAAAAAACCCCACTACGCGACCTACAAGCTGGAGGCCGATCCGAACGACCGGGTGCTGGACTTGCTGGAACAGATCAAAGGCTACCACGATGGGACACTTTCCTTCCGCCGCTCCTGTGCACATGGGATGTGCGGGTCGGATGCCATACGCATCAACGGGCGCAATTACCTGGCCTGCAAGGTGCTGTTGAAAGACCTGCACTCGAAACACATTACCGTTGAGCCGATCCTGGGCTTAAAGGTGATCAAGGACCTGATCGTCGACATGGAGCCGTTCTTCGAGCACTATCGTTCCGTCAAGCCGTACTTTATCAACGATGAGCCGCCGCCCGCCAAGGAGCGTTTGCAGTCTAGTGAGGAGCGCGAGCGCTTTGACGATACCACCAAATGCATTTTGTGCGCCTGCTGCACAACTTCCTGCCCATCTTTCTGGGCGAACGATCAGTATGTCGGCCCGGCGGCAATCGTGGCCGCCCACCGCTTTATCTTTGACAGCCGTGATCAGGCCGCCGCCGAGCGCCTGCGCATTCTGAACGAACAGTTCGGTGTGTACCGCTGCCATACAGTTTTCAACTGCACCGTGGCTTGCCCGCGCGAGATCGAGATCACCCAGGCAATTGGCGAGGTGAAGAAGGCGATCGCGACTGGAAGGCTGGATTAAGGGTTAGGGGAAAAGGGATTAGGGAATACAAACTCCCGCAGGCTGATGAACCCTGCGGGAGTTTTCTTTGTCTTTGATAGATTGTTTGCTTACTTTTCCTGAACTAAAACCGCTGGTGTTTTCTTCCCCAGCAGGCGGATGACCGTCTTGACCATCTCCACGATGCCGAATACGATCACGATGATCAGCACCCAGGTTACAGCCTGGTTCATCAGCTCTACCAGGATCCGGGCAGCCTCAGGCTGGATGGGTGATGCCGCTGAAAACTCCTGGGCGGTCAGGGCGACCAGAGAAGGGCCCTTGAGCATGGCGTAAGCGACACCCACTTCCAAGCCCTGCAAGCCGAGTGAGAACCAGCGGGTCCCGGTCTGCCACTGACCAAGGCGCAGCAGGAGGAAGTTCAGAACGATCTTCAGCGTCCAGAGCAGGGTCAGCACCGGCACGTAGCGGAAGAAAGCCTGGGAGAGCAGCCGGGTGAAAGTCCAGCCCTCTCCAGCCACAAAACTGGCGCCGATCACCTGCGGGTAGAAGTTGAAGATCACGATGGCGGCAAAGTTGAGGATGATCGCCGCGATGGGTTCAGCAAGCGTGACCCGGTCGGGAGGTGAGATCTTTGCCAGCGAGCGTGGATCCCAGGCCTTGGGTTTCTCCTTCAGGTTGGGCAGCGCAAACTCCAAGATGGCGAAAATCAGCACGATGTTCCCCAGGACGATGATAGCTGAGTTGAAGAATTCAGCGATGGCCTGGAGGATCGTCTCGAACCAGTTTTCAGCGCTCAAGTTAACTTTGCCCAGCGAGATGCCCAGCCCGATCAGCGCCAGTGCGCCGATGATGGGCAGGGCGATCTGCACCGTCTTCAGAAAAGCCGGGTAGAGGCGCGGCCCGATCAGATAGCGCTCTGGGAGGTAGGAGGCAGCCACCTTTTCAGGCGAGCCATATTCCTTCAAAACTTCGACGGTCAGATCGTCGTCAACAGGGCGACCGGTCTGCTGGCTGCGGTCTTCGAGCATATCTTGCAGGGCGGAACGGATTTCTTCCTGGATGTCGAGGCGCGTCTTCTTGGGAAGATGCTTGCCGACTTCGGTTATGTAGATATCGATCAGATTCATAGGTTTCTCCTTTAATTCATTACCTTTTCCATCATAGCCACGATGTTTGCCCATTCTTGCTTCAGCCGGGGCAGGAGCTGACGCCCTTCCTGGCTGATGACGTAATAGCGCCGGGGGCGGGCTTCTTCGAGTCGCCAGTTAGATTGCAGCAAGCCCTGTGACTCCAGCCGGCGCAGCAGCGGGTAGAGCGTGCCCTGGTCGACTGCCAGTCCCTGGTCAGAGAGCAGCTTTAACAGCGAGTAGCCGTACTGCTCCTGATCCAACTGACTGAGCACTGCCAGGACAATTACCCCGCGCCGCAGCTCTAGGATAACATTTTCGTAAAGTTCACTGTTTGCCATATATCACCTTTGATTACATTATACTGTATAATACACAGTATGTCAAGAGGCAAATATTCTTGAGATTAAGGATTATCACACTTACATCGTATGGGTTTGTGGCGATGAAGTGATAGAAGAGCTACAATTCGTGAGGGAAAGCGCAACGCACCTAAGGAACCATAGGAATGGTATAATTCAGCTTAGGCCCCAGTAGCTCAAAGGATAGAGCAAGGCTCTCCTGAAATTTTGGGCCCCACAAAAGAAATTTTGTGGGTGAAAGCAGTCAAATTCGGGGAAGTCTAAAGGGACAGTAAGCCATGATCTAGCTCCCAATGACAGTTGGGACATAAAGCTACCAGGTTATCCAGGGCGTTCACCTCAGACATTGGTGTGTTGTCTGAAAAATCCTGGATGGACTTAACATGGCAAACCTCGATATGCTTTGAATAGCCGCACCTTGAACAACGTTTCGGTTTATCCGAACCAAAATATGCTCTTCGAGCAAGCTTCCGAATCCAAGCGTTAGCCTGGTAACGGGCGCGAGAACGAACTTCTGAGATTGTTACATCGCTGAAATCCTTGGGCTTTGTTGGGTCACACCCCCTGCAGTAGTTTCGCCGATACCCAGTTTCAGCACCACAGGCCTTACAGAAGTACAGTTGCTTCTTGCGCTTTGGAAACACTCTATTGTTATATTGGGCAGCACAGGAAGAGCAGCAAAATTTTGGATTGGTTGTTTCTGTACCGCAGTTTAGGCATATCATGGCTGTCTCCACGGTAATCCCGAGCCAAACTGATTCGAAATCGCACATCTCTATTAAAATAGATTTGTGAGTTCGAGTCAAGAAGGTGTAGAGACTAGACGGCTGCCACCTGAAGCGAAACGGTAAATCGTCGCTATGGTGAAGGGATAGTCCAGGGAGCCAGGAAACTGGCACAAACCAGAAGGCCGAGGTTGTGGGTTCGACTCCCGCCTGGGGCGCTCCCAACAAAAATGCAAGGGGAATTCCCCTTGCATTTTATTTAAAGTTCGGTTATCATTTAACTAACGATGAACGTCTGGGTGCCCCCCTCACTCAGACGTTCATCGCTTTAACTCGGAAGTTGATGGGTGAGACTGGATGCCCTCACCTACCCTTTGATGTGGGAATGAAATCGGGAAGATCGGGCTGGCGGTAGATCTCCCATTGCTCGACATGCGTCGCCGTTTCACCTGGCTCCAGGCGCGCCAGGGGGCCAAGCGTCTCCAATTCTGTGAACTGGTCATTGATGAAAATTTCCGTGTTTGAACCTCCATCCGGATATGGGTGCGAGGAGGGGGTAAAGCGTTTACAGAGCAAGAAGTCATTCCGCAGGTATGCGGCCCAACCGGCATGGTTGAGGGTGCCCAGTTTAAATTCTCCAGCCCCGGGCTCTGCTTTGACCATAATGAAATCCTGCCCGATCTTCAGGCGCGGATCGTCCCAACGCGCATAAGGCCAGAGCGTGACCATGCGGTTCGGTTGGAAGCCTGGGTTGCTCTGGCGAGGGTCTTGCTGGGGCACGAGGTGAGTTCCGCCCAGGGGCAATTGGGTGATCGCCCAGGGCGAAAGCTCAACCGGCCAAACGCCCCGGTTGGTGAGGGTGTGCGTGAGCGTCAGGGCGGCCTTTTGTGGGTGCAGGCAGATTTCGATGGCTTTGGCCAGGCCGGTAGGCGCTTCGGGCGGCTGGCTGAGGCGCACACCGCCGGGCAGCTCTTCAACCTGGAGCGGGCCGTTATCGGGGATGGCGGTGCGCACGGCATCTTGCGGTGCGGCCCACAGGCGGTGCCCGCCGCGCACGTGATATGCGCCAAAAGGGGTTTCCCAACAGATATCGGGTGTTTCAGCCAGCAGGTTGGTTTCCGTCCCAGCCGGGATCAACCGGACGAGGCGCGGTCCGATGGAGGACAGGTAGTGGATGTGAAGGTATTGATTTTCGAGGCTGCGAACGGGGAAGCTGTAGTAATCCATAAAGCTTATCCTAACCGAACATGTACCTTGACTGATTTAGTACCGGGTTCTGGCAGCGGCACGATCGTCCCTTCGACAGGCTGATCACCTACGGTAAGCTGGGCAGTATTTCCGGGGCCGGTACGTACCACGGTGATATCGTAGAGCACGCCACGAAAGATGCGCCGGGCAGTGAACCCCTGCCAACTGGAGGGGATGACCGGAGCGACCTCCAGGCCGGTATGGGCGGGGCGGATGCCCAGGATCCACTGTGTGATGGCGACGTAGTTCCAGGCGGCAGTGCCGGAGAGCCAGGAGTTCTTGGCCTCGCCATGGGTGGGAGCATCGCGGCCGGCGATCACCTGGGCATACACGTATGGCTCGCAGCGGTGCAGGTCGCTGATCGCCTCGCGGGCGGAGGGATTGATGCGCAGGTAGTAATCGTGGGCCTGGTCGCCGTCCCCGGCCAGGGCTTCGGCGATCATGATCCAGGGATTGGTGTGGCAGAAGATGCCGGCGTTCTCTTTGTAACCGGGCGGGTAGGAAGAGATCTCGCCCAAATGCAGGTGATACTGGCTGTAGGCAGGCTGCTGCAAGAGGATGCCGTGCGGGGTAGCCAGGCGCGCTTTGACCGAGTCCAGCGAGTGGCGGGCGAGGCCGTTGCTCAATCCCAGCCCAGCCATGATACATATCCCCTGCGGCTCGATAAAGATCTGGCCTTCGGCGCATTCCTGCGAGCCGACCGGGTTGCTGAAGTCATCATAGGCGCGACGGAACCAGGCGCCGTCCCAACCGCTCTGCCAGATTGTCTCTTCCATATCCACGGCGGTTTTCAGGGCGGTGATCACATCGGCCTGGCGGCCCAGGTGGCGCGCTAAAGCCTCCATCTCTTGGGCAGCCAGGATGTATAGGCCGGCGATGAAGACTGACTCGGCTACCTTGCCATCCTTGTTAGTCGTGGTCTGGAAGGACTGGCCTGGCTCAGACGAGAAGCAGTTCAGGTTCAGGCAGTCGTTCCAGTCGGCGCGCCCGATCAGGGGCAGCTTGTGCGGGCCAAGACGATCCATGGTGTAGCGCAGGCTGCGCTGGAGGTGCCCATAAAGGGGTTCCTCGCTGCCGGGCTGGTTGTCGTAGGGAGCATTTTCATCCAGGATAGCCCAATCGCCGGTCTCCTTGATGTAGGCCGAGACAGCCAATACCAGCCAGAGCGGGTCATCGTTGAAGCCGGAGCCGACATCGTTGTTGCCGCGCTTTGTCAGCGGCTGGTACTGGTGATAAGCCCCGCCGTTTTCCATCTGCGTGGCAGCCAGGTCCAGGATGCGCTGGCGGGCACGCTCGGGCACCATGTGGACAAAGCCGAGCAGATCCTGGGTCGAGTCGCGGAAGCCCATGCCGCGCCCGATACCGGACTCATAATATGAAGCCGAGCGTGACATATTGAAGGTGATCATGCACTGGTAGGCATTCCAGATGTTGACCATGCGGTTTGTGTGCTCATCGGGCGTTTGCACCTGGTATACGCCGAGCAGATCATCCCAATAAGAGCACAAGGCGTCGAAAGCAGACTGCACCTGAACGGGATCCAGGTACCTGGCGATCAGCGGGCTGACCGTGCGCTTGTTGATCGTCTGTGAATCGGGGGGGTCGAACTTCTGATCAGGCGGGTTTTCGTGATATCCAAGCACGAAGATGATCTGGCGAGTCTCGCCGGGGTTGAGGCGGAGCGAAACGTGGTGGGAGCCGACCGGCTGCCAGCCATGGGCGAGCGAGTTCTCCGACTGTCCCTGCTCGACCACCTGGGGAGTATCCCAGCCGCGGTAGGGGCCTAAGAAGGCCTCGCGTTGGGTGTCAAAGCCGGTCAGGGGTGCAGAGCAAGCGAAGAAGGCGAAGTGATCGCGCCGCTCGCGGTATTCGGTTTTGTGGTAGATCACGCTGCCCTCCACCTCCACCTCGCCGGTGCTGAAGTTGCGCTGAAAGTTGGTGGCGTCATCCCAGGCATCCCACAGGGCGAACTCAACCGCCGAAAAGACGGAGATGTGCGCTACGCTCGAGCGCTGGTTGGTCAGCGACAGCTCCCAGACTTCCAGCCTCTCACCCAGGGGAACGAAGTAGCGGATCTGCGCCAGGACCTCCTGGCTGGTGGAGGTGATCCTGGTATAGCCCATGCCGTGACGGCATTCGTAGGACTCCAGGCTGCGGCGCACGGGCATCCAGGTAGGCGACCAGTAAGAACCGCTGGAGTCGTCGCGCAGGTAGATGTAGCGCCCGCCCATATCCAGGGGGGCGTTATTGTAACGGTAACGGGTGAGACGGCGCAGGCGGGCATCCCGGAAGAAGGAATAGCCTCCGGCGGTGTTCGAGATCAACCCGAAGTACTCCTCGGATCCCAGGTAGTTGATCCAGGGCAGAGGGGTATCTGGACGGGTGATCACGTATTCGCGCTGTCCGTCGTCAAAATATCCGTAACGCATGAATTGCTCCTTTGAAAAAGGATCCGCTAAGCCGGGCGAATTTTTGCCAATTTTTATTTCGCCCCACACGACTCGCGCACGATCAGCTCGGTGGGCAGCAGGATGTGCTGGCAGCCAGCTTGTTCTGGATCTTCGACGCAGGCGATCAAGCTCTCGGCTGCCATGGCGCCGGTCTGGAAGATCGGCTGGCGGACGGTGGTCAGCGGGGGCTGAGAACGGGCAGCGAAGGGCATATCGTCAAACCCGACCACGGCAACCTGCTGTGGCACCGGGATGCCAGCTTCCTTGAGGAGACGCAGTGCTCCCAGCGCCATGGCGTCACTGGCAGCAAAGATGGCATCGGGCTGGTGTGGCAGCAAGCTGCGGGTCAGGCGATAGCCATCTTCTTCAGAGAAGTTGCCTTCCAAGATCAGTTCCGGGTCAACGAGAACGCCGTGGGCTTTCAGCGCCTCCTGGTAACCCTTTTGGCGGTCGATGCCGACGATGGTGTTCAAAGGGCCGCTGAGGCAGGCGACTCTGCGCCGGCCCAGCTCCAACAGGTGGTTGACTGCCTGCCTGGCTCCGGCCTGGTTCTCGACATCGATATAGCTGATCTCCGGGTGGTGCGGGTGGCGGCCGACCAGGATGAATGGCAGCCGGGAGGCGATCAGGGCCTCGACCATCTTTTCGTCGATGGGCATGGATGAGACGATGACGCCGTCGATGAAGCCGTTCTGCAGAACCTGCATGACCGTGCGGCGCTCATATTCGGGCTCGGCCAGCCAGAGCATCACGGAATAATCGTGCTCCTGGCAGGTGGTGGAGATACCGCGGATCAGGGTGGGGAAATAGGGATCGCTGAAGACCGAGGCAACTCCGGTGGGGATGACCAAACCGAGGATATGCGTATGCCCGCCAGCCAGCGAGCGGGCAGCCTGGTTGGGCTGGTAGTTCAGGCGCTGGATCTCTTCCAGGACGCGCTGACGGGTGGTCTCTTTGACGTTGGGGTCATCATTGATGACGCGCGAGACAGTCGAGCGAGAGGTGCGGGCAAGCCGGGCAATTTCTTCGAGGGTAGTCATTGGGAGCGCTCCCAGTAGGAGGATACTCTGCTGGTGAGAGGTTGTCAAGGATAAATTACTTCTCTATCCCCTGAACGATGGTTTTTGTCGTCCCTTTCATCCCACAAAGAGGGAAAGGGTGTTTTGGTCAAGGAAGGTGCCAGCGGATGGGTTGGGTGATAGAATAAGGGTAATAATTTTAGTATTTTTGGGGAGGAATGATGAACACGCAGCGCAAACCACTTTTTATCATCAACAGCGTCGCTCCCATCCGCATCTGCGATAACGGCGGATGGACGGATACCTGGTTCGCAGGGCACGGGCGGATCTTTAATATCGGCGTGTATCCTTATGCCGAGGTGCAGGTGGCGGTGTACGCAGACGGTGACCCTGAGAGCCGCATTGTGATCAACGCCGAGAACTATGGCGAGCGGTATGCAGTCAACCCTGAGAAGCACTGGGATAAACACCCGCTGCTGGAGGCCGCCATCGAGTATATGCACATTCCCAAAGACCTTTCCTTCGAGGTGACGATCTACTCGGAGGCGCCCAGCGGCGCTTCGACGGGCACCTCGGCGGCGGTGACGGTGGCCCTGATCGGGGGGTTGGACAGCCTGACGCCCGGGCGGATGACGCCGCACGAGGTGGCTTTTGCGGCGCAGCGGATCGAGACCGAGATGCTCGGACAGCAGTGCGGCATCCAGGACCAGCTCTGCTCGGCTTATGGAGGAATCAACTATATCGAGATGTTCCAGTACCCGCACGCCTCGGTTTCACCCGTGGTGGTGCCCAATTCGACCTGGTGGGAGCTGGAGCGGCGGCTTGCCCTGATCTACCTGGGCAAGTCGCACCAGTCGTCGGAGGTGCACCAGATGGTGATCCGCGATCTGGAGGGCGCCGGGCCAGAATGCCTGCAGCTCGTCGATCTGCGCCAGACGGCTCCCAAGGCACGCGATGCCCTGTATGACGGGGACTTTGCGGCGCTGGGCGCTTCGATGATCGAAAACACGGATGCGCAGAGGCGGCTGCACCCGAAATTGATCAGCGAGGAGGCGCAGCGTGTGATCGAGATCGCCGGCGAGCACGGGGCGCTGGGTTGGAAGGTGAACGGGGCGGGCGGTGAGGGCGGCTCAGTGACACTCTTGTGCGGGGAGGTATCGCAGGTGAAGCGGGCGATGATCCGAGAGATCGAGCAGGAAAGGCCGCTGTTCAAGCACATCCCGATCTATTTGAGCCGCTATGGGGTGAGGGTGTGGAAGACGGAGTGCTGACGAGAGCTGTCAACGGATTATGCCGATGTACCCATTGTACTCAATGGCTACATCGGGGAACGGATTGAACGGATTAAAAGCGGAGCGAAGAGGGTCACCGGGTGGAAGGGCAATGCATGAAAATCACGCCATCCCCGCTTTACTTCAAATTTTCCAGGTCCGCCAGGTCCTGCAGCTGCCCAAAAGCTTGCTTGTTCTTCCTCAGGTTTTTCAGTTTAATGATTCGATAAACTCTTTGAAGTCCTGGTTGAACATCGTTTTTCCAGCGGTGGTATTCCTGGCGGATCTCTTCCAACGCGGCCAGCCGCTCAAAATAGGGGCGGCTCTGCCAGTAGGCAAAATCCGAGGAGGGTTGGCTCAACGGCTTTTTGACCATCACTTTGGCGATCTGGCGAAGTGGCATAAGGATATTATAGCATTTGAGGGCGACTCTTAATTCGGCCGGATCAGCACTTTCATCACCCCTGCCTCGCTGCGCTCGATGCTTTCGATGCCGTTCTGGAACTCCTCGAGCGGAAGCTGGTGCGAGACCAACTTCGCCGCCGAGACGCGCCCCGTGCAGAGGAGGTCGAGGGCCTGGGTGGAGTTGCGCACGGAGGTGAAGGAGGAGAGCACGGTCAGCCCTTTACGGAAGACGGTGAAGGGCTCGATGGGCATGCTCTGCCCGGAGGGAGGCACGCCGAACCACAGCACTTTACCGCCAGGGCGGGCGAAGTCGAGCGTGCGGGCCAGGACGGGCAGGGCGCCGGTGGCGTCGATGACGGCATCGTAGTGGTCTTTTGGGAGGTCATCCAGGCTGAAACACAGGCGGCCGGCGCCAAAGGCCTGGGAGGCTTCGGCCCGGGAGCGGTTCTTGTCAACCACAGTGATCTGGGCGGCGCCCTGCAGGCGGGCAACCTGCAAGATCAGGCAGCCGATGGGGCCGGCACCCAGAATGGCGATCTTATCGGCCAATTCAACGCCCAGCCGCTGCATGCCGTGCAGGACGCAGGAGAGCGGCTCCATGAAGGCGCCGTCTTCAAAGGACAAATCCCCGATGTCGAAGCAGGCTTTTTCGGGGGCGGTCACGTACTGCGCCATGCCGCCGGGACGGGTGACGCCGACTGCCTGCCAGTTCAGGCAGAAGTTCTGGCGGTTGTTGAGGCAGTTGTAGCAGTTATCGCAGGCAATGTTGGGTTCCACCGCCACCCGGTCGCCGGGCTTGAAGCGCGTGACGGACTGGCCCACCGCGGCTACCAGGCCGGAGAACTCATGCCCGGGGATGACCGGGTAGGGACCTAAGTACTCGCCGCGGAAGATGTGGATATCCGTCCCGCAGATGCCGGAAGCCATGACCTGGATGAGCAGCTCGTTAGCGGCAGGCTCGGGAATGGGGATTTCAAGGGTGTCTAAGTGATTGGGTTGGTGGATTTTGGCGGCTTTCATGATTGACCTCCAGGGTTTACTTCTTTACCGGTCCAGCGGATGCCGAGAACGCCTACCTGGCCGCCTCGTTCTTGATTACATCTACATCATACGCTTGTGTAATGAGGCGGTCAAGTGTTCACGCATGCCGGTAAGAAACACCTCGATATGATCAAGCCGGGTTGGTTCATAAGCAGTTATAATAGCCCCAACAGATTGGGCTGTAAAAGTAACATGTCGAGTTTTTCTTTTCTCAAGCCAGTTTTCAACAGCCGGGCGGTGGATTTGGTGTTCTGGAGGCAGGGTGAGCGGTAAGCTGGCCATTTTCTCACAAGTGGATTACCTGAGCCTGTTCCATGGGTAATGCCTCGCTTGTGGTGCTTATCCCCTGTTTGAACGAAGAAAAGACCATCGCCAAGGTGGTGCAGGATTTTAAAACCGCCCTACCTGAAGCCGATGTGATCGTATTCGATAATGGCTCCACCGACCAGACGGTGCGCATGGCAACCGAAGCCGGGGCGACTTTGCTGGCGGAGAAGCGCCGCGGCAAAGGCTTTGTGGTGCAGGCCATGTTCCAACGCGTCGATGCGGATATCTACGTGATCGTAGATGGCGACGACACGTATCCCGCGGAAAATGTACGCAGTCTGATCGAGCCGGTGCTGAACGGCGAGGCTGACATGGTTATCGGCTCGCGGATTGCCGAGAGCAAGAGTGAGTTCCGCCGCATCAACTGGCTGGGCAACATTTTCTTTCAGAACATCATCAATGCCTTCTTTGGCACCCACCTGACGGATATTTTGAGCGGCTACCGCTGCATGAACCGCAAGCTCGTCAAGAGTCTGCCGCTGTTCGTCAGAGGCTTTGAGATCGAAGCCGAGATCACGATCAAATCGCTGGAACGCGGCTTCCGCCTGGTCGAAGTGCCCGTGGACCTGCGCCCGCGCATGGAAGGCAGTTACTCCAAAATCCACATCCTGCGCGATGGCCTGCGCATCCTGGGGACGATTTTCTCCCTCTTTCGCGATTACAAGCCGCTGACTTTCTTTGGCAGCCTGGGATTGACCTCTATGGTACTGGGTTTGATCCCGGTGGCAATGGTGACGCTGACCTATGCCAAAGAGGGGCTGGAAGCGCACATTCCCAGAATCTTGATCTCATTTGGCCTGATATTGAATGGTATGCTCTTCATCGCCGTGGGGCTGGTGCTGCATACGGTCAACCGGCGCTTTCAAGAGATGGAACACTTTATGCGGCTGATGGGGAAATAAAATGCAGTTACTATTTGCCATCATTCCCCTGGCTGCGTTCGGATGCGTATTTATCTTTCTGGGGAATCGTTGGAGCTTCGGCCATTGCCGCCAACTTATTACCCGCGCGGCGCTGCTGTGGGGGGCATACCTGGTGCTTGCGTTGGAAGTGCTCAGCCTGTTCAAGGGCGTGACCCGTCTCGGGTTGTGCATAGCCTGGCTGCTGCTGGTAGTGGCCTTTGGCATCTGGGCCTGGCGGAAGAGAAAGACCGGAGAGAAGGTCATGCTGCCCCACATCCAGCGTCCCGAGGGAGCGGGGGCATGGTTGCTCTTTGCAGGTATCCTCGGTGTTCTGCTCATCACTGCCACGGTAGCCTGGCTGGCCCCGCCCCAAACCTGGGATTCCCTCACTTACCATCTGAGCCGGGTGGCTCATTGGGCGCAAAACCGCTCGATACACCACTATATCACGGGCATTGAGCGTCAAGTGAGCATGACCCCCGGAGCCGAAAGTATCACGCTCAACTTCTACGTACTGACGGGAAGCGATCGGCTGGCCACTTTTACCCAATGGCTGGCCATGGTGCTCAGCCTGGTGGGCGTCTCACAGATTGCTAGCCTGCTTGGCGCAAAATCGCCCGGCCAGTGGCTGGCGGCACTGATTGCGGCGGTTATCCCAACCGGTATCGTCGAATCTACCAGCACCATCACCGATTACGTTGTCTGCCTATGGGTGGTATGTATTGCATTGGAAAGCGTCTCGTATTATCGCAATGACGACCGCCGCTCACTGTTCTTCCTTAGCCTGGCGGCGGCGCTGGCTGTCTTCACCAAGCCCATCTCCATCCCCTATATGCTGCCCTTTGGCCTGTGGGTGGCGATCCTGCTTTTCAAGCGCCGGGGACTGGTTGGTGGGCTAAGATGGGGAGCAGTGGCCGTGCTGGTGGTTGCACTCATCAACAGCGGCTATATCACACGCAACTTCATTACCTTTGGCAGCTTCTCGAACCCGCTTGATTTCCAACTTCACAACAACCAGCTCCGCACCCCGCAGGGAATCATCTCCAACGTGGTCAAAAACGCCGGACTGCACCTGGGCCTGCCATACGTTCCCCGGCTGAACGATTGGTGGAACCTGACAATCTTGAAGATCCATGTCAAGCTGGGCGTGGAAATTCAAGACCCGCGCACTACCGGTGATGGCACCTTCAAAGTGACGTCCCCTTCTACACAGGAGGACCTGGCCTCTGCTCCCTACCACGCATACCTAATCGCGGCTACATTCGTCATCATGCCCTTCTTTTTGAAGCGAAAGGTGAACCGAGTTTCAATCGATAGCCTGGTTATGCTCTATGCGATCCTGGTTGCATCCACCTTTGTACTCTTCAGTGCTATCTTCAAGTGGCATGTTTTCACTGTGCGCTATCATCTGCCGTTTTTTGTGCTCTTTGCTCCCGCACTGGGTGTATTCTGGGGTCAATGGTTGCAATATAATCCGCTTGAAAGCGGGGATATAACCCGTCGCTTTAGGTTGGGTTACCTGCTGGCGGCTTTTTTGCTGGTCAGTTCATACCCCTGGCTATTCAGAATTGACTCGCGCCCGTTGATTCCTCAACCAGGCCGATCCACAGTGGGCAGCATCTTGACCGAGCCGCGCGAGAAGTTGTACTTTGCCAACGCCACCCACCTGGACAGCGTACTCACACCGCTCACGGAGGATATCCAAGGCAGAGGCTGTGCGCAGGTGGGCATCATGCTTCTCGGCGACGATCCCGAGTATCTGATTTGGGTGCTGATGGGCGCACCACGGAAAGACGATCTGCGGATTGTGTGGATCGTAAGCGGCAACACCAGCCGCTACAAACCCCTCGACTTCCAGCCTTGCGCCATCATCTGCCACGGTTGTGGAGCCGATCAGCAGAGCATCAACGGGCTGGATTACGCCTACCAGGCGGCCGAGTGGCAACTTTACCTACCCCCTGTACCCTGATATCCCGCTAACTATGGAATCCAACAACTTTCCATTAAAGGACTCTGGCTGGCAACCTAAAGCATGGCCAACGCACCTCTTCTTCCTGCTGACCACCCTGGAAGGGTTGGCTTTCCTGCTCTTCTTCCTGCTCCTGCCCACCGACGCGGATACACGCGGCAGCCTGGGCTATTCCGCCACACGATACGTCTTATTGGGTGCAGTGCTCGTTCCCACGCTCGTCTTCAGCGGCCTGCTGTTCAAGGTCTGGAAAGACCGTACCCTGGCGGAAAAGATCGCTGGCAGGTTATTGCAGAACGAGCAGACCATTCCAATGATCATCCTGGTCACCGGACTGGCAGGACTGCTGCTGCTGGGTTGGGTGTTGATGTACCAGGGTGAGTTTCTGGCCGAACTGAACCGAGATAAAATCCTGCGCCTGGCCCCATTCCCGGCCTGGGGGCTGCTGCTCTTAGGCCAGATGGCTGTTATCTGGTGCGCTGTGTCTTGTACCAACGGGATTTCGAAGCGGTGCAAGATAAAGTTCACGCAACGCTGCCTGAATATCGGCCTGGCTGGTGTGCTGTTCCTGGCTGCCCTGCTGCCACGTGCCAGCCTGACCGGCTATGCTCTACCCTACCAGACCGTGTGGGACGAGGTTGTCACTTATCCCCAATCGCTGCGCATGCTTGTCGAACCGGGCCTCAAGCCCTATTCCGATGTGCCCGGTTATGGACAGGTTTCCTATGGCGACCTGCTGGTTTACCTCACCACCTTCGGGGAAGCAGTTGGACTGCTGAATGGCTTCCGCACCCAGCAGGTAGATTCGATCCAGGGATACGTTTCGCCCCCGCAGGGTGTGAAAACGATCTATGAAGCGGTGCACACTTCAGGGATCCCGCTGCGAATCCCTCGCTTGTTAATGGCGCTGCTCAACAGTTTGGCACCGGTGGGCATCTACATCCTGCTACGCCACTACTTTCGGCTGAACTCCTGGGCAGCCTTTGGCGGAGGGTTAATCTATGCAACCTTCAGCCGCGAGTTGATCTATTACTCAGCCTTCATCTTACCCGATGCACTGGCGACCACGCTCTTCATCCTGCTGCTGATCGCCGCCTGCGAATGTATTGAGGATCAAGACGACCGCCTGCTGCCCTGGGTGGCGCTGGGCACGCTGACTGGCATGATCCTGAGTGTCACAATCCGTTCGTACACAGTAGTTGCCATCCCGGCCCTGGGATTTGGGCTGGCACGCCAGCATGAACGGCCCATCCTCAAACTTGTCACGCTTGGCCTGGGCATCTTTCTGGGTTTCACGCTGACCTCACCATACGCATTGCTCGATCTGCCAACTCAACTGGTTAAAATTACTTCGTTCTCCTGGTACCACGAGCTGACCTGGAGCCACCGCCTGACCAGCCTGAGCTTTTACCTGCAAGGCATCTTCAAGCCTGGCTTCAGCTCCAGCTATGTGGACTCGGTCACAGGCAGCATCGGCTTTGGGCTGCTGGTGGGCGTGCTCATGGTGGTGAGCCTGGGCAAGCTGATTGTGCGCTACCCTCGCCTGGCCATCCTGATCGGGGCTTTCACCCTGCTGCACCTGTACTCGGTTCTGCCGGTGGTGCAGCGCTTCACCCGCCACGTCTTGCTGCTCTACCCTATCGTGTGCATTAGCGCTGGGCTGGGCCTCAGCCTGCTGGAGGATGGGCTGCGTATCGGGTTGGAAAGGCTGAGCGGAGCAGGCGGTCTTAGCGGGGGCAAAAAAATGGGCGGCTTCGCACAACGTTATGGCCCCCGCCTACAAAAGGCTGCCCCTGCGATCATTTTCGGCCTTTTTTTGCTGGGTTCCATCGGCCAGATTCGCCTGACCAGCCGTTATATTGATCGCATGAGCCACTTCCAGCCTTCCCAGGGTCAGGCTGCTGAATACCTGCAGACACTGCTTCAACCAGGCGATAAGGTGGGCATCCTGGATATCCTGCCCTGGGTGGAAACAGATCTGGATACCCGAGGTATCCCCTACGAGCGCATCGGGTTGGCCGAAAGCGCAGCAGATTTACGCACAAAGGGTATCACCTACGTGGCTGGCACCGATCGTCTCAGCAGCGACAGCACTTACGGCTCGCTGGCCGGCACCATCTGGGAAAGTGGCTTTGCTCCCGAAATCAAGCTGGCCGAGTTCGGTAATACAACCTTGCAGTTCCAGGGCTATCCGTCAGGGGGGTTATACATCTTCGTTGCACGAGTGCCCGAAAAATAATCGTAACCAACCAGTGAAATATCCCACCGCCTCCACCTTCTCCGATCCTGCTGCGCAAGCCTACACACAAGCGCGCCTCTCCTATTGGGATTCAGTCGCTTGTAACGCTGAGACATCCAGAGGCCTGGGCAAGTACTATCACCGCCGGCAGGCCGAGATTTACCAGAACCTTGTTCATCCTGGGCTAAGCGTGGTTGAGTTTGGCTGCGGGCAAGGCGACCTGCTGGCTGCTCTACGCCCGGCAGCAGGTTTAGGGATAGACTTCTCGTCAGAGAAGATCGCCCGCGCCCAGAAACGCCATCAGG
>Ga0315287_10001356_pt1 | contig 22451 bp, 15 predicted proteins | sample YL17G11_0_MG_FD_205037 | JGI IMG/M metagenome (GOLD analysis project Ga0315287, IMG submission 205037) | Sediment microbial communities from Yellowstone Lake, YNP, Wyoming, USA - YL17G11_0 | ecosystem: Environmental > Aquatic > Freshwater > Lake > Sediment | place: USA: Wyoming | collected...
TGCAAAATCACAACTTGAGGCAGGGAAGAAAGTAAAACGGGAACCTTCACTTGTGCTTAAAGAGCTGGAAGCCGAATGTAATAAATATAAAGAGTTGATTGCCGATTTTAACGTTAACGGAATATTTGATGAAAATATCCGTACGGTTGATGCTCAACTGAAATTAATCGAGGCGGAAAGAGCAACACTGACAGTTGGGTCAAACTATACCGTCCGCGGTATCTATCTTCACGATGCTAAAGGAAATCGGGTAGAAGGGGTTCGGGTAAATGATAATGTTGTTCAAGGTAATAAGACCTATCGTGAATTTATCATCAGGGAAGGGACGTTGATTAGAGTAGAGATAAATGATAGGCAAATAACGAATAAACCCTTCGAAACAAACATAAATGAGGGAGAGTCGATTGAGATCATCATTGGCAAGCCAAACGGTAATCAGCCGGCTGAAAAGCTCTTTTTATCAAAAGAAAATGGTAACTTGTATCTTGAGCGGCCAATGTATGGCTTCCGAGGTTCTAAGGGGGATAAAGTTTTACTTCCTGAAGGATTGACTACGGTTGGAACTGGCCGGAACGCGAAGTTAATTATTCCGGATCATAATTTGGGGATTTCAGATACACATTTCTCAATCAAGGTTGAAGGTGGTCGTCTTTCTCTTCAGGCTACTGGAGAAACCCATGTTAGAGGGGTTGATCCTGAAACAGCAGCTAAGCTTGATAGATATGCCAGAGGTGAAAAACCAGTAATTACTGAAGGTCGGCTCGATATAAATCGCAAAGTTGAAAATAATACCTATACTTATTTCACAAAAGAGGGAAATAAAATCCTGGACATTAAAGCCGAACGCGATGGTAATGGCCAGTTAACACTTTCCAAACCAGAGATTGCACCGGAATTTGTAGGTAAGCCTGAGGCTAGACAAGCACTTGAGGATTTAGGGAGCGAAATACAATTTAGGAGTGATGGTCAAGGTAAAAAATTAACTGCGCAGGAAGTAGCCCAAAGAGCTTCTGCAAAAAAATATGCTATTCGTGATGGAAAGCTTTATGAGAATGATAAGCCGCAAGATTGGGTTACAGTTGAGCAGAAAGGTAAGGCAATTAATTTAAAAGCAAATATCTTAGGTGAGATTAGAATTTTTGCGCAATTAGGAGTTGTAAAAGGCCAGCTTCAGCTGCAACCGGTAGGTGGAGGTATTACTGAGGCACAATTGGTTAAAATGTTCGGGGAAGCGAGAGCCAAGCAGATTATAGATATTCAGCAGAGTGGAGTAGTGGTTGAAACACCGGCTGCTGCAAAAGGTGCGCCGTCGGTTGATCCCAGTTTAACTCCCTTTGTTAAACCTGGAACCAATGTGGTTAGAGAACATGGTGTTTTTGATCCGCAATTTATTATGAGTTTCCGGGAAATGAGCAAAAAAACGCCGGTGGTTTTTGTCGATTTGGATGGAACCCTTCTTCAGAAAAAACCCGGGGCACAGGAAGTGAGTGTCAATCCGGATGCGGCAGCTTTTCTAGCTGGGTTAAAAGCCAAAGGGTATAAAGTGGTTATTCTTTCGACCGGAACCAGTGATTACGTTAGTGGAGCATTGAAAAAAACGGGTTTGGATGGATATTGTGATCTGGTGATTGCGAGAGAAGCAGCGTTTGATTGGAATAATAGTCCGTTTGAAAGTATTGCTAAAATTGATGAAATCTTACAAAAACAGGGTGTTAATCAAACGGCCGATGATTTATTCATGGGTTATTCAAAAGGTAATATCGTTGGACTGCTTGTAGAAAAAGGCAGGGCGGTATTAGTCGATGATAATCACGGAATTGCTACTGATCGTCAATTTCTGGAGCCGGGTTTAGGTGAATATGAAGCAGTGCCTGTCCGTCCATACTTGCCCTTTGAAGCAACTGGAACCAATGGCCCTGGACCATCCCTTCCAGAAGTATTAAATCAGCTTCCTCAAATTGGAACACCTGCCACTGCAGCGAAATATCAGATAAAAGGTAATACAGTTGTAGATCAAGCTGGAAAACCGGTGGAAGGAATTTCGTTAAAGAAAATTGGTGAAAATCTCTATCGTGTGTTTTTTGAAGGCACTGGCGCAATGGATGAGGCCAGGATCGACCCTCAATCCGGCAGGCTGGTTTTTATGATGGGGGGCGACAAAAATGCCACTCAATTAGGAAGAAAGAATGTCGAAAGAATTGCGGCCATTAAGCAGGAGCTTGAGGGAAAGGTGGTCAGTGCGGAGGAAAATCCGCAACCTGCCAAACGGGAAGAAGGCACCGGCGCGGCAATTCCTAGAGCTATGAGGAGACAAATAGGCGAAAAAACTCCTGTCCAGGTAACACCAGAAAAAGTATATGAGAGGGCAGTAAAACAATTAGGAGAAGAACCTTCGCAACTAAATTTGGATCGGGTATTGGCAGACTATTTAGTAGAGGCACATCGGGGTGATCGGGATGCAGCCTTCAAAGAACATGAACAAATTAAAGGGCGGAGGGCTCTGCTTTTTAGAATACGCGAGAACGATCCCGTTTATAAACGCAGTGTGGAAAGTGCGCGCGACGCCTGGCAACGGGCAAACGAGATGGATCGCAGACAAATAGAAAAAATCTGCGGAGAGCTAAAAATTAGCAGTAATTCTAAATCAATTTTAGATAATTTCTTAATCTTACGAAAATATGCTTCTGAATTGAAGGGGAATCCGATATTTGCTGAGCTGTCTAAGTTGTACAAGGGAAGGCCTCTTTATGAGATCGACGCTCTCATGAAGGCGCGTGAGCTGTGGAAGAACGCCTCAGCAGCCGAGCGCCAAGCCATGGCCAGGGAATTACGCATAACTGATCCGCGATTGATTTTTGAAAAACAAAATGAATTGTCGCAAGCGGCAAGAAAATTAGGGGGCAATAAACTGGTCCAAGAATTATATGCGTTAGTTGGGCAATTTAAAACCATGAAAATGCATGTTGAGTATCTTACGAATAAATATAACATCGATCTTAAGCGTTTGACCCTGGCGGAGGACCGTTTCGCAGGCGATCTGCATATCAAGTTAAGCGAAAGTAAAAATAGCAGTAAAAAAGAAGCGGCTCGACCCGAAACGAGCTCAAAAAAGAATGTTACTGAAGAAGAACGTTTACCGTTTGATGCTGGTGCGGCCGACCCGGCAAATCCGTCTATATATAATTTGCTAAATAATAAAACCATCGATTTCGGTCTTCGCAAGGGAGCGCTTTTTGAGTTTGATATCCTTGGCGAACCGGCCATAAGAACTGTACAGATAATTCGTTTAGAAGATGGAAGATATGTAAAACGGGAAAATGGGAATGTATCCGAAATATTTAAGGATGGAAAACCAGAAGTTTTTAGCGATAAAACAAAAGGATCAGTAAAAATTTCTCTGATAGATGGCAGAGTTGTAGTGGAAGCCAAATCTATGCCGATTGAATATATGAGGGAAATACGATCGGCTGCTAGGGTAATCAAAACGAAAATTGTTTTACAGGATACCGGACAATCCGGTTCAGTTGGGTTTAAATCCAAGCAACAAGCTGGGCAACCAATATTGGGTAGCATATTACCTCAAGAGACAGCTATGCAAGCCCTTATTAGACCTGAAATTATGAATATAAAAGAGGGGGATGGGATTGAGCTGACGCTTGGACCCGCCAATTCGAAAGATTCCCCCAAAGTATATTTATATAAGCAGAGTGGTATTTATTATGTCAAGCCAGCTGACGGAAAACCCGTACCAATCAATGAAGGAATGATGCGCTTAGGAGGCAACCCACCGGCAGATGTAATAATTCCAAATACTGCAAGCCCCCATCTCTTCATAAGGAGGCAAGGGGATACCATCGTTCTAATGGATAACAAAAGTATGAGCACCGGAACCTATTATCGGCAGGGAAATGATCCCACGACCGCAAAGAGGATTCTTGAAAATAAATCAGATATTGATCCCATAACCGGAGAAAAAAAGTTTGAGCTTATCCCTTCTCCTGCCCCCCAGGGCATTACAGCTAGCAAATCAAGTGTTAATGGGGTTGCAACCTCCAGATATAGTGCTTATGAAGGATCGAAAGAAATTGGCTATATAGAAGTTGATCGAGCAAATAAGTCAGTTTTAAAGATAAAAGTTGAGCCGGGTTATCAGGGAACACGGTTGATTAAGGACCTGAATCGGTATGTGAGGCAGGCAGAGCCAGAAACTTTTGGAAGCAGAGGCTAGTCCTCGGGGGCTTTAATAATTGGATTTAGGGGTATCGAGCTGGGTGTGATTTCTTCTAGTGTGGATACGCCACGATTCGGTTCTCTTTCAAGTTGTTCTCTCGAAATAGAAACAATTATTCTCCCATCATTAGTTGTAATTTCATCAAACCTAATATCATCTCTAAATTGGAAATGGCTTGCTGAGTGTAAATTTGGAGAGAAATGGGAGGAGACTCTTCCCAGAAATGCTTCGTAGAGTGGTTCCGAAAGTTCTTCAATTCCTTCCGCCGTTATTCCATGAATTGCCAAGAAGACCGCCCTGTCTTTGCCCTGCTGTAAACTGCAAAAGATCCTCTTTTCGCAGGCGTCGTAATCAGCGGTCTCCTGGCCGGGGTGACGGACCGATTCGTAGAGATGGATACCAAAGGTGTACCATTCTTCCCGACCGGTGCGATAAATTTTAGGAGAAAATCCCCCCAGTACTAAACCGTCTTTCACTGCGGCAAGACCTTTTATCCCAAGCTGTAGGTTTTGACCCAACACCGCTAATAAATCAGTATTTTTGTTAAGTTCGTTGAAAGCCTTTTGGGTGGCAAGCGCCATGCGTTGCAAAACCAGCGGGTGCCGAGCTGCCCCCTTAACGCGTGGACTATCCCCCGGCTGGTATAAAACACCGCTTAGGCAATTTCCCACTCTTTCCAATTTATTTAACATTGCTATATATATCTCTCCAAAAGAAGCGAATAATTTCAATTTATTTTCATGGAAAAAAGTGTTATGCTAAACCCCGATGGACAAGCAGGGGCAAACAGCTTATTACGAAGATTTATTGGCTAAATACGGCCCCAATTATAGGGCGCTGGATTGGAACAGCCCCGAAAGCCAGAAACTGCGCTATCAGATTTTTAAGGAGCTTTTTATCTACGGGAAAAAGTCGGCGAACCTTTCGGTGCTGGATGTCGGCTGCGGCTTTGGCGACCTCTACGGTTTTTTTAAGGTAGAAGGGTTGCTGAAGCGCAATAAAATCAAATATACCGGTTTCGATATCTCCGCCAAACTGCTGGAGGCGGCAAAAAAGAAATATCCGGAGGCCCAATTCGAATTGAAAGATATCCTGGAAGAAAGATCCCTGCCGGGTTTTGATTATATCTTTTGCTCCGGTATATTCAATATCCGGACCACTGAAACCGAAGAGCATATGGAATGGGTTAAAACTACGCTGCTGCGGATGTATGATCTGGCCAACTTCGGGGTGGCGGTAAATTTTCTAAGCGAAGGGGCGTTGCCGATCGCGAACCAGGAAGATTTAAACCGCGGCCGCTATTTCTATTTTAAACCGGAGGGGATCATAAACTTTTGCCGTTTTGTTTGCGGGCGGTATATCTTAAGACATGATTACCATCCGGGCGATTTTACGGTATACTTATTCAAGTAAACCACCACACCAAGATTTGGTGTGGTGGTAAAGGTTCTTAACTATGAAGAGAGAATATTTCAGTTTTAGGATCAGGACCAACCCATTAAACCGGCTTATTCCGGCCCTAATAATTTTGATTATTATTTTAGTGGTGGGAATAACGGGCTACACCCAGTTTGAAAATTGGTCGTTTTTGGATTCGATTTATACGTTAGTCCTGGCTCTCTCTACGCTTGGTTTTCACGGTGTGCCGCCGCTTACGTCTTATGGAAAAATACTTACCATTTTTATTATCATTGCGGGTGTCAGTACCGCCGTCTATGCAGTGGGACAGGCGTTGGAAATTGTTCTTGAAGGAGAATTGCTAGGATATAGAGGGAGGAGAAGAATGGAAAGAAAAATTAAAGAGATGAAGGAGCATTATATTATTTGCGGATACGGGAGGGTGGGGCGCCAGGTGGCGGAAGAGTTTGATAATGAAAAAATTCATTATGTGATCATTGATTCAAAATCGGAAACCGCTGCCGAAATGGAACCCAAAGGCCTTCCCTATATTATCGGAGATGTTACCGCTAATATAAATCTGGAAGAAGCGGGGATCAAGCGCGCCAAGGGTTTAATTGCCTGTGCCGATTCGGATGTGGCCAATGTTTATGTAACCCTTTCGGCGCGTGCGCTGAATCCCGATTTATATATCGTGGCGCGTTCCAGCCAGAGAGATACGGAGCAGAAATTGAAAATGGCCGGAGCTAATCGGGTGATCTCGCCTTATTTCATTGCCGGGAGGCGAATGGCCGCCCTGGCCACCCGGCCGGTTTCAAGCGATTTTCTGGACATGGTGATGCACGGGGAACATCTTGAATTCAGTCTGAGAGAAGTCTTAATCCCTCAGCACTCTCCCTTGATCGACAAATCTCTTTCTGACGCGCAGATCAGACAGAGAGCCGGGGCCACCGTGCTGGCGATTCGCAAACCGGACGGCGGCTTTAATCTGCAGCCGCAGGCCAGTTCTAAAATTGAAGCGGGGGATATCCTGGTGGCGATGGGGACCCAGGAACAGTTGGACCTGCTGGACAAAATAGTTAAATAGTAATTTATGCTGAGAGAAGAAAAAGAGTTTAAACTGGCGGCGATCGAGCGGATCGCGGAAGAAATGTGCCTGGCGGCCAGAACGGCGCCTAAAGGCAAGGGCGTGGATCTGCTGGAAATGGCAGTTATCAAAGAGGAAAAAATTGAAGAGCTGTCAAAGAAGATGAAGGAAATTGGTGAGCGAGAAAACCAATCAATTTTTATCCGAGATTCCGACAGTATCCTGCAAGCATCAGTTATTGTACTGATCGGGACCAAACTTCAGGTAATAGGGTTAAAATATTGCTCTTACTGCGGAAAACCGAATTGTGCAGAAGCGGAAAAAAGCGGAACGATTTGCGCTTTTAATCTCGGGGATCTTGGTATCGCGGTCGGTTCAGCGGTAGCCGTGGCCATGGACCGTCGGTTGGACAACCGGATCATGTTCAGTATCGGGAAAGCCGCCCTGGAACTTGAATTACTGGGGAAAGAAGTGAGGATTATTTACGGGATTCCCTTATCCGTTTCCAGTAAAAATCCATTTTTCGATCGCATGCTGTTGCACAGGAAGGCTTAAAAGAGGAGAAAACCGTGTTTAGTGATATAGAGGTAATATTTGAAAATGACCCGGCCGCAAAAAATATTTTTGAGGTATTGCTGTATCAGGGATTGTGGGCGGTGCTTTTCCACCGCTGGGCGTACACTTTTTATCGGCTGCGGATCCCTGTTTTGCCGCGCCTGATCTCCCAGTTTTCCCGCTTTTTAACCAGCATCGAAATTCATCCGGGCGCTAAAATTGGCAAGCGCTTTTTCATCGATCACGGCAGCGGTATCGTTATCGGCGAGACGGCCGAGATCGGGGATAACGTAACCATTTTTCAGGGGGTAACCCTGGGCGGGACCGGAAAAGAGAAAGGAAAACGCCATCCGACCATCGGTCACAGTGTGGTGATCGGGGCGGGGGCGATCGTTTTAGGCCCGATTTATATTGGAGATAATTCAAGAATCGGGGCGGGTGCGGTGGTAACTAAGTCGGTGCCACCCGAAACTACGGTGGTGGGCAATCCCTCCTGGATCGTGAGAAGAGAAGGACGGCGGCTGGACCCGCTGGAACACGGCGCGCTTCCCGATCCCATTCATAAAGCGCTGGATGATCTGAATAACCGCCTCAAGGCTTTAGAAGAAAAAATGAATAAATGACGCTTAAGCTTTATAACACCCTCTCGCGGCAGAAGGAAGAATTTCAGCCCCTCGCGCCTCCCCAGGTAAAAATGTACGTGTGCGGCATCACCCCCTACGATGAAACCCATCTCGGCCACGCCCGCGCTTATGTCGCTTTTGACGTAATTCGTCGTTACCTGGAAGCCTCGGATTATGCAGTGCTTTATATCCAGAATATCACGGATGTCGACGATAAGATAATTCAAAAAGCCAAAACAAAAAATCAAAAAATTAATGCGGTGGCGGAAGAATATATCTCCTCCTATCTTGCCGTCATGGACCAGCTGAACGTCAGGCGGGCCGATCTGTACCCTAGAGCGACGGAGCACATCCCCGAAATGATCGAATGGATCGAGGGCTTGCTAGAGAAGGGCAATGCCTATACGTTGGAGGGGGATGTTTATTTTTCTGTCGATAAATTCTATGATTATGGGAAACTGTCTAAACGTGAGAACAAAGATATGCAGGCGGGGGCGAGAATTGCCATCGATGAGCGTAAAAAGAATGCGCTGGATTTTGCGCTCTGGAAGAAGGCCAAGGGGGGAGAGCCCTCCTGGGAAAGCCCCTGGGGACCGGGCAGGCCGGGCTGGCACATTGAGTGTTCGGTGATGTCCTCAAAATATCTGGGGGAGCAGTTTGATATTCACGGCGGTGGGTTGGATTTGATCTTTCCGCATCATGAAAATGAGATCGCGCAGACGGAGGCGAAAACGGGTAAGGTCCCCTGGGTGAAATATTGGGTCCATAACGGTTTTGTGACGGTCAATCAGCAAAAAATGTCAAAGTCGCTGGGTAATTTTTTCACCCTGAAAGATATCTTTAAAAAATATGACCCGATGGTCGTGCGCTTTTTCTTATTATCCACCCATTACCGTAGTCCCATCAATTATAGCGATCAGGAGCTTAACAATGCGAAAGAGGCTTATGGCCGCATTTGTAAATTCGTTGGTGGTATAAATTTTATGCTTGAGAGATCTCCGGAAGCTGCTCCTAATATCGAGCTGGAAGACCTGGAAGAAGAGATCCTGGAATATAAAAACCGTTTTGCCGCGGCCATGGATGATGATTTTAATACCGCCGGGGCGGTGGCCGCCATCTTTGAGATGATCCATTTCTTTAATAAGGCGATGGATGAGGGGGAAGTAGAAAGGGAATGTTTGGAGGAAATGAAAAAATCGGTTTTGGATTTGTGCGGAATACTGGGATTAGAAATTAAGCCCGTAATCTACATTATGCCTGAACCAGCTACACATGGAGTCTCTTCGGAAAATGTGGAATTGATTGTAAAAGAAGAAAAAGAAACAATAGAAGAATTAGTCATGGAAAGGGAAAGGGCGCGAAAAACGAAGGACTTTTCCAGAGCGGATCAAATCAGGGATCAGCTAAAAGAAAAGGGGATCATTCTAGAAGACACCCCCTATGGTACGAAATGGAGCCGGATTTAGTTTGCCAGTTGATCCAGTGTTTTTTTTAAGTCGACTTTTCCTGCCTCGGAGGGCATAATCGCTTTGCCGGCATTTACCCTCACCTCAGAAAAAGGCAGCGGCACAATATATTTATCCCAACGCCAGAAGAAAGTAAAATTTAAGCGAGCTCGGGTATTGATGGGTACGATAGGAATATTAGCTTTCTTGCTCAGGTAGAAAATGCCGGGCTTTACCACAAACGCCGGGCCCAGCGGGCCATCCAACGCGATAATCATATCCGAGTCTTTTTTTAGAAGCTTTAAAGCTTTAATGGTGCTGCCGGCGCTGATGGTGTCTTTTTCTTCAGAAACGGGGAGCGATTTATAGCCCAACCATTCTGAGCATTTGCCCAAAATTCTTCCCCGGGTTTTGGCGCTGACCAGAAGGTAAGCGTTTTGGCGGCGATAGATATAAAATAGAACAAAAGTGGCTTGGTGCCATACCGCAATCAATAAATTGGTTTTTTCTTTAAGCTTATAAAACTCCTCGCCGCCAACGATCTTGAAACGCAGTGTTTTACAAACCAGCATGATGGATAAATAAAGCAGGCCGGCGGAAAAATAAACATAGATCCTGTTTAAAAGATTGATGATGATCATCGGCTGGTTCCAATTCTAGCACAGGATGGGGTATAATAAAAAATATGAAAATCCTGTTGCTGCAGCCTTCCATGTATCACCGTGCGGGTGAGCTGCTGAAGTTTAAAAAAGCCTATATCCCCTCCATCACCATGCCCACCCTGGCCGCGCTTACGCCGGAAGGGATTGAGGTCCAGATCATTGACGAACATGTGGACGAAATCGATTTTGAAGCCCGGGTTGATTTAGTGGGGATAACCTGCCACACCTTTTCCGCTTCCCGGGCTTATGAAATTGCCGACGCATTCAGAAAAAGAAAAATTCCGGTAATCATCGGCGGGATTCATCCCACCGTTCTTCCCCAGGAAGCCCGGGAGCATGCGGATAGCGTGCTGGTGGGGGAGGTCGAGGATATCTGGGAAAGAATTATAATTGATTTCAAAGAAAAAAACTTACAGCCTTATTATTACCCGTCTTTCCCCAAGCTTGAAAAGTTGGTCATCCCGAAAATTGAGCTGATCAATCTGCCTAAATATCAAAAGATGCCTTTTTCCTCGCTGCCCACCATTCCCCTGGAAACCTCCCGGGGGTGTCCCTTCTCCTGTGATTTTTGCCTGGTTACGCAATTTTACGGCAGCCACCAACGCTCCAAACCGATTGAAAATGTAGTGCGGGAGATTGAAGCTATCGGCGCTAAATATTATTTCTTTTGCGATGTGAATATCGGGGCCGATCGCCAGCGGGCTAAGGCGCTCTTTCAAGCGCTAACCTCGTTGAAGATAAAATGGGCGGGGCAGTTTAATCTGGCGGCGGCCAAAGATCCGGAGATGCTAATGCTTGCCCGGAAAAGCGGTTGTTACGCAGCCTATCTGGGCATCGAAAGTACAAGTGAGGCGAGTTTAAAAAGCGTTAATAAAAAGATCAACCGGATAGAGGAATATGAGGAACAATTGCAGGTATTTCACGCTTGCGGCATACCCATCCATGCCAGTTTTGTCTTTGGCTTAGACGAGGATGACGAGCGGGTGATTGATGAAACGGTTGACTTTGTCGATCGCAATCATATCGATAAAGTTACTTATTATTTTCTTTTTCCCTTGCCGGGAACGGAACAATATGACCGGCTAAAAAGGGAAGGGCGCATGATCCATGACAAATATTGGTTAGATAAAGAGAGGCCGCTGCTGGATGTTCACTATCAGCCGAAACGAATTAGCCGGGAAAGGTTGTTAGAGAAGTTCTGGGAAGCCAACGACCGGACATTCTCCTGGGGTTCAATCGTTCGGCGCTTGTTCCTGCCCCCGCAGCCACAATGCGTAAATTCGTTTGTTTCAAATATATTTTACCGGAAGATGATCCAAAAGCGGGAGCTTACTTTTTCGTAGCGTGAGCTAAATTGTTGACAACATTAGTGCGGGCGGACTGGTCGGTGATAAGATCGGCTTCGGCTTGAATTCGATTTAGCCCGATGAAATCCACATATTCTTGCAGTTTATTGATAAGGTCCGGGCTAGGTGATATTTCCGAATAATCTTTGGCTAATATATCGGAAATAGAGGGTGGCTGAGTTTCCAGATTATACCCTGGTGTTTCAATGTTGACAGAGCGCAAGCGCTCTAGAACTATAGGGCGGATATCCCAATGGAAATAGACCGCTCTCTCCAGACCGGTCCCCTTTCCTTGTACAATGCAAGGGGTAGACAGATCATCAAAGCTGAATCGTTTGAAAGAAGCAAGATACTTTGCCAGCTGTTCGTTCAAGATCTTTAAATTATAAGGTCTATTTTTTCGTTGATAATATGGAATAAGTAATTTGTCGCGCAGTTCATCAGTATTGGTGGCATAAGAATTGAAATCATCAATAATTGGCTGAAGTGAGCCTTCTTTTTTTGCTCCATCGATCGTTGCCATGTTGATCAGGATATGCCAAGCGCCGGCCGACGCTTCATGGCGGGCAGCCAAATTCACCGGATCGCCGATAATATCGAAGACGATCTGATGGTCGATCAGGAACTGACCGGTCAGGAAAGAGCGATAATCGATCTCTTTATGGAAAATATCACCGGCAAAGACCGTGCCAGACATGATCCCGGTGCAAAAACAAGCTTCGGTCGGCCGTCCAGATCCATCCTGGAAAACATCTCTGTGTTTTTCATAAATTGCTTGAACGCCTGGGTCAGCGTTCAACTTTTTGTTCGCTCTTTTCATCGCGATGGCGGTGCGGATAATGCTGCCATGATCGCCTTGGCCCTGGTAAGGTATCCCGGATACGAACATGATGCAATCCCCGATATATTTGAGAAGGACCACGTTGATCCCCTGCGATTCAACCTCTTCCTTCAGCCGGCCGAGCAGTTTTCTGATCAGAGTGCTGTAGTCTTCGGCCGCCCCTTTTTTTTCAAATGCCCGGCACATAGCGGTCGAGCTTTTAAGATCAATAAAACCAATGCTGACATCCTTGAATGATCCTTTAAGGATGTCAAGGTCGCCGGCATCAAAAGCATCGAGCAGGAACCGGTGGATATTGGCCAGCATAATGGACTGCGAGCGGACCTGTTCTGAAATGATATATTCGGCGCAGGCCGCAAGCGTTGTATAAATAAGACCGTTACGAAAACGGGCTTCTAATTTCTTTGGGTCAATTGTTTCCGGAGTTATTTCCGGATTAGTGACCTCAAATACGTTTGCAATTCGGAAATGCCCTTTATCATTGGTCCTGTCGCCGCTGCCCACATAAAAAGTTCTGGGGATCTTATCTGCACCAATACCGAAGGCGCCGCCGGTCACGACCGCAAGGCGTCCGGCCGCGGCTTTCCGCAGGGCTTCGTTGATGTTGACCAGTGGATTCTTGCTCGCTATCATGGAATCTCCGTCTTTGATAAAGTATTGAAAAGGTTTAACGAAGGCTTCTCCGACCAGGCCAAAAGTATATTCTGCCGGATGCTCTGCCATTGGGACAACGATCCCCAACTTTTCAAATATCTGTTGTTGCAGCTGCCTGGCGTCCTTCAGCTTATTTATGGTTTTTGCCATATCTTTTCCCGAGACAGCGACGGCGGAAAGTTTGGTGCCGCGGAGCTGGACGGGAATAATATCGTTTTCTTTCAGAGCCGGATCATCGAAGCTCGTTTCAACCAATTCAACAAAAGCATTAGGCTGCCCTTTAAAGATTTTCCTCATTTTAGCTATGAAAAGTTTTGCTTCAAAAGTCGCTTCTAACTGCTCGGCTCGGGCGCATAAGTCATCGCCGCTTCTAATTTCCTTCCGATAAAGATGTCTGCTTCCATCTTTTTCAACCATAACAATATAATCCCTGCGAGGCGAAAAATTATTGCTGACAGTGAGGTATTTATTGCCTTCGCTATCGATATGTTCGATTGGCATCTTTAGGGGAATGGAAAGATCCCCCTCTTTTTCGAAACCGCGGGCGATCAAAGGCTTTAGGGGAGCTTCCGCCAGACTTATGCCGGGTTTATTTATCACATAAAGCCGCGGGACGCTTTTTTCGCCATTTGGACCAACAACTTTAAAAACCAGTGATTCGCAGCCGTCTCCCATTTCCATGCCGATCAAGCCATTAGCTGCGATCGCTCTATAAATAACGTTTTCTTGGCGGATGAAATCTGCTTTGGTCCTCCCTGAAATACGGGGCAGGAGCGTGAGCGTATCATGTAATCCTTCGGTTAAATTCATGCGAAGCGTTTCGGAATCATGCAGCTGGCCTCGTAGGTTGTCTATTTCCAATGCCGGATCTTTTTGGCTCTCGCGCTGCAATAGGGTGCCAAAAGCCCGTAAGCGCTGGATAGGATGGAGTCCGCTTGACTTTGGTTCTGATTGAGTGGGAACGATGATTTTGGCCAGTTTAGTTTGGATATCAGTAGTGTAGGTAAGCGCAGGATTTATTTCTGCCAGCGAATTATGTATAAGTTCGGCGATTTCGGAAGGTTTGCCCGCAATCCTTGTCCCGGCAAAGCGTAGTCCTCCATTTGAATTAAGCTGTTCAAGCTTTACCGCTAGTAGCTCATGCAGCCGTATTTTATTTTTCCCGTCCAAGATAAGGGAGGGAAGCTTCAGCGACCTAACAATCTGTTTGGCTGCAACAAAGAATTTGGTGTAGTCTTTTGACCGTTTAAATGTGTCCCAATATAGACCGGCTCTTTTGGCCGGGTTGCTAATGATCGGACCGAAAGGCATAATTGTTTCTCCAAGGTTTTATCGGATTAATGCCCGAAAAATTTCACTTTTCTTATGTTATAATCTTAAGGTGATAAAAATATTGTTGGTTTCCCTGGTCCTGTTGTTTACTGCGTTGCCGATTTTTGCGCAAACTCCGGAAGCTTATCCCCGCATCGCCCTGGTATTAAGTGGCGGCATAGTTACCCGCGGACTTTCCGAAATTGGTGTGATCAAAGCGCTCGAAGAAGAAAACATCCCGATTTCCTATGTAGCGGGTACCAGCATGGGGGCGGTCCTCGGTAGCTTGCTGGCGCAGGGGTATAAGGCGGAGGAAATTGAGAAAATCGGCAAGTCTATCGACTGGATGAAGGCCTTTGTGCAATCTGCCGAATATGAAAATATGCTTTTCAACGAAAAGGAAAAATATGGTAAATATCTAGTCCGCATTGAATTTGACGGTATTAGGCCGGTCATCCCCAAAAGCCTGATCAGCTCGCAGAAACCGGCCTTGCTTTTCACGGAGATCTCGATCAAGGCTTTGAATATTGAAGATTTTAATAAATTTAAGATTCCTTTTCGCGCTAATGCGACAGATCTTGAGACCGGACGGGAAGTGGCATTTTCTTCCGGTTTTCTTCCCACGGTCTTGCAGGCTTCTTCAGCGGTGCCGATGATGATGGCGCCGGTGGAAATAAATGGCCGGTTGCTGGCCGATGGGGGAGTGGTGAATAATCTGCCGGTAAATTTGGTGGAAGAATTTAAGCCCGATATCATCGTGGCGGTAAACCTGGGGATGGAACTAAAAAAGAAGGAAGAGCTGAACTCGATGATGGCCATCTTATCGCAAAATCTTTCTTTCTCCTCCAGATATATGACCGAAAAAAACCGTAAGAAGGCAGATCTTTTAATTGAGCCGGATATTTCGCAATACGGGTTTGCGGATTTTAATAAAATTGATGAAATTATCAAGGTCGGATACCAGGCGGCCAAGGCGCAAATCCCTCAGCTAAAAAAGCTGATTGAAAATAAGAGAAAAGAGGGCTCAGTTGCAGCGGCAGCCATGACCCCGCCGGTTTCAGGCGAGGGCCAGGTGATCCGATCCGTTTCCATTGCCGGCAATTCGATTTATAGTTTATGGTCATTATATGATTTGTTAAGTTCAGCAGCCGGCAATAAATTTGACACGCAGACGGCGGAAAAAGACCGCCGTCACTTAGCGGATAAATATTTTTATGATGGTTATAAGCTAGCTGCAGTGAGCTGCTCCTTCCAACCGAAAAGCGGCCATTTGGTATTTTCTATCACCGAAGGGGAGATTGACCTGGTGCAGTTTAGCGGAAGGGAAAACATCAGTGAAGTATTTTTGAAAGATAAGATCAAGTACTACGGGGTCTTTAACAGTAAAGCCGTGGCGGAAAATGTTGACCTCCTCTATAATACCGGGTTCTTTGAAAGAGTGGGGTATACGGTCGCTGCGCACGACCACCATTATATCCTGGTTTATTCTTTAAAAGAAAAAAAATATAATTCTTTAGCCCTGGGGATGCGTTATGACACCTATGAACATCTCTCCCTGTTGGCCGATTTGAGCTTAAATTATTTCAAGTCGCAAAACTTCAAACAAACCCTGAGTGTTAAGGTCGGGAATGAATATGATTGCCGCTTGATTTCGGAATTTTGGCCCAATCGTTTTGGGCAGAATCTGCTGGGAGAATTCACCCTGTTTTATAATCTTAAACTACTGGACTTATATAATAATAATAACTTAGTCTTCTATACCCTCGATTATCAAACCCGGGGAGCAAGGGTGGCCGCCAAGATTAATCTCGAACCGCTAGGGCAAATTTCTTCCGGATTTGAGACCAGCAGCGTAAGTTACGGCAAAATATTTTCGATCGTACCGGATGAAAACTTGACCAAATGGTTCATTAAAACCAGCCTGGATTTTCTGGATGAACCCCTTTTTCCCAACAAAGGATTTTCAGTAAAGCTTGAATATCAACAATCGATTTTAGCTCTCGGTAACAATTATGATTTTTCAAAAGCTAAGATCGATACCGCCGCCTATCTGCCGCTTCCCCGGTCGCATGTCGCTTTTCTTAAGAATAAAATTTATCTGGGAAGAGGCAATCTCCCTTTTTCCGAACTCTGTCGATTGGGAGGGGAGGCCACCCTGCTCGGTTATGGCCGTGATCAGTTTTTTGGCAGGCATATGCTGCAGGCGCGCTTCGGGTACCGTTTCCCGCTGGCTTCAACTTCCAACGGATTGATGAAGGGTCTTTATCTGTCTCTGCTCCAGGATGTTGGTTTGGTGGCGGATCGAAGCTCGGAAATTAGCCTGGATCGGATCTACGCCAGTTACGGGGCGGAGCTTCAATTTGAGACGCTGCTGGGCCTGGCGGCGAGACTTAATCTGGGAATCGGCCAAAAGATTTTGGTCTTTTTCGCGATTGGAAATGAATTTTAAATTGGAGTATACTGCTTTTTAAAATGATCGATCCTAAACTTATTCGCAATAATGCCGCAGCGGTGAAAACCGGTTTTAAAAACCGCCATGCCGACGTTTCTTTGGCGGATCGTTTTCTGACGATCGATGAGGAGTGGCGTAAATTGGTATTAGAAACGGATACGCTGAAATCCCAAAGGAATAAGGTCACCGACCAGATCGGTGAAATGAAGACAAAAAAAGAAAACGCGGATGCGTTGATCGCTGAAATGAAATCGCTTTCTACCAAAATCAAGGCCCTGGAGGAAGAACAGCATAAAGCTGAACAACGATTAAGCGAGGTTATTTTGAATATGCCCAATCTGCCGCACATGTCCGTGCCGGTGGGCATAGACCCGCGCGATAATTTAGAGGTTAGAAGTTGGGGAAGCAAGCCCGCCTTCGAATTTAAACCCAAGGCGCATGAAGAGCTGGGGAAATCGCTGGGCATCTTAGATTTTGATCGGGCGGCAAAAATTGCCGGTTCGCGTTTTGTTGTTTATCGTGGGAGTGGGGCGGCGCTGGAGCGCGCCCTGATCAATTTTATGCTGGATCTGCATACCAAAGAAAATGGTTATACCGAAATCTTCGCCCCGGTCCTGGTCAATCAGAAAAGCATGCTGGGGACCGGCCAGTTGCCCAAGTTTGAAGAAGAATTGTTCCGCCTGCGGGATGACGATTTGTATCTTATTCCCACGGCGGAAGTTTCGGTGACCAATCTTCATCGCGACGAAATACTGTCAGCCGAACAGCTGCCAATGAAATATGTGTGTTACTCGCCTTGTTTCCGGAGAGAGGCCGGGTCCTATGGTAAGGATGTTAAAGGGATCATTCGTCAGCACCAGTTTAATAAAATTGAACTGGTGAAGCTGGTTGTGCCGGAGAGCTCTTACGCCGAACTCGAAAGTTTGACGCTGGATGCGGAACAGGTTTTAAAACGACTGGGGTTGCCTTATCGGGTGGTGGGGCTTTGTACCGGTGACCTGGGATTTGCTTCGGCAAAAACCTATGACCTGGAAGTCTGGTTTCCTTCTGAAAATCAGTATCGAGAAATCTCATCTTGCTCCAATTTTGAATCCTTTCAAGCCCGCCGCGCGGCTATCCGCTATCGTCCCGCTGCGCAGGCCAAACCAGAATTCGTTCACACCCTCAATGGCTCGGGAGTGGCGGTGGGAAGGGCCTTTGCCGCGATCCTGGAAAATTACCAGCGAGCCGATGGTTCAATCACGATTCCAGAAGCACTGCGCCCCTTTATGGACGGACTAGAAGTTATCACCGCCTAGCGTAAAAGCTGACCCCACTTGACAATTTTCGAAACTTTATATAATCTATTCTATGCCGCTTTATGATTATAAGTGTACAAAGTGCGGGCATATTTTCGAAGTGCAGCAGAAAATAACGGAAGAGCCCTTAAAGTATTGTCCCAATTGCAAGGGGCCGATAAAACGCTTGATCTCACCCGCGGGAATAATCTTTAAGGGAGCGGGGTTTCATGTCACCGATTATGCCAAAAAATCTTCAGTAGCCTCCGAGCCTAAAACGCCCCCTAAAAAAGAAGAGAAACCGGCCCAAGCAGAAAAAAAGAGCTAGAGAGACAAAAAATTGGCTAGCAGTTGTTTGCCTGCATCCGTCAGAATAGATTCCGGATGAAATTGAACACCTTCAACTTTAAATTCCTTATGACGCAAACCCATGATTTCATCTTGCTCTGTCCAGGCGCTGATCTCCAGGCTGGCGGGAAGGCTCGCTTTTTCCACGATTAGGGAATGATAGCGGGTGGCGGTGAAGGGATTGGGCAGCCCTTTAAAAATGGTCCGTCCGTCATGGAAAATGGGTGAGGTTTTGCCATGCATAATGCGGCCGGCGCGGATGACCTTCCCCCCGAAAACTTCTCCGATGGCCTGGTGTCCCAGGCACACCCCTAAAATGGGGATTTTACCGGCAAAGTACTTTATGACGGATTCAGAGATCCCGGCTTCGGCCGGAGTTCCCGGCCCGGGTGAGATTACAATGCGTGAAGGTTGGAGTTTATTTATTTCCGGAAGCGTGATCTGGTCATTGCGATAAACCTTCAACTCTTCCCCCAGTTCGCCCAGATATTGAACCAGGTTATAAGTAAAGGAGTCATAATTATCAATCACTAAAAGCATAAATTAATTATAACACAGCGGAGCTAACCATGCGCCAGTTTGGTTTTTAGAGAAGTAATCTCATTCCTTAAGGCGATCATTTCCAGCTCGCGGTCAACCAGCAGTTGATTGATACGGTCAATTTCTTTGAGGTTTCTTTCCAAGACCAGGGTGCTTTTTCTGAGCTCCTCCTCGTTCATTTTCCTCTCGGTGACGTCACGGCCGATAATGACCATCCCGATTTTGGAATAGGTCCAATCTCTGACCTGGGCGGCGTTAATGCTGAAAACTCTATTTTTAAAATTTATCAGATAATTATAAATTATTTCGTTATCTTTCAGCACCTTATTAACGATGTGCGTCGCTGCCTCATCGTTTTCAATGGCCTTGCCTAAAGGGAGGGAGATGAGATTGTCTTTTTGCTCCATCCCTACCAGTTTAAGGTAGCTGTCATTAATCAGGTTGATTTTATTATCCAGATCGGTGACCAGCAGAATATCCGGTAAATGGGCGAAAATCGATCCAGCTGCGATATCGGGGTATTTAGGAAAGAGCTTAAACCTTTCTGTAGCCACCATCACAAAACCAACTCCCACCGCCACCGTAATGCCAAAATGAACCGGCAGCATAACTTTAAAAATAGTGGTGAGCGCCTCCAGCGCGATACCGAAAACCAGCGGGATAAGAAAAGCGATCTCAAGGAAAAAGGCCTGGTTTTTTTTAAGGGGATCGCCGGTGGTGAGATAGGTGGAATGAAGGAGACCAATGGCAATTAAAAGATATAAGCCGGCAAAAAAGGTATAGAAAAAATAGAATGAGTTTGGGAGATAGGTTGTGCCGAAAGGGGTGTCAATAAAGGTTCGGTAAGTAAAATTAAAGAAAATAAAAATTAGCGAGAAAATAAGGGAGGGGATGTAAATCAAAAAATTATTCAATCGTTCCTTGAGAAAGGGGCTGTTCGTGAAAAGCAACATGGAATGAAGAAATAATGCAACCGCAAAGACCCAGGCGCAATCGGCAATTTTTTTAATCGTCAAGGCTTCGATGTAATTTTGTGAAACCAGCATAAAAAACTCAAGAATGATGGCAAGGGAGATGACCGCCAGCGCCGCTGAAAATAATTTATGGAGATTTTCATAGGGGTTGCGCCAGAAAAAAAGCAGGGCGGAGAAAAGGATGACAAAACCGGCGCCGAGTTCAATAAAGGGATAAAAACTCATCAGATTTTACCATTGGAAATCCATTTTGCTACGCGGGGATCGCCTTTTTTAAATGATACTTTTCCATCGTTAGATATTTGAGCCGCGTTATCCCCCAGCAGCCCGATAGAATAAAGCACATAATATTTTTTGTTAGAGGAAATTTTATAAGGGTAGGGAGCATTGCCATAATCGGAATAAGGGTCAGCCAGCGCTTTTTCAATGATCTGCGGATCGGAATTTATCAGGGTTTTTTGATAATCCTTTTCCTCCGGCATCCGCCCCAGAGCCTGCTGATAGATTTTAAGTCCGACAGATAAAATTCTTAAATCGCCATCAATCCGGGCTCCAATCGCTTCTCTTTGATAATACCTGAAAGTGGGGATGCCGAAAGAGAAAACCAGCGATAAAACCGCCATGGAGATCAGCAGTTCAAACAGAGTAAATCCTTTCCTCTTTGCCATGCTGCCTAGAACATATCAAATAACCTTCTAGATGTCAATCTTCAATTATGTTAAAATTCATACGTGAAAGCGAGGCTGATTACCTTTGCCGAAAAGGATAGCTGGAACGAGTTTATGGCCAGCGCCCCCAACTCGCCGATTCTGCAATCTTACGAGTGGGGCGAGCTCAAATCCCGCTTCGGCTGGCAGCCCCTGCGCCTGGCCATCGAAGATTCGGGTAAAATTGTCGCCGGGGTGTCTATTTTAAAGAGGACCTTGCCTTTCCGCCATTCACTCTTTTATGCTCCGCGCGGCCCGGTCATTAATTTTAAACAGCGTGAATTATTGGAGTTTTTGCTGGGCGCCATAGAAAAGGAGGCGGACAAGCACCACGCCGTTTCTTTGAAGGTTGATGCGGAGATCCCGGAAGAGGACAAAGAGATATTGGATGCATTGCGCCGGCTGGGCTTTGAACCAGCGCTGAAACAAATTCAACCACGGGCCACTTTGCTGGTGGATTTGTCTGAAGATTTAGATAAACTCTTAATGAACTTTGAGGAAAAAACCCGCTACAACATTCGCCTGGCGGAGAAAAAAGGGGTGGTGGTCAGGGAGGATTTATCGGAAAAAGGGATCAATAGTTTTTATGCGTTATATAAAACAACGGCTTTGCGCGACAAGTTTCTCATCCATCCGCTAAAATATTATCAGTTGATCAGGGAAATATTGTTTGAGAAAGGGATGGGGACCAGCTTTATCGCTTATTACGAAAATAAACCCATCGCGGCGGTCCTGATATTTTGTTTCGGGAGCCGGGTCTGGTATATGTACGGCGCTTCCGCTTCCGAATATCGCAATTTAATGCCCAACCATCTTTTACACTGGCAGGTGATAAATTGGGCTAAAGAGAGGAATTATAAAACCTACGATCTGTGGGGCATCCCGGCTAATCCGGTGGAGGGACATTCGCTCTGGGGTGTTTATCGGTTCAAGAAGGGGTTTAACGGGAAAAGTGTAAAATACATCGGGGCTTATGACTTCCCCTACAGTCCACTTTTTTACCATCTGCTTGAGCACGGTGTGATCTGGTGGCAAAATCTCCGCAGTCTTATGACCAAAGGTAAGATCGAGGACTCACTGGGCGAATGAACAATTACACCGGGATCACCCATGATTCCCGCAAGGTTGAACCAGGTTATGTTTTTGTCGCAATTCCTGGCGCAAAATATGACGGGATAGAGTTTGTCCCAGCGGCGATTGCCGCCGGGGCCAAGCTGATCGTTGCCGAAAGAAGGGTGGAGGTCCCCGCCGGGGTAGAATTCAAAAAGGTAGATTCAGCCAGAAAGGCGCTGGCTGAACTTGCCGGCGAATATTACGGTCATCCTTCAAAAAAATTAAAGTTGATCGGGATTACCGGCACCAAAGGAAAAACCACCACCGCCTATCTTATTCATTCTATTTTAAAAACGGCGGGTTTTAAAGTTGGGATTATCGGCACCATCAATTCCCCCATGACCACGCCCGAAGCCCCGGATCTTCAGAAAGAGCTGGCGGAAATGGTTGAGCAGGGTTTTTCCCATTGCGTGATGGAGGTTTCCTCCCATGGCTTGGCCCAGGAGCGGGTCTTCGGCCTGTATTTTTCGATCGCTATTTTTACTAACCTGACCCACGATCATCTGGATTTTCATAAAACCATCGAAAATTATCTGGCGGCGAAAAGAAAATTATTCGAAATGCTTTCGCCCGAAGGGATAGCGATTATCAATGTGGATGATCCTTACGGTAAAGCGATGCTAGAAGCGGTCACAGGTGAGGTTATTACCTATGGTCTTTCGCAAGCCAAACACGAATTGCGCGACACCCGGCAAAATGAGTTTGATACCGAAGTGACGGATATCCATATCCGGGAAGAGGAGATGACCCTGAAGATTAATTCTTTTGAGATTCGAACCCCGCTTATCGGCATGCATAACGTCTATAATATTACGGCGGCCTATCAGTGTGCGCTGGCGCTGGGAATTCCGCAGCCGGCCATTAAAAAAGGGATCGAAGCCTTAAAA
>Ga0315287_10001357_pt1 | contig 22450 bp, 12 predicted proteins | sample YL17G11_0_MG_FD_205037 | JGI IMG/M metagenome (GOLD analysis project Ga0315287, IMG submission 205037) | Sediment microbial communities from Yellowstone Lake, YNP, Wyoming, USA - YL17G11_0 | ecosystem: Environmental > Aquatic > Freshwater > Lake > Sediment | place: USA: Wyoming | collected...
AGGCAGTGGGCGAGGATGATGCCGTTCTTTGATTCATCAACGGTAGGGTCGCTGATAAAGCCGGGCCTTCCCGATAATCCCTGGAAGATTACGTGGGTCATAGCAGACGGCAGGTCGGATTCGCAAATGCCGCCCAATCCGATGTTGTTGAGCCGGGTAAAGCCGAGGCAGGGATAGGCGGGGAGCTTGATGGTTTTGTCCCACATTGTGCCGTAGCAGTCGATTGTCATTACGGTAGCATTTTCTTCGTTGAGGAGATTCTCCAGCGCCAGGGCCAGTTTGCACGATTTGAATATTTCCTGCTCCGGGGGTTCCACGACCTGCTCGGCGCCCTTGATCCAGCGTTCGGTCTCGGCGCGGGCGAGGCCGTCATCTACTGCATTATAGGCAGCGAGGACGCGGTCGAGGTCTATCTGCTTGATTTGGGTTCCGAATTTGTTCTTCATATCCTCGGCGTATTTCTCAACCGAGCGCGTTGTCAGGTTGAGTATCTTGGCCTCCCTGAGGTGGTGGATAGCGCGGAACGGCCGGATGGCGACAGCCAATTGCTTGTAGTCAGTTGTAAGCATACATTCCATTTTTGCTCCGAGCTGCTCCTTCTGCAGGGCGCCAAATCCTGCCCACTCGTGCCCGGAGTAGGGTACGGCAAAGACCACAGTGGGCTTGCCGACGCTGAGAATCTCATCGAGGATCGGCCTTATCCCGATGTCCAGATGAATGGCGAGAATGCCGTCAACGCCCTTTAGCATGTCCTTGAGGCCGGCTGCCTGCTCGCGGGAAGTGACCAGCGCGTCGATGGCAAAGTCAACATCACTGATCTGGTCCTTCAACTGGGCGAACTGCGCCTCGTAAGACCGGACTTCATTCTTCAGGTCAAGCTCCGGCTTGGGCCAGAGGCCGTGAGACGTTCCCATATATATCCTGGCCACTTTGACTTTAGTTCCTCTGCAGCCGGGACTTATGAGTTTCGAGCCTTTTGACGCGGCGCCAAGCGCGGAGATGCCTGAGCCTGCGAGATACAGGGCGCTTCCCGCCACTGTCGTTTGCAGAAGCTGCCTTCGAGTCATACGCGGTTTCATTTGAATCTCCTTTTCACAGTCACTGTCAGGTTCTTAACCGAATTTAGGAGCTCTAACAAATTGAAGCTCTGATTAACAGTGCCCTCTGGATTCCCGCTTTCGCGGGAATGACAGAGAGCGAGGTTTCTTTTTGTTGGACGCTCTGAAATATCCTTGGATTTTACCGTTAGGATTGTCTTCTTGCCAGCAGGAAATTGAGCAATGCGTCCCGGGGTGCGAATAAGAACAGTATTCCCCGGTAAAAGCCACTCAGGGGCGAGGAAATGAGTGAATGAGTAAATGGGGGGATGAGGGAAGAGGAAAGGGGGCACATTGAAAAGTAAATATTGAATTACACCCGAAGGCAAGAAGAACCACGTTTTGACCCTTGCCCCGCGGCAATAGGGACACGGGCTAAAAGTCCAAGGCGACACGAAACCCGATGTTGAGGGAGTGAAAGACCCCCCAGTCGCGGCCCCGAAACGCAATCCGACAGTCGGCGGCATGGCTGTTCCAACCGCCGCCGCGAAAAACACGCCACATTAACGGCCCAGCCGGACCCGTCGGATTCACGTCAGGATTTGGCCTGCCCGTATAGTAGTTTCGTTCATACCAGTCGTTGCACCACTCCCAGACATTGCCGGCCATATCGTAAAGACCATAATTATTTGCCCCGCTTGTGGTCTGGTAACTCGTATCAATGCTGGCCCAGTTATAGTCCGCCTTATACTTCATTGTCCCATCGAAAAATCCCACTGGCGATGTATAAGGCATTATGCCATCATACCACAGCGGATGGTATCCCCTCGTAGGACCTTTATCATAAAAATAAGAACCTACACTGTAGTAATTCGTTCGCGTGTGGTGGATGTCATCACCCCGGGGAAAACGCCTGCCCTCAAGTCCACCCCTCGCTGCGTATTCCCATTCAGCCTCGGTCGGGAGGCGATAGCCCTTCTTTGAGAAGTCACAATTCCACGTTGAGAGGTCGTAACACTGCTCTTTGGCCTCCTCCTGGCTCCGCCAGTTGCAGTAGGCCGCCGCCCCGTACCAGCTCACATAAACCATCGGGTCATTGGCCATATCTCGCCCGGATTTCGTCCGCACAGTGAAGACACCCCCACTGTACGAAATCTGGCTGTAAGAATCGCTTGTTAAGGTATCGCAATACGGATAGCCCGTCTCGGAACCGGTCTCATAGACCACGCCGTTTCTAACCGTTATCAAACCCTGGGACAAGGCAGAGTTCAGGTAATCACAGTACTGCCCGTTGGTTATCTCATATTTGCCCATAAAGAACGCATTGAGCGTAACCGTGTGGACTGGCAATTCGCCCGAGGAGCCTTCCCAGAGATTGTCGCCCATCTGAAACGTCCCGCCTGGGATGAATGCCATGTCTGCCGGGTTAATGAGATGCCAGATGACCTCAACTGGGTTAATCGGTCGAGAGCGCTCAACTGTAAAGATGCACGTATCGATACTGGTCGCTGATTCTCCCGGTCCTATTTGGGCATCGCCGAAGGTTACGTGCGGGTCTATTATCGTCATATTGTCCGGCCAGCCCACCATCAGAAGCCAAGCGTCCTCAAAGGTAGTCGGCGAGAGATTTGTCAAAATCACCTGGCATTGATATTCAAAGAGAGTCCTATGGAGCCGCTGCTTGCCAACCACCACGAACTGAACGGCGAACGAATTAGGCTCATCCGTCTGCATATCAATCCGCCCCGGGAGCGTCAGCGGCTCGGCGTCGGCATCATCCTCCCCGGACTGGAGCCATTGTGACGCCATAGTTTGCAAGTCGAGCAGGTTCCCCTCCAAGGCGGTGAAGTGGAAGTCGAGGAAGTTCACCAGACAGTCGCCGGTGAGGTCGGCGGATGGACAGGCGGCACGGGCTGGTTGTGCAAGATAAAGGCAGAGCAGGACCGCCAGCGTAAGTCTTGGGGTCGTCCCCCACATTCTCCTACCATCCAACCTGGCCATTTCTATGTCCTCCAGTCATCCAGTACCATATCTGAGCAGCGAGAAGAACCTCGCTTTCGAAGCCCAGATCCTTCGCTGCGCTCAGGATGACAATATGAATCGGCTCAGGATGACAATATAAAGCGGGTCAGTGGCAAAGAGTCAAACCCCGCCCTTCTGAGCCTTATATGTCAAATCAGCAGATGTTTTTCCCGCGACGGTCGCTACGAGAATAGTCTATCAAATCCGGGCGGCCTTGTCCAGCACATTCTGGCTTGAAAAGTAAGGGGTCAGTTTCGGGTGGTTTTTGAACAAGACACGGGCTGGAAGCCCGTGCGACGCACGGCCAAGATGGCCGTGCCACAGGTCTCGCCACCCATAACTGACCCATAACCTTGAAAAGCAGTGTCGTCCCCCAGGGATTGCTTCGCAATGACTGCGGGCGTCTTGCCTCCTGCAAAGTACTAACGAGAGGCTGCGACAAAACCTGATTTCAAAATGAGGCGTCATTTTGCTGGGCTATTTGAATAGATTCCTCGACTGCGCTCGGAATGACAAATGGTGCGCTCGGAATGACGAATTGGGTTTTGTTAGAGTGCCTAATTCAGTTCGGAGAGATAGACAGCGGCCCAGAGGTGATTGGGATTCAATTCGAGGGCCTTTTCAAGCTCGGCCCTAGCCTTTGCGTGGTCGCCTTTGCCCAGGTGCGCCAGGCCCAGGAGGTAATGGGTCTGAGCCAATTTGGAGTTGTGGGTTTGCTTTTCTCCGAACTTGGCGAAGAACTCTACCGCCGGGCCGGGCTTTGCGGACTCGATCAGGTCGTCGAATACCTTGTCTGCATCATTCTCGCGGCCGAGCTTTTTCAGGGCCAATCCTTTGTAGTAGCCGAACTGCGACTGGCCAACGTCCATCAATGCGGCCTTCTCAAAGCACTCGCGGGCTTTCTCGGTTTGGCTCAGGGCTTCGTAAGAAGCCCCCATAAGGAAATACGTCCGGCAGAACTCCCTATCCTGAGCCGGCCTTCCAACTTCGAGGTTTTCGGGGTATTCAAGGGCGGCCTGATAGTCTTTGATCGCCTCGGCGTGTTGTCCCTTGTTGGACTTTTCCCGGCCTCTGAGCAGGTGGGCGTCCACATAGACATCGTGGATTTGGCCTCCGCCTTCCCAAGTATGGAAGTGACGGTTGGTGAGCAGCTCTATGGCTCTATCATATTGGGCGGCCTGGACGCAGAGAGCGATTTGACGGGACAGGGCATCATCACGTTGGGCTACGGTCTTATGATTTTCTTCGAGAAGCGCGAGTCTCTTCTGAGGCGATACCCCCCCTGCTTCGTAGAGCAGGTCCAGCTCATAATAGAGGCGAGGGTCGTTTTTGTCGCAGGCTACGGCCTTTTCCAAACCGGCGATTGCCTTGGGGACATCGTTGTTGACCTGTGAGTATGCAAAGGCGAGATTCCGGTGCACGGTGGCAAAACTGTCATCGAGATCCCTTGATTTCTCCCACTGCTCTATCGCCTTTGAGGGCTGGTTGTCGTAGAGTAGGTTTCCAAGATAATAAGGGGCGCGAGGGTCGGATGGGTTGGCTTTGGCGGCGCTATTGAGGACGTCTATCGATTCGAGGCGAAATGGGAAGCAGTAATCCGGGGACATCTTGGCTGCCAGGCGATAGCAGGCAGAAGCCTTGTCGGTGTTGCCGCTTTTCTGCCAGAAATAACCGAGATAATAGTAAACCATCGGGTTGGTGGGTGATTTCTTTTTTCCGGCATCGGTCAAAAGCGTGAGCGAGCCAATGGCGTCGTCCCATAGGCCACAATTGGCGTAGTCAACGGCCAGCTCCAGATAGGATTGAACCGAGCCTCTCATCCTGACCTTGAGGTTGTTCAGTGTCGATTTGGCCTGCTTCTTGGATTCATCGGCGGATTGCGCCAGGTAAAACTCATATCCGGCCCGGAAGTCGAGAGGGTCAAAGGCCAGGGTTTTCCAAGCCAGGGCAGCAGCCGATACGAAATGTCCAAGACGCCTGAGCACGGCGGACTTTAGATTCAATGCCTGGGTGTTCCAGGCGTTTGCAGCAATGGAGCGGTCGATATGCTCGAATGCGGTCTGGAAGTTGCCCCTTAGGCAGTCGATTTCGGCAAGCTGGTAGTAGGCGGCTGACTGGAACGCGTGGCTCCAAGTTGCCTTGTACAGCGCATCATAGGCGGCATCATATTTGCCCTGGAATTTGAGCGTGACGCCGAGATAGTAGAAGGGGCGACCATCTTGCGGGCTTGTGTAATTCTTGGTGAGACGGTCGATGGCTCGCGCCAGGCGGTCGCGGGCCTCTTCGAACATTCCGCGTTTGCAGTAGAGTATGCCGAGCTCGGTATTTACGAGGGAATTGTCCGGGTCTCTTTTCAATGCTTCTTCATAGTAGGGATAAGGCTCGAGGGTGGCGTGGTGAAACTGGTCGAGGCGTAAACCCGTCAAATAAAGCTCCTCGACTGTCTCGATATCTTTGGGGGCGGGCGGCGACTTTACAGGGGCGGGCATCGGCTCGCCCGGCTTTTCGAGCGGTGCGTAGGCTATCAGCTCCTCGTTCGCAGAAGAAAGCAGCGATACTCTTAGGTCTTTCTCGGTAACGCCGGCAGGAAGGGGGACTCTCTTGTCGAATGGTCTGCCTGGGTCTATGGATATTTCCTGCTTGAAGATAACCTTATCGGCGGCGGTCAACAGCACCTGCGCATCATCGTGACGTGACGTCGTGTTGAAGGCTATCCTGACGGCGCTATCCTGCGTCAGTTCAAGATTGACGGCGCCGTTGATGCTGGCATTCTTCACAGCCCCTATTTGCCGAATAGGATACCAATACTGCTTGATGATTTTGGCCTCGTAGGGCTGTATCCAACTGTAGTCGGGCTGGTTGTCGGAATATGCGCCGGCCATAATTTCTATGTAGGGGCCGTCGGTTTCTGTCAGGATTCTGTCCCATATTCGGCCCCGCGGTCCGGGGCCCCACTCCCACAATTTCTTGCCGGGGGCAACGTGGTGATTGGCTACGTAAGCCGTGCCCGCTTGCCTGCCGTGGTCGTAGCCGGCGAGGAAATCGTCTTTGTAGTTCCAGGCAAAGAAGGATACGGGCGATGGATGATTCTTCCACCAGCTCACGTCCACTCCGTTTGTGTAATCGGTCCCCGAATAAACTTCGTGCGAGATCGGCCAGCCTGAAAACTGGTTCTTACCGTGGTAGGTGGCGTACTCGGTGCCGGGCGGGAAGATCACCTGGTACTGCTCGTTTGCGTGGACCGAGACATTGGCCCAGTAGAGCAGGGAATTGACAAAGGGCGTGCGATTGAGAATTTTGACGGTAGCTTCCATATAGGACTTGCCGGGATAGAGGGTCAGGCCGACCAGCCATTTGGTGCGGTGGCGAAGCTCAATCTCGCCGACCCAGACGGTCTTACTGCCGTCGGCGTTATCCTGGAGCGTGTAATCGACCGGCATGAAAGTAGTGGCCCTGTGGTGGTGAGGGATGCACCACTCTATGCCGCCGGAGATCCATGCTCCGAGCATTCCAATAAGGGCGGGCTTGATTACGTGCTGGCGGTAGAGGAAATCATAATTGTTGGTCTTGTCCAGGGCGGCGAAGACCCGGCCACCGATTTCGGGAAGGACGCAAATCTTCACGTATTCATTTTCAAGGTACACGGCGTTGTAGGTCTTGTCTTCGCGGGTGTCGGTCAACGTATCGAGCATCGGATAAGGATACACTCGGCCCTGCGCCCCCTGGTATGTCCGGCCAACGTAGAACCTCGGGTTCTTGTCAGGCTCGCCGACGCGGTAAGTGGGAATTGTGAGCGGCTCTTGCCATATTCGGACAGCCGAATCCGCTGAAACGCGCGCGGCCCCAATACAGGCAAACAGAATCAGGGCGAACAAAACCGTCAGGTTGGAACACTTGCGGAGCTTCATCTTGATTCTCCAAAAACGCTTCACAGCTTTACAATGTGGGCATATTGCAGCATAAGTGATTTTGTCTGCCCGGTGTTGAATTTGACAACGACGATGCTGTCCTGCCCGATATCAATGAACTCTTGGACCCTTCCAAGGCCGAAGGACTCGTGCCGGACCAACTGCCCTTTGGCGAAGCGTGCGGTGCGGCGAGCAGCGCCGGAGGGGTTGTATTCCTCGTCGTCGGGATTGTAGTCATCCTGCCGGGTTATCTGCTCGTCGAAACCGCAGCCAAGCTCGAAGAGAAACTGGGACGGTATCGTGCGCAATTTCTGGCCCCGGATAGTCCGGTAGCGGGCATAGCTTATGTGCAGGTTGGTTTTGGCGCGGGTAATGCCCACGAAAAAGAGCCTTCGCTCCTCTTCGAACTCGTCGGGGTCTTCGTGGGCGTTGGTCCTTTCGTGGGGCAGGAGGCCCTGCTCGACACCGACGATGAAGACATTTTCAAATTCGAGGCCCTTGGCGGCGTGCAGGGTCATCAGGGCGACGCGTCCGCCGGCCGGGTCGTACGCGTCGGCATCGCTGAAGAGCGATATTTGCTGGAGATAGTCAATCAGCGACGGCTGCTCAGATTGCTGGTCGTACTCGGCGGCGGCGTTTATCAGCTCACCGACGTTTTCCAATGCGTCCTTTCCCTCGACCCCGGCTGCGCGCAGGGATTCGGCAAGCCCGGATTCCTCGAAGATGCCCTGAGCAAGGGGCGCGACCGGCCCGGCGGCATTTTTCTCGAATCGGCGGACCAAATCGACAAATGCAGCGAGCTTCGCCTTTGTGCCTGCAGAGAGGGAATCGATGCGTTCGGCCTGCCTGAGGGCCTGGTGCAAGGTGATTTGACTGCGGGCGGCGTGCGAGCGGACTCTGTCGATGGTGGTCTTTCCTATGCCGCGTGCGGGCGTATTGATTATTCGCAACAGGGCAAGCTCGTCGTCGGGGTTGGCGAGGACTTTGAGGTAGGCGAGCAGGTCGCGGATTTCCTTTCTGTTATAGAATTCCACGCCCCGCACAACCTGGTAGGGTATTTTGGCGCGGATGAATGCCTCTTCGAGCACCCGGCTCATAGAGTTGACACGGTAGAAGACGGCTATATCGTTAAGGGAGCCGCCATCATCGACCAATTCTTCTATGTGCCGGGCAACCGAGCGCGCCTCCTCGGCCTCGTCCTCGGAGGCAGCGACGACGACATCTTTAGCTGCGGGTCTGGTGGGCACGAGCTTCTTGAGCTTTCGCTTTTGGTTGTAAGCAATCAAATGGTCGGCGACGGCGAGGATGTTGGGCGTGCTACGAAAATTCTCCTCGAGCCTGACGATTTCGGCGTCGGGCCAATCGGTTTCAAAGGCGAGGATGTTGTGTATATCGGCTCCGCGCCAGCGGTAGATGGACTGGTCGGGGTCGCCGGTGGCGCAGATATTGTTGTGGTGCGAGACGAGGGCCTTGGCGATTCTGTACTGGGCGTGATTTGTGTCCTGGTATTCGTCGATTAGGAGAAACTTGAAGCGATTTGAAAGCTCGGAATTAACGTCGGGGCAGCTTTCGAGCAGGAAGGCGGTCTTCATCAGGAGGTCGTCGAAGTCCAGGCCGTTCAGCTCGTCGAGGATACGTTGATAGCGGAGATATACCTGGGCCAGCGTTTTGGAAAAGAAATCGTCGGCGCGGTCTTTGAATGAATCGGGGTCAATGAGCTTGTTCTTGAGGGTGGAAATAGCATCGAGCATTTTGGCCGGGGGAAAGTTGGCGGAGTCAAGCCGGCAGTCGTTGACGGCCTGCCTGATGCACCTGGCCTGGTCGGACTGGTCATACACGCTGAAGTTGGCCCTTACGGCGGCCTTCTCGGCGTAGCGGCGGAGTATGCGGACACACAGCGAGTGAAAGGTGCTGATATGTGCCCCTGCCGAGGCGCCGAGAGCGACCGCCCTTTGCCGCATCTCGTCGGCGGCTTTATTGGTGAAGGTGATTGCACAGATATTGTGCGGCTGGACGCCTGAATCTATAAGGGCGGCGATCCGATGCATGATTACGCGTGTCTTGCCGCTGCCCGGACCGGCGAGGACGAGCAGAGGCCCGGCAATATGGAAAACAGCCTTTCTTTGAGAAGGGGTCAGTTGTTGCGAGGGTGCGTTGTCCATAACAGAAGCTGTTGGGCGCCTGCCATCAAGGCTGTTCGGCTTGTATCTGCAGCTTTTGCCTTTCCTGTTCCAGTTGCTCCAATTGCTTGAAAAGATCGGGTCGTTCAACCTCTATCCTTCCGAGCAGAGCGCTCTTGAGGTAAGGCGAGAACTGCCCGTCGTTAAGGAAGTCGATAAGCGCAAGGTACTTTAGCAATTTGAGGTCGGGCAAGTCAATCCTGTTTTCGTCCGGATACATAGTCTGGTAATGGCGATGAATTTGTTCGGCCAGACTCTCTCTGCCGAATGCGGCGTCATCATCGTGGATTGCATATAGGTAGTAACTTTCCTGGAGAACTGCGATTATCTGCTCTTTTGCGTCGATGATTCCGATGTTTTCGAGCTCTTCGAGCATGCGTTTTCTTGCATATTCGACGAGCGTAACCTGGAACTCCGGCAGAGGATACAACAGTCTGAGCTCGTCATAGATTTTCTGGGCGTAGCGTTCGTGGCCGGACTGATAGAATGAAAGCAGGGCATTTCTGAGCATGTTGCGGTGACCGTTCTGGAGCGTGCTGACGGCGCCTTCATCGCCGGCAGCCTTGTATTTCTCGATGATTTTGAGGATGGCATTGTTGTACGGCTCAAACATCCTCAAATCCGGCCGCACATACACTTCCTTAAACACCTGCACCTGGGCGAGCTCAGAAGAATTCTCCCCGGATACCTGAATTGGGACGTCGTGTATGAATATCTGCCCGTTTCGGAAGAGGCTCTGCAGGCTGTGGGCAACGATGCGGTCGGTGTTTGTTTCGTGTATGGTGATCTGCTCGTCCTTCTGCGCGGCGGCGATTTCGAGGCCTTTGACGGCCCAGTAGATTGCGTGGCAGTCGGGATGCCGCCAATCGAGAGGCAAATGCCTGTTCGGGTCGGTCCAGTCGATTGGGCCGTAGGTCTTGTCGAGCCTTCGCATCAGGGCCGGGTCAAGCTTCCAGGTCCTGCGCAACTGGTATGCCTTAGCCAGGATGTCGAAGTTTTTCAGCGTGCCGCTTTCACGGAAGCTGTCTATGACCTGTGATGCGGCGGGGGCGAACCTGCGGGCGTCCTGCCTTAGGGATAAATAGCTGCTGATGAATTGGTCGTCGTCGGGAAAGGTTTTATCTGCGGCTTGAAGCTGCTTGATGAGGGGCGCGAAGTTTGGGTCTTCGGCGATTCGCCGCCAGACTTGCTTGAAGTCCGGGGAGTCGTGGTCATCCCACAAAGACCGCCCGGCCTTGACAAGGTTGTCGAAATACTCGTCGTCGGCGCTGCCGAGCAAGGGGCCTAATGCCAGGGCCATCTGAAGCTTGTAGTACTTGTGCGCATCATCCGATACGCTGCCTATTTTGTGCTGAAATATTCTGGCAAGCTCGTGATAGAGCTGGATGTCCCTCGGATTTGACGGAATACCCTTGTCGCGGAGCAGCTCATAGCCGTTTTTCACCCATTGCCATCTCTGGTCGGGCTGCGTTGCAGGCATGGTAACCGAGATGTTGTAGGCCATGTTCCAGGCTTGGAAGACCCAGACCGAGCCGAACCGAGGCTGGAGGGTGGTTATCCATTCGGCAAGCTGGCGCGCGTCGAAGAATTGGCCCTTGTCTTTCAGCCTGTCGGCCCGCATCCAGAGAACGTCCACGACGAGACCGCGAAAGGCCCCCATCGCAACGGTTGCAAATGCGAGGGAAGGCGGCGCATTTTCGAGGGGTTCGTTGATAATCAGCTTCATCTGCCGGCGCTGCGAGTTTATGTAATCGAGCTGCATTCCGGCGGCAATCAGCATGCCGGCGGCAATCACGATGCAAACGGAACAAATTATGGCGTCACGCAAACGCATACAAATCAACAAACGATTTATCTTTTTGTCTGGTGGGCTCATAGGCTTCAGCCCACGACACATCTTCTGGCTTAGCCACTACAATTGCTAACGGGCAAAAGGATCCAAAGGCCAGGCGCCGACTACGCACGTTAGACCGTAATTCGAGCAATTTCTCTGAAACTGAAAATGATCAGGGCAAAAACCAACAGCAACAATGATTTGACGCAAACCATAACAAGGGCAACTCGCGCCACAACAGACCAGCTTAGCAGCTCTGCCGGAACCAGGTACGTGGAGGGATTGAACTTATCAAACTGGGGCAGCAGACGAATCAGCCATTTGAAGGTGTACGAATAGACGACCGCCATATTCTCGCTGAGGAAATCGAACGACTCGATGACAAAGCCGCTGACGCTTGCGGTGAAGAAGATCACCAGGCAGAACAGTATAGCAACCGGAAAGGACAAAAAGGTTGAAGTTAGGATACCGAGGCAGGCCAGAAAGAAGAGGCGAGAGAGGATCAGCAGGCCCGCCCTTATGAAGTTGGCTGTGAAGCTGTCGGCCTTGTAGAGCACTTCAAGGCCGTCCTCAAGCGGGAAGATGACGGATGTGGTATTTAGAGGGGGATTGTAAAATGCCACTGCGAGATAGCCGTCCTCCGCAACGGCGTCGGCGGGGACCTCTATCTCGCGGAATTTTCGGACCGGGTCCTTTCTCTGGACGGGGTAGAACTCGCCGTCACCCTTGCTCTGCGTGCCATACTTGTAGGGGCGGTAGTCGCCTATGCCCCACTGGCTGTAAACCTCTGAGTCGGGGGGCGTAACCGAGACCTCGAGCTTGAATTTTACAAATATACTGCCGTTCGGGTCGCGGGGCTTGACGTTGTAGAATTCCCAGAGCAACTGCTGGCCGACGTCGGCGCTGCGTTTTGCGAGCTTAGTTGTATTGGAGATCTGAGCGGTGATTTCCTTTGGTGACATTCCTCCATATACCTGGTCGATATTGCCCCCGCTGATGAGTTTCTTTAAGGCGTCGGCCACTTCTTTGGAGACGTCGGGCTCGGGAGGCGTCAAGGCCTTTCGGGCGGTGAGGAATTCATTTTTGACCTCAATGAGGTCGGCTTCGGTCGCGCTGTAAAAGCGCGGCATATAAGCGGCAACGGCGTATATCAGCACCAGGAACAGGACGAGCAGGCCCGTGCTCAGGAGGACCGTGCCCAGCAGTTTGCCGAGCAGAAACTCAAATCGACGGATGGGCTTGGTGATGACGGTATATATCTGCCTGTGCTCAATGTCGCTTGTCACGGTGTGAATTGAGACGATTATCGTAAGCAGGCACAGCAGGAGGCTGGTCAGTGAGAGTCCATAGCTTACAAAGGTCTGCAGCCTGCCCTTGAGGGTATTGTCGCCGGTGCTGGAGAAGGCCATAACCGGCAGCAGAAGGACGAGCAGGAGGAGAAAAATGAAGGCAACCTTCATCCGCAGGGCCTGCTTGACTGTATTAACAGCAACAGCCCAGATACTACGCATCGCCTGAGCCTCCTGCCTGGTTTTCGTCGGTCCGATTCGGGTCTTTGGTTTTTGGCTTAGAGCGTCCCGCAAGCTCGTCGAGTATGTCGCTTCTTACATGGTCTTTCGCGGCGGGAGCATCGGTTTCGACGGGCTGGGTGTGAATCTTGCGGTCGGCGACAGGCATAGTTGGCACGGCCGGCTCAGTCAGCTTGCTGAGCACCCGTTCATCCGGCTTGGGTTCGGCACTCTCGGTAGATACGGCCTTATCGGTTGGCGGCGGCTGTGCGGGGGTCTCCGCTGAGACGGGGGCGGAGACAAGCCTATCGAGTACATTCTCCGAGATTGTTTCCGCGGCGAGGAAGTCGCCGATTTTGGTTGTGCTGACCGCCCCGCTTGTGCGTCGGTCCTGTCGCTGGGCGGCTACCACGGTTTCTATGAAGAAGGTCTCAAGCTTGTGCATCGGCGAGGTTACGACACATTCGGCGTTTTCCTCCTGCACTATCCGTTTTATCCTTTCGACGGCGCTATCGCTTATGTCGCCTGTGGTGAACTGCCTTTTATGCGTTTGCTGGAGAAGCTCGGCGACTTGTCCTTTGGCCTGGATTTTTCCGCCGTAGAGGATTGCGATTCTATCGCAGACGTCTTCGACGTCGGCGAGAAGATGGCTGCAAAGCAGGACTGTTTTGCCGCGTTTTGCGAGCTTGAGGATGAGGTCCTTTATCTGGCGGGTCCCGATGGGGTCGAGGCCGGTCGTCGGCTCGTCGAGTATCAGCAGGTCGGGGTCGTTTATGAGGGCCTGCGCCAGCCCGATTCTGCGCGCCATACCTTTTGAAAAAGTTCCGACGGGCCTGTTTGCGACGGCCTTGAGGCCGACCATGTCAAGCAGGGCATCGATACGCATTTTGCGGACGCGGCGGTCCAGTCGGAACAGCCTGCCGTAGAAGTCGAGCGTTTCGCGGGCCGTAAGGTATTTGTAGAGGTAGGATTCTTCGGGCAGGAAACCGATTCTGGCGGAGATTTTGGTGTCGGTGGCGTCGCCGCCGAGACACAGTGACTTTCCCTTCGTGGGATGCAGCAGGCCCAAGAGCATCTTCAGGGTGGTTGTCTTGCCAGAGCCGTTGGGGCCCAGCAGGCCGAAGACCTCGTTGTATTGAATCTGGAGATTCAGGTCGTCCACGGCATAAACCTTGGCGCGACCCCACCAGTCGGAGAAGATCTTGGTCAGAGAGAATGTTTCAACGGCGTATTCCATAAATCGTGTCTGGGGAATTCAGACATGTAGGGTGGGGCTTGCCCCACCGAACTGGTGGGCTGAAGCCCACCCTACGACCATCGTTCATAATTCATTCTTCGTGCTCAAGCTCCTCGCCGAAACGGACAAGGCGGGCACTGTTGAATACGACAACCAAAGAGCCGACGAAATGCAGGAATGCGGCGTAAATCGTCGATAGCCAGGCGGCTGCTCCCGCGGCCACGCCCAGAATGATAAAGGCTATTCCAAAGCCGAGGTTCTGACTGATGACGCTTCTTGTTTTTCGGGAAAGGCGAACAAGGAACGGCAGGCGTTTGAGGTCGTTGCTCATAAGGGCGATGGAAGCCGAGTTTATCGCAACATCGCTGCCGGCGGCCCCCATAGCGATACCGAGGTGGCCTGCGGCCAGGGCCGGCGCGTCGTTTATTCCGTCGCCGACGACGACGACGGTGTGGCCGTCCCTCTTGATCTGCTCGACAATGGCCAGCTTATCCTGGGGCAGACACTGGGCCTTGAAATCGGTGCAGCCGAGCTCGGCGGCGACACGGCTGGCGACCTCGTTTCTGTCGCCGGTGAGCATTGTAATTTTCTTTACGCCCATGTCCCGCAGGACTTGGACTGCGTGCTGCGCTTCGGGCCTTGTCTTATCCTGCAGGCCGATCCAGCCGATACACTTGGAATCCCTGGCCACGTAGAGCGTGCTGAAGCCCTGCTCCTCGTGGAGGCTGGGGTCGGGGACATTGGCGATATTGACGCCGCTTTCCTTTAGGAACGTATCCCTGCCGACGATGATGTTGGCCGAATCAACGGTTGCAGTCACACCCTTGCCGGGGGTCTCCTGAAAATGCTCGGTTCCCGGCAGAGAGAGGTTCGCCTCTTTTGCGACTTCCTGCAGTGCCCTGGCGGCGGGGTGCTTGCTCATCTGCTCGGCGGAGGCGGCGACGGCGAGCAATTCGCCCGGCTCGACGCCCTCTGCAGGCGTGAGCTTGGTTACATAGAGCCGACCGGTGGTCACGGTTCCGGTCTTGTCGAAGACCAGGGCCGTAATCTTGCCGGCAATCTCAAGGTCTGCCACGTTCTTTATGAGCACGCCCAACCTTGCCGAGGCGGAGATGGCGGCGACCATTGCAGTGGGGGTCGCCAGAATCAGCGCGCAAGGGCAGGAGATAACGAGTATCGTAATGGCCCTGTTGACGTCCTGGGTGAAGAACCAGACGATCCCCGCAATCATCAGGATTGTGGGGGTGTACCACTTAACGTAGCGGTCGATTATCCGCATTATGGGTATTTTAGTCTGCTCTGCCTGAATGATGAGGGACTGAACCTTGCCGAGGGTTGTGTCTTTTCCGGCCTTGGTGACCTTGATGTCGAGGACGCCGGTGAGGTTGTTCGTGCCGGCGAAGACCTGCATTCCCGGGACCTTGTCCACGGGCAGCGATTCACCCGTTATCGTAGCTTCATTGACGGAGCTGAGGCCCTTTGAGACCTCTCCGTCGGCCGGGATGTTGTCGCCGGGGCGGACGCGGATGGAATCACCGGGCTTGAGATTGGCGACCTTGATTTCCGTTTCGCTGCCGTCGTTGGCGAGGAGGTTCGCCTTGGTGGGCGTGAGCTTTATCAAGGACTCAATCGAGGCACGCGCCCCGAGTGCAGTTCGCGATTCGACAAGCTCGCTCAAGAGCATGAAAAATGCGATGGTGCCGGCCGCGACATACTCCTTGGTGGCGAAGGCGGCGAGAATAGCCAGGGCGGCCAATTCGTCCATGTGCATCTGCTTTTTGATGAAGCTCTTTATTGCGTGCAGAACAATCGGCGCGCCGAGCAGCACTGCGCCGACCATCGCAAGCAAGTCGGCCTGAAAGCTGCCGCTGCCGTAGATGAACCAAGACGCTACGCCGCTGCTTATGAGCAGCGTTCCGCCGGCCAACGTGCCCAGCAGCGCCATACTAACGCGGACTTGCTTGCCGTGGGTGCGCTCGGCGGCAATGTCGTCCTTAAAATGTAAATGCTCGTGAGCCATAATACTGCGTCTCTGATTGAGTTGAAATTAGAACAGGAGCTTCATTCCCCCGTTTTTTCACCCCCCTGCTTCTTCTTGGGTTGTGGCTTGATAGTCGGGTCTCTGTTGATCATGATTCTAATCTCCTCGCCTTGGGTCGGCTGGATGACGAACTTCTCGTCTATGTTGGCAAGGACCTGCTCAATAGCATCGCGGTAGATGCTCTGAATTGTGATGGCCGGGTACTTGCGATATTCCGGCAGAAGGCTCTGCAAATAATCGGCATTGGCCTTGGCATTCGCCACGACCTGCGTTCGGTAGGCCCGCCCCTCAAACAGTTTCTCCTGGGCCGCACCCGCCAACTGCGACCAGAGCAGCTCCTTAGTCTGGTCGTCAACGGCATCATCCTGAAGAGCTGTGTACAGTTGCTCCGCAACCGGGCCGGCGGCTTCGTTGAGCGTGTTCTGGGCGTAAGTCCGGGCTGTGGTTATGGCGCCTTGGCTGTTCTGACTGGCCGTGATGGACTTCTGGAACGCCTCATTGACCTGCGGAGGCCAGGTGATATCGGTCAGATAGACAGAGACGACTTCAATGCCGCACATATTCTCCGCATCGCCGGATTTCATTTTGTCGAGCTTCTCCTGCAGGAGCCTCTGGACGTGTTTGGGGATTCTGTCCTGGCTCTTTATGGCTTCGTCAATAGTGTAATGGACCATTGCGGAGACGACGGACTCTTCAAAAAGACCCGTCAAGAGCGGCGTTATGCTTTTTGTCATAACGTTGGAATAGATTTCTCCTGGCTTTACGTTCTCGACAAAGACATTCCTGAAGAACAGTTCCGGGTCGTTAATGCGGTATCTGAGCTGCCACTTGGAATGTACGATGTTGTAGTCGGTGCCATCCGAGCCGCTGTCTGAAGCGGCATCGCTTTTCTTCTCACTTCGAGTGAGACAGTAGCCGTCTTTTACAGGGTCGAGCGTCTCAGTGCGAGGCGGCCTGCTTTTTCCCTGGCTTTCGTCGATGATATCCTGTTCGGATTGGTAGTACCAGAAGGAGCGGATGTTGAGGTCTATGTTTTTTTCCACAGGGATTTTGACCATTTCTTCGATCGGGTACGGGAATATCCAGTAGGGTCTTGCCCTCGGCTTTAGGATTTTGTTTTCGCCTACGCCTCGGATCTTTCCGAGCCGCAGGACGAGCGCCTGCTCATCCGAGCCGACGGTTTCGAAGCCGGAGATCAGAAAGAGAACGACCAGCACTATCATTATTATCTTGAGGATGATGAAACTGATCCGAAGCGCCTCGGATAGGCTACTGTTTGCGGCGTCCAGCTCGGGCAGCGGCGATTTGTCCGTCGAGGCGGGCTGCAAATTGCGGCGGGTATGGTGATTGTTCTCGGTCATATCCGTGGTGAATCCGTGCTACTTAGGCGGTTTGTTCGGGTCGTTCGGGACAAGCTGCGGCATGTGTCTTAACAGGTCGAAGGGCTCAGTATCACCTTTTATAACTATGGTTGCATTCTCGGCGAGCGTCTTCTTGAGGGCCTCGATGTTTCGCAGGAACATTGCAAAATCGGGGTCTTCTTCGAGCATCTTGTAGTATTTTGCAGCTTCGGCATCACCTTTGCCGCGTATTGCCTTTGCCCGCGCATCTGCGGCGGCAAGGAGCTCGTCCCTTTTGAGATCGGCATCCTTTCTTATCTTAGTGGCCTCGGCTTCTCCCTGCGAGATGGTGGTTTCGGTCCTGCGCTGCCTTTCGGCTTTCATCCGGTCGAAGACATCCTTGCTGACATCTTTACTGATTTTGAGCTGCTTTATGCCGAGGTTCTTCACTTCAATTCCGTAGTTTTTCAGGACGGGCTGTTTCAAATCGGCGAGCATTTCGGCCTGGATATTCTCAAACTTGATTTTAGCCGGGTCGCTGTTGACAAATTGGCCGAAGGAATACTTGCCGATAATTCTGTTCTGGGTGTCGTTGATCTGGCTGAGCAACGTATCCTCGGCTTTCTGGACCGTCTCGACGGCATTATGAAACTGGAGAGGGTCGGCAATTCGCCAGACTACATAGGTGCTCACAATGATGGGGACAGCCCCGCTGGTTGTGGTCTCGCCAACCTCTGCTTCAAGCACCCGCAGCCGGGAATCAAACTTATACACCCACTGGATCGGAGGCGGCCATTTGAAGTACCAGCCAGGCTTGGTGATTGGGGCGGCCGGCGGCTTCTGAAACGTCATTACCAGGGCGGATTCCGTTTCCCTCACCTGGAAAGAGGTAAAGGCCAGCGCCAAAACCACGAGCACCAATGCTACAAAGACTATGACGGCAACATTCTTCATTCTTTACTACTCCCCGCGGCGCCGGTAATGTCATACAAACTCGGTATGAGTTTTTCCTCGAAATTGACTATGAAAATGAGTTTGTCGTTCGGGTCGGCAACCACGACATATTTTCGGATGTTTTTAAGGGCCTCTTCGAATACCCTAAGTCTCTGCTCGCGCCTGTAAATGTCTTTGGCGGCGGTGTAGGCCTTCAACTGGTCGGCAAAGCGCAGTCCCGTCGCCCTGGCCAGCGTGACCTTCTCATAGGCATAACTCTGCGATTCTCTTAACTTGATGGAAATATCGCCTCCGGCCTCCGCAAAGGCCCTATCCAGGCGGGCGGCAAGCTCGTTCACATCCTGTGGCGCACCCTTCGTTTCGGCCTGCCGGTAATCCTCGGCGAGGCGATAAAGCTCGTTGGCATCGCTTACGGAGCCTGCGAGAGTGCTCAGATTCTTGTTGCGCTCGGCCTGGGCCTCAAGGATGACCTTCTGTCTTTTCTGAACGGCGCCAACGACGGACTGGTAATCGGCGGTAACCTCCACGGGCGGATGAACGCCCTGGACGCCCAGGAACACGATCTCGACGCCCAGGCCAGCCTTGTCAGCGGCCTTTTGAATGTTGGAGGTGAGCATCTGCTTGGCCTGCTCCCGGCCGGACCCAAAGAGGCTCGCTTGATGACCGGCTGCGTTGGGGTCCTGGTCGTTGACGTCTATTGTCGCACTGGCGGCAAACTTGGTGAGCTCCTGGTAGCAGATGGCCTCCAGCAGCGTCTGTGGGTCATCATAATTGTATATGTAGGAGTACAAATCCTTCACCCTGTACTGGACGGGGATATTGGCCTTGATGAGGCTGACGGGGACGGCCTCGTCGGACACCGCTCGGCCGGTATATTCCGTTGCGAGGAGGACGCTGTGCTCCTCTTTGTAGTGGTCCGTACCCCACAGCAGGTGCTCCTCACGGATCATCCGGCCAGTCTGCGGGTCGGTCCTGGGGACATAGCCGATATGAAGCTCCGAAATCTTTTGGGTTTGGTATCTGCGGACTCTATCAATCGGCCAGGGCCATTTGAAGGCCAGTCCCGGGCCGACAAGCCGGACCTGGCCTGCACCGTTGTGAGGATTGCCAAAGTGCTCTATGATCGCTTGTTCATTGGGCGCAACCACGATGAGGCAGCTCAGCAGGTAGAGCGTAACGGCGGCAAACAGGACCAAGGGCACAATTGCCTTTTCGAGGAGCTTGTAAAACCAGGTCTGAGAGACTTTGAAGCCGAACTGATAGTCGATGGCGCTTGCAGCGCTGCGGAATATGCCGCCCGGCTCGTTGATGGTGCCGAGAAGCCTGCTATCGAAGGCTGCTCTGCTGTATTGGCCCTTGAGTCTTGGGCGGTATATGTCGAGGACAACGTTCAGGGCGGTTTCGGCGCCGAGGACAATCAGCAGTGTGGGGACAACAAAGTTGAGCACCCGCATCACGATGAATACCTGGAAGTTTGCCAGCGCCAGTGCAATTGCCAGGGCAAAGCAGAGGACGGCGATTCCAAGCAGGAAGCTGCCGCCGGCCCGTAGCGGCTTCCAGCTCGGTTCGGCTGCCATTCCGGTGGCGTACCGTGATATGAGGAAGCTGACAAACGCAACGGCTGTCATGCAGACTGCGCAGAGCAGAAAGGGCTGACTCTGGTTAGCCTGCACGGCGCCCGGGACGTTTTTGAGCAGGTACAGGCCGATGGCGATTTCGTAGATGGCTATTGCCGCGGCAAATATCGGTATGAACCATTTCTCGAGTATTTCGAGGCGTCGTCGGGCCGCGGCGAACATTGCGGCCCGCTCGCCCTCGGCCTGGAAGATTGTGGCTGCGTGCTCGCCAGTGGCCAACTGGCTTATATCGAGCCTTTCCTGCTCGGCCAGCGCCCGCTGATGGAACTGGATGGCCAGGACAAGCCAGACCAGCACCGCAGAAAGACCCAGCCAGCTAATCGCGGAGACCGCAAAGAAGCCGCTCCATCGGGCGAGAAAAAAGGCGACGGCGAAAAAAACGACGCTCAACACCAAAGATAGCCACGCCACGTGCTCCGGGCGTTTCGACGACGTTGCCATTGCTTACCCCGGTCCTACATTCTGAACAAACAAAGCGTAAGAACAGTATTTAGCCAATATATGCCAAGCCCTTTACAAACTATAAGTTGTGTACTATAACAACAAGCAATATATTCCGTACAGGGACAATTGCAAAAAATTAGGTCCCTGCATTAGTCGGGAATCCGGGTCGCCTGGAAAGCATAGTGGGTGTAAGGGAGTGGTTCTTAGAAATGAATAGGTTATTTACGATAGCAAAGAATACCTTCATCGAAACACTCCGGCAGCCGGTCTATGCCATCATCATTGTTGCGGCGCTGCTGCTGTTCTTTCTTAGTCCGTCCCTGACGATGTACACAATGAGCGACGACAACAAGCTCCTGCGTGAGTTAGGGTTATCTACGCTGTTCCTGGCGAGCTTGTTCATTGCGATATTTTCGGCAGCCGGCGCGGTAGGCGAGGAGATCGAGAACAAGACGATTATTACGGTTCTGAGCAAGCCGGTGCAACGTCCGATATTTGTTCTGGCCAAGTTCTTGGGCGTTATGGCCTCGGTGGCCCTGGCGCACTATATCTGCACGATTGCCCTTCTGATGGCTATAAGGCACGGGGTGCTTGAAACGGCGGCGGATACACACGACTGGACGGTCTTAGGCAGCGCGGGGGTGGTCACGGCGGCTGTTCTATTGCTAAGTGCTTTTTTCAACTATGCTTATGACTGGAAGTTCTCATCGACTGCCATTGTGTTGGCGGGCATATTCGCGACGTTTGCGCTGGTGTTCTTGTGCTTCATCGACAGAGACTGGAATTTCAACCCTAAGAGTAACGGGATCAATGCTGTTGACATCTACGGCTCGATACTGCTGCTTTTGGCGGCGACGATAATCGTGGCCCTGGCGGTGGCGCTGTCGGCGAGATTCAATATAGTGGTAACGCTGTCGGCGTGCGTCGGGGTCTTTCTGTTGGGTTTGGTCAGCGATTACGCCTTCGGGAGATTCGCCGACGCCCATCTCTGGGCGAGAATAGGCAGGTACTTGGTGCCGAATTTGCAGGTCTTCTGGATAAGTGACGCCATTTACGAGGGAAGTCCGGTGCCTGCGAAGTACATCGTGATAGGCGCCTCTTATGCGCTATGCTACACGGCGGGCATACTCGCGCTGGCGGTTGCGCTATTCCAGAGACGACAGGTGGGGTAAGGTGTGCAAAATGTTTTGATTTTGCACACCCTACGAGGCGTCCACGTCCCTTATGACGGCTGTTTCGTCGCAGTTTTCCTGCTTGGGGCATCGGGCGCAGTCGCTCCAGACCTTCATCGGGAGCGAGTCTGTTTCGACTATCTCAAAGCCCTGCTTCTGAAAGAACTCCGGCTCAAGCGTGAGGGCGAATACCCGTGGGACGCCGAGCTTGCGAGCCTGCTCCACGGCTGCGGCCACGAGCATTTTTCCTATACCCCTGTCCTTATTTGCGTAGTCAACCGCCAGGGACTTTATCTCGGCCAAATCCGACCAGACGACCTCAAGCGCGCAGCAGCCAAGCACGGCGCCCTCTTCCTCGGCAACGAGAAACGTCTGCAGATTCTCATAGATGTCCGCCATCGAGCGAAACAGCATCCTGTCCCGCTCCGCGTAGGAGGCGACAAGAGAATTTATACTCTTGGCATCGGATGTTTTCGCACTGCGCACACTCATCGAGCAAGAGTATAGCCACTAAGACACGAAGACACAAAAGAAAAACTAAAGATAAGGATTTGGATTGAACCCGTTCGGTGGGGCAAGCCCCACCCTACGGTGCCCGCAACCCTATATACACGACAACCAGGCACCGCTGTTGTCATGCTGAATCCTTTAGGGACGAAGCATCCGGCCTCCGAATGATACTACCGCTGGAACGAGGGCCAGATCGCGGTCTCTGGAGTTTATCGCAGGTCGGGTATTCCTCGGGCTGCGTGCCATATCCGCAACATGTGGATTGCACTATCTGGAAAGCGACTTCTTAAGACTCTCTTTCACATCCTTGTGGGGAATGACCTGCCCGCTCTTGATGTCCGACAGCCCCTTGTCGAGGGCGCCGAGGAAGCGTATCCGCTCCTCGATGTCAGCCCAGCTTGCTGAATCCGGCAGGTCCCGAATGGTTTTGATAGCAAACTCTTTACTGTGCTAAAACCAACATAGTATTCGATTTGTCCAAGATTGTCAAGCTCTTAGAACTCAAACTAAGGGGTTTTCTCATAAGGGTCTCCGCAACAAGTCTTTGTAAAGCCAAAAACATGTGTTTACTGCTTCAATCAGCCCCGACAGCAGCCGATACCCAATAAACTCCGGCTCGTCCGGCA
>Ga0315287_10001360_pt1 | contig 22402 bp, 11 predicted proteins | sample YL17G11_0_MG_FD_205037 | JGI IMG/M metagenome (GOLD analysis project Ga0315287, IMG submission 205037) | Sediment microbial communities from Yellowstone Lake, YNP, Wyoming, USA - YL17G11_0 | ecosystem: Environmental > Aquatic > Freshwater > Lake > Sediment | place: USA: Wyoming | collected...
GGGAGCGTCGTCGGCGCCCCACCCTCTCTACCCAAACGGACGCATTTTGCTGATCCCTCACACACAAAAAAGAGAGCTTGTGAACGTGAGCGCGCGAGCGGGCGCGTTCGACGAGCGGCGGGGCGGGCGAGGAGAGGAGGATGGGGTTTTGGGAGGGGAGGGAGAGGAGGAGGGCGTCGTGCGTGCACCCCCTCCTTCCCCTCCTTTCGTTTACGTGTGGCTGTTTGTGTTGTCCCTATACTCTATATTTTGTGTCCTTACATTGTGTGTCACCACTCTTTGTTCGCACGCGCGGCGCGGTAGAGAGGAAGACAAAATGATGCCGGTGAAATAATAATGCGGGTTGAGACCCCCCCATCATCATTCTTTTTCATTTTTTGGATCACCCTCGTGTGTCCCATGCCTGAAGACGTCAAGGCTGCGGACACGACCGTTCACCTGGGTGGCCTCGATGTGCCCGCTGTGCTGCCATGCGGCGTAATGTGGGAGGGTCTGAGTACGAAATCGTTTCGGTGAGGGATTGGGTAAATTGGGGCTGCATGTTTGTTTCCCCACCTCGGCGTGAGGCACGCACGCAAACATGAGCGGCACATGGGCGTGCCGAGAACAGAGGCGGGGCTAAAGATGGCATTTTCCACTTTCCTCAAACAAGGAGGAAGCAGCAGGAGCGTTCCCCCGGGGGGCGTAATGCGAAAAAAGAAGAAGCACCGCACCCAGCGGGTCTCTCTTGACCTCAACCTTACCCCCTCATCCTTTCTCTCCCCCACCACAGCTTCACCGACCTCGGCAAGAAGAGCGTGGAGGCGCTGACCCTGGAGGGCCTGCGTGAGCTGACGAGGCTCAGGGAAATGGCGACCGCCAAGTCGCCGACCCCCCTGGGCGGCGGCGACCCGGGGGCCGGTGAGGGCGCCTGGGCGGAGCGGGCGGCCGCGTGCGCAGCGTACTTGGCCCTCCTCTCGTCCTTTGCGTCCCGCACCGCCGCCGTGGCCCGCCCGGGCGGCGGCGGCGGCGGCATCATCGCCCTGCTCTCGGACTTTATGGACGGCGGCGACGTGTCCAAGCGCCTGCGCTTTGAGTGGAGCAGCGCGGCGGGCGGGATGGCGTCGACGTTCTGGGCGCTCTCCGGCGCGCCCGCCGACGCGGCGATGGCGGCCGCCCTCTTGGCGGCCGCCCTGGGCGCGGGCGCGGCGGCGGTGGCGGCGGGCCTGGCAGGCGACGCCGGCGCGAGGGGCGAGGACGGCGCCCCCTACACGGGCGCGGCGGCCCTCGCCCGCCGGGCGGCGGGCGCGTGGGGGGCGGTTGCCGCCGCGGCGTCCGCGGCGGATGCGCCGGGCCCCACCACCCGGTCCGCCGGCACGTCGGCGGCCCCTGGCGGCCCCCTGCCACCCGGGCTGGCCCTGCCGGGCGACCGCCCCGCCGAGCTGGTGCCGGGCGTGGCGGCCGCGCTGGGCGCGCTGTGCCTGGCGGACGCTCAAGCCCTCGCGTCCGCGCGCGCGGAGGCCAAGGGGCTGACGCCCCGCTCGCTGGCGGCCCTGCACGTCGGCGCGGCGGGTCTGTACGCCGAGGCGCGCTCCCGCCTGGACGCCGCGGCCGTGGAGGCGTGCGTGCCCCTGGCCGCCGGCCTGGCCACGGCCGCGGCGGTTGGGGCCGGGTTGGCTGAAGCGCGCGCGCGCCTGGCAACCGCGCGCGACGCGTTTGAGGCCGGCCTCGACCCGGGCAAGGCCATCGCGGAGCTGCGGGCGGGCGCGGCGTGCCTGGCCCGGCTGCGGGCGGCCGTGAAAGCGGGCGGCAACGGGCTGAGTCCGGGCGACGGCCGGGCGGCGGGCGGTGCGGTGGCCAGGCTGGATGCGGTCGTGAGTGCCGCTACAGCGGCGCTGGACAGGGAACGGCTCGTGGTGTACATGACGCCCGTGCCGTCAGGCCCGGCGCCCCTGCCGGAGGGGAAGGTGGTGGTGGCCCCGACGCCGCTGGTTTTTTGACTTTTTGTTGGGTGCACCGGATATGGATACGGATATGTTTGAGAGAGAGGGGGGACGATTTGAGATGTGAGAGATTGTGTGTGTGTTAGGAGATATCAATGTGTGGTCGCCCCTTGAGAAATGTGGGCACGTCACTTTTGCGGGGCGCGGTCAGCGGGGGCGTGTGGTTTGCACGGAGAGAGGAAAAGAGGAGGACAAGGTTAAGGAAAGAGCAGAAAGGAGCAGTACTCGGCAAACTCTCGCCGGAGAGAGCAGAAGAGCCGCGCGGTGCACACACCGCGCGGCCTCTGCTCTCGCACGCGCGTCGCGCGCCCCCAGCTTGCTGGTTGGCACCAGCCCGCCATGGTTGACCTGCCGAGTGAGTGTTAGGGAGAGGGAGTGAAGAGCAGCAAAGAGGAGGGCAACGCCGCGAGTGCGGGCCGCCGCCGCCGACCGCTCAATGCCCTCTTCTCACTTCTTCTCCTCTTCACACACCGACAGCCGACGCCGCCCGGGCCCACGAGCTCATCCGGTCCTTTGTCCTGGAGGGGCTACTGGCCAAGAGGCGGAGTGCGAACGGAGGCGCGGGCGTGGAGTCGTACGCCGAGTGAGTCGACGGGAGAGAAAAACAAAACAAAAAAACGGCGGGAGCTAGCCGCGGTGTGTCTTGCCGCCCCGCCCCGCCCTTAGCGCCCGGCGCACGCACGCCCCATCAACTGCCCCGGCCGTGTTTGAAAACACTCGCACCACACACTCATGCATTTGAAATCCATAAAACTCCCCCCCCCCCAAAAAAAACGAAACACAGCCTCATCAACGAACTTGCGTTCCTGTCGACATGCGCGGCCGCGGCCGACCACCCCGGCGCGGCCGCCGCCGCTCTCCCTCTCCCGGGCGCCCCCTCACCCGCGCTGCCTCCCCTGCCCCCATCCATCGCCTCCACCCGCCTGGCCACCGTCTACGAGGCCCTGGGTGACTGCGCGTCCTCCCTGGACCCGGCCCGCCACGACCGACTGCTGGGGGCGGTGCTGGGGGCGGGGGCGTGGGGGCTGCCAAAGGTAAGGAAACCAAAAAAAGGAAAAAAAGGGAGTTTTTTTTGGGTCGCATTTTTTTTTGCGACCCAAACTTTCTTTTTGCTTGCGGCCTGCCTGTGTGCGGGGGGGGGGGGGGGGGGGGGGGGGGGGGGGGGGGGGGGGGGGGGGGGGGGGGGGGGGGGGGGGGGGGGGGGGGTGGGGGGCGCCAAATCTTTCTCAACCAAAAAATCTAAAAAAATGGCCTTTTTTTTGGGGCGCTTTTTTTTTTGTGCCCCAAAATTTATTTTTTCTTGCGGGCTGCCTTTGTTCTCCCCCCCCCCCCCCCCCTCCCCTTCCTTTCTCGATGACGATCCAATTGAATTACGTCACAACAAACGCGGACTGGGCCCTTTTTTAGGGCACAGGTGGCGAACCATTTCTCTAAACAACTATCTTTCGGGGCCGAGAGAAAGGCAAGGGGGCACACGACGGGACACACACACAGCAGCGCAAGAAAAACAGACAAAAAAAGGTGGGTTTTTCTTTCTTCCCCTTTTTCTCTCATCCATTCCTGTCTCCCTCCATCATCACAGCCCGCCCGGGACGCCTGGCTGGACTTGCTCGTCCACCTGGGCGTCGCCTCGCCGGGCGCCTTGGAGCCCTGCGTGCGGGCGCTGGTCGCGGCGCTGGCGCCGCCGCCAGAGGCCGAGGCGGCCGCGCTGCACACACCTCCACCGCCGCCCGCCCCGGCAGCCTCGACCTCCTCGGCCGTGGGCCCCCCGGCCGCGGACGCCGCCGGCCAGGAATGCGAGGCCTGGGTGCCCTCCCCCTCCGACCTGGACGCCCAGGATGCCATCGTGGCGGCCCTCGCCCGCCTGTGCGCGCTCGTCCCCACCGCCCCCGCCCGGGCGGCGCCCTTGCTGGCCGCGGCCGTCCCGCACCGGGCCCGCCCCGCCCGGGCACAGGCCCTCTTTGCCCGCGGCGCGCTCGCCCTGGCGGCCGCCGTCCCGCCCCTGACGGGCGCCGCCATCGGCGTGCTTGTCGACGCGGCGCTGGCTTTGGATGGAGAGGTCCGGTGGGAGGACGTCGCGCCTTTGCCGGAGGGCGATGGCGAGGGAGGAGGGGGCGTGGCGGGGGGGGGGGGCGCGCCTGCCGCGTCCGGTGACACCACCCCCTCCGCCGCCCTCCCTCCTTCCGATGCGCCCGCCCCCTCCGACGAGGGCGACGCCATCTTTGAGCTGGAGGGCCAGACAGGCGGGCTCTACATCTTTGACCGGGCGGCCGCGGAGGCCGCGTCCGGCGGCAATGGCGCAGCCCCCCCCGGCCACGAGTGCGGCGGGTTCGAGGCGCCCGCCGGCGCGCGCGCGGTGGTGGCCGCCGCTGCCGCCGCTCCTGAGCCTGCCGCCGCTCCCTCGCCCGTCGCACCACCCCCCGCCCTGCCGGACGCCCGGGCGGCCGCCTCCGCGGCGGCGGCGGACGTGCTGGACTGCCTCATGACGGTGGTTCTGGGCGCGCTGGCGGCCGGGGCGGACGCTGACGCCCAACGACGCAGAGGGGGGAGGGGGGAGGACGGGGCGGGTGGTGGCGACCCGTCCGCCCCCGCCCCCGCCTCCTCCGCTCTCCTCGCCCGCCTCCGCCTGGCCGGCCCGACCCCGCCCGCGTCCTGGGCCGCCCTGACCGCCGCCTTTGAGGCCGCCATTCTTCGCACCCGCCGCCCCAAGTTCGTGCAGTACCTGGTGTGGGCGGCGGCCGAGGCGGATGCGCGGGGTCGGGGGCGGGGGGGCGCCGCCGGTGCTGCTCCGTCGCTGCCCACCCCGCCCGCCGCGGCCGCCTTTGCGGCCTCCCTCGCGTCCCGCCTGGCCGACCCGGCGTCACCGCCCGGCGCCCGGGCCGGGTCCGCTGCCTTCCTCGGCTCGTTCCTGGCGCGGTCCGCCTTTTTGGCGCCCCCCGACCTCGCGGCCGCCCTGGCCGGCCTCGCTGCCTGGTGCGGCGCGTACGCCGCGTCCGACGACGCCCGGGTGGCGGCCTTGGTGGCGGCCACCACCACTGGCGGCCCGCCCCGCCCGCCGCCCACCCCGGTCCGCGGGCCCGGCCAGGCGGACGACGGGCCGGCTGCCGCCCCGCCGCCCCCCTCCTGGACGCCTGCCACGGACGCGGCCGACCCCAGGCACGCCCCCTTTTACGCGGGCGTGCAGGCGTTGCTGTATGCCCTGGCCTTCCGCCTCCCCGGCCTGGTGCGCGGGGGTGGGGCGCCGGCGGCGGTCGTGCGGGCCGCGGTCGCGGGCGGCGGCGGGGGTGGCGTCAGCGGGAGCGGCGCCCCTGCCCCTGCCTTTGTGTCTCCGCTCTCGTCTTGGCTGGCCCACCCGCGCCTCGCCCCGCTGGCCCGCGTCCAGCCCGCCGTCGCCCACGAGTTCGTGGTGGCGGCCGCCCGGAGCGGCGTGCTAGATGCCTGGCCCGCCCTGGCGGCCGCGCAGGGGCGGGCGGCCGCGGCGGCGGCCGCCCTGGCGGGCGGGGTGGCGGAGAGGGGGGGCGCCGTTGCGGCTGAGGCCGCCCACCTCTTGGCCCCGCCGCCCGCCGCGCCCTTCTTCCCCTTTGACCCGTACCTGCTCCGCCGGTCCGCGCCGCTCCTCCACCCTGGCGACGCGTACGTGGCCTGGCGGCGGGGCGGGCCGCGGCCGCCGCGTGGGGCGGGCGGGGCGTATGGAGGCGGAGGGGTGGGTGGTGGTGGTGGTGGCAGCGCGCTTGGCAAAGAATGCGCCGCCGCCGCCGCGCCCGCCGCCGACTCCGACAAGATGGCCCTCGACGACGACGACGACGACGATGACGATGACGACGACGATGACGACGCCATGTCCGACGGCGCGGGCGCGACGGGTGAGGAGGAGGCGGCCTCGGCCGGCATGTCTTCGTCCACCACCGGCACCTCGACCTCCTCGGACGATGAGGGCGACCTCCTCTCCGCGCCCCTCTCCGGCGAGGACGACGGTGAAGACGGCGAAGACGACCCCACCTCGTCCTCGGCGGACGAGGCCGGCGGCGGCGGCGGCGGGGGCGGGCGGGGCGCGCGCGCGGCGCCCGGCGTCTTCACACCCGCCCCCTGGATGGCGCGTGCGGCCGGGCGGCCTATCGCGGCCGCGGCGCCGCCCGGCGGTGGCGGCGGCCGCGGCGGCAGCGCCGGCGGCCTCTCCTCCGGCGCCGGCGGTGGTGGCCGGGGTGGGGTGTGGGCCGCCGCCCGCAAGAGGTCCGCCGCGGGCACGCCCGGCCCGGACGGCGGGCGCGGCAGCGGCGGCGGCGGCGGCGGCCGGGGTTGGGGCAGGGCGCGCCCCTCCCCCGCCGCGGCCGCCCTCGCCCTCGACACCCCCGCCGCCGCCGCGGGCGCCTCCATCTCCCCGCGCGCCCTGTCCCGCAGCATGCGCGGCTACGCGGCGGCGGGCGGGGGGGCGTACGCGGCGGGCGCGTGGGCGGCAAGGCGGGCGGCGGGCCCGGCGACCACCACCGCGGGTGGCGCTGCGGGCGCGTGGGGCGGGCGCGGCCTCCTCTCGCGGGGGTCGTCCCCCCCCGCCGGCGCGGGCGCCTCCTCCCCCCCGCCCTTTTACGGCTCGCTCTCCGCGCCCTACGGTGGCTCGTCCGGCGTGTCGGCTGGCATGTCCGTCGGCGGGTGCGAGGGCGGCGGCGGCGGCGGCGGCGGCTCGCCCTCCCCGGGCGGCGGCGGCCTGGCGTGGGCGGCCGCGGCGGGTGGGGGCGTGCGCCCGCCGCCCGCCCCGGCCGCCTTCCGCCAGGGCTGGCCAGGGGCGACGCCGCCGGCCGCGTTGGGGGCGACACTGCCGCCTACGACATCACCCTCTGGTGCAGCTGCCGGTGGTGGCGATGTGCGGTCGCCCGGCGGGCTGGCACGGGCGATGGCGGCCGCGACGCGGGAGGAGTGAGAGGCGGGGCGTGTTTTTGTTTTTGTTTAGGTCATGTAGTCGTAAAAAAAAATCAGTTTTTTTGTTTTTTACCAAAACCCCCCTCATCCTCTACGCCCGCCACCCGCCCACCCAAGCAGACTGCGACCCGCCCCTCAACCCTGGCGGGGGAGGCGGGGGCGGGGCGGCGCCCTCGCCGCCGCCCGCGCCGCCCCGCTCCGAGACGCACCGCGCACAGGCGCAGCGCAGAATGCCGTAATCCCTCAGCGCGCCCGCCCGGGCGTCGAGGCCGGCCCCCTCCGCCACGTAGCACAGGGTGACCTCGTCGCCGGCTTCCAGGTCGACAGCGGCCAGGAGGAGGGCGGAGGCCGGGGTGGCGCCGGGGACTAAGGGCGGGGGCAGGAGCGGGGTGGCGGGGTCGGCCGCGGGTGCTTCTCCCCCCCCCCCCCCGCCCCCGCCTCCCCCTCCGCCCACCACCCACACCAGCCCGTGCGTCCCCGCCCCGCCCACCGCCCGGGCGGTCGGAGCGCAGGAATGGTTGGCGCAGGCCTGGAGCGGGTAGAAGGCGGAGCCGGCGGCGGTGGCGCGGGCCAGGGCGGGCCGGCCGCCGGCGGCCGCGAGGAGGGCCGGCCACGAGGCGGCCGGGCCGCGCGCTCCCCTCCCGCGGCCTCCCCGCCTCCCTCTCTTTTCTGCCTCCAAGCACGCCGCCAGCGCCGGCACCGCCACCTCTAGGTTGTTCAGCTCAAACGCGCCGACCAGGGCGCCCACGAGGTGGGGGCTGGCGAGCGGGGCGAAGGCGGACGGCGGGAGGGGAGGGCGGCGGCGGCGGGGCGCGGGGGGGGCCACCATGCCTGCCCCGCCCGCCCGCCCGCCCGCGCCCTCTGCCAGGTCGGGCGGGCACCGGAGGAGGGCGCCCAGTGCGGCCGCCGCCTCCTCGCACAGGCCTCTCAGGTCGGCGCGAAAGGAGGCCTCGTCGTCGCCGTCGCCGTCGCCGTCGCCGCCGGGGTGGGCAGGCGAGGGGTGGTGGTGGCCGCCGCCGCCGCCGCTCTCGTCCTCGCTCCTGCCCTCGCTCCCGCCCTTGCTCTCGCCCTCCCCCACCACCCCCGGCGGCCAGGCCGGCTGCTCCCACCACAGCGCCTTCTCCGCCATCGCCCAGGGGTGCCAGCCAGCCGCGAGCGCGTCGGCGGGGGTGAGGGAGGGGCGGGCCCGCACGGCGGCTGCCGCCCGGGACGCGCACCCTCCGGCGGCCCGCGCCGCTAGCCACAGCGCGCTGTTGCCGCCCGCCCCCGCCACCGCCGCCAACGCCGCCGCCGCCGCCGCCCTCTCCGGCTCCGCCGCCCCGTCCCCGCCACACACCGCGCCGTGGCAGGCCGCCCAGTCAGCTGCCGCACAGGCGGGAGTACAGTAGAGCTCGTGGGCACAACCGCCGGGGCAGGTGACAAGGGCGGCCGCGGGGAGGCACCAGGCGCCGGGCGGGAGGGGGGCGGGCGGCGGGGCGGTCGCCCGGAGGGGTGGCACGCCGGGGAGGGCGTCCAGCCCCGCGACCAGGCGCAGCAGGGAAGGTATCGTGCCCTCCTCCACCCTGCCGCCAGACAGGAGCGCGTGCGCGGCCTGGGCGGCCGGCCCGCCAGCGTGCGCGCCGCACGCGCTGCACGCGAGCGCGCGCGCCCGGGCGCCCGCGCCCTGAGGCGCCGCCACCAGAGGGGCGTCGCACAGGATGGGCTGCCCTTTCCTGACCGCTGCCGTCACAAACAGGCCTTTGCCACCGTGGGATGAGGGCCGGACAGTGACGGGCCAGGGGGTGGCGGCTGTGAGCTGAGCAGAGGAGGGGGCGAGAGGAGAGGAGAGGTAAAAAAAAAAAAAAAAACCACGCCGAGGTTGAGGAGAGAGAGCGTGTGTGTTGAAGCACCCCCCCCCCCCCCCTCTTTCTCTCTCTCCCTGCCTCTCTGCCTCTCTGCCTCTCCTTTCCCTTACCTGGTCAAAGTAGGCCTTGAATGCGGCGTCGGAGGGGAGGGTGGCGGCAAGGGCGGCGCCGGCGGCGGCGGCGGTGGCGGCGGCGGCGGCGGCTGTTGATGAGGGAGGAGGAGGAAGAGGGGCTGCTGGGTTGGGCCCGGCCGCATTGGCTGCCGTCCGCGGCATCCCTTCTTCTCACCCCAAGTTTTTTTGCTTTTTGCAACGCTGCTGCACAGCATGCGAGCGGGTGCTAGTCCATAGTATGGCCTGGTAACAAACAGCGCTGGGAGGCGGGCGCAAAAAGACGAACAATGAAAGACTGAAAGAAAAGCGGGCGTCGGCTAGGGCTGGCCAGCCTTCTTTTTTTTTCACTACTTCTGTATCGTGCGGCAGCCCCTCTTCCCTGCCGTCTCTTACTTCCACCTTCTACCCCCCCTTCACCGCCTCACCTCACCATGGTAGTCCTCGGATTGGACGCCGTCCTGTCCGGCCAGCCGGCCGGCATCAGCAAGACCAAGGTAAGCAGAGCGAGAGAGAGGTTTTGAGAGAGAGAGCGAATAAAAAAAGGGCGCGCGCCGCTGCCGCCGCCCCCCCCCCCCTGCCCCCGCCGCCCGGCTCGCCATTCCCTTCCCGCCTCACACCATCAGGACTGTGTGCCAAAAGTACCGCGTCACAAGGCTGGGGCGGGCAGGGGCGGTGTGCGCGCGGCGCCCGCCCCCCGCCACTCCCCTCCCCGGCCGGGCGAGCCCCTCCCGACCACCCGTCTCGCTTCCTCACAATTTCGCACGCGCCCTCTCTCCTTTTTTCCCCACCCCCATTCGTAGGTCGTCTGCACCCTGGGCCCCAAGTCCCGGGAGGTCCCCATCCTGGAGGAGCTGCTGCGGGCTGGCATGTCCGTCGCCCGCTTCAACTTCTCGCACGGCTCGCACGAGTACCACCAGGTGAGGAGAGGAAGGGAGAGAGAAAGAAGCGAGCGCGTCCGATCGAGGAGGAAAAAAAAAAAGCAGCGGCCTTTCGCGCTCCCCTCCTCCGACCTCTCCCCTGCTGCGAGGCCCCCCCTCTTGCACCCTGGCTCTCACCCTAGCTCTCTCTCCCCCCTTCTCTTCACCTCAGGGAACCCTCGACGCCCTGCGCCAGGCCTGCAAGAACACGCGCATCATGTGCGCGGTCATGCTGGACACCAAGGTAAGGAAAAAAGACAGATGCGTGCGCACTCAATTTCTCCCTAATCCAGGCCCCCGACCCCCATCCCCCTCCACATTCATTTTCCACATCTCACCCATTCCATGGCCGCTCTCGCCCTTTCTCTCTCTCCCTCCACCGTCCACCCCACAGGGCCCCGAAATCCGGACGGGCTTCCTGGAGAACGAGACCCCCATCAAGCTGGTCGCGGGCGAGGAGGTGACGATCACCACTGATTACGCCTGCAAGGGGCGGCCCGGCCTTATCGCGATGTCGTACGCCAAGCTGGCGCACGACGTGCGGCCGGGCTCGCAGATCCTGTGCGCGGACGGGTCCATCGTGCTGGAGGTGGTGTCGACGGACGTGGGGGCGGGCACGGTGACGGCGCGGTGCTTGAACAACGCGACGCTGGGCGAGCGCAAGAACGTCAACCTCCCCGGCGTCGTCGTCGACCTCCCCACCCTCACCGAGAAGGATGAGCAAGACCTGGTGGAGTGGGGCGTCCCCAACCAGATCGACTTTGTCGCAGCCTCCTTCGTGCGCAAGGGCTCCGACATCGACATCATCCGCCGCGTGCTGGGCCCGGCGGGCGCGGCCATCAAGATCATATCCAAAGTGGAAAACCAGGAGGGCCTCCAAAACTTTGACGACATCCTGGAACGCTCCGACTCGATCATGGTCGCCCGGGGCGACCTGGGCATGGAAATCCCCACCGAAAAGATATTCCTGGCCCAGAAGATGATGATCCAGAAGTGCAACATGGCGGGCAAGCCCGTCATCACGGCGACCCAAATGTTGGAGAGCATGTGCAAGAACCCGCGCCCCACGCGCGCCGAGGCGACCGATGTGGCCAACGCCGTCCTGGACGGCACCGACTGCGTCATGCTGTCCGGCGAGACGGCCGCCGGCAACTTCCCGCTCGCGGCCGTCCAGGTCATGTCCCGGGTGTGCCGGGAGAGCGAGGCGTCCCTGGATTACTACGCCCTCTTCAAGGCCATCATCAAGCGCGCGCCCTCGCCCATGTCCCCGCTCGAGTCGCTCGCCTCGTCCGCGGTGCGGACCGCCCACAAGGTGCACGCCTCCCTCATCGTCGTCCTGACGCGGGGCGGGTCCACCGCCCGCCTGGTCGCCAAGTACCGGCCCTCCATCCCCGTGCTGACGGTGGCGGTGCCGATCCTCACCACGGACGCGCTGACGTGGAAGTGTTCAGGGGAGCAGCCTGCCCGCCAGTGCCTGGTCACGCGCGGGCTGTTGCCGCTGCTGGCGGAGGGGTCCGCCCGGGCGACGGACTCGGACACGACCGACGAGATCCTGGCGGCCGCCCTTGAGCACGCCAAGGCGATGCGGTACGCGGCCCCCGGGGACTGCGTGGTCGCGCTGCACCGGATCGGGAACGCGTCCGTCATCAAGGTCGTCGACATCAAATGAAAAAAATGATGAAATGCAGCACAACGGAGAAAAAATCGGGGTTTTTACGAGGAAAGGGACCGCGTTTCTCAGATCTTGAGCCCGTGGGCGTGAAGAGCACGCGCTCCCTCGGTCAGTGTGTGTGTGTGTTTGGAGGGGGAGAGAAAGAGGCGGGGGGCGGGAGGGGAGGTGGAAGGACTAAGGCGTATGAATGGGAGGTAACCGCGGGGAGGAGAAACAAACAAACGACCACGACCACGCACATCACACACACACACGCACACGCACGCACAGCTACACACACAGCGCGCCCGCCCTCCTCCTCACCCCCACCTCCTCACACCGCCCGCGTCTCGCACGTCCAGCCGTGCCAGGCCCTGATGTCGTCCGCGAGGGCGGCCGCGACTGCCTGGTGCTGGCGCGGCGTGGCCAGCCCCTTGAAGGCGGGCGCCGCGACGGAGACCTGGAACATGGTGCCGCACCCGCCCGACGTGTCGGTGACGGTGGAGGTGCAGCCCGGGAAGGCGGCGGCCAGCTTGGCGGCGACGGCCGCTTCCTCCGGGGAGGGAGCGGGCGTGGGAGAGGAGGAGGCTGCTGCAGAAGAAGCAAACGGGCGGGTGGTGGCGGCGCTCACGCCCCCGCCCGCGCACGCCCGGCACCCGCACCGGCAGGCGGGGCCCGGGCAGCAGGCGCAGGGCGACGCGGCATGGGGCGGTGACGCCGACCCGCCCGCCCAGCCCGCCCGGGCGAGGGGCAGCGGTCCAGCAGGACGGAACCGGCGGGCGACGTGGGCGAGCATTTATTTCCTCCGACGAGTCAGAAAATGAAAAAAATGAAAATTTTTACCTCCCCATAATTTTCCAGAACCGCGCCCCGTCTCGCTTCGCGCTCTCTCCCTCTCCCTCCTTCTCCCCTTCCGCCCTCCTCGACATTGCAAATATGCATATAATACCATTTATAGATACAAAACATTTGTGAAAAATAAAAAGCGCTTCCCTCCCGCTCTCCTTCCCCAAAACGAGAAACTCTTTCAGAGCGGGGGAAGAAGAGCGGGAAGGAAGGGTGTGTGTCCCGGCGAGTTATCGTGTGCCAGCAGGGCGGCGAGTGCATTCTCTCGTAGGAAATGCACACGCGCGCACCACTTCACACGCTCACGAGCTGTCGCGCTCGAGGGCGGCGTCAGGCGGTGTGAGCCTGGCCAAAATTCCGAATCAAAAAAAGAAGGGCAAGGACAAAAAAAAATGAAGGGTGTGGTAGTGGTGGTAGTGGTGTGGTTGGGATGGGGATGGAGAAAAGGAGAGAGAGTGGGGCGACTCCCCTTCCCTCCCTCCCCTTCCCAATGTCCATTTTGGGCGCTCTCTTTTGGCGCCGAGTGCGCCCACCCGGCGGCAGGCGTAGCCCAGGCGGGTTGGATGCCCCCCTCACCCACTCCCACTTTGGGAGTGGGTGAGGGGGCACACCAAAACCCTCAAGCCGCGCGGCTGGTCAGCACCATGTGCCCCTCACGCATGACCTCGTCCAGGTCGAGCGCCTCGAACTCGCCGGTGGCGTACCGCACCCGGGCCGTGCGCGCGCGGGGCGCGACCGCCGCGACCGTGACCGGGTACCACCGGTCATCGTCGGGCCAGTACAGGGCGGCGGCCGCGCCGCGCAGGGCGGGCGTGACCTCGGCGAGCGAGAGCGGGCGCCCAGGCGGGCGGGTTGCCGCGCCGCCAGCCGCCGCGGCGCCCGCCGCGCCCGCCGCGTCCGCCGCGTTCGCCGCCCCGCCCGGCCGGCCCGCCTGTTGCCCGGCCCGGACGACCTCGTACATGGTGTCCAACGCGTTGACGTGCCCAAACAGCTCGCCCCGCCCCTTGGCCGTGAGCGAGGCGGCGGCCGCCTGGAAGGACGCCACCCCGCGCAGCCAGGCGTCGCAGTGGGCGGCCAGCAGGGCGGCCCAGTCGGCCCGGGCCATGCCGTCCCGCGCAAAATTGATGCCCAGGCAGGGCTCCGGGAAGGAGGGCGGCACCTTGGCGTGGGGCGGGGTGAGGCGCCACGTGCCGTCGGGCGAGGCCGAGAGGCACAGGCTGGGCAAGCCCGGGTCAGCGTCGCCAAAGAGGAGGGAGAGGTCTGTGTTCGAGGTGTCGAGGTGTGTGTATGTGTATGTGGTGCTAGTCGGCGCCCGTTAGTAAGGAAGGTGGCGAGAAGGGCGCGCGGGGAAAACAGGATGAGGTGGTTTGAGGAGGGCGAAAAGAGAGGTCGAGGGCGGCAGGGACCGTTTTTCCGCCGCCGCTTTCCCCCATCCACGGACTGGGCCTTCATAAAAAAAAATCTAAAAATCTAAAAAAAAATGACTTAGATTTCCCCCCCCCCCCTACGCCCGCCTTATCTCTTGGTCTTCGTCTCGTCTCTCCTCTTCCCCCCCTCTCTCACCTCTGGTCAAGGCCGCAAGCAAGCCCAGCCTCCGACCGACATGGTCTTCAAATATGGCTTCCAAAGAATCCGGGCGGGTGGCGGGGGCAGGGCAGGCGCGTGGGGCATCGACCGCGTGTGGGGGCGGCTCTGTAATCATTGTTTTTTTTTCCGGTTTTGATCCACTACCGCGCTCACTCAGCAGTCCAATCGCCACGGGCGGCCGTGGTGACCGGGTCAAGCGGTAAAGAGAGGGTGGAGGCGGGGGTGCGGGGTGGCTAGAGTCGGAGGGATGCCCACCGCGGTGGACATCTCAAGTGTGAGAGGTGAAAAAGTATGTTGAGCCCTGTAGTCACAGCTACATCGCCTGCCTCTCTCATCGTCTTTTGATGCTGGTCCGCGCCCCGATGCCTCCCTCAGGAGGTGGCGCACCAGCAACCTCATGCAGTGTCAGTCCCAGGCCCCTGGCCGCGGTCCGGCGCGGCGCGCCCCTATCATCGCCCTCCCTGCACCCGCGTCACTGCGACACCCGCCGCTCCTCGTTTCATGCGCCCGCCACCCCGCCCGGCCAGGAGCCGGCCAGCCCGCGCCCTTCCACCGCGGACGCACCACTATTCAGCGGCGGTCCCATCGCGGTGGGCGCCGTCGCCCTCGGCGCGGTCGCCTTCATCGCCGCGCGCCTAGTGTCAGCCTCGTCCGGCGGGTCGCTGGCCGACGTCGCGGCCGGGTCCGTCCCGCTCGCCGCCGCCCTGGCCAGCGGGCGGCCGACGGTAGTGGAATTCTATGCGGACTACTGTGAGGTGAGAGGGAGAGATGAGAATGAGGAATGAGCATGAGAGAGGCAGAGAGGAAATGCGTGCCTCCTCCTAACCCTGCCACTGCTCTCCCTCATTTCTCTCATTTCTTTTCTTCTCCCTTATTCAAAAAGGTGTGCAAGGAGTCCGCCCCCGAGGCCCTGGCCGCCCAGCGCGCCTCCTCCGCCACCGTCAATTACGTCCTGCTGAACGTGGACAACGCCAAGTGGGCGCCCGAAGTGTCCGAGTACGGCGTGCGGGGCGTACCGCACTGGGTGTTTCTGGATGGGGCGGGGCGGGCGGTCGGGGCGGCGGTCGGCCGCCTGCCGCCCGGCGCGCTGGCGGCAGACGTGAGCGCCCTGGCGGCCGAGGCGGCCCTGCCCGTGGTGGGGGCGGGGGCGGTGGGCGAGCTGACGCCGTTGCGGGCGCCGCCGCCGGGCGTGACAGTACCACGGGCGCACGGGTAGGGAGAGAGAGACAATTTACTTATTTTTAGTCTGCATAACAAAGACGCTCGCACACACGCACCAACGCACAACGCACAATGAACCAGGAAGAGCGTCACGCGGGCGGTCTGTGTGCAGGGCGACAAGGGGCGGGCAGGGGAAGAGGCAGAAGAAGAGGAGAGGGCGCGTGGCGCTCGACGCGGGGGTGGGGGGGGTCGAAGGAGGGATTAAAAAAATAGGAGGGGTTAGAAGAGAGGTGGGGAAGAGCGGGTTCTTCAAAATACGCAACGCCAAGGGTTAGAACAGCCGCGTGAGCACACGCATGGCCAGAGGGAGGGGGTGTAGGGGAGGGAGGCGGGGACAAACAATCCAGAGGCGGGAATGGATGGGGGGTGGGGGTGGGGGGTGGGAAAAGGGAAAGTGAGGAGGGCCCCGCCGGAAGAAAGGAGAGGGCACAAAAAATAGAAACCGCCGCCGCGCCACGGCGCCCCGCTCTGAAGCTCGCGATGCGTGCGTGAGCAGAGAATGTAACGTTTTCTCACGGCAGGCAGCACCAGCTACGGAGCGAGGGGCACGAGGCGCGTGTGGGGGCGTGCGGGCCTTGTCTCTCTCTCTCTCCTCCGTCCCAGGCGCGCGCGCGCGTGCACGTGGGGGAAGCGTTTTTGTTTGATTTTATCCGTCTAGAAAAAAGAAAAGGGGTGACTTCGAAGAGAAGAAGGGGAGGGGAGGGGACACACACACACACACACACACACACGCAAAAGGGTTGAGGGAAAAAGAATGAAGAAGGTGAGAGAGTAGGAGAGGAAAGGGGGTACCGGACCGCGCTCTCTCAGTCGGCCCACTCTGGCGTGGGCGAGGAGGAGGAGGAAAGGGTGGCGCCAGTGCGCACCCCCTCTCCGCCCGCCGCTGCCGCCGCCGCCGCCGCCTCCTCCTCCTCCTCCTCCTCACCCGGCTCGCCCAGCAGGTTCACGCCCGCCGCCAGGGCGGCCGCCAGGGCGGCCTCCCCGTCGTCGTCATCGTCGCCGTCCCCGTCGACGGCGCCGCCGACGAGGCCCTCATCAGAGGCGGCAGCGCTGCCGACGGGACCAGACAGGCGTGCGGCCGCCGCGCTGCCCGCTGGGGAGTTCGGGTCCGCGGCGGAGGGGGGCGCTTTCGTGCCGCCGCCCTCGCTGACCGCCCCACCGCCCGCTGCTCCGCCCAGGCCACCCCCACCGCCGAAGAATTCGAAGCGGCGAGCGTCAAAGGAGCCCGGGTCCGGCGCAGAGGACGCTGCGGGCGGGGTCGGGAGCGGGGCGGAGGCCGTGCCGCCGCCGCCGCCGCCGCCGCCCGCTTCGCCCGCATCGTCTGGGCTGGGCGTGCGCGGGGGCGGGGTGACGGTGGCCGGGGCGCCCGGCGCCCACAGGGCCGCCAGGGCCGCCTCCACGGCCGGCAGGGGCTTGTCGCCAGTCCCCGACCCCGACCCCCCGCCGCCGCCGCCCAGGCGCCGCCCGATCGCGCCCAGCGCCGGCGAGGGGCGCCAGGCGGCCAGCCCGCCGTCCGCCCCGCCGAACGCGGCCAGCAGGGCCGGCTGGCTGGGCGGGTCGGGCGGGGAGGAGCCGGGCCAGCGGCCGCCCGCGAGGTCGAGGTGGGCCAGGCCGGGCGGGGCGCTGCTCATGCCGCCGCCGCCGCCACCAGGGCCGCCGCCGCCGAGGGGTGGGGACCCTGACGGCGGGCGCGACTGGAAGGGCGGCGGGACGGAGCCGGGGCGGGTGGGGTGGTGGTGGCCGGCGGCGGCGGCGGCGACCGCCGCGGCCGCAACTGCAGCCGCGTGTTGCTGCTGCTGCTGCCCGCCCGCCCAGCCACCGCCGCTGCCGTTGCCGGCGGGCTGGGGCGGGGCGGCAGGTGACGGCGCCCACTGCTGCTTTGGGCCGCCGCCAGGCTGCGGGGCCGGCCCGGGCCCGCCCCGCCCCCGCCCCGCCCCTGCCGCCGCCGCCGCCGCGTGCGCGTGCGCCGGGCTGGGCAGGCTCAACCCGAGCGCGGCCGCGGCCGAGTGCAGGCGGGCCGCCGCCGCGTCGGCCGCCGCCTGCTCAGCGTCCAGGGACACCGCCCGTTGCATCAGCCACCGGTGTGCGGCGGCCGCCTGATCGGGCGGCAGCGAGCGGGCGGCGGCGGCCTGGGCCAAGAGCTCCCGGCGCGCGCCAGCCAGCTCGGCCGCCCGCGCCGAGGCGGCCGCCTGGAGGCGGGCGAGCTCTGCCGCCGCCGCGGCCGCGCCCGCCGCCGTGCGGGCGATGGGCTGGGGGCCGCCGTACCCACTGAGGCCGCCGCCGCCGGGTCCGCCACGGGCGTCGCCGCGGGCGTCGCCCGGGCGGTCCCGCACGTCGCCTGTCGCGGCCGCGGCCTCGGCGGCCGCCGTGCGCGCGGCCGCGGCCGCCTGGGCCGCCGCCGCGGCGGCCTCCTGCTCCCGGAGGTGTTGCAGCTGGGCAGACGCGGCCTGGGCGGATAGGGAGGACGAGGAGGCGTGGCTGTAGTGGTGCTGGTGCTGGGGCGGCAGGGAGCGGTGTGAGAGGGGGGCCAGCGGGCCGGGCGGCGGGCCGCCGTTGCCACCCCCACCCCCGCGCGCGGCTTGGGCCGCCGCCTCCGCGACCAGGGCCACGTCCGCCGCGCTCGCCCCGCGCAGCAGGCCCCGCGCCGCCGCGTCCTGGACACCGATGCCCGCGCGGGCCAGGGCCCGGCCGACGTCCACGAGCGCGGCAGCCCGGCCGGCCCGGGCGCGCGCGGCGGCCGCGGCGGCCGCGGCCGCCGCGTCGCCCGCCCGCCCGCGCTCGCTGCTCGCCCGCGCCGCCGCGGCTGCAGCCGAGGCCTGCTGTTGTTGTAACTGGAACAGGGCGGCCTGCTGGGCGGGGGTCATGCCGCCGGAGTAAGGAGAGGGCGGAGGAGGGGGGGCGCCCAGGCCGCCGTTGACGGGGGACGGCGCGCGGGGCGGGCCGGGGCCGGCGGCCGTACCGCCCCCGTACCCGCGCAGGGGGGGGGGGCCGCCGGCGCCGCCCCCGCCGCCCCGGGCGGCAGCAGCTACGGCAGTGGCCGGTTGTTGTTGGGCCTCCAAGGCGGCCCGGCGGACGGCGAGGGCGTGGGCGCGGGCGGTGTCGGCGGAGGCGGAGTGAGGAGGCGGGGCTGCGAGTGGTTTCAAGAGGTGTGAGAGCAAAACGCGTGGGTAGAAAAAGGAAGAGGGGAGAGAGGGGGGCTTGCCGTGCCGCGTTTGCCCCTCGGGGCGCGAGCTGGTGCACTTGCCGTGCATGCCAAACCAGCTCCCCCGGCCGCACAGGCGGGGTGTGGGGTGTGAGGGTGCGAGGGCGTGCGCGGGGTCCGGGGGCGGAATCCGGTGGGGGGCCGGCCGCCGCCGGGGCGAGGTGGCAGGCGCGTGGGCTGCACCAAATCAAGGCGCCCCCGCCCTTGCGGAGCTTCCTTCCGCTACGGCCCAGTAGTCGGCCTGGTCATCTGTGTAGGCTCTGGTGCAGGCTGGCGGGCGTGGCCCGCCCACACCCCGCCCCGGCGTGCGGGACCCTGGGCCCAAGCAGCGCCGATGGAAAAGACACCCGACAGAGAGGGGGCATAGGGCGCCGGTGTTTTTTTGACGCCCGCTCAGGGAGAGGACGCAGCTCCGAATTGCGACGCCTCGCCCCGGTGTGGACGCCTAAGCGCACGGGCCATGTTCCGAGGGGGCAGGGGGGTCTTGGAAAAGCGGCCCGCCCGCACTGCGGGGACGGGTTCGTTCGCCCATCGACCCAACGTCTGCAGGGGCAGCCCCCCCCCCCGCCCCTCTCGTCCCCCACTCTCTTTCGCGCTCACCTCCAAAGTCGCCCTCCCACCGCTCCTCCCCAAACTCAGCACTAATGAACGACGAGGCACCATTGGCGTGCGCCGCGGGCAGGCCGCTGGTGGACACACTCCCCAGGAGGGCCGTGTAAAAGGGCGAGTCGGCGCCCGCGGGGAGAGAATTGTCGCCGGACTCGCCGGGCGCGCCCCAGGACGATGCGCCGGAACCGACGCCCCACATGCTGTGTGGGGCGTGTGGTGGGCGCGCGTGTGGGCTCGCTAGAGCGCGCGTCCTCCACACGCACAGGGGAGTGGGTACGAAAAGAAATAGGGTTGTCCCCCTCTCTTCCACCCCTTCTCCCGAGAGAAAATGAAAAAAAGAAACACTGAGATGAGATGACAGAGGAGAGTCCGACCCCACCCCATCCTCTGCTCTTTCCGTTTCGCAGTGGCCGCGGGCCCGGGGCACCATTCCCTCACCCACGCAGCGCGGCCGCCGCGACCTTGAGTAGCCCCCACGCCCGGACCCCCCACCCGGTCGGCCGCCCGGGCGCCGCCGCAAAGTAGTCGAGCGCCGCGCCGGCAGCCGCCTCCAGGTTGCGGTGGTACGGCGCCCACAGGTGGGCGGGCGAGACCCGCCAGGCCGCCCGGAGCACGCCCTTCTCGACGCCCTGCACCAGGCGCGCATTGTGGACCGCGCAGTTGCCCGACCCGACGTCCCTGCCCCCGTCCGTGGGCGCGCCCTCCGCGCCCCAGGCGCCCCAGGGCAGGGTCGGAATGGCAAAGGCGAGGACGGGGGACACGTTGACGCAGACCGCCCCGTACCGCAGGCCCGCGATGGCGGCGTCGACGGCGGCGGGGTCGGCAGACGGGTGGGCGATGACCATGCAGGAGAGCGTCCCCGCGCACCGGTCGTTCGCAAAGGCCACCGCACCCTCAACGAACGCGCCGCCCCCGTCGCCCGGCCCGGGCAGGCCGACCTCTTGGAGGCAGCCCACCCAGTTTTCCACGGTCGTCAGCGCGGCCCCCGGCTCCAGGCCCGCCCGCAGCAGCCAGGGCAGGATGGGGCCGGCGGGGCAGGTGTCAAAGTCGGCCGACCCGCCGCCTGCCGCCCCATCCCCTGACCCACGCGCAGTGGTGACGCCCGGCGTGCCCGGCGCCGGCCGCAGCCCCAGCGCCTCCGTCGCGCCCTTCCCACCCACGCTGATGAAGGCGGCCGCCTTGGAGGCGGACCCCGGGTAGTAAGCGCACCGCCGGGGCGTCGCGCCCAGGACGGAGCGCAGGGCGCCCACAAACGCCGCCCGCTGGGGCCAGGCCGCCGGGATGAGGATGAGCTCGGGCTTCAGGCAGTTGTGGCCGGCGTTGAGGACCAGGCCGGCCAGGGCTTCCGCCGCGGTGTAGGCCAGGTCGGCCGCACTCCAGGGCGCGGGGCCCGGGATGACGAGGACGGGCGTGACGCAGCCGAGCTCGGCCGTGACGGGCTTGTCCCCGAGCGCGCGCGTCCCCGCTGCCTTCGCCTCCGCGGGGCGGTGCCCCCAGACAACCGCGTCGAAGGTCGCACCCGACCCTGTCAGGTGGACGGACGTCACCCGGGGGTCGGCCACCGCAGCCGCGCCCACGCCCGGCCCCCCGTACGCCAGGGCGACGAAGCCCGCGCGGATGAGCGGCGAGAACGCCGCCTCCAGGAATGGGCCGATGTACGCGTTCACGGGATTCAGCTTGCACAGGACGGGCTGTCCCTGGGACGCCAGGGCGTGCAGGATGTCGGTGGCGATGACGGGCAGGTGGTTGCCCGCGCCCAGGACTGGGGGGGAGATGGGGATGGGGTGGGGGGATGGAGCGTGTGTGTGTGTGTGTGTGTGTGTGTGTGTGTGGTTGGGCACGCCTTTTTTCTCTATTTTTTGTCCGCGCCGCGACGACAACGACGCCCGAACACTCTGCGTGGTCCAGAGCGAGCAGCGAAATTGCGGCCGCACCCCCCGCCCCGCCTGGCCCCGCCAAAAAAAAAAGTCGACCGGGCCTCACCTGTCGCCACCCCGCCGCCCGCTGCTGACCCCGCTGCCACCTCGCCGCGCGCGGCCGGTGTCCCATACACCACCTCCCCCACGCCCGGCCGCAGCCAGACCTCGCCGGTGAGCCCGCCAAAGAGCACGGCGTCCAGGCGGGAGGGGAAGGTCGACACGGCCAGGCCCTTGCCGTCCGGGCGCGGGAAGGGAGGTGACACGTCGGGCGGGGTGGGGGACGCGGACGCCTGGGACGCAGTGGCCGAGGTGGACAACCCCTCCAGCGAGTCCGCGAGCTCGCGGAGCGTCCACAGGACGGGCAGCCAGCCCATCATTTCCTCGCCTGCGCCACAGCCGTAGGAGCCTTTGGCCGCGACGGCGGCCTCGGCGGCGGGGAGGACGGCCTATACGTGGGGAAAAGAGAGAGATGATGGGCTGTGAGCGGCGACCGACACTTAGCGGGGTCGAGACAAAAGGAGACTTTTCCCCCATCGCCTTTTTTCTTTACCTCCCGTGTCGTCCGCATGGTCGCCCGGAACAGGGCCGCCCGTGTTTTCAGATCTGTCAACGCCCACACCTCGCTCGCCTTGCTCAGTGACGCTAGCGCGGCGTCCAGGGCCGCGGGCGGGGTGGGCGGCGGGGCCGGCGGCGGGCGCGTCGGGTAGACAGTCGGCGACGGCGACGGCTTGGTGGGCGTGAGCGCGCTCGACAAGAAGTTGAGGGCGGGCTGTATGGCCGACCCAACGACGCGGGTGGTTGCGGTGTACATGGCGTGGCGTGGCGCGCAGGGTTTGTTTTGCCCGAGAGAGAGAAAACGGAAATGAAGTCCCGACGTCGCCCCCCCCCCTCCTCTCACTCACGTTTCGGAACAACACAACGAACTGTACGGGTGCCCCGCCCTCTCACCCACGCCCCACGCGCCCACATTCCGGGCCACACCCCACGCCAGACCTAAGCCAGTGGACCACCCATCCCCTGAGCGCCATGAAGGTGAGGCTGAGGCAGGGTTTGGAGGAGTGGGCGCGGCTTGCAGTCCTTTTCGGCGGGAGAAATGCACAGGCGCTAATATCTTGTATCGAGAGGCCCGCGCGACCTGGAACCCCCCACCGACACACTTTCTGCCACCCCAATCCGATGGCTTCAGCACTTTCGCTGTCCTATGTTGGGATCGTGGGATTGAGCGCGCCTCGCCCGCGCCAGCATTGGCCAAAATACGCTTTTGTGAGCGTTGAAAAAAAAAAAAAAAAAAAAAAAGTGCCGCCCCATTTTGCCCGGCGGGTGTTTGGGACCCGAGTCCTGCCCGCCCCGGGCCCGGGGACGGGGCGTCCGGCACCCCCTCTTGGGCAGATCACCGCCTTGTCAGCACATAGTTGGGGTGGGTGGGATGAAAAAAGGGCGGGTCGGGCGACCAATGCAGGCTTTTGGGGCGGTCGGCGGAGGCACGCGACGGGAGGAGGCGCCGTCGCGCGCGGCTGTGCCTTACCAGCCTTGTCGGGCGCGGCCGGGCGGGCCGGCGGGGGCGCGGGGGGGGGCCGGGCGGGGGGGGGGGCGGGGC
>Ga0315287_10001361_pt1 | contig 22399 bp, 32 predicted proteins | sample YL17G11_0_MG_FD_205037 | JGI IMG/M metagenome (GOLD analysis project Ga0315287, IMG submission 205037) | Sediment microbial communities from Yellowstone Lake, YNP, Wyoming, USA - YL17G11_0 | ecosystem: Environmental > Aquatic > Freshwater > Lake > Sediment | place: USA: Wyoming | collected...
AGGCCATCGCCGACCTCGCCTCCTTCCTAGAGGGAGCGGCACGCAACCCAGAGCGGAAGCATCGGGAGGGTTCGATCGGATGGATGGACGAGCAGCGGGAGAAGGCCCGGATCGCGTACTACAAGATCCGAGACGACGAGGCCTGGCTCCTGATCGCGAGGGCCGACTCGAAGGAGAGGCTCTCCCGGCTCGAGCACCTCAGGTCGAAGAAGTCCTGGAAGTCCCGAGCCGACGAGACGGACTTCTGGTTCACGCTCGACTCACGGCTGGCGAGGCTAGGCGTCGAGAAGGAGGCGAAGACATGATCATCGACCTCGAAAGGACCGGAATCGCACGAGCCATAGAGATGCTGCTCGAGCACGTCGAGGAGACGGGAAAGGCGCATCCTCTGTACAGGCAGGCTCAAGTGGAGAAGAGGCTCGAGCAGGCGATGGACGAGGCGGAGAAGAAGGAGCCTCCGTTCGTCAAGGGCAGAACTTTCTGAGGGGTCAGGAGGTAGCGCAGGGCAAGGCAAGGAGAATCAAATGCCAATCACCTACGTGAACAGATCGAACTCCCGCCTCCTGGCCGGAGCCACGGACAAGTGCTCCACGCCGGCGGGCAGGAGCTGCGAGGTCCGGCAGTCGGACAACGTGGCTCTCTTTTGCATCTACTACATCTTCCGGACGCCGGCGGCCTTCGAGCCGTTCGCCTACGTCCGGAAGTCGGACAGAGTCTACCCGATCGAGAAGGAGTGGACTGCCGTTCCCTCCCCGGAGCAGGATCAGGGTCAGAGGGAGTTTTCCTCCCTGGATGAGGCGATCGACTACCTGGCGATGGAGAGAAGGAAGGTGACGACCCTGAAGGTCTACCTCTTCCAGGACCAGGTCGAGGAGAAGGAGCGGATGGTTCAGGACTTGTCGTTCGATAACATGACCCTTCTCGACGTGATCCAGGACTACTTCTCCGCCCTGGTCGAAGGGCCCGCCTGGGTCGCAGTCGCAGGATCCGACACGGACGACGAGCAGTTCTTTCGCTCCTGGGTGGAGCAGTGCGAGTTGAACGACTTGGAGGTGGCTGACGACGCGATGGGACCGGGCTGAACGCCTACACCAAGGATTAGGGGAACCGGGCCGAGGACTAGTCCTCGGCCCCCTTTTTTTGTGTCCTTGCCAGGCTCGCCCGGATCTTGCTCCGATCCGCTCAGTCGCGCGTACGATCAAAGGTGGATCCAGGCTTAGTGATCCCATCGTCTCGAGGGTGAAAAGTCCCTGACGCCCGCTAGCGCCTTCCATCGTTAACCATAGTCAACTTATTCGTCGCCCCTCGGTCGACAACGACCGGTCCGGATCTCGCTCCTGGAACACCTAGGCTGGCGCAGGAAGGCGAAGCGGTGTATACCTTAGCGATCCATCGCAAACGCCCTCGACTTCGCCTGACGCCCGCTAGGAGGCTTATTTGGACGGGCAAAATGTCTGATAAGGGTTTACAAGCTGGATCTTAGGGAGTATACTACTCACGAAAGGAGAAAGACCATGAAGAGAAAGAAGAGTCATTGGCTTGTCACCCGACCCTACGCAGACGGAAAGGAGTTCAAGAGGGAGGACGAGATCTGCCACGAGTACTTCCAGGCGGATTACGCCCCACTGTTCGAGGTGAAGCGCAGCCTGCACGAGATCGCCTTCGAGATCGACGGGATGAGCACCAGGGAAGCAGTGGAGACCTTGAAGAAGCTGTACGAGAAGGTGAACTCCGGCAAGAGTGGAGAGAGGATCTTTTGCCGCCTGCCGCTCGAGTACGATCCTTCCATCCCCGGCGACATCTTGTACGAGAGAGACGATCGCATAGGAAGGATCCAAGGAGAAAAATCATGAAGAGATTCGATGATCTGACGAACGCGGAGCTGGCCGCCCTGACCGAGCAGGAAGTCGCCTACTACTGCGACCTTGCCTGCGCCGAGGCCGGGGTCAGGCTGCTCCCTCCCGAGCCGAGGGAGCCGGACCCAATCAGCGTGGAGAAGACGGTGACCCTCATCGCCTTCGGCGGGTACCATGAGTGTTACATGACTCCCAACCACGCGGTCAAGGTGGAGGAGGCCATCGCCTCCGGGGTCGTGTTCCAGTCCTCCGGGGACGGCGAGTTCCAGTGCTACCACCCGATAAAGCGAGAGGACTGGAACTACCCCAAGTCGGGAGACACCAAGGTCTTCGTCTCGCCTGAGAACTACGAGCAGGCCAAGGAAAAGGTGATCTCTTACAACGTCTTGAAAAAGAAGTACGACGGAGACAAGAGCGACTACGACAACGCCCTTCGAGAGCGGAGGGACTGCGTCCAAAGAATCTTCGATCGGATCGAGGAGGCTTGCTCAGTCCTGAGCAGGATCGAGCGCACCAGGGAGGACTTCGAGCGGTACCTGACCCTAGCCGAGGGCAACCGATCCGTGGCAATGAACTTCCTGGTCAAGGCCAAACCGTTCCTGCTCGAGGGCGGCGACTACTCCAGCCTGATCGAGGAGCTCTGCCCCGGACGCGGGGAGGCGCAGCCATGACAGAAAACATCTACTTCGGAAATGCACTGGAGCCAAGGTCCACCGAGTACTCAGTCCCTCAGCACCGAGCCCTCGTGGACCACTTCGAGGACAAGGTGAAGGATCGGTACCGCGAGCATGCCGAGGAGCGCAAGAAGGGTCCGACCCTCGGCAAGCGGTTCGAGCGGGTCCGCCTCGACCGGATGAAGGGGGAGTTCGACCTCGAGCTCAACGCGGAGGTGGACGAGCTGATGAGTCCATTCGCCGGAGTGCCCGTGGAGGAGCCCGACGCTGCAGACGTGATCGAGCACCTGCAGGAGCGAGTGGCCCACTGGAAGAGCCAGGCCCACTGGACGACGGCCGCCTTCCTGATAATCCTCCTCCTGTTCGCAGGGACGACCTACTGGCAGTACCGAATCATAGAGGGCTGGAAGCTGGTCTGGGCCAACCGGTACCACGTCGATGAGCAGCAGTATCCATTCACCGATCCAGTGGAAGGAGGGCGCTGAATGTTTATTCTTCCTCAAGCGCTGACCGCCCTGCTGAACGCCCTGGAATCGTCCGACTCGAAGGAAGTCCGATCGATGATGGTCAACCAGCTAAGAGGGTACTTGATGGCCCAGAACGATGAGGTCATGAAGGCCTGGCAGTTGTGGGACCACGGAATCTTGCGGGTTGGAGAATACACCATCTGGTTGTGTGGGGATCGCAACAAGTACCAGTACGCCGTGGCCAAGTGCAGCTGCATGAGGATCCCCGCCGACAAGATCTTTGACTCGGCGCTCGAGGCTGTGGCCTTCGCCCTGCAAGGATGGGACGTCCTGATCGGATTGGCCACGGAGATCTTTCTGGGAGACGAGGATGGACCGATCCTGACCAAGCTAAGGGATGGATCCTGGCTCCTTCGCCTGTTCCTTGAAGGGAGATGGATGACGAGGGAATTCGGCACTCTCGAAGAAGCCTTGAGTGAAGGATACAAAGTCACAAGAATTCCCTGCTCATGCAGGACGAAGGAGCCAACGATGGATATCACAACAACAGCCTTTGACGATCTTATCGCCAAACTCAAGGCCGAATACGCACCCTCTCGCGAGATTTCCCTGACGATCACAAAGTTGGAGGAGGCCCGCATGTGGTTCAGCAAGGCCATCGAACCACAGCCAGCGGAAGGTAACTGAATTGCCTACCACGGGGGCGGCAAGCACCTCACGAGAGAGGCCGCCCACTCACGGAGCTACCATGTACTACCGCTACCGCCCCGACCCAAATGACCCCTATGAGCGACACCGCGTCCACATCCTGGGCATGACCTGGGCGTTGGGCATCGCCTGGTTACTCAGCGTGTGGCTGATAATCAATATGATGACCGGGGGTGGTCCGTCGTGGGAGTTCCCGGAGGAGAAGCCACTCCATACTTGCATCCGGTGTGACTCGCTACTGTCCCCGTTCGACCCGGATGGAAGGTGCGATCAATGCGGGTTTCCGCATAAGTAAGGGAGATGACCATGAAAAAGCGATACAAGTTACTGAGACCCGATTTCACGTCCCATGACAATTGCAAGTGGGAGATTGGAGTGTGGAAAGAAACGAGTGGAAAGGGCGAACTATGCGTCCCTGGTTGGCTACATTGTTATGTCCACCCGCTACTCGCCGTCCTGCATAACCCCATCCACGCTAATTACAACCTCGCTATCATGGTCGAGGTGGAGGTTCGCGGGACTTGCAAAATGGACGGTCAGATTAAAGAGGGTTGGACGGAGATGCGCGTCAAGCGAGAAATCGAGGCTCCCGTAATCACTACCGAACAGCGGATCAAGTACGGGATTCATTGCGCCTTGGCGGGTTATAAGAATGCGGATTTCAAAAAGTGGGCCGATAGCTGGATAAGCGGGGCGGATCGGACAAGTTCCGCCGCCTATGCTGCCGCCCGTGCCGCCGATGCCGCCGCCTATGCCGCCCGTGCCGCCGCCTATGCCGCCCATGCCGCCGCCGATGCCGCCGATGCCGCCTATGTCTCCGCCCATGCCGCCCATGCCGCCTATGCCGCCGCCCATGCCGCCGATGCCGCCCGTGTCTCCGCCTATGCCGCCCATGCCGCCCATGCCGACCGTGCCGCCGATGCCGCCGCCTATGCCGCCCGTGCCGCCGCCTATGCCGCCAATACTAATATAAACTTAATCACTTGCGCCAAGAAAGCGATAGGAGAATGACACGATGACAGACACGAACGCGATAGATGAACTCTGCCGCCCTCGATGCGGCAATGGAGGCCACTGATGGACCTGCGAACAATAAGTAATGAGAAGCTGGTCGGCATTCTGAACGAGTGGCTGTTCACGTCGAGCGGTGCGGACGGTCACTCAACGCCTGCGGACCTCATGGCCGAACTGACCCGCCGCCTTGCCCTCGCGTCGCTGGTGCCGGGGCTTGCGGAGGAGTTGCTAGAAAACTCAGATATGGTATGGGTGCCCTATGGATATAATGATAGGGCTGACTTTGAATATTATAAGTGCCGTTATTGCGGCAAGAAGTATAAAGAAGGTAGGCCAGCAGAGTCCCATTGTACCAACCCCGCCTGCCCCGCCGTGAGAGCGCGGGCGATGATGGAGAAGCCATGAAGTTACTACTTGACCTCGAAATCGATGCCCCAGTGTGGGAGGAGAAGTGCGAGTATTGTCAGGGCCGCGGGTTAATTTTGCCGCCGGTCAGTGAGAGCAGTTACGATTGCTCCCACTGCCACGGCACCGGCCACCGCTCCTACCAACTGGCGGGGTCAGTGGACACGAAGCACGATCTGGATTGCATGGCGCACGGAATCGTTCGCTACACCATTTTTGCCGCGCTTAATTTCCTAGGCACGCAAAGGGTTCTCGCCGCCCTCACCGCCGCTTTCCGCGACAAGACCCTGCCCGCCGAACTGCTGTACGACGCGACGCTGCGCCCGTGGGGGCTGCGAAAAGTACGAATCGAAGGAGAATCGAATGATACACATTAAGCAATCACAAACAGCGGACACTCGTTCCGCGCAAGGGCCAGTAGACAAGGAAACCCTACTCGCCAGTTCATACCAGCACATCAATGATGTTCGCAAGGCGATGCGATGGATGGCGGATATGTTAATTGCCGCTGCCGGGGAACACGACTACACGAAAATCGAGAACATCGATGAATTCCATGCCGACTTCAAACTCATGCAGGCGGGCGGGCTTGCCGATTTCAAGGCCGCTCACTGGTTCCACGATCTACATCTGAAAGAGCGCCATCACCTCACCGACCGATGCCCCGATGGTGTGGACCTTTTTGATGTTCTTGAGCGGATAGCCGACATCACGATGGCTGGCATGGGTCGAACAGGGAATATCTACAAGGATGAACTCCCACCGGAGATGCTTGCGCGGGCCTACCAGAACACCATCGAATTATTGAAAGGGCAGATTGTAGTCGAGGCCGCGGGGGTTGCGAAAAGTGAGGTGTGAGGATGATTAACTGGCGTGACGATCTACCCGGCGGCACCATCGCGATCTGGGTCGAGGAGTCACGGCTGAGGAGGGTGACGCGATGAGCAGTCTGTGGTTGAACATCAGATTTGGGTTGTACCACCTGCAGGCCGGACCAGGTTTCCGGTTCTCCTGGAGCATCAACCTGTACCATGTCGGCAACCCCGTCTGGTTCCAGGTTCATGATCTGTTTGGGTGGCGCTGGCCCAAGGATCAGTACACGAAGAGGAGGAAACAGTCCGATGCCCAGGTATAGGATCGAGTGGACGAACGAGAAGAACGAACCCTGCTGCGCCGAGCTGAACTCAGAGGAATAGAAATATTTCCCCCTCTCGAAGACATATAAGGGTTTACAAAATGATTTCGTAGGGGTATAATGAAACCGAAATGATAGATCGAATAGAGAGATTCTATGATCCTAGCACTCACTACCGAGAAAGGAGGATGTCCATGGACATCAAGAAGATCGTGGAGGCCTTCGTCGCCGCGATCGGTGGCAAGTTCTCCGAGAAGTTCAAGGAGTTCGAATCGTTCGTCGTCACCGAGCTTCAGCTGGCGCTTAGCCAGTCGCCCGCGAAGAGAGAGGCGATAGGCTACATTCTCTACAAGCTCGGGTGCTTCATCCTGAAGCTTGCCGGAGAATCAACCCAGGCGAAGAAGAACAAGATCAAGGCTGGACTGGTCTCGATCCTGAAGATCCCAACCTGGTGACCTCGACCGGCTGGGGAGGCAGTGCTGGGAGGGCGAGGAAGATCATGGAAGAAAAGAAAGCGTCAACGGTGATCTGCGTATGCGGCTTCGTCCACAGGCTCAGCAAGGAGCGCAACTGCGATCGATTGCAGATCGTGTGCCACTCCTGCTACAGGACGCTGATGTGGAAGGATGGCATTCCAATCGCGAGGCGCCCGATCCTGATCAGCGGACGATTTGGCAATTCGGACTTCGAGGAGACGGTGTTGAAGATAGTGAGCGAAGGAGACGATTGAAGATGTTCGGACTAACGCCAAAGAAGCAGAAATTCAAGCTGGTGACCACGATAGCCGACGTGCCAGAGTCAAGGAGAAATCCGATCCACACGATCGTAATGCACCACACCGCCTCGGCCCCGGACGTGACGGCGGAGACGATCGAGCAGTGGCACATCGCCCGGGGCTTCTCCACCATCGGCTACCACTTCCTGGTCCTGAGGAACGGGCTGATCCAGGTAGGCCGCGACGTGGACAAGATCCCAGCCTCGGTCAAGGGCCACAACAAGGGAACGGTCGCGTTCGCCGTAGTCGGCAATTTCAGCATCGAGTCCTGCCCCACTCGCCTCGATCCCCAGGCCCGGGCGACCGGACTGCTGATCGCAAAGCTGATGTCTCAGTACCTGGACGCCGACTTCAAGTTCCATCGGGAGCTCACCAGTACGGAGTGCCCCGGGAACTTTCTGCTCAAGACGGTGGTCGAGAGTTACGCCAAATTTGTGCGAGGCCAGTTCATGGACTGGAGCGACTGGTATGATGGTCATGTCGAGGCATTCGATTCTCTGCACCCAGGGTTCAAGTACACGTCGGAGGTGCAGTGATGCCAAGCGAAGAAGCCTGGAACGAGGCGAGGGACTACCTCGACGTGATGATCGACGAGTACACGAAGATTCCTACCGGGGGCCTCGCCCTCATCGCAGTCTTGTTTCCGCTTCGAAAGCGTTTCGAGATGGGAGAGCGAACACTGGACCTGTACCAGAAAATGATGGGAGTAGAATAATGTTCAAGATGAAGACCGAGCCCTACGCTCACCAGCAGGAGTGCTTCGATCTGTCGAAGGATCAGAAGTCGTTCGCGATCCTGCTCGAGCAAGGGCTGGGCAAGACCAAGGTAGCGCTGGACACTGCCGCCTTCCTGCACGATCGAGGAGATATCGATGGTCTCCTGATCGTGGCTCCCAACGGAGTCCACGCGAACTGGATCCTGCGAGAGATTCCAACTCACATGCCCATCGAGAATGGATACACCAGCCTCCTGTTCCGGTCCGATCGGATAGACTCCCAGAAGTTCAAGAAGGCGTGGGACTTCTTGCTCGATTACAGGGGACTGTCGATCCTGTCCGTGAACGTGGAGGCGGTGTCCCAGTCTCAGAATGCGTTTGCCGTCTGCGAGAAGTTTTTGAAGCGAAGGAAGTGCATGATGGTGGTCGACGAATCGTCGAGGATCAAGACGCCTTCGGCCACCAGGACGAAGAAGGTGATTCGACTTGGAAGGCTCGCGAAGTACAGGCGGATCATGACGGGCACTCCGGTGACTCAGAGTCCGTTCGACCTCTACTCGCAGTTCATGTTCCTGGATCCGGGCATCCTCGGATTCACCTCGTTCTACACCTTCAAGCATCACTTCGGAGTCTGGGAGAAGAAGGTCGCTCACCAAGGAGAGCGACTTCAGCAGTACGAGGACCTGATCCGGTACGTGAGGCTCGACGAGCTGAAGAGGCTGGTTGCGGACTCCTCGTTCAGACGAACCAAGAACGAGTGCCTCGACCTGCCTCCTAAGATATACCAAGTCGTTCCGATCAGGATGTCTCCGGCTCAGGAGAAGCTGTACAAGAGGCTGAATGAGGAAGGCATCCTCGAGTTCGACGACCTCAGCCTGCTCGCGCCCAACCAGCTCGTTCGCCTGATTCGACTGCAGCAGGTGACTGGTGGATTTGTTCCAAACGACGAAGCCAACAGCGAAGGGAAGCGAACTTCTGGGATCGTGCAAGAGGGTGTTCCAATTCCCGGACCGAACCCAAAGCTAGACTACTTGATGGACGCCTTGTCCGAAGATTACTCGGGGAAATCGATAGTCTGGGCGAGGTTCAGACTCGAAATCTCCGCCATCGCGGAAGCGCTCAGGAAGAAGTTCGGCTATCGATCGGTGGCCGAGCTGCACGGAGGGATCACCGGCAAGGATCGAGAGGAGTCGGTGGATCGATTCCAGTCCGACCCCACGTGCAGGTTCTTGATCGGGCAGCAGCAGTCGGGCATAGGCATCACGCTCCACGCCGCGGACAACGTCTTCTACTTCTCCAACTCGTTCAGCTACGAGCAACGATACCAGTCGGAGGACAGAGCTCACAGGATAGGGTTGGACCACTCCGTGGTCTACGTCGATTTAACGATGGAAGGGACGGTAGACGAGAAGGTTAGGCAAGTGCTCCTGAGCACGAAGCGGGTGGCGGACAGCGTCACCGAAGGGAGAACAGCATGAAACCTGATTTCGATGTCGTAGGCGTTCCCGCCGACGAGCAGCTGAAGCGACTGGCCACGTTGGTCCAGGGGCAGATCGATTCCGAAGGTGCAGTCGAGGAGCTGACTGCTCAGCTCAAGCTGGCAACCGACAAGCTCAGCGAGTTCAGCACTGACTTGATCCCCTCGCTCATGGACGAGATAGGGATCGAGTCGTTCGTTTTGGCATCGGGAGACAAGGTCTCGGTGATCAGGGGCTACGCCGCCTCCATATCCGAGGCCCACCACGAGGCGGCTCTGTCCTGGCTCAGGGAGTCGGGCAACGGATCGCTCATCAAGAACGAGGTGACCGCATCGTTCGGAAGGGGAGAGGAGACGAGGGCGGAGGAGCTGACAGAGCTCCTTGCGAAGGAGGGAGTTCCATTCAAGCGCAAGGAGGGAGTCCATTCCCAGACTCTCAAGGCGTTTGTGAAGGAGCAGATGGAGAAAGGCACTAGCATACCGATGGACTTGCTGGGGGTCTACCCTTACAGCACCACAAAGATCAAAAGATCGAAGGAGGCCAGATGATGGCCAGCAAGACTAAGTCTAAGGAAGTGGAGAAGAAGGCTTCGGGGGAGAAAGCGGTCGTCCAGGGATCGTTCTTCCAGGATGCGGGGCTGGGGTTCGAAGACGCCTCGAAGGAGGCTTACTCGATACCGTTCCTGGTTCTGCTGCAGAAGATGAGTCCTCCATGCGACAAGGACTCAGGCGAATTCGTGAAGGGAGCGGAGGCTGGGATGTTCCTGAACAGTTCGACCGGAGAGCTGTACTCCGACTCAGTGCAGATCGTCCCCTGCCACTACAACCGGCAGCTGGTGGAGTGGGTTCCCCGATCCGAAGGAGGGGGCTTCCGAGGCACTTACAACCCCGAGCAGCTCGACCTCAGCACGCTCAATAGAGACGAATCAGGCAAGTTCAAGATGAGCAATGGAAATCAGATCAGCGACACCCGCTACCACTTCGTGCTGCTCCTGACCAAGAGCGGACCGAGGCCAATGGTTCTGTCGCTCACGTCGACTCAGATCAAGGTCTCTCGCAACTGGATGACGGCCATGAGGGATCAGAGAACGTCGGACGGAAGGGGCGGAATGGTGAAGGTTCCGATGATGGCCAACATCTGGAAGCTCTCGTCGGTGACTCAGCAGAACGACAAAGGATCGTGGAAAGGGGTCAAAGTGGAGAGGGAGCGGATGCTGAAGTTCCCCGAGGAGAACGACCTCTACGAGATGGCCAAGGAGTTTCATCACCAGATCGCAACCGGCAAGGCCAAGGTCGATGAGACGGAGAAGAGCCAGACCACCGAAGAGTCCCTCTTCTGAGGTGAGACGAGTGGAACTTTCTGAACGATTCATGAGTAGGTTCCGTGGGTTGAGGCGGGCCCACGGAACCTACCAGGTTTCAGGAAAACCCGATTCCCGGGGCAAGGTTCCAGGCAAAGCCAAGACCTTGATGGAAGAGGTGACCGACAAGAAGTGGAAGAGTCATTTGGACGGATCAGTAGGCATCGGCATAGTTCCGCTCGACGACGAGGGGATGAGTCATTTTGGAGCGATAGACGTCGACGTGTACGACTTGAGGCTGGAGAGCCTCGAGGCTACGGTCAAGGAGTCGGGGCTGCCCCTGATCCTGTGCAGGACGAAGTCCGGAGGCGCGCACTTGTTCTTGTTCACGTCCGAGCCTGTGAAGGCCTCGCTGATCAGAGACAAGCTGATGGAGTGGGCAATCTACCTCGGGTACCCAAAGGTGGAGGTCTTCCCGAAGCAGTCGGAGATAGGAAGCGAGAACGACGTTGGATCCTGGATCAACATGCCCTACTTCTCCGGAGAGCGAACTACCCGGTACGCGATCCGAGACGGAAAGGCGCTGTCTCCGGAGGAGTTCTTGAACTGGTCCGATTTGATGGCCGTGACGGAGAAGAAGCTGAAGTCGGTGGTGCTGAAGGAGGACGATTCTTTGGACGGATCCCCTCCCTGCCTTCAGCACCTGTCGAAGTCTGGGTTTCCGGAAGGCACTCGAAACTTGGCCCTGTACAACATCGGAGTGTACTGCAAGATGAGACATGGAGATCAGTGGATGGACAAGGCCCGGGAGATGAACCAGAGGTACTTGCTCCCTCCCCTCGGAGAGAAAGAAGTGAACACCACGCTCAGGGCTCTGTCGAAGAAGGAGTACTTCTACAAGTGCACAGAGCCTCCGATAGTAGGATCTTGCAACAAGTCGATATGCAGCCGGAGAGAGTTCGGAATAGGACGATCCATGAGCAACCCCGGCATCGTGCTCGACAGCCTGACAAAGATACTGACCGATCCTCCCATGTGGCACGTGAACGTGAATGGAAAGAGAGTGAGGCTGGACTCGTCGGAGGACCTTCTAAGCCAGCGAAATTTCGAGAGGATCTGCGTGGACTCCCACAACATCATCCCGATCAGGGTGGCGGACAACGTTTGGAGAAACCTGATCAGGGAGCTGATGGAGAAGGTGGAGGAAGTGTCCGCCCCGGAGGATGCGGGACCTTCCGGCCAGTTCATGTACTTGCTCGAGAAGTTCTGCCGCGAACGAATCACGAAGGACTCGAGCGACGAGATCCTCTTGGAGAAGGTGTACTCCAGTGATGGACGACTGTACTTCTGCTCGGCCCATCTCATAGGTTACATGGACAGGCTGAGGCTGAAGGTGACGGCGAAGATGGCGTGGGCCACGCTGAGGGAGATTGGAGGAGACACCCACCGGATGAGGATAGGAGGCAAGCTGGTGAGAACTTGGTCCATCCCCTCCTTCGAAGATCTTCAAGTCTCCTTCGACGTTCCAAAGGAGATAGAAGAGGAGAGTATATTCTGAAATGCGTAGAAAGAATTGGATCAACCTGAGGGAGAAGATGACGAGGATGTACGAGTCTGGATGCTCGCTCCGAGAGGTGGCAAGGAAGATAGGGGTCTCTCACTCCACGGTGGACAAGAAGTTCAGCGAGTGGGGGATCAGCCGGAGGCAGGGAGAGCCCAGGCAAAGGACTCTGGTGAACGACCTGGTGGGCAAGAGAATAGGTCACCTCACCGTTCTCGCGCAAGACACCTCCAAGTATCCTACTCACTGGATATGCGAATGCGATTGCGGAAATCGAGTCTCGATCCTTGCGAAGAAGCTGAAGCGCAACAGAACCTGCGGTTGCGGAAGGAGAAAATCATGATCAGCCTAGTGTTCGACACGGAGACCACGGGTAAGTACCACAAGAGTCGCTCGCTGAGAGATTCCAGCCAGCCGGCCCTCGTGGAGATCGCGATCGAGCTGTACTCCCACGACCTCAAGAAAGTGGTGACTCGATTCTCCTCCCTGGTCAAGCCGCTCTGCCCCATATCCGACGAGGCCAAAGGAGTCCACGGCATAAGCCAGGAGGTTGCGGAGAAATTCGGCCAGACGAACAGGGCGATAGTAGCGATCTTCGGAAAGCTGCTGGAGTCTGCCGACAGGATCGTCTGCCACAACGTGAACTTCGACCTGACGGTGATGCAGATCGCGTACATCAGGGACGAGAAGAAGAGTTCCGACTTGCTGAAGACGGACACGCTATGCACGATGGAGGCGACCACCGATTTGCTGAAGCTTCCGGGAAAACTGGAGGGCAAGTACAAGTGGCCCTCCCTGGACGAGGCGTACAGGGCTCTGGTGGATCCAAAGGGATTTCCCGGAGCGCACGGGGCGGCGTACGACACGAAGGCGGCGAGGATGATCATGATGAAGCTGGAGGAGAAGAAGTGAAAGTAAGACTCGTGCTGGGTGGACCAGGATCGGGCAAGACGAGAAGCTTGCTCGAAATAGTTGACGAGGCCCTGAAGAAAGGCGTCGACCCTGCGAGGATCGCCTTCGTCTCGTTCACGAAGAAAGCCGCATCGGAGGCCAAGGACCGAGCCATCGACAAGTTCAACTTGTCATCCGACGATCTGCCCTACTTCAGGACTCTGCACTCGCTGTGCTACGAGAAGACCGGAGTGAGGTACGGATCAGTGATGTCTCTCTCCGACTACAAGAAGATCGCCTCCAGGCTGGGGGTCGAGATTCAGAGGTGCGGCATAGCGGCGGACGATGGATCGAACGCGAAGGAGGGTGATCGACTGATCCACATCGACAACCTGAGCCGATCCACTTTCAAGTCTCCCCTCGAATGCTGGAAGTCCCTGGGAGACGACTTGCCGTTTGGAAGGGTGGAGCAGTGGATCGCCACGTGCAACGAGTACAAGAGGAAGAACGACAAGACCGACTTCACCGGCATGCTCGAGGAGTACTCGCTCGCCGGCATACCAGTAGACGTCGATCTGGCCCTGATCGACGAGGGGCAGGACCTCACTCCCCTCGAGTGGAAGGTGGCCGAACTAGCATTCTCGAACTGCCCCTCGGTGCACGTGGCAGGAGACGACGACCAAGCCATATATGGATGGTCAGGTGCGGACGTGGGAAAGTTCCTCTCCCTCGACCTGATCGAGAAGAAGACTTTGCCTATATCGTACCGACTTCCCACCTCGGTGTTCGACTTCGCGACCAGGCTCGCGCACCGATCGATAGGAAGAAGGTACGCCAAGGAGTGGAATTCGCGGCCAGAGAATGGGGAGGGGTTCGTGAGACGATCCAGCCTGGAGGACCTGAAGCTGGAGGAAGGGACGTGGTTCCTCCTGGCGAGGAACTCCTGCTTCCTCGCTGACTTCAGGGACCTGGCCACAAGGAAGGGACTGTCCTTCGTGCTCAAGGGCAAGCCCTCGGTGGATCCTTCCGATGGAGAGGCCATCTCCCTGTTCCAATCGAATCGAGAGCTCTCCATGACTGAGGTGAAGAAGGTCCTGTCGAAGGTGATGGGCAGAGAGCGAAGTCGAGTCCCAGACGGAAGGCACCTCCTGTCCGACTTCTTGGACAAGTCGTTGAGCTGGAGCGAAGCGCTAACCGGAATAGACCCCACCCTCAGGAAATACTACTCCTCGGTGGAGAAGAACGAAGGCTCGGTGAGCGCGAAGCCCCGAATCACGATCAGCACTATACATACGATAAAGGGAGGAGAAGCCGACTACGTGGCGGTGAGGCCGGACATGACCAAGCGAACTTACCAGGGCCTGATGGAGAGTCCCGACGACGAGGGGAGAGTCTTCTACGTCGCCGCCACCAGGGCGAAGAAGGGGCTGCACGTCCTGTACCCAGAAAACTACTACAGCTTCGAGGTGGGAAGGTGAAAAACAATCTTCGAAAAAACTTGGTAAAAGGGGTTTACAAATGCTTGTCGGTGTGGTATGATCCTTGCACGAAGGAGAAAACGACAGAGCAGAAAACGACTCACATACTGCACTACCCGCCGACCGCAAGGCTCTTGGACCGCCGGGAAAGAGGATCAATCCATTTGACTTAAATCCAATCGATCGAAGCTAGGAGATCATGATCATGACAGAGCAAACGCTCGAGAAGATAAGGACCGCGCACGGCCTGCCCCTGATAAAGGTGAGCAAGGTCGCGTACGGGGACGGAAACCAGTGGAGCCTGACCGACGCCCTCGCAATCGAGGGCAGGAGCGACGGAAAGCTCTTCGGCATCAGGGGTCCCAACTACCGACTGGTCTCGCACGAAGCAGGCATCGCCTACGTCGAGGAGATCGCCACCACGCTCGAGAACCTGATCGGACCCTTCACCACACAGGTGAAGACCTTCGATCAGGGGAGAAGGATGAGGGCTACGATCATCTTCCCCAAGACTGAGTACGAGGTCAGCAAGAACGACATCGTGAACCCCACCATCACCTACCGCAACTCCTACGATGGCAAATGGCCGGAGCTGTTCGAGTTCGGAGCCTACCGGGTCATCTGCTCGAACGGGATGATGATCGGCAAGAAGCTCTTCCAGGAGAGAGTCATACACACGGGGATCCGCCCCGACGAGAAGTTCCTGGAGTCGATAACCAAAGCCGCTCAATCCTATGACGAGCAGACCAAGGTCTGGAAGCACTGGACGAAGACGGAACCGACCAAGGACCAGACGGCGATCGCCCTCGCGATCTTCAACGAGAATCAGCAGGAGCTGATCAAAGCCGAACTCGAGAAGGCGAAGAAGGCGATCACGATCTGGACCCTGTACAACGCGATGACTTACGTCATCACCCATCGAGTCGCCTCGCTGAACCGCCAGGTGGCTCTCGACAAGAAGGTGGCTTCCCTTTCCGGAACCTGGAGCTGAGGAGAATCACCAACATGAAAGCCTACGCAGTCAAGACGGAACTGACCAGCGGGGAGATGACCTCCCTGACTAGCATATCAAAAAAAGGAGACGAAAAGACGATGAAGAAGCTCGAAGACATGACGATGAAGGAGCTCGTGGACCTTCACAACAAGCACGCCGACGCGAAGGTGAAGAACTTCCAGACGAAAGCCGTGGCAGTTCGAAGGACGATGGCCCTGCTGAAGGAGAAGGGCGTATCTCCTGCTCAGGAGATGAAGGAGACGAAGACCAGGACGAAGAAGTCCGGCAAGGAGCCGAGGGCCACGCTCGCCGGGGCCGTCAGGAACCTGTTCGACGGGAAGAAGTCGGTGAAGAAAGCCGACATCGCGAAAGCTACTGGGCTCGACGACCACCACGTCTCGCTCCTGATGGGACGGCTTAAGAGGCGGAAAGTCCACGCCCTGGTTACGCAGTTCAACTCGGACACCGAGGCCTACGAGGTGAAGGAGAAGTGATACTGCTCGAAGGCCCCGACGGTTCGGGAAAATCTACGATCGGTCGGAAACTCAGCGGAGCCACCGGATGGCCCTTAGTCCACTCCGGTGGCCCGCCTGGGTCCGAAGACGAGGCCAGAGCCAGGATCCACTCCCAGCTCTCCTTGAAAGGAACGATCCTCGATCGTTCCGTGTGCACTTCAGAATTGATCTATGGACCGATAGTCAGAGGATCCATGGTCATCGATCCAAACGAGCTGTGGATCGGGATCAACTCCATGATCAACCGAGGATGGATCATGGTCTACTGCAGACCCTCGCTCGACATCCTGGAGGAGTACGCGAAGAGCAAGATGGAGGAGCTGATGAAGGAGGAGGGCAAATCCTGGAAGACTCCCGAGCACGTTGAAGCGGTCAAGAACAACATCGCCTGGATCACTCGCGCGTACGACGAGCTGATCCCTGAGCTTCGCTCCAGGGGGATGACGATCCTGATCCATCCAAGCCGGGAGCCGATAGAGAGGTACTTCCTATGAACGTGAACGACACTCAGGCTCCGGAGCCAACCGGAGATCGACTGGAGATGATCTTCTCGAAGCAGAAGGAGCTGGCCGAGAAGTACAAGGACGTGGAGGCCAGAAGGGGAATAGGGCTGAAGGCGATAGCGGGCGACGGTCCCTACTCACTCGACGATCATCGGTTCCAGTATGTGATGAAGGACTACGCCTGGAGAGTGATCGAGGAAGTTGCCGAGGCCTCTTCCGCAGAGACCGAGGATCACGCCAAAGAGGAGATGGCCGATGCGTTTCACTTCCTGGTGGAGCTGTGCATCAACTCCGGGATCAACTACGAGACGGTGAGAGCCCACGTGCTCAATCATAGAAACCCTTCCGAGGGCGAGGACACGCTGGCCTCCCTATTCGAGCTCAACGCCATAGCAGGGCTGTTCGAGTCGACCTTCCACTTCGTCCGATTCCTGGGGATGACGATGAACTGCCTCAAGAACAAGCCGTGGAAGACGACTCAGATGGAGACCGACAAGAGGGCATTCGAAGAATCTCTGCTATGGACGCTGGTGAGATTCGTCCAACTGTGCCAGTCGTCCGGCATGGACTCATCCTCCCTCTACGACTACTACTTCAGGAAGTCGAAGGTGAACGACTTCAGGATCAGGAGCCAGTATTGAGAGCCATAGGCATAGCCTGCGGAGCGGGGTCGATGCTGATCGGTGCAAAGCAGGCAGGCTTCGAGGTGATCGGAAACTTGGAGTGGAGGGACTTCTCAGGCACGGGCACGTTCGAGAAGTACTTCGACGCCCCCACCTGGACGCTCGAGGAATCGATCCCCAAGAAGGCAAAAGGCGTAGACCTCCTGATGGGTCATCCTTCCTGCGGCAAGTTCAGCTGCCTCAGCCACACGAACGTGAAGAACGACTCGAACAAGGGAACACCCGACATCCTGAGGTTCGTGGAGTCCGTGGCCAGACTGAAGCCTAGGTTCTTCGCGATGGACAACCTGTTCAAGAGCCTGGAGTTCTTCACGATCCAGGATTGGACCCGGATGCTTCCGGAGTACGACCTGTTCCCGGAGATCGTTTTCAACTACGGGTACGGATGCTCCCAGAGGGGACGAACCAGACTCTTCATGATCGGATCCTTGAAGGGGGAGCGGTTCACCTTCGTGCCCGGAGAACGATTCGATTGGCTGACCTCGAGAATGTTCATAGGAGACTTGTCCAGGGAGTCCGACTGGAACTCGAATCACGTGGTGATGTCCGACGACGAGATCGTGAGGGGATGGGATCGAAGAAGGGTTCACTGGCCAGGGCAACCCTGGGCCAAGCTCACGCTTGGCGAATTCAAAGAGTACATAAAGAAGTATCCTGCCCAGGTCAACTTCGAGTACTACCAGGCCAGGCTGAAGAAGTTCAATCGCCGGCCGGGGTTCTCGATCATGGACCTCGACCGGCAGACGAGGACGATAACTTCGGGAGGTCGCAACGCCGTCGACAACATGTACCGGCAGGACACTCTCGATCCCCTCACGATCAGGGAGAAGGCCAGACTCCAAGGAGCGCCCGATGACTTCGTCTTCTTGCCGAGAGACTACAAGCAGTTCCACTGGAGGCGATCGGTGTACCAGCAGGTGGGACGGTTCATTCCCGTGCAGTTCTGCCGGTTCCTGTCAGAGCAGATATTGGCTCACTCCGAAGGAAGGGAGTTTCCAAAAGCCACGGGGATCAGGATAGTGGAAGGAGGCAAGGAGCTGATCGACTTCTTCCCCGACCTCAACCTGAACGCACGGGGGGACTCAGTCTGTGGAGTGAACCTGGGTACCAAGAAGTCTTTGACGGAAGCCAAGAAGTTCCTATGTGAATCTGCCAACCAGCGCTCTCCTAAGGCTTGCCTGGTGTGCTGGGTGAAGAAGTGCGAGATCCGGAAGGAGAGAAGGGACTTTCTTCGTCGACCGGAGCGAGCGAAAGCGAGCCGAGTGAAAGAAGCCAAGGATAAGAAGGATAAGAAGGAGAATCTTGAGAGATGCAAAAGGGTCGAGAGGAAGCGAATGAGGAACGAGCTGGAAGAAGGAGATGATTGATATGAGAATATTCGACGACGCCGTAGAGATGCGCAGAGAAGTGGAGAGAGACCTGTTCGAGATGGGGGTGCGCTACCAGTCGAAGACGGTCCAGGACAAGCACGTGGAAGACGACCCCGATTTCCGAACCATCGAGCTGTTCGGCTACTCCTACTCCTTGACTAACTTCGGTGGAGTGAAAGACATGGTGAAGGATTCGGGCAAGAACCTGAGGTGGGCGGAAACCGAAGCCGCCGACAGGTTCGAATCCTCATTGATCTCGTGCGTGAATCCAGGATTCGCAGTGACCTTCGACTTCGCCCGGTGGGAGCCGTTCATGAGGGAGGGGCTGCTGTCCTACAGTTACGCCGAGCGGATCAGGCTGCAGCTGCCGTACGTGATCCACGAGCTGAAGAGCAGGCCGGAGACTCGTCAGGCAGTCATCACCATCTACGACCAGCACCAGGACCTGATGAACTTTGGAGGCAAGGACCGAGTCCCCTGCTCGATCGCCTACCAGCTCGTGCTGAGGAATGGGGAGCTGAGCATGGTATACTTCCAAAGGTCCTGCGACTTCTTGGAGTTCTTCCCGACCGACGTGTTCCTCGCCGTCCGCCTGCTCGAGCACGTGGCCTGCCAGATCAACTCCAACTGCGGCAGGATGATCCACTCCATAGGATCACTTCACGCCTTCGCCAAGGACCTCGAGGGCAGAGGAGTGTTCTGATGTCAAGGATATCAAGAGTCGAGTACTTCTTCAAAGTGGTGGAAGCCATATCGCTCAGGAGCACGTGCGACAGAGGAAGGGCCGGCGCGATCGTGGTCAAGAACAACCGGGTGATCTCGTCCGGATATTGCGGCTCCCCTCCGGGAATGCCTCACTGCGACGACGAGGGGCACGTGATGGAGCTGAAGGTCCTGGTAGGCAAGGACCAGGACTCGACCCACTGCGTGAGGACGATCCACGCCGAGGCGAACGCCCTGATGCAGTCCGCCCGGTACGGTCCTCCGCTGAACGGATCCGAGATGTACTGCTCGATGGTTCCGTGCAAGGAGTGCGCGAAGATGATCGTGGCCGCAGGAGTGGTGGCCGTCCACGCTCAGTACGACTACCAGAATTCGAAGCCATCGAAGAATTTGCTCAAGAAGGCGAAGGTTAACCTGACTGTGGAGAAGGAGGGTGAGTTATCGTATGATCCAAAGTGAGATGGAGACTCCGTGGCAAGTTCTGGCCGCCACCATCATGATGAACCGGGTGCGAGGGTCGGTGGCCCACTCCGTGATCCGGAAGATCATCAAGCGCTACCCTACTCCAGAGGCCATGATGGAGGCGAACTCCGTGATCCTGGAGCTGAGGCTCAAGAAGCTGGGCTTCCAGAAGAGGCGCGCTCGATCCTTGATGTCCATGTCCTCCAAGTTCGTCTCCCAGTCGAAGACCGGTAGAGTCGATCTCAACTCCCTCCCGGGAGTGGGGCCGTACGCCAAGCAAGTTTGGAAGGTGTTAGTGGACAAGGACTTTCGGGTGAAGACGAACGATCCTTCGCTGAAGGCGTACTTGAAAAAAGCGAGGAGGAAGCGATGAGCTGGTCCATGCCGAGTGAGTTCCCCGACTTGTCCGGCGCCAAGGCTCTGGCAGTCGACATCGAGACCAGGGACGACGACCTGAAGAGTCAAGGGCCAGGAGTCAGGCGAGGGTCGTACGTAGTAGGAGTGGCGCTGTCCACTAGCGATGGCGAGTTCTCGGAGTACTACCCGGTGGCCCACGATGAGGGACCGAACCTGAACGGGGAAGCCGTGATGGGTTGGCTGAGGCAGGAGCTGGGCAGAAGCCAACCCAAGGTTGGAGCCAACCTCTTGTACGACTTCGACTTCCTGGAGGAGGCTGGAGTGGTGGCTGGAGGCAAGTGGCTGGACGTGCAGAACGCGGAGCCTCTGATCGACGAAGACTCCGAAGGGGGGTACGGTCTCGACGACTTGGCGAAGAAGTACCTGGGCAAAGCCAAGCTGCTAGGATCCTTGAGCCAGGAGATGATAGAGCGTGGCCTGAAGGGAAACCCCCGGGCCAGCATCTGGCGCCTGCCTGCGTCGGTAGTGGGACCGTACGCGATCGAAGACGCTCGACTGTCGATGGAGGTGCTGAAGAAGCAGCTGCCCATCCTCAAGTCGGAGAAGGTGCACGAAGTGTTCAAGATGGAGACGGCGCTGATGCCCCTTCTGCTCAGGATGAGAAGGGGAGGGGTGAGGATCGACTCGAAGAAGCTGAACAAGGTGGTGGACGAGTTCAAGTCGAGGAAGAAGAGAGCCGAAGAAGCCATGAGCGACTTAGCCGGATTCGAGGTTCAAGTCTGGGCGGCCGCCTCGGTCCAAGCCGCGTTCGAAGCCGCTGGAGTCGAGTACCCCAAGACGCCGAAGACGGGGAAGCCCTCGTTCACCAAAGACTTCATGAAGTCTCACGAGCATCCCCTTCCCCGAGCGATAGAGGAGTGCAGGACGCTCGACAAGTTCATCACCACTTTTCTGGTGGGAGGGATGCAGGAGAAAGTGATAGACGGTCGGATCCACTGCATGTTCAACCAGCTCAAGGGAGACGAGTACGGGACGGTGTCCGGTCGATTCTCGTCCTCCCATCCCAACCTGCAGAACGTGCCCGTCAAAGACCCCGAGCTCGGGCCCCTGTGCAGGTCGATGTTCGTCCCGGAGGAAGGCTGCCTGTGGGGAAGGGCCGACTACAGCCAGATCGAGTTCAGGCTGTTCGCCCACTTCTCGAGGGGTCCAGGATCGGAGGAGTTCCAGGAGAGGTACCGATCGGATCCTAAGACGGACTACCACCAGTGGTGCGCCGACAAGGCGGGGATCACGAGGAAGCGAGCCAAGCACATAAACTTCGGGCTCATCTACGGCATGGGCATAGCGCTGCTTGCCGAGTCGCTCTCGCTCTCGCTCGACGAGGCGAGGGAGTTCGTCAAGGACTACACCGACAAGATGCCGTTCATGCGGGCCACCCAGCGAACGGCCACGGAGACCGCTTCGACCAAGGGGTTCGTCAGAACCGTGATGGGAAGAAGGCGTCGCTTCCAGGAGTGGGAGCCCACCGATCGAAGACTGTCCGGAAGGATCAAGCGGTCGAGGGACAAAGCAGAAGTGGTGAGCCTGATCCGGCAAGCCGCCCTCGACGACAAGAAGGACTACTCCTCCGGAGTGCAGAGGCACGGAACTTACAAAGCCCTCAACGCAGTGGTCCAGGGATCGGCGGCGGACATCATGAAGAAGTCCATGGTCGACTGCTGGAAGGACGGAGTGTTCGACGTGCTGACTCCTCACCTCACTATCCACGACGAGCTGGACGTCTCGGTCCCCGACTCGAAGGAAGGGCGAGAGGCGTTCTCCAGGATGCTGGAGCTGATGGAGGGAGCGGTCGAGCTCAAGGTTCCGCTGACCGTCGAAGCCACCCTGGGGCGATGGTGGGGAGACGCAGACGAGCGGTCCCAGTTCGACAAGAAAAGCGAGAAGAAGAAATGAAGGAGAGCTCCTTGTGGCGGTACCTGAAGCAGGGGATGGCAGGAAGGTGGCACGCCTCTCGGCACGAGGAGAGTTGCGAGCTCGGAGTGCCCGACGTGTCGTACGGTTGCGGCGGAAGGTGCGGGTGGATAGAGCTCAAGTCCATGGACTCGTGGCCGTCGAGGCCTGAGTCGATCGTGAGGGTCAGGCTGAAGGAGCACCAGAGAAGGTGGCTGAAGGATCGAGGAGTCGCAGGGGGATCCTGCTGGCTCCTGCTTCGAGTAGGGATCGACTACCTCCTGATCCACCACTCCCGGATCGACCTCGTTGGGGAGTCGAACCGGGACGTTTTGACCCAGTCCGCACACTGCTATTGGCGCGGCAGAATAATCTGGGGTGAGCT
>Ga0315287_10001362_pt1 | contig 22393 bp, 16 predicted proteins | sample YL17G11_0_MG_FD_205037 | JGI IMG/M metagenome (GOLD analysis project Ga0315287, IMG submission 205037) | Sediment microbial communities from Yellowstone Lake, YNP, Wyoming, USA - YL17G11_0 | ecosystem: Environmental > Aquatic > Freshwater > Lake > Sediment | place: USA: Wyoming | collected...
AACACCGTCTGTCGTCCTGGTGATTGGTATTGTTTCTCGATCGCCACCCACTCCGCATGCGCGGGAACACTACTCAGCACCAGGAGCGTGATCAGTAACCAGAAACCCGTACAGTAGGCCAGCAGCAGTTTGAGGAATGGTCCAGTGTTGTCTGTGACGGAGCAGTGCACAGGAAAGCGACGGTAAGGACGAATCGTGAAGCGCATGAGAGCCTCGCAGGGAGGCGTATTGTAGGAGGGATAGAGAGAGGAGGCAAGAGAGAGAGCGGGGAGATGATGGTATTTGCACCTGTTGTCCGGTGGTTTCGATTGGCACGGGATCGTTAGGCTAGGATTCGCTTTCCTGTAGATTTCGGCAGCCAACAAGCTGGTGTACTAAGCTGCATCAGCTTTAATGATTTTTCTGACGATAAATATCCGCTGCCCCCGCTCATCCGTAAGCGCCACCTCGTCGCCAACGTGCGCCCCAAGCATAGCCTGGGCGAGCGGGTGTCTTTCAGAAATGATTCCAGCATTGGGATTGTTCTGGTTTGCAGTGATTCGAGCTATAATCATGCATTCCGGAAAGGTTGCCAGGCAATAATGGAATTTGTCCCCCACTTCAATCTCAGGTTCATCGTCCTCGGTCTTGACGATCGTAACACCAAGTTTCTCCAGTGTGAGCTGCGTAGCAGGCTCGGCTGGCTCGGTAGACGGAGTGACAATCTCCTCTGGCTGCACAAAGTACGCACCGTCGAGTGGCGTAGCTTTGAGCTCGTTCAAAAACGCAATAAGCTTGGCAGTCTCGCGCCCTGGGTCCCTGAACCAGTCTGTTGACCAGATGCGCCAGATGCGGTTTTTCCAGCCTAGGCTTTCCAGAATTTCCTGCCGGATTCGGTCACGGTCTCGTACGGACAGGCCCGAGTGATAGGTAGCCCCGTCACACTCAATGGCGGCAAGATAGGCCGAAAGGTAGTTGGGGTGTTTCACCGCCATATCAATTCGATATCCGGCAACCCCAAGCTGCGGCTCAACTTCAAAGCCGTGGTTACGAAGCACATCGGCAACCGCAATCTCGAAATCGCTCTCGGCTTCGCCCCCCGTCGGGGTGATGTCGACGAGGATGCCACTACGCGCATACTCAAGATAATCGTGCAGCGTTTTGGTGCCCAGTGGGGTAGTAGCATCTACCACCACATCTTCGGGGCTCATTGAAGTGAATACCTTGATAGCATTGCGGGCACGAGTAAATAACACGTTCAGCCTACGCCAGCCGTCAGGTCGAGAAATCGGACCAAAATTCTGTCTTACGACATTGGTGCCGTGCGCCTTGCCGAAGGTGGCAGATATGAAGATGACATCCCGTTCGTCGCCCTGAACATTCTCGAGGTTCTTTACGAAGAACCCCATACCTTCTCGCTCCCAGCGATTCCGGTATTCCTCAGTTTGCGGCAGGTTACGAAAACGTTGTTCAAGCAACTCCAAAATGAGGTCGCGCTGCTTGATGTTGAGCGTTACCACGCCTAAGGAAGTATCCTGATGACTCAACATGTGATCAATAACTGCATCTGTGACGTGTTTTGCCTCCACCACGTTTACTTGGTCCTTATAGATACCGTCTGCGATATAACAGTAACGCACGCCGAGGAGCTTTCCCTTCGGATACGGAGACGGGAAGATAATAAGATTCTTGTAGAAATGATGGTTCGAAAACGCAATCAGCGACTCGTGCCTGGACCGGTAATGCCAGCGTAAAGTTCGCACCGGCCGAAAATGCCCCATGCAAACGTCTAGAATGCTTTGCGACATGAGGGCAGCAGCTTGCTGACCATCATCCTCCCCGTCGTCTGCAGTGAGGCTCAGCCGGTCGAAGAAGCTGGTGGGCGGAAGTTGCTTCGGATCGCCGACCACGATAAGTTGCTTCCCCCTGGCAATGGCACCGATGGCTACCTCTGGTTTCAACTGAGAGGCTTCGTCCATTACCACTATGTCAAACTTGACCGCTCCTGGTTCGAGAAATTGAGCAACGGCATGGGGCCCCATCATAAAGCAGGGCTTGAATGCCTGGATGGCAAGGCCTGCCCGCCGCATCATCTTGCGAATCGACATTCTTGGTCGGGTCTGCGGCAACAGATAATTGAGCAGTGCCAACTCGGTTCTGTCGTCGAGCCGGACACCATTCGTACCCTGCGGTGGTATACCCTTCTGCTCAGCCGTGTTCGCGCATTCCTGGCCGCGGAGCTTAATGATGTCGCGATCGAGGTGTGCAAATTCCTCTCGAATGGTCTCGTGGATTGCGCCCGCGAACTGTCTCAGGGGCCGGTAATCGCGGAAAACGTGCGAGGTGATGGAACCGTAGAAGCGGTAGCCGAACGCATTGGGCAGATGGTCAGGGCCAATGGCCGAGGATTCCAACAACGAAATAAAATCCCCAAGACCGCGTTCGCGGGCCCGTGCCGCTTGCTGCAGGTATTGCACCCAGGACAAAAGCTTATTCATGTTCGCTATTGCCTGTCTGTTGCGAGTGACTAGCCCAGATGGAAAGTTGGCATTACCAGGCTTCGCGCCAGCCCAATCCACAAGATCGAAGTGGCCATGCTCGGCCATCTCCGTTTCGAAGCCGTCAACGATCTCCCAACTCCCTTGTATTGCCTTGACATAAGCCACAATCTTTTCATAGTTGGTATCGACCTCATGCACCAGGAGTGCATTTGTAATTGCCGAAGGCAGCTTGAGTTGCAGGACCTTCCGGCCATAAGCGAGGGCGTCCCACGCAGGCTGTGTTTTTGTCTCGGTAGAGCAAAATTCTTCACCAAGCAGCTTCTTTACCGCAGTATCCTCATCCACGGACTTGACTGCCTCTGGGAGTGCAATACAGGACGCCACGGCCTGCAGCGATTCCGCAATAGGGACATTTCCAGGCGACCAGGCAAGCAGCTTGTCGGCCGCATCTTTGACAAGCGTACCGAGCCGAGTGAGAAGGGTGGCGAGCATCGGCCCGTTCTTGGCTTCGCCTAGGTTTTCTTGGCCAACATTCGAATCTGGGAATCGATCATTCAGTAACTCCCTTCCCTTCTTAAGGACGGCAATAGCCTCTGGCAGTCGGGGGTAACAGCTAGCCATCTCAACGAGCCGCGACTCCGGGACCACAAGAGCATTGAAAACGGTCTCATCCAGGCCAGCCTCCATTAACCTGCTTTGCGTAGTGGTGAGCCACAAAAGAAGCTCTGTCACATTCTCAAACGAGGTGTCTTCTCCCTGATACATTGGGCCAAGAGCATCCTTGTAGGTTTGGTTGGAATTCCAGCTCGCTGCAACCGTTTGTTGGGTAAGCAGCCCCTCGAGCGCTTGAAGTCGTTGTGCACCGGTCATCCTCGCCTTAGACTTCTCGAGGGTGCGATGCAGGCGACAAGCTTGACGCCAACGGCTTTGGAATATGCGATACCAGGCGTCACCTTCCCGCAGCACCTGGATCGCTTGGGTAAGCTCGCTCTCATGGGGAACCATGTCCAGATAGAGCAGTTCCGATAATTTTTCTCGGTTCCTCCTGATACGCAGTAGGACCTCATGTGCTTTTTCGATAACGGTGCCAACGTTTGGTTTCTTCAAGCCATCATGGCGATACTGGAGCAAGTTTCGTGGAGCCAGGATGGCAACCTCGACAAGTGCGCAAATTTTCTTTGTCCCGGCTTCCGAGCCATCGAAGGCAACTCCAACAATCCTCCCGCATTCCTCAAGCGTTGCAAGCGCATGACGAACGTCAGCTGCGGCACGCAAGAGTTCGGTGCTCAGAGCTTCGATGGACTCGCAAGTCTGTCCTATCAGCCCGAGCTCGGAGAGGCTCTTTCTTAATGTCTTCCCAGCTTCCCCATCAATACTGGTTAATGTCTCCGGGTGCCTGAGCCGTTCTCCTACGTCAGTGCGAAGCGTAGCGACGCGCTTCATTTTTTTATCGAAGAGCCGAATGGCGGATTCTGCAACTTCTGCATTCGGGTCTATGGCAGAAAAGAGTCCGGCCAGGACTGCCCGTGACATCCTCGGGTAAACTTCTGCTGGTCTGATGGAGTCAAGGGCAGCCAGCAACTGCGTTGCTTTATCAGGGCTGAGATTAAGTGCCTCTCCACCAATGAATACGGCTGCTTCTTCGAATAAATTCTGCGATTCTTCGAATTTTGGAAGAGCATCGCGCAATATGTGCTCAACCTGCAGCTCGGCACCCGGCATCAGTTCAGTCGGGGAAAAGCCCCAGAATGGATGGTCCGCGCTGAACGTTCCGATGTGCCGATATTGCTGACAGGCGTAGACAAGCGTGTTGAGCCGCGACTGAAATTCAGCGTCAGTTAATTCATGTGCATTCGGAACGATGAGCTCCTGCGCGGCCCGCCATGCATTTCCGCTACCTTGCCGGTAGCGTTCGGCCTTCCAAAGTACTAAGTACATGGTGAGGCCCTGCACATTCCCGACCACGCTGTTTATTAGGTCAGCATAGGCTTTGAGCGTACGTCGTTTCTCTTCAAGTGCGATCAACTGGGGCCTGAGGGCGCGTGGCACTGGATAATGCTTGTTCTTACGGGTCTCAATCGCTTCCAGAACATGTTTCTTGTGTGTCTTATTGCTGTGAAGCTCGAGACAGAAGTCGCCAAGACCGGCGAGAGTCAGCCGTTTCTTTACGACCTCGAGCGCGGCCATTTTCTCGGACAGAAACAGCACCGTTTTACCATCCGCAATGGCTGCTGCAATCAGATTGGTAATCGTTTGGGATTTGCCGGTACCGGGCGGACCTTCAATGACCATATTGCGACCTGACAGGGCGTCGATGAGTGCACTGTGCTGGGAGCTGTCTGCGTCATAAATCAGAGGAATATTGGTATGCGGCTGTTCGTCTACATTGTAGACTTCGTCCAAGCCCAGCCTCGTGTCGCCGCCATCCTGATGTCCAACGCCTTCGAAAACCATCCGCACGATGGGATGATCCGCGAGCTCCGACTGGCCAGTACCACGAGAGGGCCATTTCGATGGGTCGATGTCTCGCACTAACAGCATCTTGGTAAAGGACAGGAGCGTCAGTGTCATCTGCCGTTTGAGCTTCCAGCCATCCTTGTCTTGAATTGCCTGCTGGAGTTTCATGAAATAATCTTCCGGCGTGGTTTCGTTATCGTTGAAATCCGGGAGCTCAAACCCGTGCTCCTGACGCAACTTTTCCTTCAACGAGAGATTCTCAGCAACCTCCTCGTCCGTGTAAGAGAGATGGTAGCGGTAACGGCGTGTCTCTCGGTCCAGATTTCCTTTTTCGATGATGACTGGAACCGAAATAAGCGGTGCTATCATCGTCCGATCGGACGGTGCTCTCTCCGGAAACTCGATGAAGCCAAAAACCAGAAAGAGCATGTGGGCGCCGGTTTCTTCGAGAGCAGATTTCATCTCTCGCTGGAGCTTTCGGCAGTAACGTTCAAGATCCTCCGGGTAATAAAGTGTTTGCAAGGAGGTGGCTCCGTTGGCCGGTACATTAGCCACGGGCAATTCGAACGATGGATCTATCCCCAAAGTCCTTGCGTAATCCTTAGCATCAGGTTTCGTTTGCCGGCCAGCAACGATTTCCCATTTAGCGCGAGACGGTTCCGGTATTGGCAACAGGACAATTTTCCTGTCGGTACCTTCCATTAATCGACGGTAAACTGGGTCCGGCTGTGCTTCCACAAACTGAATGCATTTTCCTGGTGAATGCTTGAAATTCAAGAGACGGTTACGCCGCGTTAAATCAAGTAACCGCAAGCGTAGCTTTTCGAGCGCCTGTAGGATTGGAACGCGCCCGGTAAACAGGTCCTCAGCTTCAGGGTCTGCGTCGGGTAGATCTGTTGGCTGGTCAGGCATTGATGTGGCTCAACTTGAAATGTCTATTGAAGAATGGGGTAGATCAAGCCCGTGCTGATTGTTTGCAGAATCTCCTCGCGGTTTGAGGGATTTATGGTCCTTTTCGCACTAGAAGATACGCTTTCCTTCGCGAGAAAGCACCCCATCTTCCGAGGGAAAACGACCACACTGGATGCATTTATCAGTGATCATTGCAGGCCAGTGTAGGTAGGGCGGTGGAGATTCTGGCTAGACAGCCGACCAGTCCAGGGCCGAAGGGCTATGGTAGGGGCCAAGGCTTGGCCGACCATGGGGAGGTGTCAAGCCCGCCATGAGATCACGTAGAGCGGTTCAGCGAATGGATCAGCGCCCTTCAATTCGCAGGCCGCGACCGTAGGGATTCGTAGGACTGCTGGGGCTGTAGGGATTCCCGGCGCCGTAGGGATTCTTGATCGAGTCCGGTGAGAACGGAGAGCCGTAGCGGCCGTAGGGGTTGCTGATCGAATCAGGATCGAACGGGTTCGCACTGAGCTTGCCGCGATAGTTCCCCTGCTGGTCATACAGCCGCGGCGCATCGGTGGCGAACGGATTCGTCGCCGATTGGTTGCTGAAGGGACTGCCATAGGGGCTGAAGGGATTGTTCAGGCCGTCCGACTTGAAGGGACTGCCGGCTCCGAAGGGATTGGACGTGGAATCAGGATTGTACGGATTCGCGCTCAGCTCGCCGAGATCTTCCGCGTGGACGGAGAGCGACAGTGGCAGCAGAAGGAGCAGAAGAAGGAAAACAACCCCCATGGCGAGCCTCCGACAAGCGGAACAACCAGAGTGGGATCAGCCTACTCTGTGCGTGGAGAATAGAGCAAGCGGTTGACCTCGGCACAGTGGTGGAGCAGGTGTTTCACTCAGGCAGGAAGCGGTGGACACTGCGGTGAGCAAAGACTCCCGAGCCCTTTTCTTCACCACATCCCGCACGACTGGCGGTTCATCCCCACGCTCGTGGGGAACACGTTGTACTGCAGGATGGCGCGCCCGATGGCGTCCGGTTCATCCCCACGCTCGTGGGGAACACCGAGGTCGAGCCGTTGGGAATCGAGCAGGAGAGGGTTCATCCCCACGCTCGTGGGGAACACGACGTAGCCGGTCAGCAGACCCAGCACGCCGTCCGGTTCATCCCCACGCTCGTGGGGAACACTGCTTGATACCTGTTTTCACTCCCACAACTTGCGGTTCATCCCCACGCTCGTGGGGAACACCTCAGTTCGGGGCGAGCGACCAACAGCGCGGGCGGTTCATCCCCACGCTCGTGGGGAACACTTCAATGGGACCGTGAACAGTTTGCTCAAGAGCGGTTCATCCCCACGCTCGTGGGGAACACTCTAGCTCGCGGAACAGCAACAGGCAGGGGGCCGGTTCATCCCCACGCTCGTGGGGAACACCCCTGGCCTTGCGATTGCGTCGAGACCCAATCCGGTTCATCCCCACGCTCGTGGGGAACACAACCGCCAGGCTCCGCACCAGGACCGCAACGACGGTTCATCCCCACGCTCGTGGGGAACACGCCAGGAGCCTTATTGATATTCCCGCCGTAGTTCGGTTCATCCCCACGCTCGTGGGGAACACAGCAGCACGCAGGAGGCGTTCACGCCCATGAGCGGTTCATCCCCACGCTCGTGGGGAACACCACATTCTTCCAATTTGTACGGCAACGGTTGTCCGGTTCATCCCCACGCTCGTGGGGAACACTCCGCCACTTGGTCACAGGTGCAATCGAGACACGGTTCATCCCCACGCTCGTGGGGAACACCAGACGTCGAGTGGATAGGGCAACGGTTGTCCCGGTTCATCCCCACGCTCGTGGGGAACACTTTGCCACCTGGCAAGCCAAGACCGGCAAATCCGGTTCATCCCCACGCTCGTGGGGAACACGGCCCCTGGGATCTTCACCGTCACCTTCGAGCCGGTTCATCCCCACGCTCGTGGGGAACACGGCTCCAGTTGTGAATAGATCGCCCGCACCGTCGGTTCATCCCCACGCTCGTGGGGAACACGGTGCCGGATACGCCGCGACGCAATGCAGCAGCGGTTCATCCCCACGCTCGTGGGGAACACTCTTCTTTCATCCTGTTGCTTTACCAGACAAATCTTTCACCTCTAAATTCCACCGAATGTTTCTGAGCCATGGGACTCGTCACGATGGCTGAGGTGTAGAAGCGTTTACATCGCCTTCAGGAAGAAAGCTGACTAGCTTGGCACCGTCTATTTCTACGGGTATACGGCGGTTGGTCCCCAGAGTTACGAAGTCGAACCCCGCTTCGTTATTGGTACGCCAGGCCATTACGGCATTCCCTTCTCCAAGACCAGCCGTCACGTGCTCCCAAATATGATCCCGCACCTTGGTTGAGTAGTTGCCCACATAAACTCCGGCGCGGATTTCCAGCAACCAGATGGCGAGCCGCCCGCGGAGTCTTGATGGAGCATTTTCAAGCACGATGACCAGCATCGCCGATGTTTTCCTCGTTCGGTATGGCTGGGAGGACTTGTTCCTCGAAGGCTTTTGGCCGTGGGATTTCGCCTGCTGCCAGCATGTCTTCTATGCCTGGAATGATGCGCTCTAACAGTCGAGTTTCTCGGAAGCTATCACGGCAGGCAAGACGGACTTGTTGCTCAGGATTCATCGGACTGCGGGCGGCAATACGGAAAGCCAAGGGGACAACCGTCTCGAATTTGTAGACATCAGCCACGTCGTACACGAACGAGAGCGGCTTGCCGGTATGGATAAAGCCAATGGCCGGAGCATACCCAGCGGCTAAAACAGCTGCCTCAGTAACACCATATAAGCAGGCCGTTGCAGCGGACAGGCAGCGATTCGGCAAGTCGCCCTGATCCCATTCAGTGGTGTCATAGTTGCGGGCTTTCCATTCCACGCCGCATTGGGCGGCGATGCGTTTATAGGTCTCACGTACCCGCGCGCCTTCGATGCCACGCAGTTGATCCACAGAGCGGCGTTGCGGGGGTTCTTCCCCAAAACGCAACGCATACATTTTGCGCACGACTTTCAACCGCAATTCATCATCAAGCGCCAGCTTGGCTTGGTACAGGAGTCGATCGGCACGAGCACCTCCGGGTTGTCCAGCCGAGTAAAGCCGAACGCCTGCCTCGCCGATCCACACCAGAAGCGTGCCCGCACGGGCAGCCAGGGCACAGGCGGCATGAGATACCCGTGTCCCTGGCTCCAACATCAAACATACGACACCCCCAACAGGGATATGCGTGCGCACGCCATTTTTATCCACGACCACAAAGGCCCCGTCCAGGACATCAAGTTGGCCATATTCAATGTAAAGAATGGAAAGCCGTTCCTTGATAGGAATGGGTTTCAGCGGGGGGAGGATGTTGGCCATTCAATGACTCCAAGCCGTTACCCACGTCTGACTAACAACAATCCGCAGCCAAAGCCCTTGCCAGATGCCACGCCAAAACGTCCTTATGGTATTGGGACTACTGACAGGAGGCCAAGGCCTATGACTTTTCCATGACCGATGCCGGTTTGCAGTGTCTCTCTGAATTGTTCTGGTTCAATAACCGTGAGAATGCCGTCGTAGAGTACCGAATAGATGCTAATGCCATTGCCAGCATGTTGTTTCCCTCGAAGCATTTGTTCCTGAGACACCCGTACATCAATGCGCTCCTGCAAAGATTCAGAGAGATCGAAAGATACCAACTGCGGTACTGAGAACCCGTGTCGCGTTCCCTTTCTTTCAATCCATTTTTCCTGCTCATTCAACCGCAACAATCCCAGACGCTTGCCATTACGGGTCACACAAGGATTGGCGCGTAGCCTGAAACGGAAGCGCTGGCCGATCTTGAGGGAATCGAGCTTGAGCCGGGCCTTCAGATCAATAGGCGGGTCGGCATTCGCCAACCACCCCTTTACAGTGATGGCCGTCCAGTTCGGCATCGTTCGACTTTGCACCAGAATGCGCGGACAACCATTGGGATCGGTCTCCGGCTCAAGCCTCCACAAGATTTCACCTTCCGAGCATTTACGGTCTGGCGGGCAGAACGCTCGGCACAATGTGGCATGAAGCTGGTAGGGATCGGACAGATCCCGTCGGGCATCCCGGCTGCGTGGATCAAGATGGATTCTATTGAGAAACATGGGTTACCCCCTGAGGGAACGGAATCCACTCCGAGCGCACGTAGCGCGCCCCAAATCGCCGTTCGGCAAAAGACGACAGCGGCTGATCCATTTTGAGGACACCCGATCCATCTTCCGACTCTAAAGAGACCAATAACTTCTCAGGAAGTTCTTCCCATCTCCGTCGTGTGGCAATCCATGGCCACCGCCCCAAAGCATCCCGCAAAGGAAAATCCTGAAGGCCGTCTGTTATCCAGATCGATTCGGATGGCACATAGGATTTACGCCCAAGGGCTAGAGGCCAGACAGGATCGCGCAGCGCGGCGTGAATCCTTTCCAGAAGGAGGCGTTCCTCGCATTCCAGGCCTACAAGGAAAGCCGCGTCGGCAAGATAGAACCGCTGTGAAACAACGCCATCATGGGACATAGTTCCGTCTGCCTTGATGATGGCGTCGGTCGCGGCACACCCCGCTGTTTGATAGTCGCGCTTGGGCACTCCCGGCCGGTCGTGACGAACGCCCATTGAGAAACGTGTCAGCGGTTCAAGCTCAGGCCAGTTCTCGCGTTCGATTCCCATTGCGGCTGCAAGCAAGCCCATGACGCCGGACTTACTCGGTTCCTTCCCGGTATCGCGCTGGTCAAAGCGGCTGGTGGTGCCCCACGATTGCATGGGGCCCACCAAGCGGATCAACAAGGTCGGCATGATTCACTCCTTTACGGCAGAGACACTCTTGTCGAGGAGATCCTTCAGAGAAGCCACGGAACTGCCATATCCATCAACATTGGCCTCGGTCAGATTAAGGACAAAGGTTTTCTCCTTACCACCATATGCGGTCTGCAGTGTCTTTGCTTTCCTGGCAAGCTCCTCTGCCGACCTTCTAGTGAGCGACTCATCCTTTCTCATGCGAATCGCTGTCTCAAACGCATTAGCCAAGTTACGGGGAGCAGTGTTCCAACGTACTGACACAGCCACGAACTCCGGCGGATTATGTGCCGCAAAGGTGTTTTGCTTGCCGGTAGGTTCGGCAACGACGAAGCCCTCAAGAAAAGCACGCAGTCCTTTTGTTGACAGCTCCGTATCGTTCTGGAGATTTGCCATGAGTTTCTCCCAATCCACCACAGCGTAACGATAAAAGCAGGCCGAATTGAATTCCACCGTTCCCATCATGTCGGCACCGGCCGTGTCTTCGGGTTGGAGATCGTCCACGGCAGTGTAGAAATCAAATTCACGCTCGACAGAGTGGGTTGAGATGGCGTGGGCCACCTGACATGCTGCGTTTTGGTTTTTCTCGGGCATATCGGCAAGCATGCGTCCGAAGAGCGCGACATCCACAGCCTTGCCGCCGTTGAAGATTTCGAGGAGAGCTTCCTTCAACTTGGGATCAGCGTTCTGAGCAGCCTGCTTCTTAGCCTTGTCAGCCTTTTTGCCTTCAGCGGGAATCTTCGCACTTGCAGTGATGGCTTTCCAGTTCATGTCGATGATGCTGGCGAGGCTGGATACCTCTCGCTGTCCTAAAAACAAGAGATATTCGCTCTTCCCGTCTTCCTTCACGGGCAGTTCTATGGCTGCCAATGCCAATCGCACTTTTTCGGTTGCCTCCGTTTTACCGCGCCCTTTTTTGACCAGTGCGTCAGTGAGCGCATCAAGAACGCGTTTGGTGCGTAACGCTACATCCTCCGGTGCAAGTCCATTTGGCTTATTAACTAACTCGCCGAAATGCCGGCGCACAGCTCGCTTTAAACACTGACTGGAGACTCTCGCGCGGCGGGTTCCACCGAAAAGAGCGTCCTTTGGGGCACCGGTGTCATCGCGGTTCAGATTCGACGGAGCAAAATTCTGCAAGGCATGGATTTCGATCAGGGTCTTCATACGGCGTTCTCCTCTTGGGTAATGGGTTATGTTTCCAATTCGTGATTCATGCTCCTGTAAAAGTCGCGGGCCCAGGCACTCTGGGTGCGCTTCAGCTCGTCATCCCAATACAGGAGACCTGTCAGAAGTGCCTCAAAATCAATGGCTTGATCTTTAAGCAGAGCCACCATCTGGCGTAGACGGTGAGGCAACTGGTCCCGATCAGCATCAAGTAGATTGATGAAACGCCGCTCGGTACTGGTAGAGCCACTCACCGCTTGGTATGCCGCACACGCCTTGCCGATAGGCATTGACTCCCCCCTTTGGCCTTCCCGCCAGTGTGTGGCCCACAGGCCAGCCACGAGATAAAGCATTTCCCTCCGCCAGGAGTTGTCCTCACCTTTCAGAAAAGGTTCAATATAGGGATAGGAAGGTACGAATGCCCCGGGATCGAAGGCAAGGCTTCGACGGAGCACTGCCCGCACCTTGGTGTCTTTCTTGTTCAGGCCTTCAAGCCATTCGATGAATCCGCTCATGCGCGTTCCTCCTGCGGTTCAAGTTTCAGAATCTCGTCGTTCAGCTCCTTCAGTTTGCGTAGCACCGGCACTTCAGCCTTCACGAGCGCGCGGATGGCCCAGGCATCGCCCATGGACACTGAAGCGCGATGCTGCTCCCATGCCTTCTTCAAGGCATCCCGAACGAACTTCAGCCACTGATGGCGGATGTCTTCGAAATCGCGATCGATGGTGTACTCGTGCAGGATTTCGTGGAAGCGGGATTCAAGGGCTGACCAATACCACGAACTCACAGGCAGCTGCTTTATAAAGTCTTTGATGTCTTTCTCGGCGGGCCTTCGCTCCCCTCGGCCCAACACATCTCGCGCGAATGAGCTGCTCGCCATCCATAGCGCCTTCTGTGCCTCTTCGGCGAGGTCTAGAAATTGTCTTATCGCTGTTCGAATGTGCTGTTCCTTCGCCAGGGCCTGGGGCAGAACAAATCGTTCCATGCGCCAGAAGTCCAGGTTGGCATTCGGCGGCGTATATCTCAGGCCGAGCACCAGGACTGAGTTCGGCATCAAATCCACACTTTTCCCCGCCAATCTCAGAGCATTCTGAATCGTCAAGGGAGCATGACCACTGTCGTCTGGCAGTAACGAATCGAAGTCTCTCCATGTCCCGCGGTCCTCTCTGAACCGGACAGGCAACTTTCCATAAGTTTTGTCAGCTTTGTATGGCTCCATCGGATCGGGATTGTTGGATGAATTTTCGAAACCCTGTCCTGCAACAAACCTCATGGTTGTCACCCCTCCCGAAAGTAGTTCTTCAAGGAGAATCATCCGAGACTGCCAGGTGTAGAGGTCTGCATATCCAAATGCCATCTGCTTTGGAGCGCCGAGAGGGAGCGCCTTTGGCTCACGTTCCCACAGCGCCGAATCCCCGCGCATCACCTCTCGATTTGGGTAGGGGACGAGACTGTAACAGAGCGTTTCATGGAGATTTCTCCCCAGGGGAATGCACATCATGGCGTTCGATGATGGTGACGGGTAGTAACCTCTGCCACCACTGATCGAAAAGCTCATGGTGGAGATTAGCCAGCGCGCACATTCCTTCGGCGCCCTTGCACCGGGATTCTTCGTGTCAGTGTGATCAAAAAGGACCTTATTGGATGTTGCATTGAATTCGGCCGTGAGTTTGGTCCAGGGTTCGATCTCAGCCTTCGGAACATGTGGATTTTGTCCAAATGGATACTTCTCATCGAATAGCCAGAACCGACCACGCCACTTTTTCAGATAGGCCGTAATCTTTTCGTTCGATAGTCCACCTTTGAATAACATTTTGGCTTGATCGATGTCGGTTGGTCCTTCCAGGGCACGGTACAGGACCGCGAGTAGAAAGCGATGCAGGGCAGCCACCACCAGCGGCGAGGGGTCTTCGATAGCCGCGATCTCTTTGGCTCGCAACAGGACGTCTTGGACACCCAGTTCGTCACGCTTTCCATCGAAAAATCGCACCGGAATCCATTGCTCGTCGATCAGGTTGAATCGGCTCATTCGCTCTCCTTTACCTCGTAGACCAATCCAAGATCGTCATCCAATCGCACTGTGGCATCTTCGGTCCAGCGGCCATCCGCATTCAGTAGCAGTGGAAAACAGTTGCGCAAGAGTGCCGATTTATTCCAGCCTTCTGGCACTCCAAATGTTTTGAGTTTCTTGACCACGCTTTTACGATTGAGACTCACGGCCCGTAGAAACCACGCTTTGGACTGTACGAAGTCCGGGGTGGCCTCAGAATTAAAGTTGTCTTCCAACCACATCGGAATTGCAACAACGGAATCGTCGCCAAGTCTGGTCTGGGCCATGAGGGTTCGATGCACGCCCGGTTCGTCCTCGTCGTAGAGCACGTATTTCGCTGGATCATTCCAAGATGCGTCGTCGGGCAAACCCATGATGGCCCTGTTGGCTTGCTGACGCTGAGTTATGGCTTCCCCTTCTGCACGCACAGCTTTGTTCATCCGCTCTTCAAGAAACTCCGGAACTGCTATCTGTTCTTCGTAGACATTTTGCACCAAGGTATCGATCTCATCCGGCAGCCTCAGGTTCCGTTTCCCCTGCAATAGACACCAGGTTCGCAAGAGAACATCCTCCCGGTACACCTTGCCCCACCAAAGAGGTTTTCCGAAGGATGGCGGTTCGTCGCCGGCTAATCCCGCTACCAGAAGGATCGGCTCGGAAACAGGCCTGGTCGTTCGAGCATGTCGCCACAAGCGCCCTGCGCGTTGGAGTACGAGGTCGATGGGCGCAAGGTCGGTTGCGATCAGATCGAAGTCCAGATCTAGACTTTGTTCCACTACTTGGGTAGCGATGAGGATTTTTCGGCCGGTTCGATTACCCTCTTCCCCGAAGGTCTCTAACGCCTGATCCTCCCGCTTCTGTCGCCTGTCTGCTGGGAAACGTGCGTGAAAGAGAAAAACCTCCGTTCCATCGGTGAGACGCTTGCCGAGTCGCTGGCCTTCGCGCTCCAGAGGCTCGCCATCAGGGAAAATCCGATACAGCTCCTGTGCACGCTGGACCGTATTGACCAGCGCCAACCCCATTCCGCCACGGGTAAGATGTTCCTCTAAAGCAGTGCGCATACCAGACAAGTCCGGAGAAATTGCTTGCAGCCGGACAGTCTGACGACGCGTAGGATCGGCCTCGAAATGTTTCTGGTATACCTTCTCACCGGGACAGAAGATGGAAAGGCGTGGGTACGGCTTCTCTGGTTCCGGCAAGTCAGAACCAACTACATCTGTCAACTTGCGGCGAATCGACGGCGACAGGGTCGCAGAAAGAAGCACCACCGATGACCCCAACGCTACAAGCCAGCGAAGCAGGTGAACCAGGAGCGTGCCCGTGTAGGCATCGTAGGCGTGGATCTCGTCGAAGACCACCACTCGATTCGCAAGGCCCCACAGTCGCACAAAGTTGTGTCGCACCGGCAGAATGGGCAGCAGAGCCTGATCTATCGTACCGACACCATATTCTGAGAGCAGCGCCCGCTTTTTGTTGGTAAACCATTCTCCTGCGCGAACCTCGCCACCCACTTCTGGATCGTGAATCCCAGACACTTTCATACCCTGAAAGGTATCGTTCAACAGCGCTCCGCCATGCAGTAGTTGCAAGTCGAGCCGTCGATTCGTTCCTTGGCTCTGCAGAAATTTGATCGTTCGCTTAAACATGGCATTGCCCGTGGCTTTGGTCGGCAAGGCTATGTACAGCCCGCGATGTCCGAAACGTCGCTGAAGTTCCAGATGTGCGAAGAAGGCCGCTTCGGTCTTGCCTTCTCCCATGGGTGCTTCCACCAGGAGGATGGCTGGCCTCTTCAAATCAGCCAAAGCATCAGCCACCGCCTGTTGCAGGGGGCGCGGAGGAAAACAAAACACCTGTTCGAAGGATTTCGGTTCAGTGGAAAGTGGGGTTCGGAATCCCCATCCAATACTGTCCAGGGCCTGGGCGGCTTTGATACAGCGCTTTTGAAACCAACCGTGGAGATCATTGCAATCATGAGGGGTTCCGAAAGGGAAGCACACCTCATTGGAACCGATCCAGTCGGCAAAACTTGTGAGGCCCGACAGCAACATGAAATCGGGGCCGGACAGTTTCTGTTTTGTGGGAAGCTTGACCGGCTTGAAAACTTCTAGTAATGCATTCAGCAGGTCGTAGCGCGCTTCAGTCCAATGGACTTTCCCTATAGCACGCCAATCGCCCATTAAATGATCAAGAACGCTTGGAGAAGCCCTCTCTCCATGGTGACAGCCCACCGCATCGGCCACCAGTTCCGCCAATTCTTCTGGCCAGCCATTCTTCTGTAATATCTCCGCAAGGGCGATCTGGCTTACAAAGGCGTGGTTGATCTTTGTATTTGGACTTCGCCCAGGATCCATGCCGGTGAGATTCTCCCACTTGCATTGAAACCCGGGACAAGCCTTCCCCAAGTCATGACAGGCCACAACGAGCAAAAGCCAGGGGAGGGCATCCACCCATTCCATCCCCAATATTGCCGCCATCCTCTTGCGCGTCGATTCTGGTTCACGCGCCAATATGGCGTCAGCACTAGCAGCCACATCCAACATGTGAAGGATTAGGGGATGCCACTGGCCATCACCATCCTTGGAAGTTTTCGCCCAATGGTTTGTCAGCGACTTGTTCATCACCTAAAGGGACGACCATTCGCCACGGGAAAGAGTGTCAGAGGCTGTTTGATTCCCATACAATCTGGCGGAAAAGAATAACCCTTTCCCCGCGAGAAATCACCAAGACTTCCGAGGGCAAACGACCACAATGGAACCATTTGTCAGAGGGCACCGCCGGGTTGTCATGCTTCCCCCATCGTTCCTATGACCATCAAAACCAGCTCGCGAATACGAAAGAGGCCCGGTGTTTCGGTACCTGTCTTTTCATCCATGTACAGGTCGCGGCGAATCTCCATCATCACGGAACGCACGCGTTGATCTGCACGCTGCCTGTGGCACGGATACGATCTCGGAACTCATTCGGGCGGCGATGTCTCGGGAAACCAAAACCGAAGACACCGTGCTCCTGCTGGACGAGGCCGACAGTTTCGTCCAAGACCGGATGTCTGCGCATCAGTCCTGGGAAGTTACTCAGGTCAACGAACTGCTCAAGCAGATGGATAGTTCGAGGGCCTGTTCGTCTGCCAAACCAACCTCATGGACCGGCTCGATCCGGCCGTCCTCCGGCGGTTCGATCTCAAAATGAAGTTTGATTATCTCAGGCCAGATCAGGCAGGAAAACTGTTTACGCGTGTCCTGGCAGACCTCCAGGGGTACACTCGACCACGACGGTCTGCGGAGTCGCTACATATGCGGCTGTCACAACTCATGGCGTTGACTCCCGGCGATTTCTCCCCCGCCGTTCGCCAGGCGCACGCGCTGGGGACACGCTACGACGCCGAACAGTTGCTCGGTGCGCTGGGAGCCGAATGCCTGGCGAAGACGCGCGGGGGGAAATAGGTCAGGGGATTCATGGGATAGGGCTGAGCGAGCGGCTCCGAAGGTCAGGCTAGTGTCCACGGAATTGGGGGAAGGTCAATACTCCCATTTGAATATAGAGAAATAACCATGAACAATTCTCACAATCGTATTTCTCCCTTTCCTATACTCTTATCGCTAGCCCAAGATCTCTTGCCATCGGGACGACACCCGATGGAGAAATCGCTTGCTCATCTTTTGGGAGACAAGGCAACATCCAACGTCGATATCGTATCGTACTGCGCCGATCTTACAGCGCTTCGCTCGCTCGGAGTCCTCTGCGCTAGAGAGCAGACACGCGTACTATTGGTGCCACCAGGTGGAATGAAATGCGATCATGTCAAAGAGCTGCTCGATGAGAAACTTGAAGGACTGACTATCAAGCAAGCCGATGACTCGAAAGTGAAAGAGCTAGTTCACCTGAAACTCATCATTTTTACGCGAATCGATGGCCGGCAGTTTGCAGTCACAGGGTCTGCCAATTTCACCACGGCAGGTACACATGCGGATCACAACGCGAATTGCGAGTTGAGTGTACTATTTGAACTGCACTCCTCTAATAGGGCAGCTGTGAATAACCTTTTTAAGACCCTGTGGGTACAGGGTTCGCGTGACGTCAACCCCGATGACTTCTGGACCAAAACAACAGATGATCGACAGAGTGAGAGCAGCCTGATCCTCTTGCCTTTTCAGAAAAAAAGACTCGCCGAACTGAAGGCTGAATATAGGAAGCGAGGAAACGGCGCCATTCTCTCTCTCCCGACAGGAGCAGGGAAGACACTTATCGCAGCGAAATTCCTTCTCGATTCAGTCCTCAAGGGGGCCAATGACTCTGTTCTCTGGATAGCTCCTCACGATGAATTATTGTTCCAGGCAGCAAGCACCTTCAAAAAGCTTCGTAGCTTCTACCGTTTCAGCGATCTGACTGTGCCGGACGAGAATGACGTAGTGTACGAGAAACAGCCGCCGAACAGGAATGTCGAGTTTCTGACCATTCAGGCAGCCTACATCAACGAGCGAAAGAAGACGCCGTCTCCCAAAGTCGTCGTGATTGATGAGGCGCATTGGGGGTCGACCTACTCGTGTGAAATGCTTCCACATCTTAGAAAGATATATCAGGGCGCGTTTTTCTTGGGCCTAACCGCCACACCATTCAGAAAGGAGTGGAGGGAGTTTTGGGATCTTAACAAGCTGTTTGGGAATCTCGTCGGCGAGGGAATTGAAACATTGAAGAACGAAATAGATGCCAATGGCCAGAAAGTATTTTCCGAGGTACTGCACAACCCACTCAAGACCGGCTTCAAGATCAGGTTCGACGAAGAAACTCTAGAAGCCGACGAGTTATCTAAACAAGCGATGAAAGAGTTCGACAAGCCAAATCGCAACAGTTTTATCGCTGAAAGCTGGAAACCAGAATATAAAAAGACTCTTGTGTTTGCTGTCGGCGTGGAGCACGCCAATCACCTCGCACAGGCCTTTAGAAAAGTTCATAAGAATGTCCCCATTCAAGTGGTCCATATGGATTCCATTCCCAAAGATGTTCCCTCGGAGGTACGTCCTGAGAATGGAGCATCTCTCACTAGTGGACAACGCCAATGCATCCATCAGATGTTTACAAAGGACAAGATACAAGTCCTCATATCGGTAAACATTTATACAATGGGAGTGGATTTTCCATCTGTTGAAACTCTTTTTATGGCCCGACCAACTCTAAGCCCAGTATTGTATGCGCAGATGGTGGGGCGAGGCCTACGTGGCCCGGCGTTTGGGGGGACTAAAGTCGTGCGGGTAGTTGATTTCACTGATTCTTTCGATCCTCTCAACGACCTTCGCGACCGATTTATGACCTATGCGCTCGAGAAAAAATGGGCGAAAAAGTGGACCAATGAACTCACCGAGGGGCGGGAACTGTTGAAGGAGGCCAGGAACAACAGCTGCCCACCCGCAGAAGCGAGCATCAAACTGAACGGCTGCTCCGGGATCTATCGAGTTACGACAGCTTCTCGTCGTAAAATCCCCAACAGAAATTGGCGTTGGGTGAGCGATATTGGGAAAGGTGTACATAATGGTCGTCGTGAAGAGAGCGTCAAGTCTGGTCACGTCATTCACTACCTCCTTCTAGATGATGGAAAGGAAGGGAACCGCAAGGTGAGAAGGCTAAAATTGGCCGAGAAATTGGAAGATATAAATAAGCAGTACGAGCAATGATGGCTTCGTCGCAACCGCAGACAATCGCCTCACCACCCTGATGGGTGTGGCGGCGGAATCTCCCCTGTGTTGGTGAAGACGTCGAGCGCCTTATTCGCCGCTTTGATGGTCTCTTCTGCAGACCTGACCCAAAGCCGAACAGTGTGCGAGAGGCGGCCTGAGCAACCGACTCGCGCGTTGTCATAGCCCATTGCACGATGAACTAAGGGTGGGGGCGAATCGTGATGGCATCGTGGCGCCACAGGGCGGCCCGTGTAGAAGGGTACGGATTTAACCGCAAGGCGAGCCTAGGCCATCACGGTGAAACACAGGCCTTCGCCAACCAGGTGAGGAGCATCGGGAACGCAGCTAACCAGAGGAGTGGAAGGAGGCGCAGTGTATAGATAGCAGTTACAAGAACCGCAGGGGGAGCGGCGTGTCTGTTGCCCCCTGTGAGTAGTAGTAGGCAGCAGCGTTCTGACGATGCCGGAGTGCGGTATATCCGCCATTCAGGCCCATGGGGACGGTATCAAACACGTTGAGGCGTAAGGTTCCAGCCAAGGGAATGATTGTAGTGTTCTGCACGATTGGCGAGGGTATATCCTCTCGCACTTCGTCGGTGTCTATGAGCTGTCGCATTTTTCTGAACAACGGGAGCATCTGCCCACGCCTAAACAAAGACAAAGATTCGACCGCTACCCACACAGTGAGTAGGTTGGCTAGAAAGCTGACCAACTCTTCAATACGTGAGACCCACTTGTCCATGGTCGTTCTCTCCTCTTGAGAGCCAACTTTATCGTTGGAGGATCTCCCACGGCAACCGAATCCGAGGCCATCACGGTGGAGCGCACGCCTTAGCGAGCCAGACGAGAAGCATCGGGAAGAGAGCCAGCCAGAGCAATCGAAGCACGCGCACACCCACGAGCCCGCCTCTACCGTGGGTGGATCGACTGGACAACTGGATTAGCTGGTGGACTTGGGTACTGAACATTCGGTCCCAAGTTCGCCGATTGCCCCATCGCCCAGGATGGGCTCCAGACTAGCACGGCGGCGACAAGAGCCGCCTCCACGAACAGCAGCAGCTTAACGACTCCCATGTTGTACCTCCTTCAAGGTCGGCGAGACCGCCTCCACGACTTCATCATAGCGAAGTTTCTCTAAGCCCTCGCGCAACAGAGACAACGGGAGCCCTTCTCGGTGAACGTAGACTTGCCCATGGACACTGTTGCTCGCATGGCCGGCCAAGACTTCCACGATGTTGGACGCCACACCCGCCGCGTGTAGTTTCGTGATCCCACCATGTCGCAGACTGTGCAGGACCAGTGCTGGATCAGTCAAACCGGCCTGAGTGACAGCGCGACTGAACCACTTGCCCACGGCATCACTGTAGCCGTTGAGTCCCTTCTGGAGTTGAGGAAATAAGCGAGCATGTCCAGCAACCTTCATTGATTCAACATACTCAAGAAACCCCAACTGAACGAGACTGGAGTGGAGAGGCAGTCGGCGCTTTGATCCGGCATTCTTCAAGCCTTGCCCCTCCCCTTCATCGGTGATGTTCAGGAAGGGAATGCCCGCCTCTTCTCCAATGTCCTTGAGGGCCAGTTGTCCCGCTTCTTCTCTCCGGCAGACTTGGAACAGGCACAACAGGACCAGCCAATGCCGCTCAGGATGCTTCTCCCTTTGCTGGTGGAACTCCTTCGAAGAGAACACGGATAACAGTTCGGCATCGGTGAAGGGCCGCCTTGACGTGGCATGCTTCTTCGCTTGCCGCTTGTTAGGTGCTAGACCACGAACAGGATTGAAGTTGTCCGGCGTAAAGCCCTGCATCTCTGCCCACTTGAACAAGCCGGATAAACTAGACAGATGCTTGATGCAGGTGGTCTGTGAACGATCCTTGAGAATGTGTTCCTTGTAGGCGCGACAATTTTCCTTCGTGATCGAGGCTATGGGCCGGTCCCCGCCAAGGATCACCATGAACTTCTCGAACTCTGCCTTGATCTGCGAATCAGTTCGTTCGGCTCTGGCGTTTTCTTTAAAGTAGAGTCTGACAACTTCAGAGAACGGCTTGCTCGCTGGTGGGTGTTCCTTGGTTGAGACTATGGGCGCTGTTGGCCGAGAGTGATCCTTGTAGATGTTCTGCCAGCGCTCTATCTCAATACCCAACATCTTTTGCTTCGCCAAGAGCAGCCGACGACAGAGACGCTTAAAGTCCAGGGAGTCATGCTTGAGAAGCGGGAGCCCCGCAGCCTGGAGGAGCCCGTCTGCTTCACTGGCCACTCGATCATAGCGATTGCGTGCCAAGGTTTCCTCGGTCTCTTCGAGCCGCGCAATGGTCTCGTCAACCATGATCTCCCGCTGATCATCATTGAGACGATATTCGGCCCGATAGTCTTCGGAGTCTTCCAGTTCGGAGTCCATCCAGTGAGCAATGAGTGATTCGATTTCCGACGGGGCCATATGCGCTCCATCTCGTTTGAGCGTAAGGAACAGTCGTTGCGCCCTGGTCTTCCAGGCCAATGCCTTCAGGGTAGCGTCATCTCGGTCGTTGGTCGAGAGACTTCTCCAAAGTTGCGCTCGACCGTTGAAGTAGGGGCGGAGCCTGCGAGGAATGATGGCACGATGATAGAAGGAGGGACGGTTGCGAGGGCGGAAAAGTGTAGCCATGAAACCTCCAAGTGGTGTAGCACTGATGTAGCAGCTACACTTTCTTGGAGGCGTGAAACGCTGAATCGCCTAGAGCAGAGCGGCGTTTAAGCGCTTACTGGTGTCCCCAACGGGATTTGAACCCGTGTTACTGCCTTGAAAGGGCAATGTCCTAGGCCAGGCTAGACGATGGGGACGAAACAGGGCCGGCAAAATGAA
>Ga0315287_10001364_pt1 | contig 22378 bp, 35 predicted proteins | sample YL17G11_0_MG_FD_205037 | JGI IMG/M metagenome (GOLD analysis project Ga0315287, IMG submission 205037) | Sediment microbial communities from Yellowstone Lake, YNP, Wyoming, USA - YL17G11_0 | ecosystem: Environmental > Aquatic > Freshwater > Lake > Sediment | place: USA: Wyoming | collected...
TTGCACATTAATAAAAAAATAAAGTAATACGCATTTTCCCTTTTTAAAATCATAGTTATAAAAAGACGGCGATAATCGTACTAGGCTTTCACGTTTTATCATTTTAAGATGCATGCTCACTAATGATTCTTTATCTTTAACACAGTGCTCCCCCATATTTGATATTAACCTTTTAGTGAGCTTCACCGCCTGTCCCTCTCTTTTATAAAATTAGGGTTGTCTGGCTGCTTGTCCATTATCGCTTTCAGTTGTTCAAAGGATACAGGAAAGAAGTTGTTATTGTCAACCCCCACGTCCCACTGTTTTCCTACGGGTGGAAGTCTTCCGTGCGTGTGACCAAAAACAGCACACGAGTTAAAGTGAGAACGATTCCATACGCGCATTGCGTAATGGCAGGCAACTATACGCATACCTTCGATAGTAAATTCCATCATGTAGTTATTACTATTTTCCATCCACTTATCGTGGTTGCCCCGGATAAAGATATGCTTTCCTTTCAGCCTTTTGATATACGCTTCCGCCGCAGGCTTCTTCCCAAACACGAAGTCCCCCACATGAATAACGGTATCGTCTGGCCCGACAACGGAATTGTAGTTTGCAATTATAGCCTCGTCCATTTCCTGTACGGTCTGGAATGGACGTTTACAGTATATCCGGATATTGTCGTGAGCGAAATGCTCGTCCGAAATAAAGAAGTACCGCATTACGAATCCCCTCTTTTCAGTTTGTCTACGTGGTCCGAGAACTGACGGGCGCTCTTTTCAACGTCGCCGTACTTGCTGCTGGCGTTTGCAAGATGCCGTCCCAGCAGCCCGAAATCCTCGTTAAACCGTTCAAGATCCTTTGAAATCTTGCTAAGTTCCTTGAATAGGTCGTCGGCGTGACGGGCCATCTTCTCCCGGCTGATATTGCTCAGAATGACCCTCAGGAGCGCCGCCAGCGTCGTGGGGGATGCCAGAGTCACCTTCATCTTCCCGAGGCGGTCCAACAGGCTACTATTCTCGCATATGAGGGAGTAAACCGACTCGGACGGGACGAACATGATCGCGAAATCCTCCGTTTTTGGTGGCCGGATATATCTGGAACTAATTTCCTCTGCCCGCTTCAGGACGTCGGAATCGAACAGTTTCCGCTTGGCGGGCTTGGCGGCGGGCTCGATGTCGCCGGTCAGGAGCGGCATAGCGTTCGCCAGCGGGAACTTGGAGTCAATCCCGATCATGCGCGTCTTGTCGGCGTCAATAAAGACGACGGTATCGACCTTCTCGTTCCCCTCGATGACGTGCTGACGGGCGTACAGGCCAGAGTTTCCGAACACGTTCCCAAGGATGCTTTCAAGCTGGGATTCACCAAATAAGCCGCGCCCCTGCGGATTCCGCAGAATGGCGTTCAGGCTCTGGATGTCCTTCGACGCCGATACGATCTGTCCGGCGGTTTCGCCAATGCCGGTCAGCCGATCCGCAACGGACTTGCGCAACGTCTCAAGGCTCCCCTCAAAGGAACCGAACGTCTTTTGGAGCGCCTCAGCCTGCTCCGTCCTTCCGGATTTCAGGGCCTCCTCCACGGCGCTCTTGAGCACTCCGATATTCTTCAGGATGCCTTCATTAATAAGCTGTATCTTTGCTTCTGTTTCGCGCCGAGTGGTCTGCTGCATCTCGGCGCTTTGGCTGGACAACGTGGCCGTCGCGCTGGTAATGGCCGACGTGGTCAGCGTCGTCTGGGAAGTCAGAAGGCGATTGCAGTCATCGACAATGGAAGAAAGACCCTTGTCAAGGCGCTCCGACAAGCTGGCGGCGTCTTTCTTATGTTTCAAGAAAAGCAGAACTTGCAGAACGGCAACCCCGAGAATAACGGCAATGACGCACACCGTTTCCATTATTGCTCCTTTTCGCTCTCACGTGTCTCAAGCCACTTAATGGTATTGTCCAAATGGTAAGCCGCCCTGCGAAGTCCGGGGGAGGAGTCGAACACGCTCTTGGATAGCCTGCCGTGTTTGATTTCCATGTAACACTCTGCGCAGCGGCCATCCTTATATACAGGATCTCCGCACGTGCATTTGGTTGCAACGATGATCGGTGGATTAGTTTCTCTGTATATTCTCGTGCTTCGTTTCTCGCATCTTTTTAGCTTCTTCGACTTGGCCTTGCGTAAAGACGAACGCTTCGAGCGGGTCCTCATCTCTAGCCGTCCTAATATACTCGACTGAGCATTGCATACAAAGAACCAACGCCCCACGGTCTTCTTTGACCTTGAGAGACTCTGGGGAAATATAAACAGAATTCCCGCAGGCTGAACAGTTAGACTTGGTGCTTCCCGGCACAATCATAGAGTAGTACGTGTCAACAGTACGGAGGCACAGGAGATAGGCTTTGTCACTCATATTTATAGCTTCTTTTCCTCAACCGGAACCACGGCTGGGGGTTTCTCGTCCTTCGGCTTCTCAACCGGGACCGCTGCTCCGTTGCTGAGGAGGTTGGCCGGAACTCTGGACATGACGGACTGCTTGAATGCCTGAAACTCTGAGAGCGTCGTCAGAGACTTGGGAGCCTTCTCGACGTAGGCGACCTGTGCCAAGACGTTTGCATCGAAGCCTAGAGAAGCCGCGAGAGACGCGACGATCTTCGGCGTCGGCGGGCGAACCTTCTGGTTCTCAATACCCGACAGATACCCCTTGCTCTTCTTCACCAGCTTTCCGAGATCCTCCAGCGTGAGCTTCTTCCCAGCACGCAGGTTCTTGACGATCATTCCGAACGCCATAACGCCTCCACTTAAAAAGGGGGACTCACGAAACATTAACTTTAGAAAAAGGGAAATGTGACAAACCCTCTTTCATATCCACATAGTTATCTCCGGGGCGTACCAGCGACTTCATGTCTCCTGAATAGCTGGATGCCCCGATTTCGCGCTTGACAGCATCTATGTAGCAGGAAAACGCTCCTTCACCATCAACAAAAAGGGTTGGGCTGATTCCTCGCTTTTTCAGATCCTCGCCAAACTCTTGAATGAAAACAGAATCAGCTCCAAATCTTTCGAGGTCAATCTCTTGGAGGAAATCCAAAATCCAGCTATACGAGAACGGCTTGAAGGATGTGCCTCTCCCGAAACGCTTGAAACCCAGAAGTGTAATCGGGATATCCCAACTAAATTCTTCTGCAACACGAAGGGTATCCTTGATGGTCTTCTCGTCGTAACAGCCAAGAGGAATCTGGAGGGTGGCTTGCGGTAACGCTTGGTCCGAATAGACACCCGAATGTGTCACCCCCTTCGTGTTCCAGTCTAGCACATCCCTGATCTTTTTCAAGTTTGATATCGCGAAACTCCCGCAGAATTCCTTAACAGCCTTTGAAATCTTCTTGTCTTTCATCCAATCCGTTGAGTTAGACGAAAAATTAGGTGTAATTCCATTGTGGTATATTGCCTCAAGAATTTGGCAGAAGGCGGGATGCGCAGTCGGTTCACCCCCGCCAAGCGCTATTTCGAATGTCTGTGCCTCTCTAAGGCCATAAACTATGTGGCTAATGTCGTCAACAGCGGCGTGCTTTCCGTTTTCACCGGATGCCTGATAACAGAATGGACAACCCTTGTCGCAGTAATCTGTGATCTTCAAGTCTACGAGTTCTGGAGTTGACGCGTGTGTCAGCGGTTTCGCGTCGTCTTTGAACGAAAAACGAATCTTGGCCCCCGTGCGATGATTGTAAAGAATCCACCAGTCGCCTTCTTTTCTGGCAAACAGAATCTCGTCGGAGTCTGTTTTTATATTCTTAAGCGCTGGAGTCCCACAATCCTTTTGCCACGCTTCGGGTATCTCTTCGTTGTCGTTTCCACCACGAATACTAATTCGTGGATTGTGAACAACGTGGTCGCAAAGTTCCTGCAAGAACTCCGCGTGAACTTGCTCCCTGTTAAGGAGGCTGCGTGGAAACGAAAAAGCACTCTGATGATCGGCATGCAGTAAAGGAGTTTCACCTAGGTGATTCTTGGCCTTGAAATATTCCGAAGCCATATCAACGCCCAAGATGCCTTTGATAATGCTGGCCTTGTGCTGATACGCGATGTTTTTCGGAAGCGCCATGAAAACCATAGCCGCCATGTAGCGGGCTTTATCTTTCGGAGCGACCAAATGGAACCACTCCCAACCGTACTCAAATGACCGCACGTCAAGATTCTCGGGCATCTTGCTGCCCAAGAGGATAGAGTGGGACGACGAGGAATTGTTTGCATGCCCCAGACGAACGCTAGATATCTTCACAGTCATCTCCACTTACTTGTACTTGAAGCAGTCTTCCACAGCGTAAACAACGCCGCCTCTATAGCTTCTAGCTTTGATCGCGTTGCGGAACCCTTGACGAATTCGAGGGAGGAAAACGACGCTTCGGGTTTATCTTCAAAGTAAAAATAAACGTCGCCCGTTTTCCAGTCGATGTCTACTCTGTTGATTTCGTTCTTTTTTCCTTTTTTTCTGTGTTGTGCTTCGTAACCGCAGCAGCAATTTCCACCGGCATGAACGCAGCAGTCTGAAAGATGCTGAAAAGGTTTAGCCATTTTTTACTTTCCATACCAAAGCCACACGGGCTTGATACAAAGAAAGGCGTAAGCATCATGATCGACGTGCCCCCAGTCCTCACAAAACGCACGCCAGCCCAGATGGTTATCGCCATCATGATCACATTCGTAATCCCAGTCTTCCACTCCCGCCTCGCATTCCTTCTTTAGAAGACCCTTCGCCCAGTCTTCCTCAAGAGAATCTACTATTAACGCGGCAAAAGAATCGATCCGTTCTTTTGATACCGGAAAGGATGTAACAGAAGGAGAATCAACAAACCAGTACAAAATGAAGCCTTTCTTCGGGTCTTTCTTCCACCCGGCAATAGGCCCGCACATGCACTCTTCGCTAATCGCAAGACGGATCGTATCCGCCAACATTTTGGCTCCGCGCCCGTTCACGTTGAATACCCTGTTGTCCATAATCCTATTGTGTAAGAAAACCTTGAAAAATAAGAAAATTTCTAACCCGTATCTGATATGTCATCGATTAGTTCGTGTTCCTTCGCATACCTGTACCTATGAAGCTCTTGTAAAAGAGGCTCAAGCCAACCCCAAACGTGGGCGTCAAAATTATAGGAAAGCCGATCTTCGCCTCTGGCTATCACTCCGGGATCAAATCCGGAAAGTCTCAGGCCGAACTCGCTCAAAAGCGCTTTCAGGTCTTCGCATCTTTTAACTAATTCGTCTACTTCTTTTTTGGATCGCAACGTAAATCCTCCTAGTTCTTGGCCTTATCAATCTCGTCAACTGCTTCGGCCAGACGCAAAGCATTTCCGAGAACGCGATTCCACGCTTTTGAACAAAATCTCTCTTTTGCTTTTAGGGAACCGCGTTTAAACGCAGAAAGTGCAATGCGATAGTTAGCCAGCTCGTGCACTGGCCATTCTCGTTTCGTCATGCAGGCGTCTCCGACTTCTCGTCCCGGATTGACGCCAGCGTGGGCCTCTTCTTTCCGGGGTACCAGACTTCCGGGACGTTATCTTCAATCCACTTGTTCACAATCTTTTCAATTTCAGCGACGTTGTCTACTTCCTGATCTTCACACAGGTAGTCTTCCAGCAGAGCACTCATATCGAATTCTGGCTTATCGACGTGCTCGCAGATCACAAGACAGATGTCTTCCACCTTCAGGTCGCGATCTTCCAGATAATCGTCAATCTCCTCGGGTGAATAAAAATAGGTATCATCATCGTGAATACATAGCGGTGTTTCCCCGTCCCAAGGGATCTCTGGAAGAGCAAGCCATCGCTCCCGATCATACTTTTTCAGGCACTCCTTGCAGCAGACGTATGGTTTTTCCGCTCGGCCCTTGCATCCCGGAGTATTACACGGAAGGTCTTTTGCACAGCAGTAACGAGCAATATGCTCTTCTTCTCCGTAATACCGGTCGCAGGACTTGCAGCACCATCCATTAAAATCCTTTTTTCTAATTTCGGCAGCCTGCTCGTATGAAAACTTTTCAACGCCCATGTTTCCGCTCTCCTTAAATGGCTTCATCCATGAGATTGTGTCCTCGTAGTAGTGCAGCACCAAAAGCGTCCTTGTATTCATCAGCCGTAATGGGAATATAGCCGGAATCCATGCCAAAGAACTGGGGAGATTGCTTGCCTTTTTTTATAGATAAATTTCCGTCTTTGTCAACCTCGTGTTCTATGGTAATAGTACATCCGTTGGCTGCACTGACAACGCGCCGATAAAACCACCACTTATCCTTGTCACCTTCTGGACAACTGTATGAATTGCGAAACTTGAAACATTTTCCAATCAACTTTTTAGCCTCAGCGGTCTGCTTCTTTTCCTGCTCTTTCCAGACCGCCGCCTGAAGTTTTTGCAGCCGCTTTTCGTTCTTTGCCATTTGAGACTCCTGTAGAAGTTTAACTTATCCGCTTTGCAATTTTCTTGATCGCCAGCAATTTCAGTTCCGCCCAATCAAGCGCCTCATTAGTCAACACGTGACTTCCCTTGTCAGAAGCGATTTTAATAATATACCGAATGGCCTCCGCCCTGTTCAAAGATTGTGGAATAAAGATTGAGTCACCCATTACGCTGCAGGACGGCTTTGGATGATACAGGTGTCTTCCACGCTCTTTTAATCTCATGTGGTCCCCTTTCCGGCGAAGTCGTCCGCGTCTTCATTAAAATGACGCTGAAGGTGGCGCACCTCGTCCGCAGCGGCGGCATAGCCACAGTCATTGAGTAGCCGGATATACATATCGCATCGCTTGGCGTCATCGCGTTTAACGGCCACCGCGACGGCGCGGGCGAGAACCAGTTCCTGCGTCTCGTTCATGCCCAAAATTACACGGAATCCATGTTTCTCAACGATAGACCGCAAGTCCTCGGCGTTCAGCATAGCCGTTCTCTCCTGTCTATTCCTTAGCAGATGAATCCGTTAACTGTGAACTTGACAGTGTGACCACAGCCGGGACACGTGTACTCGTAGATTCCGGGCTGAAGAACGATGTTGCTTGGTGGATTGTGTTCCGGGTGGATGCAAGGCAATGAAACATCCCCGATCTTGCGAAGACCCCCAACCCACTCCGACCCTCGCGCAGGAATTGAGTACCCGTTAATAGTCCAGTTGATGTTCATGAGAATTTCCTTAAGTGGTTGTTCCCAAAAGCCGACCAAGGTTATGCTTGGTACATTTGCCCTTTACTTTTGTTCAGCGGCATTCCTGTTCTCCTTTGGTCCTATTGTGTGAAAGCAACGAGGAAAATAAGAAGAATTCTTAAACTTGGTCATACTTAGATATGTGGTCTTGATGAAATTTTTTGAAGTGTTTTTGACGATTTTTTAAAAATTAAGGATTGCGCCGGATCTTCCTCATGGCCTGCTTCTGGCGGGCCGACCTACCGCTTTTCTCACAGGACCGCGTATCCGTCATCCCCGGTGGAATCTGGCCCGTCTTTACTTCATTATAACAGTCCTCGCAGCGACCGTCTTTAAAGACGGGGTCCCCACAGGACTTGCACTTTTTATACTGGGGCATAGTAAAATTCCTACTGCACCTTCCTATTATATAACCCCCAGTAACCAAAAGAAGCCCTAAAATAAAGATTGTTGTATACGGTTAACTCGCTCGTCCGTGACTTCCGAACGCCCTTTTTTATGGAATTATATCAATTTTATTTTCAGAGAACCATTGACGCAAGCCGGTAATCTGCTAGACTATGCGAATGGCTAAAAGAAAGAACGACCAAAAAAAGAAGGAAGACACCGAAATTTCTAAAGTTGAAAGTCCCCCCACGCCCACTCCACCGGAGGCGGCAATGTCTCAAAGTACGCCCGAAAGCTCTGGCATCCAAATCAACAAGGCGGTTATGCTGAGCCTCGACCTTCTTGAGCCGAACGAGTCCAACGTGAACGAAATGGGCCAAGAAGAGCTTAGCCAACTCGCCAAAATGATACAGAGGAACGGATTCGATGAGCCACTTCAGGTTGTCAAGAGAAACGAGAAGTACATAGTAATGGGTGGGAATCACCGATGGAAGGTTGCAAAACTATTAAACATGCCCGAGGTTCCGTGTGTAATCTACGATTGGGATGAACGTCGTTCAATGGAAGAGTGCGTCAAGAGAAACATGGTCAGGGGGCATCCAAATTTCGATAAATTTGGGGCTGTCCTCGCTACCTACCTCAAGGGACAGGCCAATTTCGACTGGAAACAGGTCTGTGACGCGTTCGCTGTAAAGGAGAGCGACATACTCAAGGCTATCAAATCCAACGAGGCCCTGAAGGGTTTAACACAGTCCTTGAAGTCCCCAGACGACACCCTGCCAGAGGAAGCCCCCGAAGGAGAGGAACCGATCACAAAATCAGGCGATTTATGGACCCTTGGGAAGCATCGCCTTCTCTGCGGGGACCCCGTGAACGAAAACGACTACGCTATGCTCATGGGTGACAGAAAAGCGTTTGTCATCAACACGCTTCCCACTTCCGGGGTCGATCTGAACGCCGTGTTTGTCAACTGTTCCTGTTACTCCCTCCCTAACGCCGCTTGGTACATCTGGTGCTCTGGATTTAAGCAGCTCATGGAAGTTGTATCTATCCTCGGGATCATTGAAATAATCCCGAAGCAGCATATTATATGGAGAAAGATTCCGGGGTCAAAAGGTAACTTCTACCCTACCTCTCACGAGGCGGCAGTCTTTGCTTTCAAAGATTCACCTCCGCAGAGGGACGAGAAGATATACTATAACCCCGAACACGAAGAAGCAATCTTCAGCGTAAAGAAGGGCGAAAAGCCTCCGGCGCATATGGAAAAGGGAACCCTGACCTCTGTCTGGGATATCCCCTACACGGGAAAAGACAGACCCACAAGACTTTACGAGATACCGATGTTTTATCACGTCGAGGCCGAAGGGATTTGTCTTGAGCCCTTCGCGGGCCATGGCGCTCAGATCATGGCAGGCGAGCGCGTTGGACGATCAGTTTACGCGCTGGAAAAGAATCCTCGCCTCGTTGACTATTGCGTTAAGAGATTTTTACTATATAATAATAAAGACGAATCCAAGATCCAGTGCAACAGGAAAGAAGCCGTCGAGGAAATCCTCGAAAGGCTTGGGGATAAGGAGTAATCAGCATGGCCGGAAAAATTGACGCCCTGCTCAGCAAGCTTAACGAGGCCATCGAGACAGATGATTCCGTTCGAATTGCAATCGAGCGCCGACAGAGGAATCCGGATCTAACCGGAAAGACGAAACCGGAACTCGTCTGGCAGGGCGAGCCGCTCCAGATCAAGAAGGAAATCGACGGAATCCTTGGCCGCAAGTTCCCGCGATTCTCCGCCGCCGAGGTGGATCTGGTTCAGTGTGGGGCGTTCCGTCTGTGTCAAACTTGCTTGTTCTTCAAGCCCGAGAAGGACGAACCGGATGGTCTCTGTCTCTACAGACAATCCGAATCAGATGATCACATTGCAGTCGATCCTATCATGAAGTTTCGAGTTCGCGAAGATGCGTCGTGCGACGGATGGCGACCGCGCAAGGCAGCATGGAAGAGCCCGCAAGAGCTTCCCGACATCCCCAACTTCGGAAACGTTGCTTTCGGATTTGCCAATAATATTCCCTGCAAGAATAACCAGAACGTCCTCGACGGACGTCCTTGGGAAAACAAGGCGAAGAATATCGCCGTAGTAGGATACCTGAACAACGCGCTATCCCGGATGTGCGCGACGTGCCGCTTCTTCGGCTTCCCGAACGTCTGCAGAATTGTGGACTCCCCGGTAACCATTAATTCGTTCTGCCACCTCTATACCGACACCATCGAAGTCATCGTCCGCCCCGTAATCGATCCGCACCAGTTTGGAAACACCGAGAGAATCGGACCTGATGGAGAGTTTGCGTGGAAGGAAGAGAAGTCCGAGAAGAAGCTTACGGGGTCTGGGGACTAGGTCTCTGCTTCTTGATCTTTCTTGAACTTACAAGCTGGTAGGTATCTTCACGAAGCGGTCTCTTGTATTCATTCAATCCGTCATATTTGCAATTATAGCTGCAAAGACCATCTCCAATAGCAACTCCGCACTCATCACAAACAACGAATTTGAGCGTCTTCTTTTCTTCTTTCATACCTTTTTCCACCTGACTTTGTTTCCTTACCCACCAAACGGATATTTAAGAGTTCTGTTACGCTGGGGTGCAATTCCAAGTCTATTCGCATCTCATGGACAAGATCGCATGCTTCCTTTATAAATCTTCGGATCGTCCGGTGTGAACGCGGGGTTTTCGCGTTAAGATACTTGAGAAGAAGAAACTCCCCGTTAACTACCAAGAACTCACCGACGTACTTTGTTCTGTGGTAATTAAACGTGTCTATTAGCAGATGGACAGGACAGAACGACATCTTAAGCTCACTTTCTCCCCAGTACGGATAATATGCACTAGGAAGGCGAGATTGTCAATTGCCCTTAAGGCCAAAATGTTTATTCGCAATATCCAGAGCGTCGGCCAGTGTCTTGTAGTTCTCGCCCTTCGCTCCGCTGCAATCAAGCTCGTCCTTTGCAAACTGGCAAGCCTCTATGAGTTTTCTAATAACGTCCTCATTCAGCCTCCAGAAGATCTTTACAGACGCCTCGGTTGCTTCCTTTCCCGTAAGGAATCTATACTCTATAGGGGGTTGCTTGGTTCCGTACAGCGCGTAGTTAATGTCTGCGATAGCCCTGTCGGCGTTCTCTTTTTCAAATGGCTGTTCGCAGGACACAACTGTAAACAGCCATCCACCGAGTCTCTTAAGAACTTCTTCCATTCTTTTCTTCGCGTCTGGCTCTTCCGGCGTTTCGATCTTAGGACTCTCCGTAGGCTTGTTAAAAATTAATTTAATGCTGTCGTCGCCCGTTTCGGTATTGTGAACGAGGGAAACGCTCTCAAGCGTGTCAACGTCCAACTTGCTCCTCTTCATCTCGTTAACGGCGCTCATAACAAGCTGCAACCGCTTGCTTTTTTCGTCCCCAACCTGAAGCGCCTTCACTGCCATTTTCTTTGGCATGGACTTGAGCGTTGACATTTCCTTCAGAAACTGTGGCTTCGTCATCTCGATCAGCACTTTTTCCATTGCTCCACCCTATTCAATGTCTTTCAAAAATGTAATAAAGACGGGGGTCTCAGGTCCGCATCCCGCCCCGAGCGTATTATAGTCGAACCACTCTTGGGCCTCTTCCGGTTTCATACCGTCGTCTATCAATATCTTCAGGCACTTATTCTTGTCATAAACCGCCACGGGAGACTCTCCGAATCTCTCGACAAATCCAACTAAGGCATCCTCGTACCCGTCGTACAGAAGAATATTCTCGTTCATCTCGGACAGGATACTCCGCTGCCGTTCGAACTCCACGCTTTTCTGCGGATTTTTCATTTTGTCCTCCACTTGTAGTGTCTCCCTGTATATGCGTTCCTGTGGAGAAAAAATGAAAATATTTTTAGGTGACCTTGGAATTAACGAAAATCGGGTTGGACGTTGCTGTTACAGTTGCCTTAGACATCCCCTTTCCGGGCTCCGTGTCTGTAAAAGAAGTAAAGAACACGGCAACATCTCCGTTTTCTTCTCTTATGACTCGTTCTGCTGACACTTCTACCCGTGAAGCTTTTACAGGGGAATAGCTAATGAAGGCCTGTCTGGCGTCAAACATGGAACGTTGTTGGGAATATTTCAAACGCACAAAGCTTTTCAGCATTCCGTCTGATCTGACTGGCGTTCCATCAAGGAATGCAATTCTGAGAATGGGAACGATGAACCGCCAGCGTTCAAGACCCGCCAGCTTTGTTACTTGGATGTCATAGCACACCCTGACAGTAGATCGAAAATTGCTATGGGCGTCATGGTAAGGAACAATGTCGCTGTACGGATGACACGGAGCGGGGGGAGCCGGTGGACTCGGCGGGGGTGTCGTTGTGCCTTGGCATCCACATCTGTTATTGAAAGAAGGGCAACGCATGTATTACCCCTTGCACTTAGAGAACTCCACCTCGGTCATTCCATAGGTATACTTTCTAAGGCTTGACGCAGACGGCTCTTTCGTTTGATCCCCGAGAAATTCTCCAAGCTTAACAGAAAGCATCTCCTTACCAGCGTGTACGATAAGTTCTTCGTCAGCGTCTTCCCCCTCGGGCTTAATCTCATATTTGTTAAGCAGGAAAGAAACGATACGCTTGACGTTCTCATCCGTGAGGTTCTGTACTCTGAATGTATTACCAAAGACGTGTATCCAGTTCATCTCTTCTACCGCAAAGTTAATAGGAGTGGTGGAGCGCTTAAATCCGTTCTTTTTGGTGTACTCTATAAATTCCCCGTATTTTTTAAGTTCCTCTGGTGGAAGGCTATCAAAGCGGGGGTCAGACTGTGTCCTGAGAATCTCTCTGAGTTTTGACCCCATCGGCGCTAGAACACGCATGGCCACGTCGGCGTGCTTCGCTGGGCTGGCGTCCAAGATCTCGTCAGTGTCTGTAATCCAATATTCTCCCGACATTCTCTCAAGCAAAGAAAGCCCGCTCTTTTGCAGGCTTTCTATGAGGGCGGAGACAAGACTTTCGATGGTCTGCATTACTTCTTCCCTTTTCCGGCCCTCTTCATCTTTCGCAGTCTCTTTCTCTTCTTGGCTTCTTCAAGCGAACCGGGGGTCAAGTCCCGAGTAATCATCTGGGCGATCATCCCGATGTTCACGATAGGTATGCATTGATTTCCCAGTTTCCTGATTCCATCTTGTGCCAAGACAGAACCAGCATGGAATTGCTTACTGGGTGCCCGCCCATTGTTAAGTCAAAAGTATCGCGTCCGTCACGACCCGTAATTATAGAGTCTTCAAAATCCAGCCCGTTGGAATTTAATATACCCCTGATATCGCTTAAAGGAATCGACTTCCAGTACTGCTTGCTAAAATCGTAAAGCTGATCGTTGATTGACTTTCGAATTTTTGCGTCAACTTTTGGCGCAAGCACCCTTCCGGCTTCGTCGGTCTTGGGCTTTGCCCAAATTTCTGCGTCCCCCGAAACACTTGTATAAACCTCGTTCTTCTTGTTCTCTTTCTTTGCGACTCTTTCGACGCGATCAAAATCAAGCTTCATATCCTTGGCAACCGAATCTATTGCGTGTTCAAGACTTACTTCTTCTTCGACCGTTGGGACGCGACCCCCTTCGTCCGTTTTCTCATACCCCTCTGGAGGATTCGTATCGGTTTTCTCGTCAATCACAAGATCCCCGTTGATTGCAACCCAATCGCCGAACTCCGCCTTGATCCACACTTCACCGTACTTTTCAGCCTGCTCATCGTCCGGAGTGCTCCACGCCATCGCAGCGCTTGCGTTCGCCATTGATTCTATCTTGTCTTCGAGCTTCAGGTAGATTTCGGAATCAAGCTCCTCTTCTTTCTCTGCGTTTGCGGCTTCTGGAAAGTGAACGGCTGAATCAATATGAGTCTCCCCATCCTTCGTCATCCAACGGATATCAAGATAAGTGTCCTCGATGGCGGACTTATCCCCGTAGGTTATCTTCAAGGATTCTTGCCCAGCGGGGGCTTTGCTCTCGAAGTCTTGTAAGCCGAGGTTATATTCCGCAAGCTTTTTCTTGGCCACTTCAATGAAATCTGGCAAGCTGAAAAGAGTCTTGGTCTGGGATGTCAGATAGTTATTGATCGTCTCTTCGGCCTCTCTCCAGTCGATTTCAACTTCGCTTGCGGCAACAGCCTCCATCGTAATCATCCCCACTGGAACCTCTTCCACGAGGTCTCTGGCGGGAATATTTACAAGAGACCCTTCCATGATTTCAACTGGAAGACCGTTAAGCTTTCCTCTCCACGTCTCTTGAACTTCCGCTTCAACGAAGCGCCCGTACTTCTTTACGATTCCCTTGAGTCCCTTGTACATGCCCCTGCCAACTTCAAAAGACTCGCCCCAACCCATTGTTCTTGCTCCGCCTGCGGGAACCATTGCGCCAATGACGCTTTCGGTTGGCACGGGGAGTCCTTCCTTTTCTAGCTGAGCAATAAGGTTCCTGAGGATCTGAATAACTCCTTCTACGTCACCTGCGTTCCGCATATCCTGCTGAATCCAATTTATACGTGACTGGCCAAAAGCGGATTTGATTGCTGGCTCATTAAGAAACTTTATTGACTTCAGGACGGCGGAAGACTTCGATGGTGCCGAAACCGTGTCTTGAGCAAGAACAACAAGCCGCCCGATAAGTTCTTTTGCGGAAGCTTCCCTCTCCGCGTCTTTATCGCCTTCAGTCTGCGTGATGTCGGCATCCGCCTTTCCAAGGTACTGCGCCATATTGCTCCACGTTTCCTTGGCGCGGCCTTCCTTCTCGACAAAGCGGGAAACATTCATCAGGTAGTCCCGGATGTCTCCAACGCCTTCGAGCTTTCTGACGTCCGTCCACATGCCCTGTATGCGCTCGGGGCCTAGTACTTGAGCAGTCGTTGGGTCCCGCAGTACTTCGCGGACCTGCCTTTTGGCATCTTCTGCGGCAATAACATCCCTCAGATCTTCGCTTAGCCGTCCAAGACGGTAAGCGATATCCTCTGGAGTCAGGTTGTCCTTGCCAATAAATGTAAAATCATTGCCCATGTTCTCGGCCCCAATAAAGGCGGAACTAAGTTCCTATCCCACTTTACGGATTCGCGAGCGTAACGGTGTCAAAGTGCGGGCCTTCAATCGAGCTAGGAAGTTGTGGCTTGCGATAAGCGCGGTCCTTGAGCAGGTTAATTGCAAACTCGTATTCGGATGTGGCATCCGAAACCTTTACGACCATATCCTTGATCATCTGTAGCTGAGCAAGAACCAACAGGACGTTAGCCTGCTCGGCAACGGGGTTTACCTGCTCAAGAGTAAGAGTAGTAACGGCAGTCGGATCGGTATAGTTCTCTCTAGTGTGCTGTGCGAACGACCACGCGTTGTCACAGAAGTCCCGCAGTCTCTGCCACTCTGCAGCAAGAACCGCCGGGAGAACCAATGTTGCGGCCATCTTCGATTCCTCCTATTTCACTGATTTGAGCCTTCCACTTATCTGTATAGTATAGCGAATAATTTTCAAGATTAAAGCCCTTATGTAAAAAATAAGGGCGGCGGCGAAATCCGCCGCCGCCCTTTTAGCTCTCGACACGACACGCTTACGCGATCTGGTTCTGGTTGAACACGGGTCCGTCCTGATACTGCACGCGAGTGCGCAGGTTCGCGACGAACGCCTTGGCGCGGTTCAGGTCCAGAGACTGCTGATACATGAGAATCAGCGTCTGCGTGGTGACCTCAAACAGCGAAGACCAGAAGTGCTTCCAAGCGAGACTGGCTGCGGTAATCCCGTAAGGCGAACCCAGCGGTAGCGCCGGGTCGAACATAAGGCCGGGAGCCTCGTTGATCGTGATCGCGTTTGCCGCTGTCTGTCCGAGAGAGTACGTCCGGACGTCTTGGTAGGTCTTCAATGCATCAAGGACGAGGTCCGCAATAACAGGACTAGCCATGGGTATCTCCTTTTTCTAAAATGCCCCGGTGCGAAATGCACCGGGAGGTTAACTTATCCAACCACAGGCGAATACAAAGTCTGGCGCTTAAGTTCGGCGCGACCGCTCACGCTCACCGTGGAATCCGCTCCGCCTGCTACGCTCGTAACGGTCACCTTCCACGTCTCACCCTCGTCAAACTCCTTGCCGACGCCATACGGGAAAACCTGCAAGCTCTGACCGATAACCCCGACAAACGTCAGGATCACGGTTGCACCACGATAGAGCTTGAACACGTCGTCAGCGTCTCCAGCCGTAACGAGCATGCTGTTCATCGTAAGCTTGTAGTTAGACGGAACAGTCTGGTCGGGAATAATGTCGGTCTCACCAGCACCCGCTGTGTCGGTCATATTCACTTCGAGCGGGATCGTCTGGAGTACCGTACCCCGATACTGGCATACAATCTGCTTCAGCCCTTGGTTCGGTAGTCCGATACTAAATGTATCAGCCATGTCAGCCTCCTTATTGTTGTCTTGCGTTTAAGCAAGAACCTGAGAGAACAATTCATTACGCTTGGCTTCTGCGCGTCCGCTTGCGCAGACTTCAACACCACCGGCTCCGGCTACGCTCTGAACGGTAACCTTCCACGTCTCAGTCTCGTCAAACTCCACGCCTCCGCCAACGGGGAACATCTGGATGGTCTGTAAGGCAACCTTCGGAACGAACGTCTGGACAATGGCGCTTCCGCGATAGAGCCGGAAGATATTGTCAATGTGCGCAGCCTTCACGGTAATGCTGGACAGCGTAACCTTCCTGTTGGCAGCGGTCGTCTGAGTCGTAATCACCGAGTTCTCTGCGTTATTGATAATAGTATACAACGAATCAACCTCGACCGGAATCGTCATAACAAGACTCACGGGGCTATTGACAAGCGTCTTCAGCCCTTGGTTCGCCAATCCGACGCTAAAGGTGTCAGCCACGGTGATCTCCTTCCCTGATTGTTTTGATTACGCAATAACCTGAGTAAACAGTTCGCCGCGCTTCATGTCGTAACGACCGCTGATGCTGGCGTGCGCCATAGCCGCGATTCCCGTAGCGGTCACGACTGTAATTCTCAGCGTCTCGGCCTCATCGAATTCCTTTCCGCCGCCGACCGGAAGAAGCTGAACGCTTGTGGTGATTGTCTTCGGAGTCCACGACTCGATCAGCGTCCCGTTCCGGTACATCTTGATGATAGCGTCAGCAATCGGAACGTTCACGATCAGGCTATCAACCACTAGCTTTGAATTCGCCGGAACGGTTAGGGTGGGAACGAGATTCCTCGTGGTAGCAATCGTCAGATCAGCGTCAGCACCCGTTCCGGTGTGCTTGCTGTTCCCGTCATACTCATAGGGAGTCGTTGGCGTGACGCTATTGGAAAACGTCGAGGTCAGCTGCTTCAAGCCTTGGTTTGGTAGTCCGATGCTGTACGTGTCGGCCATGGGAGATCTCCTTTTAATAAAGAGTCCAGTGTTAGCGCCCTCTGTTAGTACCCTCTTATTAAGATTCTAGTCCAACTTACTAACTCTGTCAACGGTCTATAACATTATTTTATTACTTGCTGTGGTTCACTAGTTAGCCTTGAATACGGAATTCACCAATATCAGCGGGCGTCTTCACGGATAGAAGGACTCGAATCTTGTTATCCTTGGAATAGGCTTCCGAGAAGTCAAATTCAGACTCTTCAAAGTTTGCAATAACGGTTGCCTCTTCGGCTCCCAGACTATCCCCTATTCCTGAGTGACGACATACCGTTCCAACTTCTTTTTCGCCGATAGTAACTGCGGACTCTTTTGCCATATCTTCCAGAACTTTTAATGCCCCCGGAAAGTCTGCTTCGAACTCCTTCGCGGTTTTCCAAGTCTTATCCTCAAGCTGAGACTCAGACATTGACTTGGAACGGAATTCCATAGTAGATTTGAACAGGTTCGTCCCCTGCTCCAACTCTCCGTCATCAACGTGATCCTGCGCGGAAGTCGTCAAGGAGAACTCAAGCCCGCCAGACTCGGTCTGGGCATCTGACGGGCTAGGACGAAAAGGGAGCACCTCTACAATCTTTGAGAAGGGAAGCCATTTTGAGAAAGGTCCAACCGTTACTTCGACCATCCCTTCGTTCCTCAGAATAGCCTTTACAAAGCCTTCTTCGGTAAACCCAGCTTGAGTAACAACGACATGTGACCCCAGCTTCATCTTGTCAAACTGTTCTGTGCTTAGTCTTTCTTTTTGCGGAAACCGGTCGCGGAGCGCCTTCTCCGCCATATCCCTGAAGTCTCTCTCGTCAGGCTCGGTCGCTACATCTGTCGTGTCTTTCTGGATGGTCCCGTGGACCTTGACGTCGGCGTTTTCCAGACCTGCACGCTTGACCAGTTCCTGCACCATGGTCTTAATTGCAGGCTTAGGAATCGGATCTGTAATAGCAACACGACCCGCAAGCGACACCCCGGCCTCCCACAAAGAAACGTCATCACGACGGTCCTTGTGGGTAACGGTAATGTCTTTAACCTTCAAGTTCGGGGAGACCTCGTTGATGCGGCTCCTCACGAACTCTTTCGCCTCGACTTCATTGAGGCAGAAGGATCGTTCCAGTGCGATATCGGCTCGTACTGAGACGACGGTCTCGTACACTGGAATCTCTTTCTTCGTTTCTCTTAGGTCTCGGAATCGCATGTTGATCTCCCTGACGGAAGCCTAAGATCAAATTATAGCCAGTTAGTAAGTGGCGTCAATAGTACATGAACGAATTATGCTATTCCTAAAATTTTATTATCGCTCCGCCTACCCCGTATGCAACTTTACGGTTGTCGAAATCCCACCCAACCCACGGCCCTACAGAGATCTCAAAAATTGACACGAGCCTCTTGCCGACATAGAAATCCACCAAGTTTGCTCCACCCTGTGCCTGAACAGAAAACCATCTCAGATACGGAACTTTAAACGAGCACGCTTCTACGCCAATCGTAGGAGTAAGTCTTGCGTCGGGTCTGATAACAACATTCATTCCAGCGTATACGTTTGGGAACCCCAATATCGCGGTGACTTCCGGAGTTTCAGGAACGTATGTACCATCTGGATTAGTTGTTCCGAGTTTTCCGGATGGAATTTCGATTCCGTGCTCCCACCCTAGGCGAAACTCAAATGCCTTTCCCGGATCGCCACCAAAATCCAATGCTCTCATTACAGAGCATCCGAGCATGAGTGGAACGAGCGCGAGTGCCAACATTAGGTGTTTCATTTTAATTGTCAGTTATTCCTTTGCCGTCGCCTTCTGCTTCTCCGCGAACTCTCGCACCTGATCCCAAGCCTTTAGACGGGCTTCCGCGTCAATCCCTTTCCCAAATGCCGCAGCAGTCCTTGCTGTTTCAATTGTTCCAAGCACCTTCATCCACGCTACCTTCGTTGCACTCGCCTCGTCTTTGTTTGGCTCTTCAGACAAAATAGGACCCTCTTCATCGAAGTCGTCTAGCCCCGGCATAACAGCAGAAGAAACCGTAATGCTTTCTTCTGTAACGGGGGCTGCTGGCTCATCTGTCTTTGGCTGCTCTGGATTAATCTTAATAACAGCCTTTCCAAGATCAACTGCTAGCTGCATGACATCTTCAAACTTTTTGGCAAACACCTTGCCGTGTTCCAAAACCTTGGAAAGACCTTCTATCATGGTGCTGAGTCTTTGCTTGTACTCCGTCGTTGTCATCAGAACATCGCCCTCGCGCCGCTGTCCGCCGCCTTGCTTCGGACGTTCAATAGTAAGTCCCGCCCTCTTCATGATCTCATCAATCCGGCGACCCATCCCGTTCTGGGTTGCGTAGAAACTGTTAACAACCGGCTCCAGCGTGTGGAAGAATTCAATATACATAGGCTCGATCACGCCTTCAGACGGAGCGACCACCTCGGCGTGCGCGGCCTTTTTGGAATCAATGCCCGCAATAATCTCTTCGGCAACACGGCAAATTTTAGAGGAAGGCTCCAGAAGACCGCTCTTCACTCTTTGCAGGAAGGATCTGGCAATTCGTTCCACGCCCTGTACCAGTTCTTCCGTGGAGTCCTGATCGACAGGAACAGACGGATCGCGTGGGCTGCCCTTTGGTTTCTGGTTAATGGTTGCCGCTAAATCCGTGGCGGCTTCCTTGGCCTTCTTGTATCCCTCGTGGTAAAGCTTGTCCCACACTTCCCTTGATTCGCGAATCTTGGAGTCCAGATTTCTGGCCATGATCTCGATGGAGGCTTCTTCCTTGATCGGCCCCGGCGAGCCCGAAAGGGTTTGTTCGGCCTCTTCCAGAAGCTTCTTAATCCGCGAATTCATCTGTTATCTCCCTTAGAGAAGGCTGCTCATCGTTTTTACCATGCGCTTCCAGTGGACGATCTCGGAGGCGAGCGCCTCTGAAATTTGCTGGTGGTCTTCTGGCGTGATATTGGAATACTCGCAAGCCTCTTCGACAGCCTTCTTCAGGAGGGATAGCTCGCTAAAGTCGGTAACAATTTCCCAGATACTCAGGCCGTCAGACTGGTTTTCAATTATCTCTTTCATCTCAAGAGACGAAACGACAACGCCTATGCTTTGATCGTTCTTTCTCACTTCCTTGATAAAGTCAATCCCGGATAATCCGGGCAGATTATAGTCTGTAACAATCGCATCGTATTTACCTACCTTGTAAGCTTCCAGCGCTTCTTCCGCAGTTTCAAATGCGGTTACGCTGTAACCCTGATCGGTCAGATACTCTCTAAGCATGTCGCGCAGAATCGTGCCGTCTTTAACAAGAAGGATTTTTTGTCCCACGGTCTTCGCCTCTCAAGAAAAGAAACGGACGGGGTTCGGCTGGGGAGTAAATTGCGCTGTGTGGTTTCGGGTCAGGAGGAAGAATCGGCGGAGGAGCCTGAGTCGTAGAAGTGGGAAAAACTCTTAAAATAATCATACCCGCGATTGCTGTTATGAAAGCGGAAATAATCGCCACAGCAATTTCCCACTTTTTCTTTCTTGCTTCTTTAAGAACTTCCTCAAGAGCATTCAACTTTTCCTGAACGTGCCTTTCTATCTCCACCATCTTCTCTTGGATATTTCTTTCAATAATCCCTATCTTCGTCTGCACCGCCTCTACATCCTTTTTTAGCCCTATTTGCTCATCGTGGTCCTGACCGCTCCGCCTGATTTCGTCGTCAAGCAGCTGCCTGACGCTGCGGATCTCACCAAGCATATCATTTAACTGCTTTGCTACGGAGGCCATATGACCCGCCAAAATATCGGGGCCGAAGTTTCGGTCCTTTTTTACAACAGCGCGGGAAGACTTATTCCCGACTCTTTTGCCAGACTTGTCAACTTTTCCAGCCACTGCGCAATCGTGTACTGCTGGTTCTTTTCCTTGAACATTTTTCCGACGAGCCAGACCCTTCTTAGCATGAAGCCGATCTCTTCGGCTTCTTTTTCCGTGACCTTCTGGTCTTGTAGCCTCAGAAGAATCTGGTTCCATACCGTTACCAGCAGCTCACGAAAGATGTGAGCATCGGACCCCTGTACCAACGGCTCCGGAAAGAAATATGACGTTACCACGTCCTTGAACAAGTACGTGAGCGCCGTTATGTCTTTCCCGGTTACCTTCCCGGTTAGGAAGGCTTCGAGGGCGCGGGCGGAGCTGGCGGCGTAGGGTTTCCGGCACCCGACTTGAGAACGTCAAGAATACCCTTCAGGTGAGGAGCGCCCTGACGCCAAATAGCCTTGAGAATCATTTCGCCAATGGAAACAACGCCGCCCCACATAAACGACTGCTCAGCCCAGTTCATCGTATCAATAACGTTCGCAAATCCCTGCCACGTACCGACAGCTCCTGCGACCGCACCGACAACCACGGTGGCAAACAGATACTTAATGTCGAGGGGCTCTTGCGTCTCAGTCTTGATGTCCTTGTTCTTCATCCAGCCGACGAACGCTGCAATGACGCCGCCGAGTGCGCCCATACCGATCTTTGACCAAAGGCTGGTTACAACTGGAGCCGCGCCGGGAGCAACGGCTTCCGCAGCCGTGGCAACTGCAACTCCCAGCAGCATGAAGAATCCAACCCACAGCCAGTTAATGCGCTTCATACGTACTCTCCTTACAAGGTTTAGTAACTTAAGAAAAGCACTTACAACCGTGATAATACACCAATTTTCGTGGAGCGTCAACGGGGTGCGTGCGAGATGTGTTTTCGGTATTATCTGTTTTTCAGTGCAGCCTACCGGTTCTGCATTACCCAATCGCAGGCACCCTGCTGCGTCGTCTTTGGATCAAACAGGTAATGATACAAAACCTTGTCAACGCGAACTTGACCGCTCAAAGTGAAGAATTTCCACGCATTCATGGACCAGAAATAGTCTTCACTCTTTACGTTGATATAAGGAGGAATCTTTCTGGCTAGGTCAATACTAAAAGCCATAACATGGTTTGGCTTTCTATAGTATGCTTCTGGCGCGTTCCACTCGCTAAACTCGATCCCGTATTTGCAAACCCTCTCTATAGATGGCTTCTCGGGAGTGGGTAACGCCCCTTCTACATTATAGCCGTGAACCATGACATCAAATACAATACATGAAGCGTCCGGTTTCGATTTTATCGCCTCTAGAATCTTGTCAACGTAATCGTCTTCAACCATGTCATCGTCATCAACAAAACTGATGAATCTGCCCCGCGCAGCTGTAATGGCAATATTACGTTTCTCCGATAGCGTCATTTTTTTGTTGTCCAGCAAGCACATAACCTCAACGGACTTCCCCTTCGCCTGTTCAAATAATTTATTAAGAACTTTCGGGAGCGTCGTGCCCAGACGCTCGGAAATTGACGGGACGGCTACAGTAAACAATACGTTGGTCGGGGCTCCCGGTTTTGGTGCGCCCGCATAGGTATTC